>Ga0137415_10002001_pt1 | contig 20364 bp, 15 predicted proteins | sample CZODoug3_1_1_16f_FD_183082 | JGI IMG/M metagenome (GOLD analysis project Ga0137415, IMG submission 183082) | Vadose zone soil fungal communities from Angelo Coast Range Reserve, California, USA - CZODoug3_1_1_16fungal (Hybrid Assembly) | ecosystem: Environmental > Terrestrial > Soil > Vadose...
GCGAAGTACGACCGGAGGCAGTACCGCGCGTCGGGTTCGGCTGGATCGGCAACCTCGATCTCGATCATTCCGGCCCGCAGCAGCAGCTCGACGTCGGCCATCGCGGCGACCAGTCGGGCCCGTTGCCTGGCGCTCAACGGCTCGAGCAGCGCCCCGGCCACCTCGTCGCTCCGCCGGTCCAGGGTCAGCCGCTCCGCCGTCCCGGCCGAGGTCAGCCGGGCGATCCGGACCCGCTTGTCGCACTCGTTGGCCTCGACGGTGATCAACCCGTCGGCCTCCAGCGAGCGCAGCAGCCGGCTCAGGTAACCCGAGTCGAGCCCGAGCTCGGCGCGCAGCGACCGCACATCGCGGCCCTCGGCACCGATCTCCCACAACACGCGCGCCTCGCCGAGCGGCCGCCCACGATCGAGGAACCGGTCCTGCAGGGCGCCGACCCGCTGGGTGACCGTCCGATTGAACCTCCGGACCTGCGCGACCATCCCCCCGTCCATTCTCTGACTCTAGTCAGAGAATAGATCGGGAGCCAGTTGCCCGGCTCGGGTTTCGGTTCAGCCAAGCACGCGGGAGAGGAACGCCCGGGTGCGTGCGTGGCGGGGTGCGACGAAGACCTCGTCCGGCTCGCCGGACTCGACGATCTCGCCATGGTCCATGAAGACCACGGTCGACGCCGCGTCTCTGGCGAACGCCATCTCGTGCGTGACCACCAGCATGGTCATCCCGTCCCTGGCCAGGTCGCGCATCACGGAGAGCACCTCGCCGACCAGTTCCGGGTCGAGCGCGGAGGTCGGCTCGTCGAACAGCATGAGCTTCGGGCCCATGGCCAGGGCGCGCGCTATCGCGACTCGCTGTTGCTGGCCGCCGGACAGCTCGGCCGGGTAGGAGCGCTCCTTGTCCTTCAGCCCGACGCGGTCGAGCAGCTCTCGGGCTCGGGCGGTGGCCCGGTCGACCGGTTGCCGGCTGACCCCGACCGGCGCTTCGATGATGTTCCGCAGCACGGTCATGTGCGGGAACAGGTGAAACTGCTGGAAGACCATGCCGATGGCGGCTCGGCGGCGGGCCGCTTCGGCCGCGGACAACTCGATGAGCGTGTCGCCCCTGCGCCGGTATCCGACCAGCTCGCCGTCGACCAGGATCGAGCCGGCGTCGATGGTGTCGAGGTGGTTGATGCACCGCAGCAGGGTGCTCTTGCCCGATCCCGACGGGCCGATCAGGCACACCACCTCGCCCTGGTGGACGTCGAGGTCGACGCCCCGCAACGCCTCCTGGGAGCCGTAGCTCTTGCGGACACCCCGGATACGCACCATCGCCGGTGCGCGGCCGCCGCTCATCCGCTGCCCCGCCCGTACCGGCGCTCCAGGAAGCCCTGCCCGACCGACAACACCGACACCACGATCAGGTACCAGATACTGGCCACCACGAGCAGCGGGATCACCTGGTAATTGATGCCGTAGATGCTCTGCGCGGTGTACAGCAGGTCGCTCAGCGCGATCACGCTCACCAGCGAGGACGTCTTCAGCATGGAGATCGTCTGGTTGCCGGTCGGCGGGATGATGGTGCGCATCGCCTGGGGCAGCACGATGCGGCGCATCACCCGCGCCGGCCGCATGCCGAGGGCCAGCGCGGCCTGCCGCTGGCCCCGGTCGACGCCGATCACCCCGGAGCGGACGATCTCGGCCATATAGGCGGCCTCGTGCAGCGACAGCGCGAGGATCGCCGCCACGAACGGGCTGATGATCTCGTTCGCCCCGACGGAGAACAGCGGGGCCCGGCCCGGGATGCCGAGCCCGAGTCTGGGGTAGAGCGCGGCCAGGTTGAACCAGAAGAGCAGCTGGACCAGCAGCGGTGTACCGCGGAAGAACCACACGTACACCTGCGCGATCCTGGACAGCACACGGCTGCGCGACACCGCCATCATGGCCAGCAGCACGCCGAGCACGATGCCGAGCAGCATGCTGACCACGGTCAGCTCGATGGTCGTCAGCAGGCCCTTGAGGATCGCCGAGGACAGGAAGTAGGTCGCCACCACGCCCCAGCCGAACCGCTGGTTGGTCGCGGCCGAGTAGCCGGCGGCGACCAGGATGACGACGAGGATGACGTACACCACCCACAGGTAGGGCCGGCGGCGCACGACGACCCGCAACACGTCCTCATCGCGGGCGGATTCCTCGGTCGACGCGGTCGGTGAGCTCATGACTTCGTCCTCGGGGTGAAGGTGTCGATCGCGTTTGCCCCGACCGCCCACTTGGCCAGAATCCGGGCGTATACGCCGTTCCGGTGCAGCTCGGTCAGGCCGGCCTGGACGGCAGGGGTCAGTGCACTGCCCTTGGCCACGCCGATGCCGACCGGGGTACCGGCCTCATAGCTGTCGGCGACCATGATGTCCGGCACGTTCTTGGCCGCGTACTGCACCACCGGCAGGTCCACGAACACCGCATCGATCCGCCCGCTGACCAGGGCGAGAACGCCCTTCTGCTGATCAGGGAAGTTGCGGATCCCGATGGCTGGCGCGCCGTGGCGTTGGCACTGCGCGGACAGCGCGGGCAGGTACGTCGCCTGCTGCACCGAGCCGTTGGACACCCCGATCGTGTGGCCGCACATGGTCGGCACGGTGATCTGCGTCGGGTTCCCGGCGCGGGTGCCCAGCCCGGTGCCCGAGCGCATGTACTCCACGAAGTCCAGCACCTTCAGCCGGGCATCGGTGATCGCCATCTGGCTGACCGCGAGGTCGTAACGGCCGCTCTGCAGGCCCGGCACGATCTGGTCGAAGGTCACTCCGACGACGTCGACGCGCAACCCCATCACGTCGCCGAGTGCCCTGGCCAGGTCCGGGTCGACGCCGAGCATCTGACCGGAGCCGTCCGGTGCCGGGTAGTGCAGCGGAGCGTTCCCGATGCTCATCACCGCCGTGAGGGTGTGCCGGGCGCGCACATCGGGCGGAACCAGTTGGGCGACGGCCGGCACCGGTTGCGCAGTGATGACGTCGGCCGAGGCGTTGGTCGCGGCGCCGCCAGCGCATGCGGTCAGGCCGCCGACGAGCAACGCAAGCCCGCCGGCGAGCACGCTCACCCGCCGGCGCACGAAAAGCATCACATCGTCAGGATCACCGGTGGCTCGGGTCTCGGGCAAGCACCACGCCGCGCGAGGTCGTTGGACGCGCTGGCCGCGACCTCAACATATGGCGAACTGGGCGGCGTGCAGGCGTGCGTAGTAACCGTCCTCGGCGAGCAGGGTCTCGTGGTCGCCCCGTTCGACGATGTCGCCTTCGCTCATGACCAGGATGAGGTCCGCGTCGCGGATTGTGGACAGCCGGTGCGCGATCACGAAGCTGGTCCTGTTGCGGCGCAGCGAGGTCATCGCGCGCTGGATGAGGATCTCGGTGCGGGTGTCCACCGACGCGGTCGCCTCGTCCATGATCAGCACCGCTGGGTCGGCCAGGAGCGCTCGGGCCACAGTGATCATCTGCTTCTCGCCAGCGCTGAGGCCGGCGGACTCGCTGAGGACCGTCTCGTAGCCGTCAGGCAGGGTGCGAACGAAGTGGTCGACGCGGGTCGTCCTCGCGGCCGCCACGACGTCGTCCCTGGTGGCACCCGCGCGGCCGTACGCGATGTTCTCCGCGATGGTCCCCTCGAACAGCCACGTGTCCTGCAGTACGAGGCCCGTCCTGGCCCGCAGGTCCTCCCTGGCCATCGTCGCGACGTCCACGCCGTCGAGGAGAATCCGGCCGCCGTCGAGTTCGTAGAACCTCAGCAGTAGGTTTCCGAGCGTCGTCTTTCCCGCGCCCGTCTCCCCGACGATCGCGACAGTCTGGCCGGGCCGCACGGTGAGCGACAGATCCTCGATCAGCGGCGCATCCGGCGCGTAGCGGAAATGGACGCGGGCGAACTCGACCCGGCCCCGCGCGGCACCGAGGCGCGTGGGGGCGACGGGGTCGGGCGCCTGCTCCGCCACGTCGAGCAGGGCGAAGACCAGCTCGGCGGAGGCCAGCGCGGACTGGAGCTTGCCCGCCACCGCACCGATCTGCGCGGCATGGTTGTTGAACAGCCCCCCGTAGATCATCAAGGACTGCACGCCACCCAGCGACAGGGCCCCCGCCGCCACCCGGAGAATGCCGACCACAGTGACCAGCACATAGCTGATGTTCGCGACGAAGAGCAGCGCGGGCTCGATCGTCGCGATGATGAACTGGGCCCGCGCGCCGGCTGCGCGCACCGCCTCGTTGTGTCGGTCGAACTCGCCCTCCACCAGGTCCCGGCGGCCGAACGCCCGGACCAGCGCGTGACCCGTGTAGGTCTCCTCGACGTGCGTGTTCAACGTGCCCGTCGCCGCCCACTGCTCGTCGAACTTCGGCTTCGCGCGCTGGCCAAGCCACCCGGCGATCACGATCGACGCCGGCACGCTGAGTACGACGACGACCGCGAGCAGCGGTGACACCACCACCATCAGGACGACCACCGCGATCGCCCCGAGTGCGGCTGACACCAGCTGGCTCAGCGTCTGCTGCAGCACCTGCTGGAGGTTGTCGATGTTGGTGGTCAAGCGGGTGAGCAGCTCGCCCGTCGGCTCGCGGTCGAAGTAGGCCACCGGCAGCCGGGACAGTTTCGCCTGCGCCCGTTCGCGCAGGTCGAGGGCCATGCGCTGGACGACCCGCGCGGCCATCCGCTCCTGCGCGAAGCCGAACAGGGCGCCCAGCAGGTATATCGCGAGCGCGGCCGCGAGCACGCCGCCCAGCGCGGATGGGTCGACGCCCCGGCCCGGCACGAGGTGCACCGTGCTGTACACGTCGGCGAGCGTGCCCTCGCCCCGCGCCCGCAGCTGTGCGACCGCCTGAGCCTGGGTGAGCCCGGCGGGCAGTGACGCCCCGGCAACCCCGGCGAACACCAGGTCCGTTGCGCGCCCCAGCAGCAGCGGGGCCACGGTGATCAGCAGTCCGCTCAGCGCCCCCGCCGCGATCGACAGGGCGGCCAGCCTCCGGTACGGCCCGGCGAGGGCGGCGATCCGCCGGACTGTCGAGCTGCCCGGCGACGTCTCCACAGCGGTGTCGGCGGAGGTCATACCGTTTCCCGTTCGGTGGGTTGGGAGTTGACGATCTCCCGGTAGGTGCCGCTGTCCGCGACCAACTCGTCGTGCGTGCCGAGCGCGACGAGGCGGCCGTGTTCCAGGACCGCGATGCGGTCCGCGTCGCGGATGGTGCTCACCCGCTGGGCGACGATGACGACGGTGGAGTTTGCGATGTCCGTTGCGAGCGCGGCCCGCAGCGCCGCATCGGTGGTGTAGTCCAGCCCGGAGAAGCAGTCGTCGAACAGATACACGGCGGGCCGGTGCACCAGCACCCGCGCGATGGCGAGCCGCTGTCGTTGCCCGCCGGAGAGGTTCGCGCCACCCTTCTCGACCGGTGCGTCGAGCCCGCCCGGCAACCGCCGCACGAACTCGGCGGCCTGCGCCACGTCGAGCGCGTGCCACAGCTCGGCGTCGGTCGCGTCGGCCCGCCCGAACCGGAGGTTGGTCGCCACGGTGCCGGTGAACAGGTGCGCCCGCTGTGGCACGATGCCGACGAGACGCGCCAGGTCGCCGGGACTCAGCCCTCGGATGTCGACGCCGTCGATGAGCACCTCGCCGTTCGTCGGGTCGAACTGGCGCATCAGCAGCTCCAGCAGCGTGGTCTTGCCGCTGCCGATACCGCCGATCACGGCGAGCGTCCGGCCCGGCCGCACCGACAGGTCGATCCCGCGCAGGCACGGCTCCTCCGCGCCCGGGTACCGGAAGCTGACGCCGCTCAGCGTGAGGTGCCCGGCCTCCGTGCCTGGGACGGCGGGCAGCTCGGTGGGTGCCTCGGGGGGTAGGACGTCCGGGACCTCGTCCAGGATCTCGGCAATGCGGCGAGCGGAGACCCGCGCGCGGGGCGCGGTGAGCAGCACGTCGGCCGCGATGACCATGGAGGTGAGCATCACCACCAGGTAGCCGAGCAGCGCGGTGAGCACGCCGATCGGCATATCGCCCGCCGCGACCCGCAGGCCGCCGAACCACACGACGCCGACCGTGGCGATGTTGCCGAGCAGCCACGCCAGCGGCAGCAGCGAGGTCAGCCCTCGGGTTCGTAGGGTGAGCCGGTACAACTCGGTGTTGCCGTGGCCGAACCGCGCCCGCTCGTGATCGTCGCGGACGAACGCCCGCACCACCCGCACGCCGGTGATCTGCTCCCGCAGCACGCGGTTCATTCGGTCGATCTCGGACTGGACTCGCCCATACAAGGGGCCCATCCGCGCCATCACGACGGCTGCGATCGCGGCCGCGGCCGCAACCGGGAACACCACCACCAGCATCAGAGCGAGCGTTACGTCCTGGCGCACCGCAAGCACCACGCTGACCACACACAGCACCGGGGCACTGACGATGCTGCCGAGCGCATCGGTGAGCAGGCTCTGGACCTGCTGGACATCCTGGACGGTCCTGGTGGTCAGCGACGCGACGCCGAGGCGCCCGATCTCACGCGTCGAGAGGTCGTGCACCCGCCGGTAGATCGCCGAGCGCACATCTCGGCCGAGGCAGGTGGCCGTGCGGGCGGCGAGGTATTGGACCGCGGTGCGGGCGGCGACCTGCACCAGCGTCAAGCCGACCATGACGGCCCCGACGCGCAGGACGTAGCTGACGGACCCGCGCACGAGCCCGTTGTCGACGATCTCGGCGGTCAGCGTCGGCAGCAGCAGGAACGCGGCCGCCTGCACCACCTGGAGCACCGCCAGCGCCACGAGCGCGCCGCGGTGGGGGCGGAGATGGGTTCTCAGCAGTCCGATGAGCACACTGCACGCTCCGGGTCGGTCGGGCGGTCTCGACGCTTGGCAACTGAGTTGCCTTTACTCACGACTCTGTTGGCTGGCGGGTGCGGACTGTCATCGACAGCGCGTCCGGCCGCACCACCACCCCGCGGATGACGGGGCGCACCGGCTCGGGCGAGGCGGGCACCAGCCGCACCCGCGACACGACGGTCGCCAGCTGCACCGCCAGCTCCGTCAACGCGAAGAGATCACCGGGGCACTTTCGTTTGCCGGTGGAGAAGGGGATGTGCCTACCTCGTTCGATCGACTCCACCCGCTCGGGCGACCAGCGGTGCGGGTCGAACCGGTCCGGGTCGGCGAACGATCGGTCGTCGTAGTGCAGCGCGTACAGGCTGATGGCGACGGTGCCTCCGGCCGGTACGTGGGCGCCCGCCAAGTCGAGGTCGGCATCGGCCTGGCTCACCAACAGGTACGCCCCGTACCGGCGCAGCGTCTCCTGGATGACCTGGTGGACGTAGTCCAGCGACCGCACGTGCTCCGCCGTCACCGGCCCGTCGCCGACGACCGCGTCGACCTCCTCCCGGACCCGCCGCTCCACGTCCGGGTGGCCCGACAGTTCGTGGAAGATCCACGACAGTGTGACCGCCGGGGTGTCGACGCCCGCCATGAGCAGCCCGATCACCTCGTCCACCACCTGCTCGTCGGTGAGCATGGCACCGTCCGGGTCGGGGCTGAACAGAAACGCCGACATCAGGTCGCCCCGGTCGGTGCGCTCAGCCCTCCGCCGGGCGACGACGTCGGCGATGATCCGCCGCACCTCGGCCGTGCCCCCGGTGGCCCGGTCGGCGGTGCCCTCCTCAACCTCTCCCAGCGCGAGCATGAGCTGCCGGTGCGTCTCCTTGATCGTGTCCTGCGCCAGCTCCGTGCCGAACAGGCACGCCGCCGAGGTGGCCAGCGACAGCTCGAACAGCTCGTTGTCCAGCTCGAGCACGTCACCGTCGCGCCAGCCCTCGATGCGGGCGCGGGCGATTCGTGCCATCTGCTCCACGTAGTGGCCGATCCTCGTGCGCTGGAAGTGCGGCGCCATGAGCTGCCGCCTACCGTGGTGCGCCGCGCCGCTGATCACCGCGACCGAGCGGCCAACGAGCTGGGCGGTGGCCGCCGCGAACACGTCCCGGTTGATCGAGCCGTGCCGCCCGACGAGCAGATCCTCGACCAGCCGCGGCTGGGTCACCACGTGCACGGGCTCCGCGCCGAAGTAGACGGTGACGACGTCGCCCTGGTCGCGCAGCGACCGTAGGAACGGCAGGGGCGCGGACTGCAGGTGCGCCAGGTGGCCGAGCGCCGGGTCCCGGCCGGAGGCCACGGGGGGTGCGGCATGCGTGGATTCCACTGTGGATTACCTTTCCAGAGCGGCCGGATCAGGCCCGGCGGACGGGAACCTCGGCGCAGCCGCGGATGTTGCGGGTCCGCTTGTAGCGGACGGCTCCGGCGAGGGTGAGCCTGGGAAACCGGCGGAACAGCGTGCGCAGCGCGGCCTCCGCCTCGAGTCGGGCCAGCCCGGCGCCGATGCAGTAGTGGATGCCCGCCGAGAACGCCAGGTGGTCGCGGCTGTTGGGACGCAGCGGGTCGAACCTGGCCGGGTCGGGGAACACCGACGGGTCGCGATTGGCGCCCGCGATGAGCACGACGAGCATCGCGTCCTTCGGCAGAGGGTGGCCGTCGACGACCACCGGCCTGCCCGGTTTGCGCAGGGAGAACTGCACCGGGGGCTCGATCCGCAGGGTCTCCTCGACCACGGCGGGGGCGAGGCCCGGGTCATCGGCAAGTGCGCTGACCAGAGCTGGGTCCCGCATCAGGCGCACGGACGCCTCACTGAGGATGTTGATCGTCGTCTCGAAACCCGCTACCAGCAGCAGTCCCACCAGGGCGACAAGGTCGCGCCCGTTCGAACGCAGCCCATTGCCGTCGGCTCGCGCGATCCGGCTGATCACATCGGTGCCGGACCCGTGTCTGCGCTCAGCGATCTTCTCGTCCAGGAAGGCGGTCATCTCCGACACCGCCCGGTGCACCGCACGGCGCTCGGTGAGGGTCCGGATGCCGTCGAGCGTGCCCGCCAGTACCGAGCCCCACCGCAGGAACTGCGCGCGGTCCGCGTCGGGGATGTCGAACAACTCGCGCACCACCTCGATCGGCACCCGGCTGGCGAACTCGGACACGAGGTCGAACTCGGCGCGGTCGGCGACCCGGTCGCAGAACTCCTCGGCGAGGGCCTCAACGCGGGGCGTGTACTCGCCCAGCGTCTTCGGCGTGAAGCACGGCGCGGCGATCTTGCGCAGCCGGGTGTGCCCTGGCGGGTTAAGCACCAGTAGCGACTGCTCCATCGGATGGGCGAGGGTGTACTCGTCGTCGTCCTGGACCGCCCACGCGATGCCGCCGTGCTTGACAGCGGGTTCCACGTAGAAGTCGTCGTCCCGCAACACCGAGCGGCACGTCGGGTAGTCCGCGGTCAGGTGCAGGCCGATGGGGTGGCGGAGGATGGCGCCGCGCGCGCGGATGCGTTCGTACAGGGGGTAGGGGTCCTCGGCGGCCCGGCGCGCCAGCACCTTGGCGACGGGGTCGCCGGTCAATGCCAGACCGCGCACCATCGACCGCATCGCGAGGGTCGTGGCGCCGAGCCGGAGTTCGGTGAGCAGCTTCATGGGTATCGTCTGCTTCCTCAGCCTCAGCCCGCGAGTTTCTCCACCGCCGTGACAATGTGGCCCGCGCCGTCCTCGCCGGCGATGCGGGTGGCGACCCACGCCGCGCGCTCGTGGTAGTCAGCTGAGGTCACGGCCGCGCCGACGGCCGAGGCCAGCCGGTCCGCCGTGAGCTTGCGGTGCGGAATCGGCTTCGGCCCGACCCCGAGCAGCGCCATCCGCGAGCCCCAGAACGGCTCGTCGGACACCACCGGTGTGGACACAGTCGGCACGCCCGCTCGCAGCCCCGCCGCGCTCGTGCCCGCTCCCGCGTGGTGCACGACAGCCGCCATCCTCGGGAACAGCCACTCGTGCGGCGCCTCGCCGATGGTGAGCAGCCGGTCGGAGCTGCCCTCCAGCCCAGACCAACCCGCCTGGATCACACCCCGCGCGCCGACCCGGTGCAACGCCTCGGTGATCAGCGCGCTCAGCCGGGGGCCGTCGCCGAACACACAGCTTCCGAAGCCCACGAACACGGGAGGCGGGCCGTCGTCGAGGAAGGCGGCCAGCTCGTCGGACGGCCTCCAGCCCGGGTCGGGCGCGGGCCACAGGTAGCCGGCTACGTCGAGTTCGGGGCGCCAGTCGTGTGGCCTCGGCAGGACGGTCGGGCTGTAGCCGTGCTGCACCGGCCAGCTCCGCATCTGCCTGCTGACGCCCGCCGGGCTCAGCGGCGGCAGGTCGAGGCTCGCGCGCACGATCCGAATGGCCCGCGCGAAGATCCGGTTCATCGAGATCTTCACCAGGTGGCCCGCGGCCCGGTTGCCGAACGGCCCCAGCGAGCGGCCGAAGCCCAACAGCGCGGGTGGGTGCTCCGAGGTGGGGAACATCGGCTGGAGGAACACCCCCACGCTTGGGATCCGCAGGTACTCGGCCACGTGGTAGCCGAGCGACGCCGGGGCCGACAGCAGCAGGACGTCCATCGTTCCCTCCGCCGCGACCCGGATGGCCTCGGCCAGCGCGACCATCTCGTCGCCCATCGCGCGCAGGCGCGCGGCGAGCCCGAGCGGCCCGGTGCCGATGGCGGAACCCTTCTGCAGGTGCGTCCACGACGAATCGGCCCTCGGATCGCCGGGCAGGCAAAAGAAGCGCGCCCCGCCCCGGTGGACCAGGTCGGCGAACTCGGCGTACGCGGCGATGGTGACCTCGTGCCCGGCCTCGGTGAACCGGGCACCGAGGCCGGTGTACGGGGCGACGTCGCCACGTGTACCGACGGCCACGATCAGAATCCTCATGATCGGACGCTCCTACCGCGGATGGTCTCGGATCGAATGGCGCAGAGCATGCCATTGCCGCACTAGCCTTTCTGCTAGACCGTCGCCTATAACCTACGTTGCCACGGCATGAACCTTCGTCATCCAGAGTGCGATCAGCGATGGCGAGTGTGTTCCTAATGAGGTTGGAATGATGGCTGTGGCGACCTTTGACGCTGCTCATGACGAGGGGGAAGGCCTTGCCGGTGGCAAGGGCAGCGGCCTAATCGAATTAGCGGAAGAAGGATTCCCGATACCGCGGTTCTCGATTCTCAGGGCCGACGTTTTCGCTCGACTATTCGGCGCCGTCGCCGAGGAAATCGACGCGCTATTGGACGATCTCAGCGCGGAAACATTCGATGTAACGCACGACTCGATCGCCGCGGCACTGTCTCGTGTAAAGATCGGCTCCGACGCCGACGCGGCGATCTCGCGGGCCTATCGGGAGGCGGGCGGCGGCCGCGTCGCGGTCCGTTCCTCTGGCATCGAGGAGGACGGCGAGCGGCTGTCGTTCGCGGGCCAGTTCACCACGCGGCTGAACGTCGTCGGCCTCGACGCGGTGCGCACGGCCGTCCGCGAGTGCTGGGAGTCCGCCTTCTCCGTCCGATCCCTCGCGTACCGGGCCCGCCACGGCGCCGCGTTGTCCCCGCCGGGCATGGCCGTGGTGATCCAGCGGATGGTCGACGCCGACATCAGCGGCGTGCTCTTCACGGCCAACCCCCTCACCGGCAACCGCTCCGAGTGCATGGTCAGTGCCGTGTACGGGCTGGGCGAGAGCCTGGTGTCCGGTGCGGTCGACGCCGACACGGTAGTGCTCGACAAGGTCACCCGCGCGGTCAAGAACAGCGTGATCGGCGACAAGTCCGAGCGCATGGACTCGGGCGCCGAGGGGTGCGTGGTGACCGGCGTCGACGAGGCCCGGCGCGGCAGGCTGGCGCTGGACCCCGGCCATCTCGCGGAGCTGTGCGAAGCCGCCGTCCGCGTCGAGGAGGTGTTCGGCGCGCCGCGCGACGTCGAGTGGGCCATCGCAAGCGGTCGACTGTGGATCCTGCAGAGCCGCCCGATCACCTCGACCGTCGCCCCCGTCGTCGCCTCGCCGGGGGTCGGCGAGCGGCGGGTGTGGGACAACTCCAACATCATCGAGAGCTTCAGCGGCATCACCTCGCCGCTGACATACACCTTCGCGGCCGACGCCTACGCCACGGTCTACCGAAACTACGCCCGTGCGCTGCGAGTGCCGAGGGCACAGCTGCGGCAGATGGACGACTGGCTGCCGGCGATGCTCGGCTACTTCCATGGGCACGTCTACTACAACCTGCTGCACTGGTACCGGATGGTCCGCATCGCGCCCGCCTACCGGCTCACCCGCAGGGTCCTGGAGGTATCCCTGGGGGTGGAGGAGACGCTGCCGGACGACTGGGCCGACCAGCTGCACCCGTTCATCTTCCGCTCCGCGGTGCGCCAGCGGCTCTCCCGGGCGATCACCACCGCCGAGTTCACCCGGCGGTTCCTGTTCATGGGCCGCTCGGTTTCCCGGTTCACCAACTCGTTCTACGTCGCGTACCGCGTGTTCGACGAGGTGGACTACGACCGCCTCGGCGGCGACGAGTTGCACCGCCGGTTCCGCCAGCTGAAGCGAGACATGTTGGCGGAGTGGGGCCCGATGATGACGCTGGACGCGGCGATCCTGCTGTCGTTCGGCTCGCTCTATCTGCTGACCCGGCGGTGGCTGCCCGATGCGCCCGAGTGGTTCAACTGGGCGGTCGTGAATCCCGGCGACGACATCGAGTCGGCCGAGCCCGCGCACGCGCTGCGGCGCATCGCGGGAGCGGTTCGGGCCAACCCGGCCGCGCGGGACATCGTGACCGGCACCCCGCCCGAGCGAACCCGGCAGGCACTGCTCGACGCCGGGCTCGCCGAGCTCGTCGCGAGCACGGACGCCTACGTCGCCGCCTACGGTTACCGCAGCCCGGACGAGCTGAAGCTGGAGGTGCCCGACCTGCGCGAGGTTCCGCACACGCTGTTCGTCATGCTGCGGGACGCGCTGCCCACAGTCTCCGAGCACGGCCAGGACGCCGCGCAGTCCTATCTGGATGAACACCTGCGCGGGCCACGGCGGTGGGTGTACGAGCGGGTCCGCCGCAAGACGCGCAACCTGTTGGCTGACCGCGAACGGCTGCGGTTCTGTCGGACCCGCGCGTTCGGCACGGCCAAGCGCATCCTCCGTGCGATGGGCCGGGACCTGGCCGGGATGGGCGCGATCGCCGACTGGCGGGACGTGTTCTCGCTGCGCCTGGAGGAGGTGCTCGGCGCGTTCGAGGGCACCATCGCACACGCCGAACTGCCCGAGCTGGTAGCCCTGCGCTCCCGACTCCGCGTCACCGACGCGACGCTGCGTGCGCCGTCACGGTTCATCACGGCGGGCACCCCTTACTGGCACGGCAACCTCACCGAGGGCGCTTGGGTCGAGGACTCGTGGGCCCCGGCCGGGGTGCGCACGTTCCACGGCACCCCGTCGTGCCCGGGTGCAGCCGAGGCAAGGGCGGTGGTGGCGGCGGGCACGACGCCGCCGACCGAGGTCAACGGCGACATCCTCGTGGCCTACCGGACCGATCCCGGCTGGGTGCCGGCCCTTGCGTCGGCGTCCGGACTGGTCATCGAGCGCGGCAGCCCGCTCACCCATGTGGCGATCGTCGCGCGCGAGCTGGGCATCCCGACGATCGTGCAGGTCAAGGACGTGACCAGGGAGCTGCGCACCGGGATGTTGGTGCGCATCGACGGCGCCACCGGAGCGATCGCTGTGCTGGACAGCGCGGTCGAGAAGGCCGCTCCCACACTCGCGGCCCAGGTCGTCCCGTGACCCCCGAGCAGCTCCTCGCCTGGCTGGCCGACCCCCTACCGGGCCGGGGCGTGCGCATCGCGGACCCGTCCGGGTCGGGCTGGGAGTACCGGGAGTTCCCCGACCTGGCGTCGTCCTCGCGGCGCGTGGCCGCCGCGCTGGCCGAGGACGGCGTGCGTTCCGGCGACGTGGTGTGCGTGCTCATGCCGACCGGGTTCGACACCCTGACCGCGTTCTTCGGCGCATGGGTACTTGGCGCCACGCCGTGCCTGATCAGCCCGCCGTCATTCGCTGCCCGCGACGGGTACGTGGCGGGGTTGGCGGCGATCCTGGCGCAGGCGCGGCCGCGTTTCGTCGTCACCTCACCAGACCTGGCGGAGGTGGCCCAGAGCGGGCTGGCCGCCGCCGGGCTGCCCGGCGACCCATGGCTGTGGCGGGAGGCGGACCGCGGCGCCGATCCTGTGCCGCCGTCCGGGCTCGCGCTGCTCCAGTTCACCTCCGGGTCGACCGGGGCGGCCCGGGGGGTGCGGGTGAGCTGGGCCAACTTGGCGGCCAACATCGCGCTGATCCGCGACTGGCTGGATTGGACCGACGGCGACGTCACCGCGTCCTGGCTGCCGCTGTTCCACGACATGGGCCTCATCGGATGCCTGCTCACGCCGGTGACCGCCCAATGCGACCTGTGGCTGATGCGGCCGAGCCAGTTCATCCGCGATCCACTGCGCTGGCTGCGCTGCCTGTGCGTCGCACAGCACACCGCGGCGCCGCCGTTCGCGCTCGACCACGTCACCCGGCGGGTGCGCCCGGAAGATGTCGCGGACTTGGACCTGTCAGGCTGGCGCGGCCTCATCCTCGGCGCCGAGCCCATCGACCCGGTCGTGCTGGAGGGCTTCACGCGGCTGCTGGAACCCGCCGGCTTCCGGCGTGGCGCCTACCGCACGGCCTACGGACTCGCGGAGGCGACGCTCGCGGTGACCGCGCACGTCGGACCGCGCGCTCCGAGGGCGGCCCGACTCGCGCCCGGGTCCCTGCGCCTGGGGCACGCGGTGTGCGTCGACGCGGATTACCGGCTTGGCGAGTCCCCGCCCGCCGGGCGGTCCGGCTGGCTGGTCGGCTGCGGTGCTCCCCGTCCCGGCTTCGCGGTTGCCGTCGTCGACGAGGACGGGGTCGAGCTGCCGGCCGGCCACCTTGGCGAGATCGCGGTGCGCGGGCCGTCCACCGCGGCGGGCTACCAGGAGGGCGAGGGCGGTGGGTCGACCCGGTTCCGCGACGGCCGCCTGCTGACCGGCGACGCGGGCTTCGTCTACGACGGCGAGCTGTTCGTCCTGGGGCGCATGGGAGACAGCCTCAAGATCCGCGGCCGCAGTATTTTCGTGGAGGATCTCGAGACCGAGGTCGCGAGGGTGACCGGCCTGCCGAAGTCGCGGTTCGCTGTGGTGAGCGTGCCGGGTGCCGGTACGCCAACGGTCGCACTGCTGGTGGAGGCGCCGCCGGGGGGGTGGATGAGCCCCGCGCGGGCGGCACTCGCGGCGGTCCTCGGCGACGGCGTCGAGCTCGTGGTCGTCACCGGTCGCGCCGGGCTCGTCGTCCGCACGACCAGCGGAAAACCCAGGCGCAGGTTACTGGCTGGGCTCGTCGCCGCCGGGCTGCCCGACGGGGCACGGGTGGTCCAGGCCACAGCTCCGGATGCCGCCGCCCCGGATACGGAGGCCTTGGCGGAAGGGGCGGCGTGATGATCATCTCTGAGGACCGGCTGAGGCTGCTCGCCGAGCAGACCCTGGCCGAGATCAAAGCGCCGCCGTGCTGGGCGATGGTTCTGGAGGGCTCGATCGCCGAGGGTTTCGGCAACGCCTCGTCGGATATCGACTTCCTGCTGATCGCCGACGACGACGCCGACCCGCCCACGATGCCGACGCTGCTGTTCATGGACGGCCGCCGGGTCGAGGTGCGCACCCGGTCGGTGGGCCAACTCGCGGCCCAGTTCGAGCGGGTGCGTGGACTTGCCGCCCGGCGCGTCGGCGCGTTGCCGGAGGATCTGCTCAACCGCTGCCAGCGGCTACTGGGTAGCCACGTGCTGCGCGGGGCGGACCTCACCGCCGGGGTGAAGGAGCTGCTGCCCGCCGACGAGTTCGGGCACATCCTGGCCCGCTGGTGGGCCCACCGCACGCGGCACTCACTGCTCCAGGCCATGGCGCTCGACGCGCTCGGTGAGGCCGAAGAGGCCGAGTCCTGGTCGCGGTCCGCCTTGGTGCAGGCCGCGAAGTCGTGGCTGGCCGCACGCGGCGAGACCTACCTCGAACCGAAGTGGCTGTCGATGCAGCTGGACCGCGCGGGCGACCCGGGGGTGGCCCGGCGCTACTGGGAGCTGGCCGACCCCGACTCGGTGGGCTCACCGCCGGACGGCCGCGTCGCCGCCTGCGCCCGGCTGGTCGCCGACCTCGGCGTCACCCGCGTGCCGGGGGGGCCGGATGGGATCACCGTCGAGCAGGCCCGGGCCGTCACCACCTGGCAGGTCGCCGACCGCGTGCACGTGGTGCGCGACCGGCGCGACGTGTTCGCCCTCGGTGCTGACGCGGGCCGGGTGTGGCGGGCAATGGTCGCCGGCCGCTCGGTCCTGCACACCGTCGAGGGTGCGCTCGCCACCGGGGTGTCCCGGCCGGGCGCTCTGGTCGCGGACTTCCTGCGGCTCGGCCTGCTCCGGCTCGCGTGGCGTGGCACCAGCGTGACGCCGGTCCTGCCGCTGGGCGCGCCGACCGGGCCGATCAGCCCGCCGCCCAGCGAGGCCCGGCCCCCGGTCCAGCTCGCCGGAGCGGCGGTCGAGGGCGATCGATCGATCGCGCTGGTACCGCTGCCCGCGGTCCGGTTCGGCGCTGCCGCGATGACGCTGATGTGGTCGAACGTGCTCGTGGAGAACGCCAGGGAGGATCTGCGGGGCGCGGTCGCGCGGGGCCAGTGGCGGGTCGCGGAGCTGTCCGCGCGCCGGATTGTGCTCGCGTGCGCCCGGTCGTTGCTCAGCGCCTACGGCGTGAACCCCCTGCCGCCCGACTCGGACGTGGTCCGCCGGCTGTGTCTGCTGCCGGCCGGCTTGGCGGCGATCCGGGAGCGCGCCGAACGGATCGAGACGCTGCGGGTGGACTCCGACGACGCCGCGGCCACGGTGCTCAACGAGCTGGACGCGCTGGTCGCGGCCGTCCGGTCGGCCTCGGGCTCACCCGCGTTCCCCGCGTCCTTCGACACCGCGAGGGCATGGGACGACACCCTCGCCATCGGCTACGACTGGCTGCGCCTCGGGGCATACCTGGACGCGGACCTGCCGATCGACGAGGCACGCGACCTGCTCGCCAGCGGCGGGGCCCAACCCCGCCCGACCCGCTGAAGCCACCCTCGGATCCCAGCGAACGGGAGCGACCATGACCGACGACTCCACCTCACCGCGGCGTAGCCGGGAGGACGTGCACGCACTCGTGGCAGCCATGGCGCCCCGCCCACCGGCCGAAGTGACCGACGACACCGAGCTGATCGCCGATCTCGCCTACGACTCGCTGCGGCTGATCGAGTTGTCGATCGCGCTGGAGCGCCTGTTCGAACTTTCCACATTGGACGAGTCCTCCGTTGCCACCGTCAGCACCGTCGGAGGCGTCGTGGCACTGGTGTCCGACCACCGAGGGGCGGCGTGACGATGGAGATCCTGGTGACCGGGGCGACGGGCCTGGTGGGTGCCGAGGTCGCTGCCCGACTCGTTGGCGCGAGCCACCGGGTGCGTGGACTCGCGCACCGCGCCGACCGGGTGGTGCGCAACGACGGCCGCGTCCTCGCTGAGTCGGACCACGGCCCTCGGCTGATATCCGGCGACGTCACGCGGCCCCGGTTCGGCCTGGCCGCGTCGGAGTGGGCGGAGCTGGCGACCAGCGTGGACCGGATCGTGCACTGCGCGGCCGCGACTGACTTCGGCAGGCCCGACGCGCTGTACGAGGCGGTCAACGTCGGCGGCACTCGGCACGCCCTGGAGCTGGCGGCGGAGAGCGGGGCCCCCCTCGTGCACGTGTCGACCGCGTACGTCTGCGGCGAGCGGTCAGGCGTGATCACGGAGACCGAGCTGGACGTAGGGCAGCGCATGGGCAACGCGTACGAGTCGAGCAAACTGCGCGCGGAGACCCTGGTACGCAAGGCGGCCGCGGACGGTTTGCCGGTGGCGGTGGTGCGCCCGAGCATCGTGGTCGGCGCATCCCGCACGGGCGTGGTGCGCGAATTCAAGAACATCTACGTGGTCCTCAGGCTCACCACCCAGGGCCGGGTCCGGTCCGTGCCGGGCCACTTCGACGCGCTGCTCGACCTGGTGCCCGTCGACCACGTGGCCGACGTGGTCGCGGAGGCGGCCACCCGGTTCGCGGACGCCGAGGGCCGCACTCTGCACGCGACGGCCGGCGGGTTGACGCTGCGCGAGCTCTCCGACGTGCTCGCTGAGTTCCCGTCGTTCCACGTGCCCCGCTTCGTCGCGCCGTCGGCGTTCGACCCCGCTCGGCTCCCGGAGACCGAGCGCGCCTACCACACGAAGGTGATCAGCCTCTACGAGAGCTACTTCCAGCGGCGGCCCACCTTCGACCGCACGGCGACCGACGAGTTCCTGCCCGGCTCGCGGCCGGTCGCGCGCCCGGCGTTCCTGCGCAGGCTGCTCGGGCACGCCCTGCGGGCCGGGTACCTCGGGCCGCCACTGGTGGACGTCGACCAGGTACTCGCCGGGCTCGGCGCGGCAGCGGCCCGATGATTGCCAACGGCGTGGCCGCCGCCCTGAGCAGGGACGCGGTCAAGCTTGCCCGGTACGGCGAGGACACCTACTTCCAGGAGTCCTGGGACCACCTCGGGGACCTGTGCACGGAGCCGGTCGACTTCGCGCATCGGCACGGGCTGGTGCTGCTCAAGCCGGACGCGGTGGTGTCCCGCCAGCTCCTTACCGCGATGGATTGGTTGGCGGACAACGGGTTCCGGATCGTGGCCGCCCGGCCGGTGCTGATGCACCCCACGCGGGTCCGGTCGCTGTGGTATTTCCAGTGGAACGCGGCCACCGCGTACCGGCGGCGACTGGCCGACCTGTTCATGGCGTCGGTGGCGTCGATGCTGCTGGTGCTGCGCGCCGAGGGCGAGCCCGAGCTGCCCACCTCGGTCCTGGTGACCGACGGCAAGGGCCCGACCGCGCCCGCCGAGCGCGAGCCCGGCCAACTGCGGTACCTGCTCGGCCAGTACTCGTACCTGCTGAACCAGGTGCACACCACCGACGAGCCGGCAGACGTGGTGCGTGAGCTCGCCGTGTACCTCGACTCCGCGGATCGCGCCGTCCTGGTGACCGAGGCGGCCGAGGGCGGCGACCGGCGGGACGCCGCGCGCGAACTGGCCGCCCGCCTCTACGCGCAGGCGCCCGCGCGGGACCTGACGGTCGAGCCCGCCGCGCGGCGGCTGCGGGTGTGGGCCGCCCAGCTCGCCAGGGACCCTGGCCTCGCCGCCGAGGCGCGCGCGGACCTCGCCGACGCCCTCGCCCTGGACCGCTACGACGGGCTACGGGCCGTCCTGGAGGCTGCCTGGCGGCACGGGCTTGACGGGCCGCTATGGGACGTCGTGGTCGTCGCGGCGACGGTGTTCCCCATGAAGAAGCGCGCGCACCGCAACCTGATCGGCACCGTGACCGCCGCCGATTGGACTCCTGCCCCCACCCCGTACGACCGGGTGATCATCCACTGATCGGAGGCCGACAATGTCCGTTATCGACTTCTCCCGCACGCTCGACAGAGCCCTCGTGCACCGTAGGGCCATCGCCGAGGTGCTGCCGACGTCGACCACCTTGGCCGATGACGGATCGATTCTGATCGGCGTCCAGATGCCCCGGAACCACAGCTTCTTCGGCGACATCCTGCGGTCCCACGGTGGTCACGACCCGATGCTGTTTCTGGAGAGCGTCCGCCAGTGCATGTACGTGGCGGCCCACCTGCACTGCGGGGCGCCGCTGGACCGGTCGTTCATCCTGCGCGGCATCGGCATCAAGGTCACCGAGCCCTCCCTGCTCGACTTCACAAGCGCGCCCGTTGACGCCGTGGTGCGGATGCGGATCAACCGGAGGTTCGGGCACAACAACGACACGACGACGGGCTACAGCCAGGTATGCGAGCTGTTGATCGACGGTCGTGTCGTGGGCCAGGCCGAGGGCAGCGCGTCCTGGTTGACGCTGCCCTCGATGGCCCGGCTGCGCGCGCGCTGCCGGGAGAGCCGCGAGCTCCCGCTGGTGCCGGTGCCCATGGCCCCGCCGGCGAGAATCGCCCCGGCGGAGGTCAACAGGAGGGCGCCGCTGAACGTAGTGATCTCCGATCTCGAGTCCGGTTCGGACGGCGACCGCGCGGTGATCGTGGTGGACACGTCCAACCCGACGCTGTTCGACCACCCCCTCGACCACGTGCCCGGGATGCTGATGATCGAAGCGTGCCGACAGACCGCGATCGCGGGCGCGGCCCGACGCGGCCTCACCGGTCGGTCGTGGCGGCTCGACGCGGTCTCCGCCCGATTCCACGAGTTCGCCGAACACGACCAGCACGCGGCGTGTCACGTGGCGCCCACAAAGGCGACCCAGCAGCTCGACGGGTCGACGGAACTGGTGTGCACGGCGACCGCAAGGCAGGCAGGTCGACGTCTCCTCGACGTGGACCTGACGCTGACGTCGGCGGTCCCGGTGCGTAAGGACGACCGGAACCGGTCGACGCCACTGGTCGCGCTGCCGTGAG
>Ga0137415_10002003_pt1 | contig 20354 bp, 17 predicted proteins | sample CZODoug3_1_1_16f_FD_183082 | JGI IMG/M metagenome (GOLD analysis project Ga0137415, IMG submission 183082) | Vadose zone soil fungal communities from Angelo Coast Range Reserve, California, USA - CZODoug3_1_1_16fungal (Hybrid Assembly) | ecosystem: Environmental > Terrestrial > Soil > Vadose...
GGAATCGATGCGCGGGCCGTTCGGGCGAAGTACGGATTGAACGGTGGGCCGTGGCTGCTGACCGTTGCGCGTCTCGAGTGGCACAAAGGGATCGACACCGTCATGCGCGCGTTGCCGGCGATCCGGGCCACGCATCCCAACACACGCTATGCGATCGCCGGCGTCGGAGACCGGCGCGCCGACTTGGAGCGCATTGCGCAGGCGCTCGACCTCGGGGATGGCGTGTGCTTTCTCGGCGCCGTCTCCGATGACGACCTGCCCGCGCTCTATAACGCCGCCGATCTCTACGTCGGTGTGTCGCGGCGGCACGATCTGCTCGCGGAGGGATTCGGGATCTCTCTGGTCGAAGCGTCGGCGTGTGGGCTGGCGGTCGTCGGTGGGCGCTCAGGGGGCGTGCCGGATGCGGTGCGCGAAGGAGAGACAGGCATCTTGGTCGATCCCGATGATACCGGCGCCGTCGCGGCCGGCATCAACGAGCTGCTTGCGAATCCAGAACGGCGAAACCAACTCGGCGCTGCAGGAAGGAAAGCGGTGGAGAGCTATTACAACTGGGATCGGGTGGTGAAAGAATTGAGGGAAATAGATCGCCGTTATCGATTGTAGTTCACAGGCTAAAGCCACGCGTTAGCGTGTGAATATCTAGCCGGATCTCCTCATCGTACTCTCCTGTTGCGCCGGCCGCGCGATGATCGCGTAGGTCGGGCAGTGCCGAATGTAGCCACCATCGAGTGGCGACCATTCCTGATCCGGCTGCGTCACCACCGCCTTCCGCTCCGAATCGAGCACGAACATTCCCTGCGGGGCCTGCACCAGGCACGTGCCGCACCCGATGCAGCGGTCGCGCTCCACGCGTACCACGACCCGGCGCTTCGGAAAAATTCCCACGTCGCCCGGCTCAGGCCATTCATCCTCGCGATCGAGCGCGGCGCTGGTCGCGCGATAGCCCTCCTCGACCTCCTCGCGCAGATGATCGAATGAAAACAGCGACACGTGCTCGACGCGGGGCTGGATGTAGTAGACCGGCGGCGTGGTCCAGGTGCGCACGCGCTGCTCGAGCAGCGTTTGCATGAGAATTTCCGTCGCGCGCGCGAACACACCCGCAAAGCCCTCGTCCTGCGCATCCGCCGTGAGCACGCTCGAGGCCGAGACGTCCACCGCGATGATCAGCTCGGGCCCGAGCGCGCGCGCGGCGTCGAAGGGAACGTTGGCGACGACCGCGCCGTCGACGAAGAAGCGGCCGCCGATTTCGTGCGGCGGGTAATAGCCCGGCAGGGCGCAGGAGGCGAACACGGCATCGGCGACGCGAATGTCGTCCAGGCCCGGCAAGCCCCAGAACACTTCCATTCCGGAATTGAGATCGACGGTATTGACGACGACGGGGGGATCGAGCTGCTGAAACGTGAGATCGCCGACCGTGCGCTTGATGAGATTCTCGAGCGGCTCCCTGCGGAACAGCGCCGGCGAGCGCATGCGCTTGAACGCCATGTCGGCGTGGGCGACCGCGAACAGGTCTTTGCGCCGCAGCCCGAGCGCGATCTCGCGCAGCTTGGCGAGGCCCATGCCCCCCGCCCACGCGGCGCCGACGAGCGCACCGACGCTCGACCCGATGATCCGGGTCGGCCGGTGACCGCGCTCGAGCAAGGCCTGGAGCACGCCCACGTGGGCGACACCCTTCATGCCGCCGCCGCCCAGCACGAGGGTGAACGGTGTGTCTCTCTTCACAGCGCTATCCGCTTGCCCGGGGGGTTGAGTCCCGAGTAACGTAGTCGAGACCCCCATGCCGGCGCCACTCTTTTGGACCCGACTCGCGCGTGATCCCTGGGCCCGCTTTGGGCTGGCGGTCGTCGGTGTCCTCGCGGTGCTGGCGTTGCTCGCGCCCTGGCTCGCGCCGGGCGATGCGTTTCGCGGCAATCTCGCCGCGAGTCTGCGTCCACCATCACACACCTTCCTCCTCGGAAGCGACGCCCAGGGCCGCGACGTGCTGTCCCGCCTTCTCTACGGCGCGCGACTATCATTGGCGGTCGGGTTCATCAGTCAAAGCATCGCGCTCACGATCGGCGTCACCCTCGGCCTGCTCGCGGGCTTCTACGGCCGCTGGATGGACAGCGTGATCATGCGCGTCGCGGACGTGACGCTCGCGTTTCCTTCCCTATTGTTGCTCATCGCCATCGCGGCGGCCGTGAAGCCGTCGCTGCCGGTCGTCTTTGTCGTCATCGGGCTCGTCGGATGGGCCGGCATGGCCAGGCTCGTGCGCGGCCAGGTACTGCTCGCCCGCGGTCTCGAGTACGTGCAGGCGGCGCGCGCGCTCGGTGCGTCGGATGTCCGCATCATCGCGCGGCACTTGCTGCCCAACGTGATCGCGCCCGTGATTGTTGCGGCGACGCTCGGCATCGGCGGCGCGATCATGGCGGAGGCCGCGTTGTCGTTCATCGGACTCGGCGCGCAGCCGCCAACGCCGTCGTGGGGCGCGATGGTCGCCGAGGGACGCGATCTGCTGCGCGTGGCCCCATGGGTCTCGATCGCGCCGGGCATCGCGATCGGCGTCGCCGTCCTGGGACTCAACCTCCTCGGCGACGGCCTGCGCGACGCCCTCGATGTGCGCGCCCAGACGCGCATCGCATGACGGAGATCGCCTATCACCCCACGCACGTCCGCGCGCTGCGCGAGACGTTCAAGGCGCTGCGCACCGCCGAGTTCCCGTGGACGGCCGAAACGATCTATCTCAACAACGCCTCCATCGGGCCGATCCCCGAGCGCACGCGCCGCGCGCTCGACGAATTCACCGCCAAACGCACCGCCCCACATCTCTTGCCCGACCGCGAGCTGTTCGGCGGTCTCGCCGCGGCCCGCCTCGGTGTCGCGCAACTCATCAATGCAGACCCGTCCGAAATCGCCCTCGCCACAAATACCGGTTTCGGGCTGCACCTCGCGGCCCGGGCGTTGCCGCTCAAAGCGGGAGATACGGTCCTGCTTTCTGACAAGGAGTTTCCGGCGAACGTCTACCCGTGGTTGTTGCTGCGGGAGCAGGGGATCAAGGTCGAGATGGCACGCTGCCGGCCCGAAGGGTGGCCCGACGAGGAGCACCTGCTCGAGCGGCTGCGCGATCCCGGCGTACGCGTGCTCGCCGTCTCATTCGTGCAGTTCTCGAACGGCTATCGCGCCGACTTGAAGAAACTCGGCGCCGCCTGCCGCGCCAACGGCACTTTTCTTGTGGTCGACGGCATACAGGGGATTGGCAATTCGGTGCTCGATGTGCGTGACACGCCGATCGATATCCTTTCATGTGGCGGGCAGAAGTGGCTGCTGTCGCCGTGGGGCTCGGGATTTGTGTATGTGCGCAAGGAGCTGATCGAGCAGCTCGAGCCGACGATCACCGGCTGGATGGCCTTCGAGGGGACCGACGACTTCTCGCGACTGACCGAGTACAACCCGACATTCCGCTCCGATGCGCGCCGCTTTGAGATGATCACGCTGCCGTATCAGGACTTCGTCGGCATGACGACGTCACTGGGGCTGCTGCTGGAAATCGGCGTTCGCGACGTCGCTGAAGTCACGCGCGCGATGCACGAGCCGGTTGTGAAGTGGGCGCAGGAGAACGACGTGCGCATCGCGTCACCGCTCGACGAGCGCCACCGCTCGGCGATTCTCTGCGTCGCGCCGGCGAAACCGGTCGAAGCCTATCACGGCATGAAGCGCGCGCACGTGGTGTGCAGCCTCCGCGAGGGCGCGATTCGCCTTTCGCCACACTGCTACAACACGATGGAAGAGATGGAGAAGGTGATCGAGGTGCTCGACGACTTGGGCTAACCCCGGGGCGGCGCCCCGGGGTAAACCGACACCGCCGCGACCTCACGATGTCTGTCCACCCACCACGCGAGTGACACAAACACCCAGCCGAAGATGATGCCGCCGATCGCGAGCGCGTTCGTGCTCGGGGGCGGTGGTGTAAACAGCGAGCCGTAGTAGCCCAGCGCGAGCAGTAACACGAGTGCCCAGAGACCCCAGCCGCCGATGCGGTCGCGCGCGCGCGTGGTGCGGATGTAGATCGCAACGCCGGCGATGAGCATCGCCGTTTCCACGATCACGGTGCCGGAGGCGGAATTCCACAGACCCAGTCCGACCTTGGGTCCGCCCGGGTAGAGCGGCATGTCTGGGCGATGCGTAACAAAATCGAGCACCCAGTGACTCACCACCAAAAGAGCGATCACGATCGCCGCGCGTTTGTCGCCCGTGTGTGCCCGATAGAGGAAGCCGTAGACCGCCCCCCACACGAGGAGCATGAGCAGGCTGTGCGAGAGCGGATAACTGTCGAACCAGAGGATGAGGAACGGATTCGATCCGCCGACGATGTGTACCTGCTCCCATCCGAGCAGGACGAAGAACGGCCATAAGAGATCAGCCAGGCTGGGGGCGATGAAGAGATGGCCGAGGCTCGTGCGTGGGGCCGCGCGCTTGGCGGCGAATCCCAGGGCGTAATGCCCGATGAACACCGTGAGCCCCCTTAGCCTCTTAGTGCCTTAGCCTCTTTAGCAACTGTATTTGTCCGGCGTGGTAAAGATCGTGCGACGCGATGCCGTAGATTTCAGCCTGCACGCGCCATCGGGAATGCCAGCCGTGTCGCTCGAGCTGCCGGGGATCGAGACCGACGATGGCGCGCCGCAACAAGGCATGCTGCTCGTTGAGCAGCGCGCGGTCGCGCCGCCACGCGGCCTCATTGGTGCGGGGAGGAAGCTGCGGCCAGTTCGCCCTGCTGCGCGGAAACGAGATCTCCGCATCGCGTAACAGGCGGCGCCGCACCAGGCATTTCCAGTACGCGGTGTGGAGCACCAGCTCCCAGATGCAGTGACGCTTGGAGCCCGGTCGCCACAGTGCGTCGCGCGCGCTCACCCCTCGCAGTGTGCCTTTCAGCGGCGTGCCGTGCCATGACGGGGCGCGATAGGCCTGATCGAAGACTTCGACCAGCAGCTGCAGGCGCTTGTCCATCGTCAGCCCGCTTTTCTCAGCAGCGCGTATTCCTTCTTGCCTTTGCGCAGCAGGAGATTGCGACCGCCGATCCAATCGTCCGCCCGCAGGGTCCGCCCTGCGTCGGCGACTCGTTCTTCGTTTATGTAGATGCCGCCCTGTTCAATGGCTCGACGCGCCTCATTCTTCGACTTCGCGAGTCCGGCGCTGATGATGGCATCGACGAGCGCTGGTGCGGTCTCCGGGCCAACTGGGAAGGTTGGGATCTCCTGCGCGAGAGTCTCGAATGCGGCGCTCTCAACGTCGCGTGGATTTACGTCGCCGAATAGAATGGCACTGGCTGCGACGACGCCGTACGCGGTGTCCTTACCGTGAACAAGTGTCGTGACCTCGATAGCGAGCTTGCCTTGGGCTTCGCGTCTCGCGGGATCCTTCCTGTGTAGCTCCATCCGGGCATCGATCGCCGTCTTCGGCATGAATGTGAAAAGCTTGAGGTACGTTTCGACATCGCGATCGTCGACGTTGATCCAGAACTGGTAGAATTTGTAGGGCGATGTCAGCTGCGGATCGAGGTAGATCGCACCTGCTTCCGTCTTACCGAACTTTTGCCCCGACGCCATCGTGACGAGCGGCGCGACGAGTGCGTGCACCTCGGCGTTCGCGACCCGGCGAATCAGCTCGCAACCGGCCGTGATGTTGCCCCACTGATCGCTGCCGCCCACTTGCAGCGTGCACTGCCGTTCGCGGAACAGATGCAGGAAGTCGTACGCTTGGAGCAGCATGTAGCTGAATTCGGTGAACGAGAGCCCGCTCTCGAGCCGCGCCTTCACCGATTCCTTCTGCAGCATGACGTTCACCGTAAAGTGCTTGCCGACGTCGCGCAGGAAATCAATCAGCTTCTGATCGCCGAGCCACTTGGCGTTGTCGAGCAGTAATGCTGCGGTCGGTCCCGCACCGAATTCGAGAAAGCGCGCCATCTGATCGCGCTGGCGTTGGAGGTTCTCGCGGATCTGCTCCTTTGAGAGCAGCGGCCGCTCGCCGGCTTTCCCCGACGGATCGCCGATCAATCCCGTGCCGCCGCCCATCAGCACGATCGGACGGTTGCCCGCTCGTTGCAGGTTGGCGAGCAACATGAGCGGCATCAGGTTGCCGAGTTGCAATGACGGAGCAGTCGGATCGAAGCCGCAGTACGCGGTGACCGGGCCCTTTGCGAAATGCGCGGCCAGGCCCGGCGTTGCCTGCTGGACAAAGCCGCGCCATTCAAGCTCGCGCAGTACGTCGGGGGAGGACATGGCGGCGAATCGTAGGGCGAACGTGCGACGCTGGCAAGCGGACTTCGAGGTCACTAACTTTTGATGCAGATGGCCTCTCTGACACCGCCTCCGAAGCCGACTCCGCCCGCCGCCCAGGTAGCTCGCCGCCCGTTCTTCATCCGGTGGTGGTACGAGCCGGTGCAGCGCAAGCGCGTCTTGGCCGCCACGGCGCTCGCACTGCTGTACGGAAGCGGCGTCGCCTACGGCTCGTGGACACGCGTCTGCGCCGCCGAGCGGTGCCCCAGCATCATGCGGATCAGCCCCGAGCGGAATCCGCAAATCCAGTCATCCAAAGTCTACGCCGCCGATGGCCGGCTCATCAGCGAGTACGGCATCGAGCACCGCACGGTGCTGCCGCTCGACAAAATTCCGGTGTACGTGCGGCAGGCGTTCATCGCCGTCGAGGACAAGCGCTTCTACGATCACAACGGTATCGACTACTGGCGCATCTTCGGCGCGCTCAAGGCCAACGTGACGTCGCTGCATTACACGCAGGGGTTCTCGACGATCACGATGCAGCTCGCGCGCAACGTGTTCCCCGAACATCTCGGCCGTGAGAAGAAGATCGCCCGCAAGCTTCGCGAAGCGCGGGTAGCGGTCGAGCTCGAGCGCGCCTTCCCCAAGGACACGATCCTCGAGCTGTACCTGAATCAGATCAGCCTCGGCCCCAACGTTTCCGGTGTCGAGGCGGCGGCGCAGGTGTTCTTCGGCAAATCGGCGCGCGATCTGAACGTCGCCGAAGCAGCGACACTCGCGGCTCTCCCGAAAGCGCCGGGGACATACAATCCTCGCACGCATCCCGACCGGGCCATCCGCCGTCGCAACGCGGTGCTGAACCTGATGCGCGATCAGGGATTCCTGAGTCCCGAGGACGACGAGTTCTGGAAGGCGTATCCGCTGGTCCTGACGACCCGACGGACCAGCTACGGCGACGTGGCGCCCTATTTCGTCGAGTGGTTGCGTTCGACCTTCCTCGAACCGCGCTTCGGCCGCGATCTCTACGAGAAGGGACTGCGGATCTACACGACGCTCGACCTCGACTTGCAGGTGGCGGCTGAGCAGGCGCTCGAATCGCAGCTCGACGAGATAGAGTCGGGCGTGTACTCGAACGGGAAATTCGAGGGCAAGCCATATCGCGAATACGTCGAAGCCGGTCGCGCGACGCCCGACGATCAGGGACCATTCGCGCCGTACCTCCAGGGCGCGCTGCTCGCGCTCGATGCGCGCACCGGCAACATCCTGGCGATGGTCGGCGGCCGCGATTTCGTCGACTCCAAGTGGAATCGCGTGACGCAGTCGGCGCGGCCGCCCGGCTCCACGTTCAAGCCGTTCGTCTATTCGGCCGCGGTGCGCGCGGGACATCCCGTCACGGAGATGCTCGACGACACGCCGCTGAATCCGCCGGTGATCCAGCTTGATAGCTCGCTGTGGCAGCCGAAGGACTATGACGACACGACGCTCGGCCCGGTGCCGATGCGCCAATCGCTCTACCTGTCGCGCAACCTCTCGACGATCAAGCTCGGCATGGCGCTGGGTGAGCAGACGGTGATCGGTGAGGCGCGGCGCTACGGAATCACGACGCCGCTGCCGCCCTATCCGTCGATTCACATCGGCGCGCGTGAGGCGAAGCCGATCGAGCTGATCGCCGCGTATACGGCGTTCGCCAACGGGGGCGTCCGCGTCGATCCGATCGGCATCCAGCGGATCGAGGATCGACAAGGCAACATCCTGTACCAGTCGACGGTCAAGCGCGAGCAGGTGCTCGATCCCGAGCACAATTGGCTCATGCTCGACATGATGCGCGACGTGATGCGCTGCCAGCCGGGGACGGGGCCGCACCGCTGCGGCACTGCGGCCGGCGCCGTGGGCGGCCTGCACATCCCGATGGCCGGCAAGACGGGAACGACGGACGATTACACCGACGCCTGGTTCGTCGGATTCACGCCGGAGATCGTGACCGGTATCTGGGTCGGATACGACCTGCAGCGGCGGATCATGAACAACGCCGGCGGCGGCCGCATCGTCGCGCCGGCGTGGACGAAGTTCATGCGCGACGTGTACGAGCGCCGGCCCGCACCCGCCGATTGGGCACGGCCCGATGATCTCGTGACTCGGGAGGTCGACTGGTCGAACGGATTCCTCGCGACGCCGTTCTGCCCACTCGAGGTGCGGCGTTGGGAGTGGTTCTATCCGGGCACGGAGCCGACACAGGTGTGCCAGGTGCACACGCCGTTTGGCGTGGGGGTGACGCCTTAAGCGTGCTCCGGATCCGAGCTGGTCGGGTGCATCCCGTCACGGCGCCGCCCATCGAGGACGGCGCCGTTCTCGTGAATGCGAGCGGGCGGATTGCCGCCGTGGACCACCATTCCCGTGTCCCCATTCCCCCCGACTGTGAAGCGCTTGAATTTCCAGATCACGTATTGGTGCCGGGTCTCGTCAATTGCCACACGCATCTCGAGCTGACCCAGCTGGGTGGTGGTGTTCAGCACGACGAGCCCGAGTTCGTCAAATGGATCCGCCGCGTTCGCGAGCTCAAGGACGCAACGACGGCTGCAGCGTTCTACGAGGCGGCGGTCGCGGGAGTGCGCGACTGCTGGACGCGCGGTGTCACGTGCATCGCGGAAACGGGCAGCACGGGTGCGGTGATGCGCGCGCTGCACGACCTGGCGGGACGGGGAATCGTGTACCAGGAGGTCTTCGGCCCCGATCCGGCCAAGCGTGACGCGAGCCTGCTCGAGCTCGAGACGGCCGTCCGAGCGCTGAACGGTTTGATGACGTCACAGCTGCGGCTCGGAGTCTCGCCGCACGCTCCGTACACGGTCAGTGCCCCGTTGTACGAGGCCGTAACCGCCTTCGCGAAGGTGGAACGCTTGCCACTCGCGGTGCACGTCGCCGAGTCACGGGACGAAACCGCGCTCGTCTGCGATGGAGCCGGCCCCTTTGCCGACGCGTTGCGTGCGCGCGGCATCGCGATCGCGGCACACCGCTGTTCGCCGGTCAGCTACCTCATGCGACTGGGCGTCCTGCAACGGGGAACGTTGTGCATTCATTGCGTGCAGATTGATCCATCGGACGTGCGGTTGCTCCGTGCAGCCGCCGCGTCGGTCGCGCACTGCCCACGATCGAATTCCGCGCACCGTCACGGCAGTGCACCGCTGCGGCTGCTGCTCGAAGCGGGTGTTCCCGTCGGCCTGGGCACGGACTCCGTGATCAGCGTCGGCGACCTGGATCTCTGGAAGGACGCGGAGGCTGCCGGTTTCACCGGTGACGACGCATTGCGCATGCTGACGATAGAAGGCGCGCGCGCGCTGGGCTGGGACTCGGAAATCGGCTCGCTAGAGGTTGGAAAGGCGGCAGATCTTGCCGTGCTGACCGCCCAACCGCCCAACCGCCCAGCCGCGATTCTTACAGTAGTCAGCGGTCGCATCGTACATCAGATTTCGGGCTCATGAAAACCCAGCGGCACGCGGCCATTCTGCGGATCATCCGGCAGGACATGGTGGGTAGCCAGGAGCAGCTCCGCGAGCGGTTGAAAGCCGAAGGCTACACCGTGACGCAGGCGACGTTGTCGCGCGACATCCGTGAGTTGGGACTTGCCAAGGTCGCCGCACCCGACGGCGGCTCGCATTACGCGGCGTCACCGGAAAGCAATCCCGGCGTGCGGCCGCATCTCGAGCAGCTTCTGCCCACGATGCTCGTGTCCGCTGAAGGCGTCGGCCCGTTGCTGGTGTTGAAGACCACGACGGGCGGCGCGCAGGCATTGGGGCTCGCGCTGGACGGTGCGGGCTGGAGCGAGATCATCGGCACCATCGCCGGTGACGACGCCATTCTCGTCATCACTCGCAGCGAGCGAGGCCGCCGCGCCGTGCAGGTGCGGCTGCAAGAGCTCGCAGGACTCCCCGCATGAACGCGATTCCGATTCGCAGGTCGCTCGTGTCCGCGCTGTTGCTCGTCAGCGCGAGTTGTTCGAAGCCGCAGCAGTCCGCGCAGCCGGCTCCAGCTGTCTCTTCCGGCAGCACGACGACGAACGCCCTCACCGATGGTGAGCGCGCGGCCGGATGGAAACTCCTATTCGACGGAAAGACCGGGATGGGATGGAGAGGATACCGCCAGCAAACGCTGCCCGCGGGTTGGCAGGTCAAGGACGGCGCGTTGACCCGCGTCGCGGAGGCCGGGGACATCATCACCGACGAGCAGTTCAAGAATTTCGAGCTGGCGCTCGAGTGGAAGATTTCACCGGGTGGCAACAGCGGCATCTTCTATCGCGCGAGTGAAGATAGCGATGCGATCTACTGGAATGCGCCCGAGATGCAGGTGCTGGACGACGCGAGGCACCCCGACGGCCAATCGCGGATGACGGCAGCCGGCGCGGCCTACGATCTCTATCCTTCGCCTGCCGGCATCGTCAAACCGGCGAACGAGTGGAATGCCGTCCGCCTTGTCGTGAACGGCAATCACGTCGAGCAATGGCTCAATGGCGTGAAAGTGGTCGAGTACGAATTCGGTAGTCCCGATTTTCAGGCGAAGGTGAAGGACAGCAAATTCGCGCCGCATCCGAACTTTGGCCGCAACTCGGAAGGACACATCGGGCTTCAGGACCACGGTGACGTCGTAGCCTTCCGCAACATCAAGATCCGGGTACTACCATGAGAAAAAAGGGTATTTCGCGGCGGCGGTTCGTCCAACAGGCGGCGAGCGGTGTCGCGTTCACGATCGTACCGGCCCACGTTCTGGGCCGCGGCCACGTGCCGCCCAGTGACAAGCTCAACATCGCGTGCATCGGCGTGGGCGGAATGGGCGCGAACGATGTCCGCGGCGTCGGGAAGACGGAGAACATCTACGCGCTCTGCGACGTCGACGAGCGCCAGGGCGCGCAGTCGTTCGCGGCATTCCCCAAGGCAAAGCGCTACAAGGATTTTCGCGCGCTGCTCGATAAAGAAGGAAAGAGTATCGATGCCGTCACCGTCTCGACGCCCGACCACACGCACACCGTCGCCGGCATGATGGCGATGAAGCTGGGGAAGCACACGCGCATTCAGAAACCGCTGGCGCGCACGCTGTGGGAGGTGAAGCAGCTCGAAGCGGCGGCGACGAAGTACAAGGTCGCGACACAGATGGGGAATCAGGGCCACGCCGAAGAAGGCACGCGCCAAATCCGCGAATGGGTCGAGGCCGGCGCGATCGGGACGGTCCGCGAGATCCAGCTCTGGACCAATCGTCCCATCTGGCCGCAGGCGCTGGACCGGCCGCTCGAGGAGTACTACACGCCGCCCTGGATCGACTGGGACCTGTGGCTCGGCCCCGCGCCGGAGCGGCCGTACAACCCAGCCTACGCGCCGTTCAAATGGCGCGGCTGGTGGGACTTCGGAACGGGCGCGCTCGGCGACATCGCGTGTCACTCGATGGACGCGTCGTTCTGGGCGCTCGATCTCGGATATCCCACGCGCATCGAGCCCGAGTCGACGAAGCTGTACGCCGAAACCGCGCCGGCGTGCTCGCGGATCACGTATTCCTTCGCGGCGAAGGGGAATCGGCCCGAGATCAAAGTCGTGTGGCGCGACGGCAGCCTCTACCTGCCGCGGCCCAAGGAGGTGACCGATCCGCTCGCCTGGCCATTCGATAGCAGCGGCCAGCTCTGGATCGGCGATTCGGGTAAGCTCTTCGCCGGGATCTATGGCGAGAACCCGCGGCTGCTGGATGACGCGAAACAGGCGGAGATCACCGCCCATCCGCCGGCGCAGAAATATCCGCGCACCGAAGGCGTCTACGCCGAGTGGATCGCGGCGTGCAAGGGCGGAACGCCCGCCGGGTCGAACATTCCCATCCACTCGGGCCCGCTCACGGAAATGGTGCTGCTCGGCAACCTGGCGGTGCGCACGGCCCAGGTGCTCGATGTGAATCCGCAGACGGGGGCCGTGCTCAACGCGACCATCCCGGAGGAGTACATCAAGCCCCGTTATAGACAGGGTTGGGGGTGGTGACGCAATGGCCTCCTTGCGCGGTATCCCATTCCCGATGTATTTTTATGCACCATTATGCATAAACAACCCAACGGGAAACCGGGCCCCCTCGTGGTGCTCGCCTATTCGGGCGGGCTCGATACCTCCGCCATCGTTCCCTGGCTGCGTGAGACCTACGGCGCGCGCGTCGTCTGCTTCGCCGCCGACGTGGGGCAGGGCGCCGGCGAGTTGAAGGGGCTGGTTCAGAAAGCCAAGCGCTCGGGCGCAGACGACTGCTTCGTCGAAGATCTGCGCGAAGAGTTCGTCCGCGATTTCGTCTTCCCGACATTGCGTGCGGGCGCCGTCTACGCACGCACCTATCTGCTCGGCACGTCGATGGCGCGGCCGCTCACGGCGGCGCATCAGGTTGCGGTCGCGCAGCGCATCGGCGCCGACGCGCTCGCGCACGGCTGCACCGGCAAGGGGAACGACCAGGTCCGTTTCGAGCTGACCTACGCGGCGCTCGCGCCCGACCTGCAAGTGATCGCGCCATGGCGCGAATGGAAATTCCAGAGTCGCGAAGATCTCATCGCGTACGTGCACGCGAAGGGCGTGCCGGTCCAGGCGACCGCCGAGAAGCCGTACTCGACCGATCGCAACCTGTGGCACTGCTCGCACGAGGGCGGCATCCTCGAGGACCCGTCGCAGGAAGCGCCCGAACACATCTTCGTGATGACCAAGAATCCGCTCGAGGCGCCGGACGAGCCGGTCGTCGTGACGATCGGGTTTGAAGAAGGCAATCCCGTCAGTCTCGACGCGGTCCCCCTCGGCCCGGTCGAGCTGCTCGAGCAGTTGAACGAGATCGCAGGCGAGCACGGCGTCGGCCGTGCGGACATCGTCGAGGACCGGTTGGTCGGCATGAAGTCGCGCGGCGTGTACGAGACGCCGGGCGGAACCGTGCTGTACGCGGCGCACCGCGAGCTCGAGCAGATGGTGCTCGATCGCCGCACACTTCGCATGAAGGATGAGCTCGCTCTCCGCTACGCCGATCTCGTCTACGACGGCCGTTGGTGGACGCCCGAGCGCGAAGCGATCGACGCGCTGGTCACCGCGACGCAGCAGCACGTCACGGGCACCGTCAAGTTGAAGCTCTTCAAAGGAAACGTGATCGTCGCGGGCCGCGAGAGTCCGTTCGCGCTGTACCAGCCGTCGTACGCGACGTTCGGCAAAGACAACGTATACGACCAGAAGGACGCCGAAGGCTTCATTCGGCTGTATGGCCTCGCGATTCGGATCGGCGCCGGATTGTCGGCCGAACGCAGTGATGTCCCAACAAGCTGACACTCACCAGATGTGGGGCGGACGCTTCGCTCTCGGGCCGAGCGAAGCGCTCGACGCGCTGAATCGCAGCCTCCCCGTCGATCATCGCCTCTGGCCGCAGGACGTCGCCGCGAGCAAAGCGTGGGTGCACGCACTCTGTCAGGCCGGGGTTGTCACTGCCAATGAAGAAGCGCAGCTGCTGGGCGGCCTCGATCGCGTAGCCGATCAGCTCGCGGACGGCGCCGCGGTCGGCGCACCGGACGAAGACGTGCACACCCTCGTGGAGCGCCTGCTCTACAACGAGGTCGGTGGTCTCGCCGGCAAGCTGCACACCGGCCGCTCGCGCAACGATCAGGTCGCGACCGACCTGCGCCTGTGGACGCTCGACGCGATCGATCACCTCGATGCCGGGGTCGCCGCCCTCGGCAAGACACTCGTCGGAAAAGCGAAAGACAGCATCGACGCGATTCTTCCCGGCTACACCCACGGCCAGCGCGCGCAGCCCGTGCGCTGGGCCTACGTCCTGCTCGCGCACGCCTGGCCGCTCGTGCGCGATCGCCAGCGGCTGGCGGAGGCGCGGCGGCGCACCGCCGAGCTGCCGCTCGGCTCCGGTGCGCTCGCCGGCTCCGGCTTTCCCGTCGACCGCGTGCTCCTCAAGGAGGCACTTGGCTTCCGCGTCATTTCACCCAACGCGCTCGACGCGACGGGTGATCGCGACTTCGTCGCCGATGTGCTCTTCGCGATCGCGCTGATCGGCACGCATCTCTCGCGGCTCGGCGCCGAGCTGATCACCTACGCCAGCGGCGAGTTCGGATTCGTCACGCTCGCCGACGCTTTCAGTACCGGCTCGAGCCTCATGCCGCAGAAACGGAATCCTGATGTCTTCGAGCTCGCGCGCGGCAAAGCCGGCCGCATGCTTGGCGACCTCGTCGCCCTGCTCACCACGCTCAAGGGCATTCCCGCCGGCTATCAGAAGGATCTCCAGGAGGACAAGGCACTGTTGTTCGACGCCTGCGATACACTCGCGACGGTGCTGCCGGCGGTCACTGGAGCGATCGAGACCCTGACGATCAACGTCGATCGCATGGCGGCGGCGCTCGATCCCGCGATGCGCGCGACCGATCTCGCGGATCTGCTCGTCGAGGCGGGGGTGCCGTTCCGGGAAAGTCACGGGTTGATCGGCCGGCTGGTGCGCGCCGCCGAACATGAACATATGCCGCTCGATCGCGTGCCGCAGAACATCGCCAACGCCATCCATCCTGCCCTCGGGTCCGCGCTGGCGCAGCTCGGCACCTGGGAGCAAAGCGTCGAGAGCCGTGCAACACCAGGCGGCGCGTCACGGGCGTCGGTGGAGTCGCAAATCGAGGAGTTACGGCGCGCGTTCATGCCCGCCACTACTGCATAAAGCGACTTCCCTTGCCGCAGGTTGTAGGCAGGTATTAGCATATGCCGATGCGCTGCCTAGCCCTCAATGCCTCGTTCGAACCGCTGACAATGGTGCCCGTGCGCCGGGCGCTGCGGCTGGTCATCGATGGCAAGGCCGAGGTCGTCGAGGCCGAGGGGACGCCGGTCCACTCCGAGCGAATGGCGGTGCCACGACCTGCCGTCATTCGGCTGGTTCGCTTCGTCCACGTCCCTCGCCGCTTCCGCCGCCAAGTCACCAACACATTCCTGTTCGCCCGCGACAACTACCGTTGCCAGTTCTGTGGTCGCGCGCAGCAGGAGCTGCGGCAGCGCGAGTGCCTCACGCGCGATCATCTCGTGCCATTGTCGCGCGGCGGCACGAACGCCTGGACCAACGTCCTCACGGCGTGCTCGAGCTGCAACACGCGCAAGGGCAATCTCCTGCCGGAAGAAGTGGGCATGCATCCGCTGCGCGCGCCGCACGAGCCGCACTTCGTGCACCTCTCGTGGGCGGTTCGCCGCCTCACGCGCACGCAGGCGAAGTACATCCGCCTCTTCTACGGGGCGGACGTGCTGGCGACTCTCGAGGCGATGTGACGAGGGGCCCATGGGTGGTGGCGGGCGCGGCAGTCGTCGCGCTCGCCGGGGTCGTGTTTCTCACCCGTCCCGCCCGGGGCTCGACGCATCCCCAACCGCGGTCCGGCATCACGGCGGCGAAGGTGCTCCCCGATTTCGCGATCCCGAAGAATCCCGGGGCGCTCGAGGCGTACGCGGCGGCCCGGCGCTCCGCCGCGACCCTCGATGGCCTCTATTGCCACTGCGATTGCTCGAAGCACTCCGGACATCGCTCCCTGCTGACCTGCTTCGAGTCAGAGCACGCAGCCTACTGCGACATCTGCATGGGAGAGGCGAACCTGGCGAGTGACATGGCGGCGCGCGGGAAGTCGCTGACGGAAATTCGCGCCGCTATCGACCGTCAATTCGGATCGTAGGACTCCGCGCCTCGAGCTGCAGGCGCGGGAGGCCGGCCAGTCGCACCAGCACACGCTGCGCCCCCCGCGCTAACGCTGCGCCGAAACTCCCTTCGCCCGAAACCGCAGGCCCGACGTCGCCCGACAACCAGCTCGACAGCTCTCGCAGATCGGTGTCGTTGAGCGTCGTCACCTCGAGTCGCGCGACGAAGTAGTAGCGGCCGGAGCCGGCGCCGCTCGCTTCGGGTCGCATCGTGACCGTGTAAGGAATCTCGAGCGCGGCCGCCAGCTCTTCCGGCGTCGCGTAGCGCGTGAGGCTGCGGCCACCCGCCGGGCGGAGCAACACGAAGTCGTCCGCCAGCGGATCGTTGCGGGCGACGACGTCCCACGATACCTCGCGCACGAATTGATCGAACCAGCTCGTGCGCACCTTCCACAGCTCGAGCCGGTAGTGCAGCCGCAGCGGAAATCCCGAGCGCATGAGCCCGACAAATTTCCCGTCCGCCAGGAGTCCCGTGCTGCGGACGCGGGGCGTCGTCGTTTGCAGCGTGACCGTCAGGGTCGGCGACTGCGCCGTCAGCCCCGCGGGCAGGGCCAGCGAGAGGACGATCACGTGGCGGAGGAGCACTCGCGCCACTCTAGAAGCGATGATCGAGCCTAAACAGGAAGCGCAGTCGTTCGCCTGTCGTCACCGCCTTGGCGACGTAAATCCCGAAACCACTCCAGTCCGCGCCCAGTCCGGCGTCCACCAGCCAGCTCGCGAATCGCGGGATGCGACCCGCGGGTACGTGTCCCGGCCCCTTTCCCACGAGCCACCCCTGTCCCGCGTCCGCGAAGACGACGAGGTCGAGCCCCTCGATCCAGAACGGTGAACGCTCCTCTCGAGACGATTTCTCGTCGCGCCACGGGTTGTAACTCCAATTGAGTTTCACGTGGCCGCGGTATTCCGTCTGGAACACGAGCACACGATCGCATGCGGCGAGCAGCGTCCCGGCGAACGCCGGGTCGACGATGGCGCCATCGCACGCGCTCGAGCGGAATGGATGGCCGGGCATGGGATCCGGACCGCCGACGGACAGACGGCGTTGCAGCGGGAGCGGATCGCCCCCCAACCAGCCGCCACCGACGAGCCGCAGATTCACGCGACCCGTGGGGCTGATGCGCGAATAGCGGCGCACGTCGAAGAAGAGCCGGCTGAAGCGGTACGACCCGTCGGTCGGAATCGAATCGCGTACCGTCGCGGGGATCCCCGCGTGCGGCACGACGTCGTTGCTGCGCGAATGTTCGAGCGTCGTACGCACCAGCCACCCCGCGGTGGGAGCCTCGGGATCGTTGCGCGAGTCGAACGTCGCGTTGGCGACGACGGTGTTGTAGTGGCCCTCGTCGATCGGCGGGTTGGGGCGCCACGCCTCGTCGTGGCGGAAAATCGTCCAGGGATCTTTGACGGCCACGCCCGTTTGCCACTCGTGGCGGAATTCGAATGACACGGCCAGCGCGCGATTGGGCGCCGCGAACACGCGCGCCGCCCATCCTTTATCAAGGAAGTAGTCGCGATAGTCGCGCGCGAACACGAACGCGCTCCACCCGATCTCCGCGCTGTGCAGTCCCCAATCCTCGACCGGACTCACGACGTCGAACGCCCGCAGCCCGACGCCCACATGCTGGATTTCCCCCGAGCGCAGTTCGCTGCGGAACATGTAGCCGAGGCTACTGCGGTTGTCGGAGAGATCGCCCGCGGATCGGAAGACGCCGAGTGCGTCGATGCGCAGCCGGAAATCCTGTTGCAGCCGCCAATCGAACAACGGCCCGAACACGATGGGCAGTCCCTCGACGCGATTGAACGTTCCACCGGTGGCGATCGTCAGCGTCGAGCGGGAGTCGGCCGTGCCCCATGACACGTGCGCGCCGGGATTCCAGAGCCGGCGCCGTAGGTTCGGGGCGTAGGCGATCTGATCGCCTTCGTTGCGCAAGCGGTACAGCAGGGGCTCGCGATATTGGCGCAATTCCCCGCCGATCTTTGCCGCCGCCGAATCATCAACCACGCCGCCCACCACGATCACGTCGCCGCTCACCACGCCGCCCGGCTCGAACTGCAGGTCCCCGTTGATCACCACGAGGGTCCCCTGCACCCGGCCCCCGATGAAGACTGGCCCGTTCCGTACCGCGACATCACCACGCCACTCGTTCCCGTGAGGCAGCCGCGTGCGGCCCACCAGACGCGTCGTGCCCGGCGCATTGTAGAACCGGATGACCTCGTCGGAGACGACGCGCGGCAGCGCCAGCGCCTCGAGCGACACGCCGGAGCTGTCGGGGTGAATGACGATGGTCGTATCCTGAACCGCTAGAATCAGCAGCAACGCGATCATAGAAAGCCTTCGTTGGGGCCGGGTGGCCCAATGTTGTTGCGCGGCGAGTCGATGCCCAGCCGTCGCATACGCCGGTACAGGTTGGCGCGGTCCGTCAGCAGCCGTCGCGCCGCTTCGGCGACGTTGCCTCGCGAAATCGAAAGGGCGCGCGCGATCAGCTCGCGCTCGTACTGGTCGAGCGTTTCGGTCAGCGCGATGTCCCGCCACGGCGCGTCGCCATCCGCCGCCTCGAGCCGCGCGGGCGGAGCGATCCCATCCTGAGGCAACACGCGCGCGACGTCGCCGGCGGTCAGCGTTTCGCCCGAGGCCAGAATCGCGAGCCGCTCGATGATGTTGGCGAGCTCGCGGACGTTACCGGGCCACGTGTACGCGGCGAGCAGGGGGACCGCCCCGGCGTCGAAGTGCACGGGCCGGCCGAGGCGGGCCGTGCAGCGCGCAGCAAAATGGCGGATCAGCGGCGGAACGTCCTCCGGTCGCTCGCGCAACGGCGGGATGTGAATCGGCAACACGTTGAGCCGGAACCACAGGTCCTCGCGGAACGACCCCTGCCGCACCGCCAGCGTCAGGTCTTTGTTGGTCGCGGCGATGACGCGCACGTTCACGGCGAACGGGCGTTCCCCACCCACGCGCTCGACGACGCCGCTCTCGAGGACGCGCAGGAGTTTCGCCTGCGCCTCCGGTCCCAGGTCCCCGACCTCATCGAGGAACAGCGTGCCGCCGTCGGCCAGCTCGAACCGTCCCTGCCGCCGGTCCGTCGCCCCCGTGAAAGCGCCGCGCTCGTGTCCGAACATCTCCGATTCGACGAGATCGCGAGGCAGTGCGGCGCTGTTCACGGTGACGAACGGTTTGCTCCCGCGCGCGCTCTGCCGGTGGATCGCCGATGCGACCAGCTCCTTGCCCGTGCCGGATTCGCCCGTGATCAGCACGCGCGACTCCGTCGGGGCAACGCGCGCGATCAACGCGCGCAGCTCCTCCATCGCCGCGCTCATCCCGACCAGCGGATCGTCGTGGCCGAGCTGCTCGTGCAACCGTTTGTTTTCCGCGAGCGTGCGGCCCAGCTCGAGCGCGCTGCGCAGCGCGACGAGTACGCCTTCGGGCGTGAGCGGCTTCTCCAGGAATTGGAAGGCCCCGAGCTTCGTCGCACGCACGGCATCGGAGAGGTTAGCCTTGCCGCTCATCATGACGACAGGGACGTGCGGCGCGCGCTTGCGGATCTGCTCGAGCGTCGCGAGCCCGTCCGGACCGGGCGGCATCATCAAGTCGAGCAGCACCACGTCCGGAGCGTCTTCAATGACGCGCGTCAGGGCGGCGTTGCCGTCGGGTGCTTCAATCGTCTCGAAGCCGTCCGATTGCAACAGCGCGCCGACCATGCGCCGGATGTTCGCTTCGTCGTCGACGAGCAGGACGCGGGGGGGGGGACTCATGATCCGGATACCGGTGGAAAGACGATCGCGAAGGTCGCGCCGCCGCCGGGCGTCTCGCTGACGGCAATCGTACCGCGATGCGCTTCGAGTGTCACCCGCACGAGCGCGAGCCCCAGGCCCGTGCCGTCGTGTTTCGTCGTGAAGTACGGCTCGAAGATCCGCTGCCGCAGGTCGGCGGGAATCCCCGGCCCGTGGTCCGCGATCGTCACGGCGAGTCCCGCGCCGTCGCCTGTGACCGTCACGTCGAGCGCGCCCATGCCCTGCATCGCTTCGGAGGCGTTGCGATAGAGGTTCGCGAACGCCCGGCGCAACGGCTCGTAGTGGCCGACGATCGTGCGCGGTCCACCGTTCGCGGTGAGCCGGACGGCAACGCCGTCGGGCACGCTCGTCCGTCCCAACTCCTCGAGCAGCTCGACGAGGTCGACTTCGCTCGGGGGCCCTTCGGGCAATCGTCCGAAATCTGCGAATTCTTTGGCGAGTCGTTCCAGCCGATCGGTTTCGGCCGCCATCACCTCCATGGCCGTTTCTTTCCGACTTTCCGTCATTCCGTCCGTCCGCCGCAGTTGATCAACCGCGATTCGCATCGACGTCAGCGGATTCTTGATTTCATGCGCGACGCGACGGGCGACTTCGCGGAACGCCCGCAGTCGCTCCG
>Ga0137415_10002004_pt1 | contig 20352 bp, 24 predicted proteins | sample CZODoug3_1_1_16f_FD_183082 | JGI IMG/M metagenome (GOLD analysis project Ga0137415, IMG submission 183082) | Vadose zone soil fungal communities from Angelo Coast Range Reserve, California, USA - CZODoug3_1_1_16fungal (Hybrid Assembly) | ecosystem: Environmental > Terrestrial > Soil > Vadose...
ATTTCAGTCAGCACCGCGGGCGCGATCTTGCAGCCGCAGCCGCCGCCGTGGCTGAACTCGGTCAGGCGAATCTTCTCGGGAGCATTCATGGGGTTAGAATTTTAAGGGTGAAACCTTCCGTGCCCGTTTCAGCGTCGCTGTTCACGCAATTCGATTCGATCGTGGACGCCCGCTCGCCCGCAGAATACGCCGAAGACCACATCCCCGGCGCGGTCTCGGCGCCGGCCCTCGACGACGCCGAGCGCGCCACGGTTGGGACTCTCTACAAGCAGGTCTCGCCGTTCGACGCGCGCAAGCTCGGCGCCGCGCTCCTCGCGAAGAACGTCGCCCGGCACGTCGAGACGCTGTTCCGCGGCAAGGACAGCGCGTGGCGCCCGCTCGTCTACTGCTGGCGCGGCGGCAAGCGCTCGGGCGCGATGGCGCACATCCTGCGCGAGATCGGCTGGGACGTAAAAACCCTCGAGGGCGGCTACCGGGCTTACAGAAGATGGGTGGTTCAGGAGTTGCAGCGACTTCCCCAACACTTCCAATTCGTGGTGATCCACGGTCCAACGGGAAGCGGCAAGAGCCGCTACCTCAAGACCCTGCAGCGTGCCGGCGAGCAGGTACTCGAGCTCGAAGAGCTCGCCGCGCATCGGGGCTCGGTGCTCGGCAACCTCCCCGATCGCCCGCAGCCGTCGCAGAAATGGCTCGAGAGCCAGCTCCTCGCCGTGCTCTCGGCGCTCGATCCCGCTCGTACTGTCTACGTCGAAGGCGAGAGCCGCAAGATCGGCCAGATCCAAGTACCGGAGGCGCTGATCACCCGCATGCGCGCCTCGCCCTGCATCCTGCTCGAAACCGACCTCGAAACCCGCGTCACCCTGCTCCTCGAGGAATACCGGCATTTCCTCGCAGACACGAACGCACTCGACACGCAGCTCGACTGCCTCGTCGGCCTGCACGGCCGCGACAAGATCGCCGAATGGAAAGCCCTCGCCGCGCGCGGCGCCTGGCGCGAGTTCGTCGAGCGGCTCCTGGTGGAGCACTACGACCCCGCCTACCGCCGCTCCTCGCTCCACAACTTCGCCCGCCTGCACGAGGCCGAGAAAGTCAGAATTGCCGCCTAAGTCCGCTATGACGGAACACCAAACTCGCGTTGGTGCCGCCAAATCCGAGGCTGTTGGAAAGAACGCTGCTGACGGGCTGATCCAAGCATTGCGTGACCAGGGGAAACCCATCGGCCTGCGGGTCCGGATTTTCCAGGTTCGCGCAGGCCGCGATGAAGCCTGCCTGCATCATTAGAAGGGAATAGATCGCCTCATGGGCGCCAGAGGCACCGAGCGAGTGACCGCTCAAACCTTTTGTGGACGAGATAAGCGGCAACGCTTCGCCGAACACATTGCGGATTGCGCTCAGCTCGGCGATGTCGGCGACCATTGAATTGGCATGCGTATTGATGTAGTCGACACTGCCCATCCCGGCGTCAGCGAGCGCCACGCGCATTGCGGCCGCCGCTGCATCGGCAGAGGGGATGAGCATATCCGTGCTCGAACTTGCGCCGTAGCCGCATAGCTCGGCGTAAACGTGCGCGCCGCGGGCTTTCGCGAACTCCAGCTCCTCGAGCACAAGCATGCCTGCTCCGCCGGCCATCACGAAGCCATCCCTCCCGGCATCGTAGGGCCGCGAAGCCGCTTGCGGCCTGCCGTTATAGGCGGTCGAGAGCACCCCCATAGCATCGAACGCGGCGGCAGTGGTCCACTCCGCCTCTTCCGTGCCCCCGGCGAACATGATTTTCTGCCGGCCCGCCCGGATGAGCTCTGCGGCCTGGCCGATAGCGTGGGCTGAACTCGCGCAGGCGGCCGAAATGGTAAAGCTGGTGCCCCGGATTTTGAACCCGGTTGCCAAGGAGGCCGACGCGGTGCTGGCCATGGTCTGGGGCACGACGTAGGGCGGCACCTTTTTCATACCGCTTTCGCGAAGCACATCGATGGCCGGCACGTAGCGTGAAAGCGAGCCGATCCCTGATCCTACGATCAGCCCCGTCGCGGCATCGGATACCTGCGCGGACGTGAGCTTTGCATCGTCGATCGCTTTCCGCAACGCGTGATGCGCGTAGATCGCCGTTTCGCCCATGAAGCGCCTGGCTTTGCGGTCGATGAGAGGCTCATCGTCCCAGGACGGAATGGCTGCGACCTGACTGCGCATGCCGGCGCGCCGGTATTGCTCGGCAAAGCGGATGCCGCTTCGGCCTCGCCGCAGGCTTTCGGCAACCGCCCCGAGCTCGTTGCCGAGGCAAGAGACGATTCCGAGGCCCGTGACTACGATGCGGCGGGTCAGAGTTTCAGTAGCTCCGCGCGGATGGACTGAATCAGCTCTTCCACAAACTTGTTGTAGTGCGGGTGAATGACCCGTGTGCCGCTCTGCACTTCGTACTTCATGTTGATGCTGCTCACATACTTCACGGAATACTGCGTCGCGGTCGGCACGATCTCCACTACGATGGTGTGCTTGTTGGCGTTCCAGCTAAGCGCGGCCTGCAGCGTCTTTCCATCGGCAGCCGGACGCAGCTCCCATTTACGGCCGTTACTTGCCACCCCGGCCGCAATCGCCTTCTTCACGCTGTCGGCGTCGATCGATTTGCCGCTACCGGTGACTACGGCTATCTTTTCATGGTCGATAATCGGCACGGTGCTGCGCGCATGCACCGCAGACGCCGCAACGAGGGCTGCGATCAGGACTGCGAAATTCAAAGACTGGTTTTGCATGATTTAAACCTCCCTTATTGCTTTAGTGCTTCTTGAAAACCAGCGACGTGTTGACGCCGCCGAATGCAAAATTGTTGCTCATGAAGCATTCGAGGTCCATTTGCCTGCCTTCGCCCACGATGTAATCGGCATCGGCGCACGACGGGTCCAATGCGTCAAGATTGATGGTCGGCGCGAACCAGCCTCTCTTGAGCATCTCGATTCCCCACCAGGCCTCGATCGCGCCGCAGGCCCCCAGTGTATGCCCCAGGTAGCTCTTCATCGAGCTGATGGCGACTTTCTCGCCCAAAATGCTGGACGTGGCATGGCTTTCTGCGATGTCGCCCGCCTCGGTCGCGGTGCCGTGGGCGCTGACGTAGCGGATCGCCGCAGGGGGAAGGCCTGCATCCTGCAGGGCGAGCCGCATTACTTCCCCCATTGTCGAGGCCACCGGCTCGGTGACATGTGCGCCATCGGAGTTGGTGGCAAAGCCAATGATTTCGGCATGAATTCGGGCGCCACGCGCAACGGCATGATCGTAATCCTCCAGCACGAGGGTGGCCGCCCCTTCGCCGACTACCAGACCGTCGCGCTCCCGGTCGAATGGACGCGGGGTAACAGCAGGCATGTCGTTGCGCGTGCTCGTCGCGAAAAGAGTGTCGAACACTGCAGCGCCTGCGGCGGACAATTCTTCGGCGCCGCCGGCCACCATGAGCAACTGCCTGCCATAGCGGATGCTTTCGTATGCATAGCCGAGCGCCTGGCTTCCGGACGTACAGGCACTGCTGGTCGGAATGAGCCGCCCCTTGATCTGGAAGTAGAGGCCCACGTTGACCGCAGTAGTATGCGGCATCATCTGGATATAGCTCGTTGAAGTCACCCCATCCATTGACCCGGTGGCCAGCATTCTGCCGAAAACCCTTACCGGCTCTACGCTGCCCGACGAAGAGCCGTAGGCGACGCCCATGCGTCCGTCGCTTACGGAGGAATCCTGCAGCAGACCGGCATCCGCAAGCGACATCTCCGTCGCGCGCACGGCGAGAAGAGACACGCGCCCCATGGATCGAAGGTGCTTGCGCTCGTAATGGGCCGGGGCGCGGAAGCCGTCCACCGGCCCGCCGAGACGCGTGTGCAAAGCCTCGAAGCGGTCCCATTCGGGCATGCGCCGAATTGCGTTGCGGCCGTTTCGAATGGCAGGCTCGATCGCATCCCAGCTGTCGCCCAGCGCAGTGATGCCACCCATGCCGGTGACCACGACACGCCTGTTCATGCAAGACCGCCGTTGACACTGATCACCTGGCGCGTGATGTAGGCCGCGTCGTCCGACATCACGAAGTCCACCGCCGCGGCCACTTCTTCCGCCGTTCCGATCCGGTTCATCGGCACCATTTTAAGCGCCTGCTCAAGCGGCACGTTAGCGGTCATATCGGTCTCGATCAGGCCCGGTGCCACGCAATTGACCGTGATCCGGCGGCTCGCAAGCTCGACCGCGAGCGCCTTGGTGGCGCCGATCAGTCCCGCCTTTGCGGCACTATAGTTTACTTGCCCGCGCTGGCCGACGATGCCGGACACGGACGAGATGGTGACGATGCGCCCGCCCTGTTTGGCCCGCACCATCGGCATGACGAGCGGCTGCACGACATTGTAGAAACCATCGAGACTGGTATTCAAAACCTCGTCCCATTCGGCGTCGGAAAGCGCGGCGAAAGTGTTGTCCCGTGCCACGCCGGCGTTGCAGACAACGCCGTAGTAGGGGCCGTTCGCCTGCAGATCGCGCTCGAGCGCGTCGCGGGTTGCGGCACGGTCGGTGACGTCGAACTGCAGCACAGAGGCCCGCAGTTGAGCAGCTAGCGCGTCGGCCTGGCTGCGACTCGAGCGGCAATGAAAGGTGATGGTAAAGCCGGCCTTTGCGAGGCGTTGCGCGATTGCACGGCCGATGCCGCGGCTGGAACCGGTGACGAGCACGCGTCTCATCGCTGCTCGGCCACGGTGCGAAAAAAAGCTTCGGCATCATCGGGCTCGTAGACCTTCAGCGTCGCCGTCGCCAGCTCTGCGGATGCGTCGCGGATCGCACAATCGTAGGCGCCAAATCCGCTTTCGTCCGCATACGAGACGCGCGCGGTGATTCGCAACAAAGTTCCCGCCGCGACTCGCGAAGCGCCGACCCGATAGACGCGGCAACCGAGAAGCACGCCCGGCTTCGGCGGCTTGCCGGCGAGCCAGCCGCGCAGGCCGGCGTGGGCGGCCACCGCCTGCGCCATCAATTCGATACCTATCCACGCGGGCATGTAGCCGCGCTCATCGAGATACCAGCCGGCGGACGGCACTCTCGCCTCCGCCTCGACGGCATTGACGTCTCCCCCAGTCAGCCGATCCAGCCATAGCATGGCGCCGCGATGCGGCACCAGCTGTTCGATCCGCGGAAAAACTGGCGATTCCTGCTTCATCGCGCGTCGCCCAAAATGAGGGTTGCGTTGCTTCCGCCGAATGCAAACGAATTGCTCATGCATATCCGAGCGCTGCCGCGCCGAAAACGCTCACCCGGGGAAATCTGAAGAAGCCGCGGCAGCTCAGGATCGGCTTCGCCGTCCCAGACGTGCGGGGGCAGCCTTCCGTCGCCTTGCAAGGCAAGCACGCAGAACGCTGCCTCGGTTGCCCCCGCGGCACCCAACGTATGTCCGGTCAGCGGCTTAGTGCCGCTGCACGGCACACCGCGCGGAAAAACGCGGCTCACCGCGTGCGCCTCCATGTGGTCGTTTTTCCGGGTCGCCGTCGCATGCAGATTCAGGTAGTCCACGGCGTCGGGCTCGAGCTCGGCATCCGCGAGCGCGGCGCGCATCGCCAATTCTGCGCCACGGCCCTCCGGGTCGGGCGCGGAAATGTGATGGGCATCGCTGGACTCTCCGCAACCGAGTACCTCGATGGCGCTCGGCTCGCCGCTGATCAGCATAAGCGCAACGCCCTCGCCAAGATTGATGCCGCGTCGGTTGCGACTCAAAGGGTTGCAAAGCTCGGGCGTCGTGGATTCTAGCGCCGTGAAGCCGTTGACAGTCAGCCTGCACAACGCGTCGGCCCCACCGCTGAGGACGGCGTCGCAAATGCCCGCGCGGATCAGCCTGCACGCTGCGGCAATCGCTTTAGCGCTAGACGTGCATGCAGTGGAGATTGCATAGGCGGGCCCCGTGATCCCCAGATGGCGTGCGAGGAGCGGCGCCGCCGATCCAATCTCCTGCTGCGCGTAGCGGAATGCGGTCGGGAACACGCCGTCGCGCAACAAGCCCGCTACTGCAGTCTCGCCCTCGGCAATTCCCGTCGTGCTGGTTCCGATAACGACGCCAAACCGTTCGGGCCCAACTCGCTCGACAGTCGCAGCCACGCAAGCGCCGATCTCATTCAGTGCGAGCATGAGCAGGCGGTTATTGCGGCAATCAACTTGGGCATTCCCGTCCGGTAGTGGCACGAGATTGCCTGCCACGCGGCCGACTCGGGCCGGGGCGCCCGGAAGTAGGCCTTTCTCCAGAATCATGCCCGAGGTATCGCCTGAAAGGAGTCCTTTGCGGACGGCCTCGCGCCCATTGCCGATCGCATTCGCGATTCCAACTGCATTCACGAAGCAGCGCGCGCGGCTCATCTGGGCTGACGAAAGCTTAGTGCCAGCGGCGAGAGCAGGACCGCTATGGAGACACCAGCGAGGAGCGTGCTGCCGAATCGCGCAAGCGCGGGCGTGCCGCTAAATGCGAGCAAGCCGAACGAGAGCATGGTGGTCGCCGCGGAAAGGAGCACCGCGATGCTGGCTGCACCGCCGCGCCCTTGTCCTTCTACCAGGAAGATGGCGTAGTTTACGCCGACGCCCAGCACCAGCATCAGCGCCATGACGCTGAACAATGTGACCGGTGACCCGCTATAGCCGGCCAGCGCAAGCGCCGCGCTGATTGCCAGCAGCGTGGGCAGCAGGACGGCCGCGCCGCCGCTCCACCCGTACCGCCGCGAAAGGACTACCAGCACCACCAGAACCACGGCGAGCAGGCCATAGCTGAAGCCGCGACGGTACTGCGCGAAGAGCCGAGAAACGCTCGCCGCCTTATCGACGAAGCTCACGCCCTCCAGGCCGGCGGCAGCCGCAGCCAGCGCGCCGGAGACTGATGCGCCTACAGGCACCACCACGCTGGCGTAGCCGCCGCCGGAATTGCCGAGCCATAGGTGCCGGAAGGCCGTGGCTGCCTGCGACGCAAGCCAGGTATCCGGCGTGAGCGCACGGCCTTCTGACTCTCGGTAGGCACGGTGGAGTTCGGTCCCTAATCCGCTTCGGAATCCGACCTGCCGGAAAGCGTGTTCGAGCTGCTTGCCGTCGCCGCCCATCGCGCGGCCGATCAGGTCATGGTTTTCCTGCTGCCGAGCCGCCGACGGCACGAAAGAGGAGATGGCGTAGTAATGGCTGAGCTGCCCGCTGGCTGCTAGTTCCTGCAGGCGATCGGTAAGCTGCTCCTCGATTCGGAGCGTGCTTTCCACCGAGTTGCCTTCAACCACAAAAAACTTGGTCGCGATCTCCAAGCCGGTCACCGCCCGGATCGCGGCCTCTTGCCGGAGCAGCGGCGCGTCACGGCTCGTGAGCGCCCGCACATCGTCGTCCCATTGCAGCCTGAGCCAGCCCGGCACGCATAGCACGGCGAGCACCGTCGCGGTGGCAGCGGCGGCACCGAAACCGATACGCGACCGCCACCCGTCGATGAAGCGCGCCGCTGGAGCGGTAATCGCCGAAATGTCTCGCCCGTACGGTTCGCGCAGCACACGCGGCAATAGCAGGACGACGGACAGATAGGCGGCCGCCAGGCCCGAAACGGCAAACAGCGCGATCTGGCTGACGGCGGGGAAAGGAATGAACAGCAGCGCGCCATAGCCCAGGAGGCTGGTCAATAGGGCAAGCGTCAAGCCCGGACGCACGGAGAGCATGCCGCGCTGCGGATCCCACTGCGATCCCGCCTCGGCGTAGGCACCGAAGTACTGGATAGAGTAGTCGATGGCTTCGCCTATAAGGCTGGCGCCGAACACGAGCGTGAGCAGATGCAGCTTCCCGTGCACCAGAATGCTCGCCGACACCGCTGCAGAAAGTCCGATGGCCACGGTCAGCAATCCGAGCAGAAGTGGGCGCACGGTGCGGAATACCGCCAGCATCAGCAGGACAATGCCGGCTATTGAGCCCGCGCCGATAAGGTCGACGTCGTGCTCGGCCGAGCTGCGCGCGGCCGCGGCGAAAAATACCGCGCCAGTGCGCAGGACCTCCACGCCTGGTGCGGCTTCGCGCGCCACCTTCTCGGCCGCCTTCACTGAATCCAATACCCGACGCTGGACGCGGTCGTCGTATGCGGAGCCCGGCAGTTCGCCGGTCACCAGTACGTGCAGGCCGGCGTTCTCCGGGCTGCGCGCAACGAGCAAGCCTCCCTCGAGATCCAGCCGCACATGGCGGTAAGGCAGGCTGCCGATAAAGTTGTCGAAGAACCCGAAGGGATCTTGGGCTATACCGCCGCCGACGCTCACCCGCAGGGGATTGTGCAGCCGCTGCATGAGCCATTGCTCGACGTCGAACTGGCCGCCGGCAAGCGCCTTGCGGTCCGCTTCGGCAAGAAGCCCAAACCGAAAATCGCTCTGCAGTAGCGCAAAGGCCCGCGGGTCCATCGTAGGCACCTCGAACTGCACTTGCGAGAAAGCCCCGCTGCGCCGGAGCAGCTCCGCGAAGCCGCCGGCCGCTTTTCTTGCGGTGGCAGGATCGGCGTGGCCAACGAGAAACACGGCCCGATTGCCGACGGCATCGTGCATTACCCAAACGGCGCGCTCGGCTGCCGGCCTCTGCTCCGTCGATGGCAGCAACGCCAACAGATCGGTTTGCACCGGCGCATACCAGACGAGCAGCGTTATTGCCACGCCGACAAGCAGCGCCGAGGCTGCGGCCCACAACCCTGCCAGGCAGTCCGTTGCCTGCATCATTGACCTGCGAGGAGGAGGCGCTCTTCATCGGACAGCGCGCCGACGCCGCGATGATTGTGGAACCGTATTTGCGTCGCGTCGCCGCTGGTCTCTTCAATGCCGACCGCCTCCACAAACTCATTCCCGCTGACCTGCATCGACTTGAGGAAAGCTGCCATTGGACCGGGGCGCGGTGAGAGCGAGATGGTCCAGCGCTCCTCGCCGGCCATCCGGACGCCTACCTCGAACCATTGCTCGAGCGCCTTGGCATCTCCGGTCAGCAGTGCTGTCAGAATGCGCCCGACGCGGGCAGCCGCGGCATCGTCCTGGGAGCGGCGCACCGTGCGTCGCCCGTCGGGGGCGATCTGAATAGTGGTGTCCTCCCGCAGCACGATGGTGGTCTTCAATGGGCGCTCGATTTCCCAGATCACGCCCGCCCGGCCGGCGACAAGCATGCGGCCGCGAGCGATGATCGGACGCTCTACGTCCAACATGTGCTTGGTCTGGACGAACTCGGCCCGCACCATGCTATGGGCATCGAGCCTCGCTCGAATGCGGGCCATGGCCTCTACATCCAGGCCATTCGCACTCGACAGAGCAGGTAACAAACCCAAAAGGAAAATCACCCGCGCCATGCGCGCTCCAGCCTTTCAAGCAGCGCCCGCGGCGAGACGAACTGGAGTTCCCCGCTGGCCATTTCAACCGCGACCTGGATGGTGCTTCCCGTGGTCACCTTCCGCCCGCTAGCGGCGTCGCGGATTCGGTAGTCGATCCGCAGGCGGCTCTCCCACTCGCGCAGCGTGGCGCGAACAATGAGCCGCTGGCCGTAGCGCGCAGCGGCCGCGTAGCGCAGCTTGCAGTCGACGATCGGCCAGGCATAGCCGGACTCGCGCATGCGCGGATAGTCATAATCGATCATGCGTAAAAGCGCGCAGCGCCCGCGCTCGAAATACTTGAGGTAGTGGCCGTGCCAGGCGACGTCCATGGCATCTACGTCGTAGAAGCCGACTTCGACTTGAACTTCAGCTTCGAGGGTTTTCATGTGGACTGCCAATAGCTGTAGAAATTGAACCACTGATACGGCGCGCGCAGGCAATACGCTTCCAGCCGCCGCGCGTACTGCTGCGCGAGTTCACGCAGCCTTGCCTCGCGCTCCGCGCGCGGTATGGCTACACGGTCGGCAAAACGCTCCAGATAGATCCGATAGCCGTCCTGTTCCTTTAGGCAGAAGAAGAGATAGACCGGGCACTCGAGCAGCGCCGCAAGGATAAAAGGGCCCTGGGCGAACAAGGCTGGCGCACCCAGAAAATCCACGCTGCAGACGCGCCCGTTTTCCTTGGACGGCGTGCGGTCCCCGACGATCACAAGCACCTCGCCGCGATCGATCTTGTCCTTGAGCGCGATGCTGGTGTCCGGACCGATGTCGGCGACATGGACCACGTTGACGGAAAAGTTGGGATTCGCCGCTGCAAGCGCAAAGTGAAATCTCTGCCCATGCTCGGCGTACACCACCGCATTGACGGTTACGATCCGCTCGCTCGCTGCCAACGCGCGGCTCATTTCAAGGTTGCCGAGATGCGCGCCGATGAGCAGTGCGCCCCTACCGTGTGCAAGCGCTGCCTCGAGTTCCGCCCGATCCGGAAAGCGGACGCTCGACGGATCCATGCGACCCGACCAGGCGGCAAACTTGTCGAGCGCAGATTCCGCGAAGGCCATCATGTGGCAGAACCGCGTCTTCCAGCCGGGTAGAGGCATGCCGGCAGCGTGGCCGGCAAATTGCCGTAGCCGGAGAAAGTATTCGTCCGATGCGCGCCGCGCCGCCGGGCTGGTGAGAACAAAGTACGCGACGACCGGATAAAGCAGGACCTTGGCAGCCGGCCGCCCCAGCCAACGCAGGCAAGCCGCGATGATCCCGATGCCGAGCACCGTCCCGCGCTCCGAGAGGCGCGCCCAGTTCGTCATGGCTAGGTCCCCCAGCCGAGCTTGCGACGGAGAAGTAGAGGCAGGCGGAAAAGCATTCCGACCACAAGAGCGGTATGGATGAGTGCGATGCGAACGTTGTCACGAAACAGGTGGAAATGTGAGATTCCGCCGTCAGGGTAGGCGACGCGCGTCGGAATGTTCTCTACACCAACACCGCTCCAGGCAAGATGCACCACGATAGCGATGTCAAAATCCATGCGCCTTGGGAAACTTACCTGTCGAATCAGCTCGCAGGTGGCCCTAAGGGGGTAAAGGCGAAAACCGCACTGTGTGTCCCCGACGGCAAACGACAGGGTTTCCACACAAACCCAGAAATTCGTGAGCACGCGGCCGAAGAGGCGCGACTTGGGCACCGACGCGTCGAAGATGGGCTGCCCGACGATGAGCGCGTGCGGGCACGCTGCGCCGCGTTCGAGAAAGCGCGGTACATCGCGGGTGTCGTGCTGCCCGTCGGCGTCGATCTGAAGCGCATGCGTCATGCCGTCTGCGCATGCCAGGTCCATACCCTGCATCACGGCTGCCCCCTTGCCGCTGTTCCGCGGCAGGCGGGACAGGCGCACTTGTGTGAACTCTCTCCCCACCCGCTCAAGCTCGGCCTTGGTCGCTTCATGGCTGCCGTCGTCCACTATGTAGATGGGCAGCCCGTGGACCGACAATGCGGCCGCGAGGCGATGGATCGTGCTCCCGTGGTCGTAAATCGGTATTACGAAGCAGGGCCGGAAATCTGCTTTGCTCATGGCACGCCAAACAGCAGCGTACCCGACGAAAACTTCTTGTTTCCAAAAAAATAGTTGAAGCCGAGACGGGTATCCGCTGCCAGGTCCAGCAACAGCATGAGGCGAGCACCGGGGGCTACGATCGACAAAAACTTGAGATTTTCCGCGGCCGCGAATTCCCCGCGCACCGGCAGCCGCGGGCGCGCGAGCTTGATGGACCAGTCGATCTGCACCACGCCAGGCAGGATTGGCAGGCCCGGAAAATGGCCCTCGAAGTACACGAGGTCGGCCGGCACGTGAAGGCTCAGCTCCACCCGATTCGCCTCACGCCGCTCGCCGAGGATCTCAGGCAACAGGCGCATCGTCGGCACTTCTGAATAGCTCCGCAAGCGCGGCCGCCGTGAGCTTGCCGCGCTCATCGACGGGCATGCGCTCGAGAAAGCGCCAATGCCGTGGCACGAGCACGCGCTCGAAGCGCTCCAAAAGATATTTGCGCAGGTCCGGTATGAGTCGATCCCGAATTTCACCCGCACGGCCCGGCTCACGCAGCACCACCACAGCGCCGAGCGCCTCCTTGCCACCGGACAGCGGCACGATTGCCGCATCGGTCACCCAGGGGTGCTGGCGTAGCGAGTGCTCAAGCTGCGGCAAGGAGATCCGCTTGCCTTCCACTTTCACAACGCGGTCCATACGACCTTTCAAGCGAAATCGTCCGTCGGGGAGCAGCTCGGCGGCGTCGCCCACCGTCATCCATGCGTCGTCTGCCAGGTACGGTGAGCGCACGCATAGCGCGCCCTGCGGGTCCAACTTCACTTCTACGACCGAGAACGGCTGCCAGGCAGCGCTCTCGTCGCTGCCGTCCTGCTCGCGCCAAGCAATGCCACCCGATTCGGTGCTGCCGTACACCTCCGTCGGCGGCGCGCCCAGCCTGCGCTGGTACTCGGCGCCGGTGGCGGCCGGCAAGGGTGCGCCGGAGGAAAAGATCCATCGTGTCGCAGGCTTGAGTGATTCGAGCTGGATGAGTTCGGGCAGACGGATGAGATGCGCGGGACTGGAAACGACGACTGCATCGCGCAGGCGCCGCAGTGTCTCGAGGAGGAGCTGAGGGTCGACGCAAAGTGCGGTATCGAAAGGCCGGCCCGCCGTAAGCGGCCAGATGAGGCGAAACAACATGCCGTAGATATGATGATGTGGAACGGTGGCGACCATCGTCGCCTGTCCTATTGCCGCGCCCCACAGGGACTCCAGCACCTCGGCTTCGGTTTCTAGTTGCGCCAGCGACTTTTCTACCCGCTTCGGTTCGCCGCTGCTCCCGGACGTGAAGAGGTCGATCAGCGCGGCGCGCGGCGCGAGGGTGCCGAACCTGAATGGCGCCGGCTCGAGCGCCCGCACATCCAGCATCGGCTGCGGGCCGTCTCCCAGCACGCCGTCGTAGGATGGACGCAATTGCTCGATCATGCCCTGCTGCAGATTCGGAGCTACCACAGCTCGCCTCTCGGAGTGCAACACCGCGAGAAGCGAAGCGGCAAAGTTGACAGGCTGTTCGCAGTGGATCAGCCAGCGGCGCTCATCGCGCTGCGACAATGCGCGGGCGATCGCGGCGGTGCGCTGGGCGAACTCGAGCCAGTTGACGTTGCGCCCGTGTTCCGTGCACACGATAAAGCCCTCCGCGCGCCCCCGTGCCAGCAACTGGGACACCGGGATGAAGTGAGTCGGTCCGACCATCACGCGACCCGCATTACGAGCTGTCTGACCAGGCGCTCCCCGGCGAACATCGCGCCTATCAGCAGGTAGGCGACCAGCCCGTTGTACAGCGCCCAGGCCTCGCGCGAGGCGAAAGCTGCTGTGTACCCGGCAATGACGCCATTGATAACGAAGAACACGCACCATGCCTCCGTAACATGGCGGGTGTAGCGCACGCGGGTGGGCGAGAGCTCCGGCTCCTGCAAGCGGGCAAAGCGCTCGACCATTGTTGGCGGCTGGAAAAGCGTCGCGCCGAACACGATCAGCATGCTGGCGCTGATGGCGCTCGGATAAAGGCGGAGCAGGATTTCGCTGTTCATGATGAGCACCGCGGCACCGAGCAAGGCCGGCAGACTCAGCGCAATCAGCTGGCCGGCCGAGAATCCGCCCAGCAGCCGCGCGGCATCGCGCCGGTAACGCAGCGCGAGCGCGATCAACACAAAGGCTCCGACAGAACGCGGACTGAAAAAATGCAAGCCGGCGAAGATGAGGAGAGGGTAGAGCGCGAACAGGACGTGGCCGATTGCGGTCGCACGCATGGTTCGGCTGCTAAACCCCCAGTAGCCGCTTGATGGTCGATACCACGTCGCCTACCGTTCTGATGCTCTTGAACTCCTGTGGTTTGAACCGTTTGCCGGTCATTTCCTGCAGCTTGATTGCCAGATCCACCGCATCGATGCTGTCAAGGTCCAGGTCGGAAAACAGATCTGCCTCGAACGTGATGCGCGACGCATCGATTTCGAAACCGGCCGTGAGCGCGACCTTCACCTGCTCGAAAATCCGCTCTTCGGTAATCGTCTCGTTGCCCAACGCCGTTCGCACGTTCATGTCGATCCCCTTTGACGCTCCACCAGGAGGCAAAGGCTGGACACCGAGCGAAAATAGTCCCTGAGCCCGGCATCGTTTGCCTCGAGCTTTATCTGGTACCGCTTGCGGAGGGCGACGCCAAGCTCCAGCGCATCGATGGAGTCCAGCCCCAGGCCTTCGTTGAATAACGGCGCGTCGTCGGCGATGTCCTCCGGCCTGATATCCTCCAGGGCTAGGACTTCGACGATGAGCCGCTTGATCTCGAGCTTCAAATCGCTCATAGCACTCTCAGCTGGTCGCTGAAGTAGCCTTCCAGCGCTGAAGTAAGGTGACGCGCGGCGATGGCGGGCGGCTGTTGCACGTCGGCCAGGCTGTAGGCACTCAGCGCGCCGCGCACGATGACGCGGAAGCAGAACGGCCGCGGCGGAACCTGGTACCAATGCGATCCCTTCGCGAACGTCGGGGGCTCGCACTGCAGCAGCACCGGAACAATCGGCTTGGCGCTCTTCAGCGCGATGTGCGCCGCGCCGCGGTGGAACTTGAGCGGCTCGTTCGGCGCACTGCGCGTGCCTTCGGGAAAAATGATCACCGCATCGCCGGCGTCGAGCGCGCGGTCGCAATCTTCGATGACCTTCTCGGGAGTCGAATTCCGGATATACCCCGCGGCGCTCACGACCCCTCCGAAGAAGGGGCTTGCCCACAGACCGCCTTTCACCACGCAGGTCGCTCGCGGCATCAGCGAAAGCAATACGACGATGTCGATATAGCTGGGGTGGTTTGCGAGCACCAGAACCGCGCTAGCTCCCCGCAGCCTTTCCATCCCCGAGATTTCAAGACGCATGACGCCAGCGAGCCTCAGCACCGCGACGAGCAGGCCGAAGGACTTCCGGATCATCCACTTTACGCGCCGGTGACGCTGTTGAGCGCCGCCAGGCAGCAGATGCATGGCAGGAAACACGATGGCCGAGAACAGGAAGCCGCCGGCCGAGAAAGCGAGAAAGCATCCTCCCGTGACGAGCAGTCGCCAGTAGTAATTCATCGCGGCGGCCATTCTCAGTGCCACCTCCAGGTCCGTTGCCCTCCGGTCCAGCACTCGGGTCGCCCTTCAGCGAGGTGCCGCACGAACGCATCGGCTTGCGGCTCGGCAGACGGCGTTGCGTTGCCCGACGGTTCCGCCTCAACAAGCGTAGCGCGCGCAGCACGGGGGCTGATGAGCACCGCCAAGGCGCCGTGCCTGCCTGGCGCATCGTTTGTCTCCGCGTAGGCGCGGTATTCTTCAGGCAAAGGCCCGTCGGCATAGACCATCAACACTGGCGTGTGGGCGTCGGCATTCAGTTGACAGAACGCTTCCACCAGCGCGTGGCCCAGCGTTTCGGCCCCTGCAGCGAGCGCCGTGCTTGCCGAGGGATCGGCGCGCAGAATGGAAAAAAGCCCCGCACACGCGTTATGCACGGAAAGGCTGAAGGTGGTGGGAGAGAGCGGTTCACCGGCGGCCAGCGCGCGAAGCAGGGCGATCGTGTAGTTCAGCTCGCCGTGCTGCGAAGCGAAGACGAGCCGCACATCCTGGACGTCTTGCGCACAGGCCTGCGCCACGTGAAGCGCCATCCTGGCGAGCGGTCCAAGGCGCCGCCGCAGACCTGGTTCGACGAATCGAACATCCGGTGACCCGATAGGCCCCGCGCCTAACCCAGAAAATGCCGGCCAGGCAAACCAGCGAGCAATTGGGATTCGCAGCTGCACTATCGTGTCCCACAACGGCGCACACGATCCCCCTCTGTTTAACGTCTTGTAGTATCTACAACAATTCGCGATCCCCCCGACGGATGGCGACTGAGGGACATCGTACCAAATTACGCACGGAATAGGGCTGCAGTGCCCATGCATTTTTTCTCTCCGTATCCGGTTTCTGTCCGGCCGGCCCAAGTGGGCGCTTCGCCCGCCCCGCTCGTCTTCGCCACGAAAGTTCCACCGTCCCTGCTCGTTTCGGGGACTGGGATCGACTGGCTGACCTCGGAGGAAGAAGCGGCGCTCGCCGTGTTGGGGAGCGCGAAGCGGCGCGCGCAATTTGTTGCCGGCCGCTGGCTTCTGCGCTACGCGGTGAGGACAGCGCTCGGCTTGGACGTCCGTTACATGGTTCGGCTAATAGACGGCAGGCCGGTCCTGATGCTGGGACGGTCCAAGGCGCCCATGCCTGTAAGCATTAGCCACTGCGCGGACCTAGTGTTGTGTGGCGTAATGGCGTCCGGCTTGCTAGGGGTCGATGTCGAACGCGTCCGCCCTCGCCGAAAATGGGACGAACTCGCCTCCTTTGTCCTCCATCCGAGCGAACGGGCGCGGCTCGAGGGACTACCTGGGCCAGAGCGTTGGCGCTCCTTCTACCGTGTTTGGACCCTCAAGGAAGCCCTGGCAAAAGCCACTGGGGTGGGTCTTGCGCTGCCGTTCAACCAGATCGCCACTTCCGACGACGGCCGGATCGAAGCGGCGCCGAAGGCGTATGGCCTAGCCGATCCGGGATGGTGCTTAGCTGATCTAAGCGCAGGCGGGGACACCGCCGCAGCGGCGGCATGGCGCCCCGCTTCACGGTAGGTGAAAGGATGCCTGTCCTGACCGTCGGCCATTCGACGCGGCCGATCGGCGAGTTCATCGAGCTGCTTCGCGCGCACGGCGTAACGCGCGTGGTCGACGTGCGCACGGTGCCGCGCTCGGCGCGCAACCCGCAGTTCAACAAGACATCGCTGCCGAGGTCGTTGAAAAAAGCCGGCATCGGCTACGTTCACATGCCGGGGCTCGGCGGCTTGCGGCATGCCAGGCGCGACTCGATCAACAGCGGCTGGCGCAACGCCTCTTTTCGCGGCTATGCCGATTACATGCAAACGCCGGAGTTCGAGAAGAATCTCGAGGAGCTGATTCTGCTTGCGCGCGAGGACCGCCTCGCCCTGATGTGCGCCGAGGCTCTGCCCTGGCGCTGCCATCGCTCGCTCATCGCCGATGCCCTGCTCGTGCGCGGCCTCCAGGCCGAGGACATCATGAGCCCGACCCGCGCCTCGGCGCACAAGCTGACCCCCTTCGCCAAGGTCGACGGCACCGCAATCACCTACCCGCCGCCGCAGGCCGATCTCCTCGCTTAGAAGCTGTAAATCCGGAGGGATATGCCATGATTGCTGGACACCCCATGGCGCGCAACATCGAAATCAAAGCGCATATCGAAAGCATCGCATCGCTCCTACCCAAGGCGGCAGCCATTGCGAGCGAAGGTCCAATTGAGATCGTGCAGGACGACACTTTTTTTCGATGCGACAACGGGCGGCTAAAGCTGCGTGCCCTGGCAAGTGACAGTGGAGAGCTCATCTTCTATCGCCGTGCCAACCTGCCTGGCCCGAAGGAATCGTTCTATGTGCGCTCGCCGACATCGGCGCCCGATGCACTGCGGGACGCGCTGTCCATGGCGTACGGGGAAATCGGGCGCGTTCGGAAGCACCGTACCCTGTTTCTCGTCGGCAGGACCCGGATTCATTTGGACAGAGTCGATGGCTTGGGCGACTTTCTCGAACTCGAAGTTGTACTCGCCGACGACGAGCCCTTCGAAACGGGCGTGCGAGAGACACACAGCCTCATGGAGAAGCTTGGCATACAACCGTCGCAGTTGATCGAAGGCGCTTATGTCGACCTTCAGTCCAGCCGCTCGCCGTCGCGCGCCGGTGGCTGCGACGATTAGATCGCAAAGCGATGTCGGACCCGCTGGTGAATCTTCAGGAAGTAGAGAGATCCTGTGCGGAGCGATATCTCTCACTTCTTCGAAACACACTGGGAGACAATCTTCGAGCAGTGTGGCTGTTCGGATCTTTTGCGCGCGGGGATATGTGGCCAGCACACATGCCGATGAATTCGGACATCGACCTTCTCGTCATCACGGAGAGTGAAGTACCGTCACAGACGCAGGAAGCGCTCCTGAACGAAACCTATCCGCTTTATCTTGAGTGCGGGCGGCAAATCTCGCCACAATTTTGGTCTGCCAGGAAGTTCGATCAGCCGCCTACCGAGAAGGAGGAGGCGCTCAGGCAGCGCGTTCTTGGCGATGGGAAAATACTGCTGTCACGAGTACAGCTTCCACCGTCGCCTATCCCGACCCTCCGCACGATCGAGCTTACGCCCGAGGATGAGCCGCTCCTGCAACGCTTCTTCGAGGAGAATCCGGAGTACTTTGTCGCTGCGTATGGTGAGCCGCCCGGCCCGCAGGAGGCGCACGCAGCGATCCACGATGAACTGCCTGCGGGGTGGAGCTTCACCAAGAAGTGGCTTGTCGGCTACGTAGATGAAGCCGGTTCGCTTGTCGCAATGGCGAATGTCGTCACCGATCTTCTCGCGAAGGACGTGTGGCACATTGGCCTGTTCATCGTCGCTACTGCTCGCCATGGGACGGGCGATGCGCAGGCGCTCCACGAGGGAATCGAACGTTGGGCAAGGGATAACGGAGCGAAGTGGTTGCGTCTTGGCGTGGTTCGGGGCAATGCCCGGGCGGAGCGCTACTGGGAGTCGCTTGGCTACATCCAGACTCGAACCCGCGAGGGCATGCAAATGGGAAAGCTGACGAACACGGTGCGCGTCATGGTCAAGCCACTCGCCGGCGGAGCCATCGAAGAGTTCCTGTCGTTGGTTCCGCGCGATCGGCCAGAGGTTCCGCGTGCGCTCGAAGGAAAGCCAAGCGTGACGAGCGACATCCGAGCCAACGTAGCCCAGTACTACGACCTCAATCCGGAAGTACCGGCCGATGTCGGGTTCTACACCGCTCTCGTTCCCTCGCCCGAGGCATCAATTCTAGAGCTCGGTTGCGGTACGGGCCGCGTGCTTCTACCCCTCGCGCAACGCTGTGGTTACGTCCAAGGCATCGACCTGTCGGAAGCGATGCTCGCCGTATGCCGCGACAAGCTGCGACAGGCGAACATTCCGGTCACGAAAGCCCATGTTGCCGTCGGCGACATCTGCGATTTTGTCCTCGGGCGTACCTTCGATTTGATCATCGCTCCATACCGCGTGCTGCAAAATCTCGAGACCGATTCCCAGCTTCACGGACTCTTCCGTTGCCTACACACCCATTTGTCGTCCGGCGGTACGTGCGTCTTGAACGTCTTCAGGCCGAAGTGGGATGCCGAGAAGCTGCGCCGGGATTGGGTCACGAACCAAGAGACCTTCTGCTGGCAGGTCGCGGTCGAGGGCGGTCGAGTTACCTGTCACGACAGACGTTCTCACATCGCCCCCGACCCCCTGATTCTCTATCCTGAACTCATCTGGCGGCGGTACCGGCACGAGGCCCTGGTTGACGAAGCAGTTCTCAGGATACCGATGCGTTGCTACTATCCGGACGAGTTCAGCAGACTCATCGCCAATCATGGTTTCCGAATCATCGATCGCTGGGGCGGGTACGCAGGTGAGGCTTACGGCGTCGGACCGGAGCTGGTCCTTCGCTTCCAGAGAACGGCCTGACAGTGCCGTGCGGCGGCCCTGCGCATGAACGGCGCGTTCTCTGGCGAATGCCAGTGGGCGCGGGCCGCTGATCGCGGGCGGTTCGGCTGCTCCAAATGAGCGCCTTGCTATACTGAGCACATGAAGGAGCTAGCCATGAAATTCACCGCGGTCTTCGAGCAAGTGCCTGAGGGCTACATTGCCTTCGTTGAGGAGTTGCCGGGGGCTAATACCCAGGGTGCAACTCTCGACGAGGCAAGAGAAAATCTAGCGGAAGCCGTAGAGCTCGTTCTCGACGCCAATCGGATGTTGGCGGAGGAGCTCATGAAGGGCAAAAGTGTCATTCGGGAGAACTTTCCGCTTCGGGCGGCATGAAGCGCAATGACCTTATTCGGCACCTGGAACAGCATGGTTGTCAGTTCCTTCGAGAGGGCGGCAAGCACACTGTTTACGTGAACCGCGGAGCGAGCCGTACTTCGACGGTTCCTCGTCATCGGGAGATCAACGACTTTCTCGCCCGAAAGATCTGCCGTGATCTCCAAATTCCCCAGCCGTAGCACGCTAATCACCGCATCTGCCCGAACGCGCGCAAGAGCGGCGCGCGCCGGTAATGCAGCACGTTGGGCGCGATAGACAGGACATGACGCATTTTCCGAAACTGCTGCGTGAGCTTCCGCCATTTGACGGGCCTTTCGACGCGTTCAAATTGGAGGCGAAGAACTGCGATGTCTTGTTTGCCTCTTATCCCAAAGGCACTGTCATACCGCCGCACAGTCACGATACCGAGAATGTCGGCGTCATTACCCAGGGCGAACTCATCCTGACCCTTGACGGCAGAGAGACTCGCTACCGCGCCGGCGAGTGGTATCACGTCCGTGCGAAGGCAACGCACGCAGCGCGTTTCGACGTGGAAACGTCAGAGATAGAGTTCTGGTTTCATGTGCCTCCCCGTGCCTGAG
>Ga0137415_10002005_pt1 | contig 20347 bp, 19 predicted proteins | sample CZODoug3_1_1_16f_FD_183082 | JGI IMG/M metagenome (GOLD analysis project Ga0137415, IMG submission 183082) | Vadose zone soil fungal communities from Angelo Coast Range Reserve, California, USA - CZODoug3_1_1_16fungal (Hybrid Assembly) | ecosystem: Environmental > Terrestrial > Soil > Vadose...
CGCCGCCAACGCGGCGGCATGACGCTTCTTTCCCTCGGGCGTGCGCTGCTCGTGGAAGGTCGCCAGCACCCGCGTCTTCGGCCGCACTGCCCGCACCGCCACCGCGTTCAGCCACGGACCCAGGTCGTGCGCATGCAGGACGGAGGCGTTGCGCTGCTCGAGCGCGCGGCGGATCCCCAGCAGCGCCCCGAGGCTCATGCCGTCGACGGGAAGCAGTTCGACGTCAATCCCCCGCTCCCGCGCCAAGGCGTGGACGGGGCCGTCGTGACCGAGGGCGAGGAGCGAAGAGTCGACGCCGCGAGACCGGCTGCGCGCGGCCAGATTCACCACGAGCTGCTCGAGCCCGCCCAACCCCAGCCCGTAGATGAGGTGCGCGACGCGAACGGCCATGCCTGGAAAGTAGGCACGGCCCCTGGCGCCTGCAGGCTGGTCAGGCCGCCTGCCTGCGGATCGCCAGCATCGCCACTCCGCCGAGGATCAGCGCGAGCGCGCCGATCGCGCGCGGCGCGACGCTCTCGCCCGCGACGGCGGCGCCGAGGCCCACCGCCACGACGGGGTTCACATAGGCGTAGCTCGCCGCCAGCGTGGGGCGAACGCGCGAGAGCAGATACTGGTAGGCGCTGTATCCGACGATCGAGCCCGCCACGATCAGATACGCGAGCGCCAACGTCGCCCGCGCGGTCGGCACGGCAGAGACGCGCTCGCCGTGGAGCACGGCGAAGAGGAGCAGCACCATTCCTCCGGCCAGCATCTGCGCCGCGCTCGCCATCAGCCCTTTCGGCAGCGGCAGGCGGCGGCTCCAGATCGATCCCAGCGCCCAGCTCGCGCAGCTCACCGTCAGGACCGCGGCGCCCGCGGGGCTGGCGCGCAGGTCACCCCCGGTCTGGAGGATGGCCACGCCGGCGAGACCGATGGCGAGCCCGGCCCATTCGCCCCGGGAAGGCCAGCGCCCGAACAGCCCGGCCACGAGCGCGACCCAGAGCGGCACCGAGGCGATGGCGACGGCGGCTACGCCGGAGCTCACCCATTGCTCGGCGATCACGACGCACGCGTTCGCGCACACCAGCAGGCTCCCCACGATCAGCGAAGATCGCCACTCCGTCCGCGTCGGCGGCGGCGCGCCGCGCGCGCGTACGAAGGCATACGTGACCGCCCCTGCGATCACGAAGCGCAAGCCGGCGAGCAGCAGCGGCGGATACCCCTGGAGCGCGATGCGGATGGCCAGGAACGTCGAGCCCCAGATCACGTACAACGAACCGAGGGCGAGCAGGACGCGCGTGCGGTCGTTCTTCATGGTGCGCGATCAGATGCAGGAGGCGGCCGAGCGATCCAGCCACAGGCGGACCTCGAATCGCCGGACAACTGTACCGGTCCATGTACGAGTTTGAGCGGACTGTACTTACTCGTCGATGCTCTGCTGCGCCTTGGCGGCCTCGAGCAGCAGATCGACGAGCTTGTCGGCGAGGAGCTTGTTGCCCGGCAGCGCCTCCTGGTACGTGCGCCGCACGGCCGCCTCGCGGCGTGGATCGAGCACCGCCCGACCTGTCTGGCGTTTGGAGTCCCCGATCACCTTCGCCACCTCGAGCCGGCGCTGGACCAGAACGCCGAGATCGTGATCGATGGCGTCGACCCAGGCGCGAAGCTGCGCGAGCGGCAGGCGCGCGTCGGGACGCAGCGCGAGATTTCGGGCCAGCTCGGCGAAACGCATCGGCACCAGCGCCTGCTCGGCATCGGAGAGAGCGCGCGCGGGGTCGTCGTGGACCTCGACGATCAGGCCGTCCGCTCCCGCGGACCAGGCCGCCCGCGCCAGCCCTTCGACCAGGTCCGCGCGCCCGGCGGCGTGCGAGGGGTCGGCGATGATCGGCAGGTGCGTCAGCGGCCGGGCCGCGAGCATCCCGCCGACGTCGAGGGTGTTGCGGGTCGCGGTCTCGAACGTGCGGATGCCCCGCTCGCACAGGATCACCCGGAGCTCTCCCGCCGCCATGATGTACTCGGCGGCGCCGAGCCATTCGTCCACGGTGGACCCCGCGCCGCGCTTGAGCAGCACCGGCCTGCCGGCGCGCCCGACCGCGCGGAGCAGATCGAAGTTCTGCATGTTGCGGGCGCCGATCTGGAGGACGTCCGCCTTCTCCGCAACCGGCTTCACGTGGTCGACCGCCATCACCTCGGTGACCACCGGCAGCCCGTTGGCCTTCCCGGCAGAGACCAGCCAGTCCAGGGCTTCCAGCCCATGGCCCTGGAACGCGTACGGATTCGTGCGCGGCTTGAAGATGCCGCCGCGCAGCGCGGTGGCGCCACAGGAGGCGACCTCGCGCGCGATGCGCATCACCTGCTCCGGGCTCTCCACCGAGCAGGGGCCGGCGATCACCGCCCGCGCGCCCGCGCCAAGGCGCAAGGGCCCGACTTCCACGACCGTGGGCGCCCTGCGCGCGGTGGCGTGCGGGAGCGACTTGACCACCGGCTCGGTGCCCTGCTTCGGCGGGGTGATCTTCGCGGCGTGCGCGGCTGGCTGCCCGAGCGAGATCACCTGCACGTCTCGCACCGGGGCCAGCGCCTGCAGCCGCGCGGCATCCGCGCCGAGCACCCACATGCGGACCGGGTACTCGGCGGTCCCGGCCAGGGGTAGGAGCGTCGCCCCCGTGAGAACGTCGAGCCGGCCGGTCGCGGTCATGCTGCTCGTGCGCAGGAAAGCGAGCGAAACCTGCGCGCGCGCATGGTCGGCCATGCGCAGATGGACGAACCGCGTCCCGTTCTGCTCCTTGTCGGAGACGTCCTCCACCAGCACTTCGAGGCCGTACCGCTCCGCGGCGCGCCGCGAGCACACCGCCGCATCCGTGGAAGCGTCGTGCGCGACGATCTGCGCTGCTCCTGCGGTGTCGTAGCAGACGACCCGCTCGATCCCCATCTGCGCGAGGCGGTGCGTGCACTGCCGCAGCGCGGCCGGATGCGACCAGGCCCGCTTCACCGCGGCCAGTGGCGTTCCAGGCCGGGCCGCCAGCGAGAGGCGCACCGGCACGCTGGTGATGGCCACCGCCACCAGCTCCAGACCCTCGCCCACGAAGGCGGCGAAGGGCTCCAGCGCCTCGGTGATGGCGCCGACCACCGCGTTCTCCATCGGGAGGACGGCCTCGTCGATGTCGCCGTCGCGCAGCGCCTCGAGCAGTTTCTCGAAGCTGGCGAACCCTCGAGGAATGCCGCCGTGCGCGGCCGCGGCCACTTCCCCGTACGCCCCTGGCTCGCCCTGATATCCGACCGTCAGGTCGATGTCCTTCGCCTTCGCAGCAGCTTCCCGATCGCCGATTTCCCGCAACACGACTGGCCTCCGAAAGGGCACTTCTATCAGTCTCTCCAGAGGGGGGCACGACTTCATGTACCCACCCGGGCCGGGGACACCATCTTAACTGTACCAGGCGAGCGTCACACCGCATGCTATGCTGGACGCGATGGCGTCCGAAGACGAGCCGCTCTTGCGGCAGCTCTGGCAAGCGGATCTCGCCGCGGACCCGTTTGCCGCCGTCTTTCGCAAGCACTTCGCCGCCTTGCGCGCGGCGCACCAGGCGCAACCCACGGAGGGAGTGCTGATCGCCGCCGTCGACGGGAACGGCGTCTTCGACGCGCATGCGCACCTGCGCCTGCCGCCCTCCGGGATCGCGCACCTCATCGTCGGGCGCCACGAGCGCTGCGACGTGGTCCTCCCGCGCGACCAGGACGTGTCGTTGCGACACATGCTCCTGCGCGCGACGCGGGGACCGCAGGGCCAGCTTCACCTGCGGGCGATCGATCTGCGCTCGCGCTGCGGGCTGTTGTCCGAGGACGGCAGGCGCTGCGAGGCGATCGCCAGCCGCGGCCCGCTCTTCCTGCGGATCGCGAGCTACGTCGTGTTCCTCCTTCCGACCGGACCTTCGGTCAAGCCCTGGTCGCACGACGCCGACGAGACCTGGCGAGGGTTCGCCCCGCGCGACCAGGAGGTCCTGCCGCCGCCGCAGCCGCTCAAGTCGCGTGCGGCACCCTCGCCCGGAGCGGTGAAGCTCGCCACCATCACCATCCAGTCCAGCTCGCCGCAGGCCGGCGACCTCACCTCCACGCACGCCGTCTGGAGCGATCAGCTCGAGCGCGGCATCCTGGTCGGCCGCGACGATCGGTGCAGCCACGGCGGCGTCGAGGAAGGCAACCTCTCGCGCGTTCATCTCGTGCTGCTCAGCGTGGACGACGAGGTCTGGGCCATCGACACGGCGAGCACCAACGGAACGCGCGTGCTCGACGGCGCCCCGTTTCGCCAGCTGCTGCTCACCGGGGAGACGCAGCTGGTCCTGGCCGATGCCCTCAGCCTGCGTTGGGCGCCCGCCCTGCACGCCGCCCGTGCGTAACTTCCGTGCATGGCGCGGAAGAATGGCAGGGAGAAAGGCAACCGGCAGGTCGGCTATGCGGTGATCGGGCTGGGACACATCGCCCAGGCCGCCGTGTTGCCGGCGTTTGCTCACGCGCACAATGCGAAGCTCGTCGCGCTCGTGTCCGGCGACGCGCAAAAGCGGGCCACGCTGGCGCGCAAGTACCGCTGGTCGAGCAAGGGAAGATCGGCGAGCCGCGGTTCTTCAGCAGCACCTTCGCGCACCAGGTCCGGCCCGGAAACATCCGCACCTCGGCCGAGCGCGGCGGCGGCGCCATCTGAGACCTGGGACCGTACTGCATCAACGCCGCGCGCTACCTGTTCCGGGCCGACCCGGTCGAGGTGTTCGCCATGCGCATGGACCGCATCGGTTGCGCGACGGTCTCTACCGGTCCCACCGAGAACCTCACTTTCAAGCGAACGTCCCCGACCTGCGCTTTCAGCTTCGTCGTGAAATGACTGAAACGAGTGCTTGGTGTAGCGTGGCGGCCCCGTCCGGCAGACGGGGATTTCCATTTGAAAGGGAGGGAATGAATGCGTCGAGCACGGTGGGTAGTGACTGCTTTCATCCTGAGCGCTGGGGTCGCGCACGCGGACGCGGGGAACCCGGCTGCGCACGGAAAGTCGACGTACGGATTGGCCGGCTGTGGCCTCGGCTCCATGATCTTCGGCGATCAGAAGGGGGCGATTCAGATCCTGGCCGCGACCACGAACTGGACGTTCGGGACCCAGACCTTCGGGATATCGTCCGGCACCTCGAACTGCGTAGAGGGGTCCGGGCCGCAGGGAGCCAGGAACTTCATCGAAGGCAACCGCGAAGCGCTGGCGAAAGACGCCGCCCGTGGCAGCGGTGAGACCATCGCCACGCTGAGCGCGATAGCCGGCTGCAAGGACGCGAAGGCCGTCGGCTTCGCCCTGCAGAAGCGCTTCGCGCAGCTCTTCCCCGGCGAGAAGACTCCCGTGGAGCAGGTTTCGCAGAACGTGATCAAGGAGCTGCGCTCGGACAGTTCGCTCGCGTGCCGGAAGATCGGTTAGGCTCGTGTTTGCGGTCGAAGGGAGTCCGTAAAGGCTCCCTTCGACCTTTGTGCATGCGCCCGGCCCGCGCCGCCCTTCTCGCCCTCTCTCTTTCCACGCCCGGGTTCGCCCTTGCCGGAGAGGGCGCCAGGCCCGATCCCACGTACCTGCCCGAGCTGCTGGCCGCGGCCAGGAACAGGTCCCTGTCAGAAGACCGCTCATGGCTCCGGCTCGGGCACTGGCGCAAACGGCTCCTCGGCGGCTGGGAGAGCGAAGCGGATGGGCCCGGCCTGTTTCTTTCGCCGCAGGGAAAACGCGATCCCGCCGCGGAGCTCGAAGCAACGCTGAGCGGGTTCTTCGCTGCGGGAGATGGCGCGCCATCGGATCGGAAGCTGGCCGATCCGTCGCTCGAGCACCCTCAGTGCCGCTTTCCGGCGCGATTCGCCTGGCTCGCGGCTGCCCTCCGCATCGATCTTGAACGGCTTCCGCCGCGATCCTGCCCTCGATTCGAGGCCTTCTGGAGGAGAGTCAGCGCCAGATCCGTCACGCTGGTCTTCTCCTCGTACTACCTCAACAACCCCGCCTCCGCGTTCGGTCACACCTTCTTGCGGCTCGGCAAGGAGGAAGTGGCGAGCAGCGGCGAGCGCCTCGACCTCATCGACCAGGCGGTCGACTTCGCGGCGGTCACCGACACCTCGAACGCCATCCTGTATGCGTTCGAGGGCCTCTTCGGGCTCTTCCGGGGTGAGTTCAGCGCGCGGCCCTACTTCTACAAGGTGCGCGAGTACGCGGACTACGAGTCGCGCGACTTGTGGGAGTACGAGCTTTCTCTCGACCAGCGGCAGGTAGCCAAGCTGGTCGGCCACCTCTGGGAGCTGGGGCAGACCTGGTTCGACTATTACTACGTCACCGAGAACTGCTCGTACCATGTTCTGGGCGCGCTCGAGGCCGCCGATTCCAATCTCGAGCTCCTCTCCCACCTCGGGCCCGCGACGCTTCCTGCCGACAGCGTAAAAGCGCTCTTTGCCAACCCTGGCCTGATCCGGGCGGTCCGCTTCCGCGCCTCGGCACGGACGCAGCTCGGAGCCCGGACAGCCGGGCTCACCGGAGACGATCTCGACGCCGTACAGCGGCTTGCGGAAGGAGGAGATTCCGCATCGCTGGATGCGATGTCCACCGACGAGCACGTACGCGTCATCGACGCTGCCCTCGACCTCGTGGACGTCCGTCACGGCCGCGATATCGTCACCGGCGCGAACCCAGCGGCCGATGTTCTGCGCCAGAGGCTCCTCGAGAAGCGAAGCGCGATCGGGGTGCCGAGCCCGCCTTTGATCATTCCTGCACCGTCGGCCGGCGGGCCCGAACGAGGGCATGGCTCGATGCGATTCGGACTGGGCGCCATGACGTCTCGTGAGGACGGAGCGGCTCTCCTGGCCGAGGGGCGCCTGGCGCTCCACGACCTGGCCGATCCGCCCGCCGGGTTCTCGCCGCGAACCCAGATCGAGTTTTTCAAGCTGCGACTGAGCGTTGCAGACCGCCGGCGCGCTCTGCGGCTGGAGGAAGCTTCACTGGTCGAGGTGACGAGCCTGAACCCGATCGAGCGCTTCGAGCGACGCATTTCCTGGAAGATGCGGGTGGGCGCGACGCGCGTGGTCGACGGCGGGTGCGACGGGTGTGTCGCCGGTCTGCTCGCCGTGGGCGGCGGACCGGGCCTCGTCTCAGCCGGCGGGGCGTTCTCGGCGGCCCTCACGGCGGACGCCGAGTTGCTCGCCGCGCCGGAGCTGCGCGGTCTCTCCGGCAGAGGAGTGCGACCGGGCGTCGGCCCCGGAGTGCTCTTGCGTCTGCTGGCGGGCGAGCGGGCCGCGCTGGTTGGAACCGGAAGCTGGCGATGGCTCCCGTTCGCCTCGCCAAGGACTTCCTACGAGATCGGGGTGGAAGCGAGGGTGCATGTCGGGACGGTTTCCGTGGCAGCTCGCTGGCGCAAGGCGCCTCGCGCAGAAGACGTTGGCTTGGTCCTGCTCATATACCGAGGCTGAGCCGCCCTCTCGCTCACTTCCAGTCCACCTTCACGATGGTCAGCTCCACCTCGCCCGCGGGGCGGCGGACCACGACCGCGTCGCCTTCGCGCTTGCCCAGCAGCGCGCGCCCCAGCGGCGCCTCGTAGCTGATGCGCCCGGGACCGAGCGAATCGTCCAGTTCGTCCCCTCCGACGATCTGGTAGGTCGCCACCACCCCGTCCTCGTCCTCCAGCGTCACGGTGGCGCCGAAGAAGACCCGGTCCGTCCTCTGGCGAGTCCTGGGGTCGACGACTTCGTACGCCTCGAGCTGCTTCTGCAACCGGTGGATCCGGGCGTCGATCTCGCGCAGCTTCTTCTTGCCCAGCTTGTATTCGTAATTCTCGCTACGGTCGCCGTGCGCGGCGGCCACGGTCACTTCATGGGTGACGCGGGGACGCTCCTCGTAGAGTAGACGGCGAAACTCCTCGCGCAGCTTCTCGAACCCCGCCCGGGTGATGTACTTCTTCACGGCTTTCTGTTGCCCGAACGGGCCGGTGCTGGCAACTTTGCACCGTGTCGACTGCGGTCACCCAGGGTATCCGTATCACGGTCAAGAGCCGGTACCTGCCCGAGCAGTCAGGCCCGGGTCGCTGGGCCTTCGCGTATACGGTCCGGATCGAGAACCTGGGGAGCATCGCCGCCCAGCTTCGCAGCCGGCACTGGATCATCACGGACGGGAACGGGAAGCGCGAAGAGGTGAAAGGGGACGGCGTGGTGGGGAACCAGCCGGTGCTGCGGCCCGGCGAGAAATTCGAGTACACCAGCGGCACGGTGCTCCAGACGCCGCACGGATCGATGCGGGGCACATACCGGATGGTGACCGAGGACGGGCGGCAGTTCGACGCGGAGATCGCGGCGTTTCCGCTCACCCAGCCGGGCAGCCTCAACTAGAACCGCGCGCCCTGCAGGCGCGCTGGCCAGGGCAGTTCAACCGGTTGAACCAGCCGAATCGTCTTCTCGCCCGCGCAGGGTCGAGCGCCGCGTCGGGGACGATGGACGGCGCGTCGAACGAATCAACCATCGCCAGATCCGCGCCGACCGGAAGCAGATCGGCAGTGTGCCGCTCGGACGCGGACGCATCGATGCTGGCGTAGAACGTCCAGGACTGTGCGTCGTCGTCGCTGCGGTACAAGGACAGGCCGCCCTGCGATGGCGCACCCATGGAGTCGCGCTGCAGCGCGAGGAGGTACGTACCCGAGTTCATGCGGACGATATGGCGCGCGGCGGGCGTGGAGAGGGCATTCGCGCCGCCCACGGGGGCAATCGTAGTCCGCGAAAGAAGCTGAGCGAGCGCCCCGCGCGCCGCAGAGACCGCCACCGCCGCGGCCAGACACTGAATCGCCTTCCGGGATGCCACCCCAACCCCTCCACGCACGTCCCTACAGGCGGGCGAAAGCTAGGGAGCCTGCTCCGCCCCGGCAAGCGGTCGTCCCGGTAGCCGGCGACCCTGCGTGCGTGCGGCAGAGCTTTCAGGGCTTGCGAGCCCGCGGTCGGATCTCCCGATCGGGAGCCAAGCCATGAGCTTCGAACCGCGGATTCGAGACCGTCGGAAATGCGACGCTGATCTCGCATGTGTCCCGATCACTTTGAGCGGCGATTCTCCGCAGCAGCTCCGGGATCGGATCACCCTTCTTCCCGATTACCGCGGCGCGCGGCCACGACGATCTGCTGATGGGAACTCCATGAAGGGGCTGAGTTTCACGCCGAACTTGCACTCGCGTCACGCTCCCGTCACAAATGCCGGGGTATGACCCGGGATGTGCACCCGCGCATCCTGATTGTCGAGGACGAGAAAGACATCGTCCAGGTGCTGGAGTTTGCCTTGCGGCAGGCGGGGTTCGAAACGGTCTCCGCGCGCGACGCCGGCGAGGCCTTCGCTCGCATCCGGGAGAAGGCGCCGGACGCAGTGATCCTCGATCTGATGCTTCCTGACATCTCCGGCACGGAGATCTGCCGCCAGCTCAAGGGAAACGCGCGAACTGCTACGGTGCCCGTGATCATGCTGACCGCGCGCAGCGAAGAAGTCGATCGCGTCGTCGGTTTCGAGCTGGGTGCGGACGACTACATCACCAAGCCCTTCTCGGTGCGTGAGGTGGTGCTTAGGGTAAAAGCCATCCTTCGCCGGGGCGTCGCCGGCGAGGCGCCGCCGCGCGAGGAGGTGGGACCTATCCGCCTCGACACCGAGGCGCACCGCGTGTTCGTCGACGGTCAGGAGGTCGACCTGACCGCCTTGGAGTTTCGCCTCCTCGAGACCTTCATGGCGCGCGTCGGCCGGGTCCAGACCCGCGAGCAGCTCCTGCGCGATGTCTGGCAAATGACGGGCGAGTTGCAGACCCGGACGGTCGACACGCACGTCAAGCGCCTGCGCGAGAAATTGGGCAGCGGCCGCGACCTGATCGAGACTGTGCGCGGGCTCGGATACCGCATGTCCGATCCCGCGGAGAAGTAGATGCCGATCTTCGGCCGCAAGCCGACCCTCGCCGAGGCCGTGGACAAGATCCGCGCCGAGCTGCAGGCGGGGACGCTGCCCGGAGAGGTGCTCGACGAGCTGCGCCGCCGCGATCAGCCCGTGGTCTCCGGCGGCCGCGAGCCACCGGGCCTGCAGGAGATGCTGGAGGCGGTCCCCGGCGCCGCTGCCCTGCTGGAGGTGGGCAGCCGCATGGTAGCGCGCAACGCAGCGATGATGCGCCTGCTCGGGCGCGCTTCCACCGTGCTGGAGACGACCCGCAGCGCGGAGCTGCAGGACGTGTGCGCGCGCGGGCTGGCGGGATGGCCGCAGCGGCGCGAGCTGACGCTGCCCGCGCTGGACTTGATGGTGGAGGCCCACGTCACGCCGCTCTCGCACGCGCGTGCACTGCTGGTCCTCCGGGACCTCACCGCCGAGCGCCGCGCCGATCGCGTCCGGCGCGACTTCATCGCAAACGCGTCGCACGAGCTGCGCACGCCGGTCACCGCCATTCGCGGCGCAGCCGAGACCCTGCTGGACGGCGGCCTCGACCTGCCCGAGCAGGCGCGCGAGTTCGTCAGGATGATCTCCCGGCACGCCGCCCGGCTGACGCGGCTGACGGACGACCTGCTCGATCTCTCGCGGCTGGAGACCGGCACTTGGAAGCCGCAGGTCGGGCCGGTCCAGCTTGCTCCGCTCGCCGACTCGGTGCTCGATCTGTTCCGCAAGAGCGCCGGCGAAAAGGGCATCGTGCTCGATGCGGACGTTCCGGAGCGGCTGCGGGCGACGGCCGATCGCCGCGCGCTCGAGCAGATCCTCGTCAATCTGCTGGACAACGCCGTCAAGTTCACTCCCCAGGGCGGGCGCGTGACGCTTCTCGGCGACGGTCTCGGTCCGGCGGTGATGCTGTCGGTCGTGGATACGGGTCCCGGCATCGAGCCGCAGCATCAGGCGCGCATCTTCGAGCGCTTCTACCGCGCTGACGCCGGCCGCTCGCGCGAGCTCGGTGGAACCGGGCTGGGGCTCGCCATCGTCAAGCACCTCGCGCAGGCGATGAGCGGGGAGGCGGGGCTGGAAAGCTCGCAGAATGGCTCGCGATTCTGGGTGCGGCTGCCGAGCGGCTGACCGCCACGGGTCCGGTGGTTGTCACGCGCTTGTCACAAAAGGCGTGTAAAGGGCCGCATGCTCGAAAAATTGATGCCGCGGTCGGACGCGTTTTTCGACGACTTCGACGCGCAGGCCGACGCAACCGTACGCGGCGCGCGCCTGCTCCTCGCGCTCTTCGAAGACTTCAGCGACATCGAGCGGAAGGTCGCCGCCATCAAGGAGGTCGAGCACGAAGGCGACAACATCGCGCACCGCGCGTTCGAGCGCCTTCACCGCCAGTTCATCACCCCGTTCGATCGCGCGGAGATCCACCGCCTGCTCGGCCGGATCGACGACGTGCTCGATCTCACCGACGCGACGGCGGAAAAGCTGCTCCTCTACGAGGTGGGCCTGGTCCCGCAGGCGGCGAAGGACCTGGCGCGCATTCTCGTACCGGCGACGGAAAAGCTGCGCGATGCCGTCCGGCAGATGCGCGAGATCAAGAACCCGGCGCAGATCCTCGCCTCCTGCCGCCAGATCAAGACGTACGAGAGCGACGCGGACGCGTTGGGCCGCGCGGCCATCGCCGCCCTGTTCAAGAGCGGCGCCGACCCGCTCTCGATCATGAAGTGGAAGGAAATCTACGACTTGATGGAGACGGCCACCGACCGTTGCGAGGATGTGGCCAACGTGATCGAAGGCGTGGTGCTGGAGCACGCCTGATGCTCGCGATCGTCATCCTGCTCATCGCCCTCGCGCTCGTCTTCGACTTCATCAACGGCTTCCACGACGCGGCGAACTCCATTGCCACCGTGGTGTCGACGCGGGTGCTCTCGCCCGGCATCGCCGTCGTCTGGGCCGCCTTCTTCAACTTCATCGCCGCCTTCGGCGGTGGCGTGAAGGTGGCGAACACCATGGGCAAGGGCGTGATCCAGTTCGAGATGCTCAAGTCGCAGGGCACGGCGATGGTGCTGACCGTGATCTTCGCCTCGCTGGTGGGCGCCATCCTCTGGAACCTTCTCACCTGGTGGTGGGGCCTTCCCTCTTCGTCGTCCCATGCGCTGGCGGGCGGCCTCATCGGCGGCACCCTGCCGGCGCTCGGCGTCGAGGGGCTGGTGGCCGAAGGAATTCTCAAGATCGCCCTCTTCATCGTGCTCTCGCCGTTGATCGGGATGGCTCTCGGAACCGTCGCCATGATGGTCGCGACCTGGATCGTCCACCGCCGCGCACCTTCCCAGGTCGACAAGTGGTTCCGCCGCCTGCAACTCCTCTCCTCCGGGGTCTTCTCCTACAGCCACGGGACCAACGACGCGCAGAAGACCATGGGGATCATCGCCGTGGTCCTCTACGGGACCATCTGGGCGAATCGGCCGTTCGGGGTCCCGTTCTGGGTGATCCTCATCTGCCACGCAGCCATCGGGCTCGGGACCGCGTTCGGAGGGTGGCGCATCGTGCGCACGATGGGACACAACCTGACCAAGCTGCAGCCCATCGGCGGCTTCTCCGCGGAGACCGGCGGCGGCGTGACCATCCTCGCCATCTCCAGGCTGGGCATTCCGGTGAGCACGACGCATACGATCACGGGAGCGATCGTCGGGGTCGGCGCGACCAAGGGCACGCGGGCGGTGCGCTGGGGAGTCGCGGGACGCATCGTCTGGGCGTGGGTGTTGACGATCCCGGCGGCCGGGGCGGTGGCGGCGGCGGTGTTCGTGGCGACGCGCTCGCTGCTCGCGCTCATGTAGCTCGATCCGGCCCCACGCAGGTCCACCGACAGGCGCGCGCATCGTCCGCCGTCGACGCACTCGGGTGGATAGGTCTCGCCATGCTCCCACTGCGGCCTACGCGCGGAAACTTGCCCGGCCGAGAGCCCTCCGACTACCGTCGGTTCGTCGGTTTTGAACGGGGGCTCTCGGTGCCGCGGCAATGGATGGGCGCAATGCTCGCGCTCGCGCTGTTCGTCCCGACCGCGCTTCGAGCGGCGACGCAGTCGCTGCAGATTTCGATCCCGGCTGGAGCGCTGACCGGAAGGAGCGACGGGCCGCCCATCACGGTGACCGTGGTGGATTCCAACGGCGTGATCGACACGACGGTGAGCGACAAGGTCGGGATCGAGATCGGAGCGAATCCGACTGGAGCGAGCCTGCAGGGCACGGTGGTGCTCAACGCGAACCAGGGCGTGGCGTTCTTTCGCGACGTGACCCTGGATCGCGGCGGCGATGGATTCACGCTGGTCGCGTGGTCGCCGAGGCTTGCCGACGTCACCAGCGCGCCATTCGCGTTCATGCCGGCCCCGCGGCCGCAGGAGGCGCTCGGCTACGGTTGCGCGTCGGCCGGGAGCGGAGAGCTGGCGGTCCTCGGTCTCGTCGCGCTGCTCGCTTTGCGGCGACGGCGACTCGGATGGATGAGCCTGGTGCTCGCGCTCGGCGTCAACGTCGCGAACACCGCAAACGCTGCGGGGCCGGGCAAGACGCCGGCACAGGCGCAGCAGCCCATCGACGTTGCGCGGGCGCTCAATCGGAAGGGCATCGAAGCGCTCTCGCAGGGCAGATACGAGGAAGCGATCGCGATGTTCGAGGAAGCGCAGAAATCGGTGAGCTCCCCCTCGCTCCTCTACAATCTGGCGGAAAGCCACCGCCGCGCCGGCCACGTCGCGCAGGCCCTGGAGCTGTACCACGCCTATGTAGCGGCGGTGCCGGATGGATCGAAGCGCGCCGACCTCAGCGATTTCGAGCGGCTCGAACGGCGGCAGCTCGCTGCAACCGAGCAGGTCAAGGCAGCGGCGCGCACGCCCGACGCCTTCGCGGCTTACGACCCGCCGTCTTTCGACGCGAAGCCGGCGGCACCGCGGCGCTGGCTTCATGCTCCCGGCGTGTTCGCGGGAGTGGCCTGGCTGCCGAGAGACCGGCGCGCCGGATACGAGACGCTCGTCGAGGTCGAGGCGGGCGATGGCTTTCGCTTTTCGGCCGGCGCGCTGATTTCGCCGCGGCCGGGCGGTCGCGTCGCGTTGGAGCGCCGCCTCTACCGGGAAGACGACTTTTCCGTGGGGTTCGCGCTGCGCGGGATGGTCGCCTCGTTTCCCGGACGGGCGCTGACGGGCGGCGGGGGCGGCTTCTCGCTGCGGATGCAGGCGACCGAGAACATCGACGTCAGCTCCGGAGTCTTTCTCGAGTACTACTCCACCACCGGCGAGGGTTTCCTCACTCCCATCGTCACGGCAGGCATCGGCCTGCACCTGTGAAGCCTCCCATGAACCTGACCCGCGCGATCTTCCTCTTCCTCGCTGCGTCGATGTCGGTCACCTGCGCCGGCGGCAGCACCGGCGGCGTGGAGTACCCGGCGAACGAGCAAGCATTCGACGCTGGAGCGCTGCCGCCGATCACGGATTTCATCTCGGACGCGAAGTCGGGCGACGGCACCATCCACGCCCAGTTGATCTCCGGCGCGCCCCCGATCTCGAGAAATCCTGCCCCTGCGCTGACCATTGCTGCCGGGGGGTTCACGATCGCGGGGGGGAGCAAGATCGTGGGTCTGAATGCCGGCAGCAGCACGTTCTCTCGCGTGCTGCTCAAGGTGAACGGCGCCACCGACTATTACGAGCTGACGGGCCTTCCTGCCGCGAGCTACAACACCATGGTATTCACCATCCCGCAGAACGCTCGGCCTTCGTTTACCGCCGGCGTGGCCGTCTCGGCCGGACCGACGGATCCGATCGGTCCTTATGTGCCCATCGGCGTCAGCCTGACCCCAGTCGGTCTCGGCGACGTGCAGGTCAGCCTTGCCTGGGATGCGCCGAGCGACATCGACCTGCACCTGGTACTGCCGGATGGCACCGGTGTGCCCGGTACGAGCGAGATCTATTACGGAGCGACGGTCGACACGGCGAGCCAAGGCAAGCTCGACCTCGACTCCAACGCGGCCTGCAACATCGACGGGAAGAACAACGAGAACATCACGTTCCAGGGAGGAACCCCGCCGCGTGGTCAGTACATCGTCCGCGTGGACAATTGGAACGCCTGCGGCCAGACGAGGATCAACTACGTCGTCACCGTGAACGTGAAGGGCCAGGCGACGCAAACCTTCGTGGGCGTGTTCACCGATGCGGGCGACCAGGGAGGCCTCGGCAGCGGGGTCACGATACTTCCTCCGGCCTCCACTTCCACGTTCACGTACTGAGGACTCCCGGCGTGGCGCCGCTCGAAGGGCGCGCGGTCCGACGCCGTGCTAGGCTCCGCGCCCCGGCGACGGGAGTGCGCGATGACCCAGAGCGGTGCGGTTGGTCCCCTTCGGTACGGGATGGTGGGCGGCGGTCCGGGCGCCTTCATCGGCGACGTCCACCGGAGGGCCATCGCGCTCGACGGCTCGGCGGGGCTGGTGGCGGGATCCTTCTCCCGAACGTACGAGAACACCCTGGCCACAGGGCGCGCCCTCGGGCTGGACTCCTCGCGCCTCTACCGCTCGTTCGAGGAAATGGCGGAAGCGGAGGCGGGCCGCAGGGACGGGATCGACTTCGCGGTGATCGTCACGCCCAACGGCTCGCACCATGCCGCTGCGAAAGCGTTCGTCTCACGTGGCATTCACGTTGTGTGCGACAAGCCGCTCACCATAGAGCTGGCTGAGGCGGAGGAGCTGGCCGCTCTGGCGCGCCGCAAGGATCTACTCTTCTGCGTGACCTACACCTATACGGGATATCCCGCCGTGAAGCATGCCCGGGAGATGATCGCCCGCGGTGATCTCGGCGAGCTCCGCTTCGTGAACGCCGAATACGCGCAGGAGTGGCTGGCCACGCCCCTGGAGCGCGACGGCGTTCACAAACAGGCCGCCTGGCGGGCCGACCCGAAGGAGACGGGAAAGGCGCTCTGCGTCGGCGACATCGGCACCCACGTCGAAAACATGGTGCGAACGCTGACGGGCCTCCGGATCAAAAGACTGTGCGCTCGCCTCGACACGCTCGTTCCGGGGCGTACGCTCGACGACAACGCCTCGATCCTCGTCGATTACGAGGGCAACGCCCGCGGACTGTACTGGGCCTCGCAGGTGGCGATCGGTTACGACAACGGCCTGCGCGTGCGGGTGGTCGGCTCGACGGGCTCGATCGCCTGGTCTCAGGAGGATCCCGACCACCTCGCGGTGTCGCGGCTCGACCAGCCGTCCGAGATCCTGTCGCGCGGCCGCGACCGCTTCTACCCGCTGGCGCAGGGTTATTCGAGGGTGCCGGCCGGTCATCCGGAGGGCTATTTCGAGGCCTTCGCCAACATCTACAAGGCGTTCACGGCGGCCCTGAGGAAGAACAAGAGCGGCGCGGCTCTCTCGCCGGCGGACCTCGATTTCCCCGGCGTGGAAGACGGCCTCTCCGGTGTGCGCTTCATCGACCGGTGCGTGGAGAGCTCGAGGAAGGGTTCCGCCTGGGTAGAGTTCTGAAAAGGAGACATCCGATGGCCCGTCCCGTCACACTGTTCTCCGGCCAGTGGGCCGACCTGCCCTTCGCGCTGCTCTGCCAGAAAGCCCGGTCGTTCGGCTTCGACGGCATCGAGCTCGCCTGCCAGGGCGACCAGATGGACGCCCGCCGGGCGGCCACCGACCCGCGGTACGTCGAGGAGAAGAAGGCCATCCTGCGCGAGCACAAGCTCCAGGTCTTCGCGCTGGGCGGGCACCTCGCCGGCCAGTGCGTCGGCGATCAGTGGGACCCGCGCCTCGACGCATTCGCGCCCCCCGAGGCGAAGGGGAACCCCGAGAAGATCCGCGCCTGGGCCACCCAGGAGATGAAGCACATCGCGCGCGCCGCCAAGGCGATGGGAGTCACCGTGGTCACCGGCTTCCTCGGCTCGCCGGCCTGGCGCTACTGGTACGCTTGGCCGCCGACGAGCGAGCAGATGATCGAGGACGCATTCCAGGAGATCGTCCGCCTCTGGACCCCCATCTTCGACGAGTTCGATGCCTGCGGCGTCCGCTTCGCCCTCGAAGTCCACCCCACCGAGATCGCCTTCGACTTCTACACCGCGGAGCGCCTGCTCGAGGCCTTCCGCCACCGGCCTACCCTCGGCTTCAACTTCGATCCCAGCCACCTGCAATGGCAGGGAATGAAACCGCACCTCTTCGTCCGCGACTTCGCCAAGCGGATCTTCCATGTGCACATGAAGGACTGCGCCGTCCGCCTCGACGGCCGCTCGGGCATCCTCGGCTCCCACCTGCCCTTCGGCGACGCCCGCCGCGGCTGGGATTTCCGCTCCCTCGGCCACGGCGACATCGACTTCGACGAGATCATCCGCGCCCTGAACGCGGCCGGCTACCAGGGGCCGCTCTCCGTCGAGTGGGAAGACTCGGGCATGGACCGCGAGGCGGGAGCGAGGGAAGCGCTGGAGTTCGTGCGCCGCGTCGACTTCGCGCCCTCCGCGATCGCCTTCGACGCCTCGATGAAGAAGTGAGACGGGCCCACCCAGCCGAGGCGGCGCAGGGTCGACGGCGAGAAGCCGGCCCCTGAGCCGCCTGAACCCGGGTGGCCTAGAAGACCGCCTCCGGCACGTAATACGACTTGGCGTTCTCCCGCGTGATCAGCTCGCTCGCGAGGATGATCCGCAGCGGCAGCTTCTTCTGATAGAAGCCCTCGAACACGCGCCCGCGCAGCCCGACCACGGCCAACGACACGGCCGAGGCGACGACGTCCGGCGGGTAGGTCGCGTCCGCGCGGACCAGCGGGTCACCGTCAATGATCCGCTTCACCTCTTCTTTCTTGGCCCCTCCGCCGAACATGATCTTGATGTCCTTGCGACCCGACTCCTTGTACGCCTGCAGCGCGCCCTCCAGCATGTCGTCATCGGCGGTGTAGACGGCGTCGATGTTCTTGTACTTCGCCAGGTAGTTCTCCATCACCGCGACCGCCTTCTCCTTGTTCCAGTAGCCGGGCTGTGAATCGAGCACCTTCATGTTCGGATACTTCGCGGCCACGGCCTTGGCGGTCTTGGTGCGCAGATCGCTGATCACGCTCGGCACGCCCTCGATGAGGACGACGTTGCCCTTGTGGCCCAGCTCCTTTGCGATCCACTCCATGGCCTGGCGGGCATACGACTCGTCATCGTTCGAGAGATACACGTCGTAGACGGTCTTGGTGACGCCGCGATCGAGGACCACGACGTAAACGCCCTTCCCATACGCCTTCTCGACCACGGGCGTGAGCGGGGCGGACTCGAAGGGGAACACCACCAGCCCGTTGACGCCCTGCACGAGCATGTCCTCGACGTCCGCGACCTGCTTGGTGACGTCGCCGGAGGTCTTGAAGACGAAGTCGACGTTCGGATCCTTCTTCTTCCAGTCATCCATCGCCTTCTTCGCCCACCAGTTCGCGCCGCCCATCCACCCGTGGTCCGCCGTCGGCATGGTGACGCCGATCTTGATCTGCTTCGCCGCCGCGCCCTGGCCGGAGGCCGAGCCCCCGAACGCCGCCAGCACCGCGATGAACACCGCTGTTACCAGCATCTTCATGGTTGCCTCCGCCTCCGTGAGAGTAGTCCTACTGCCGTTGCCGCTGGATGAACACCGCCCCGATGATCACCAGGCCCTTCACCGTCCCTTGCAGGTACGGCGAGATCCCGACCATGTTCAGCGTGTTGTTGATGACGCCGAGCGTGATCGCGCCCACGACCGTGCCCCAGACCGTGCCTCGCCCCCCGGACATGCTGGTGCCGCCGATGATGACCGCGGCGATCGCATCCAGCTCGTAGTTGACGCCGAGCGTGGACGAGCCGACCGAGTTGAAGCGCATGGAGATGAGGACCGAGGAAACTCCGACCATCGCCCCGGTGACCGTGTACGCGGCGAGCCGCGTCGTGTCCACGTCGATGGCCGAATACAGCGCGACCCGCGAATTCGAGCCGACGGCGCGGGTGTAGCGTCCGTACCTCGTCCTCCCGAAGATGAAGGCGAGCGCCGCGGCCAGGCCGACCAGGATGAAGGCCGGCAGGGGAATGCCGAGCGGCGCGGAGGATCCCAGCTCCCCGAAGAGCGAGGACGCCGAGCGGAACTCGCCCGCGTTCGCCATGTAGAGCGATAGCGAGCGGAACAGCGCCATGGTGCCCAGCGTGACGATGAAAGGAGCGATCTTCCCCTTCGTCACCAGCAGCCCGTTGGCCAGCCCGCAGGCGAGCCCCGCGAACATGGCGCAGGCCACCGCCGCCGCGACCGCCGTCCCCTCCGGCCACCCGGCCTCGAACGAACCATTCAGCACCAGGATGGCCAGGCAACCGACGAAGGCGGCCATCGAGCCGACGGAGAGGTCGATCCCGCCCGAGACGATCACGAACGTCATCCCGAGCGCGATGATCCCGGTGTACGAGACCTGCCGGATGATGTTGAGCAGGTTCTGCCACTGCAGGAAGAAGGGACTCAGCAGCGCTGAGACGACCGTCAGGATCGCCAGCGCCACGAACGCGGCGTAGCGCTCCTTGTCCACGCGCTGCAGGAATGACAAAGCCGCGTTCATGCGTTCGCGCCGGTGTGCAGACCAGTGGCCATATACATGATCTCGCGCTCTTCCACGTGGTTCCCCTCGAGCTCGCCGGCGATGCGCCCTTCGCGCATGACGACCACGCGATCGCACATCCCGATGATCTCTTCCAGCTCGCTCGAGATGAGGACGACGGCAGCTCCCTTTGCCGCCAGCTCCGCGAGGAAACGGTAGATCTCCTGTTTCGCGGCCACGTCCACGCCGCGCGTGGGCTCGTCGACGATCACCACGCGCGGCCCGGGGTCGAGCGTCTTCGCCAGGAACACCTTCTGCTGGTTCCCGCCGGAGAGCGACTCCAGCGGCGCGGCCAGGTTGCTTGCCTTGATGCCGAAGCGGTCGCGCCAGGTCCGTGCCTTCGCCACCTCCTTGTCGCGATCGATGACGAAGGGCAAGGAGGTGTAGTCCCGGAGCGAAACGAGGGTCATGTTCTCCGCGATGCCGAAGCCGGTGAGGATGCCCGAACCCTGGCGGTCCTCCGAGAGATACCCGAAACCTTGGCGCACCGCCTGCTTTGCATCTCGCGCCCTGGCCTCCTTGCCGCCCACACGCACCACGCCCGACGAGGGCCGCAGTCCCATGAGCGCCTCGGCGATCTGCGTCCGCCCGGCTCCGACCAGACCCGCAAAGCCGAGGATCTCGCCTTCCCTCACCGTGAAGGAGACGTCGGTGAACGCGCCGGGCGAGCTCAAGCCGTGGACCTCCAGGACGACGGGTCCCACGGCCTTCCTTTTCGGCGGGAAGATCTCCCGGAGCTCGCGGCCGACCATGTAGCGCGCCATTTCCGGCGGCTCGATCTCGGCGATGGGCGCCTCGCGGACGAGCTCGCCGTCCTTGAGGACGATCACGCGATCGCAGATCGC
>Ga0137415_10002006_pt1 | contig 20328 bp, 16 predicted proteins | sample CZODoug3_1_1_16f_FD_183082 | JGI IMG/M metagenome (GOLD analysis project Ga0137415, IMG submission 183082) | Vadose zone soil fungal communities from Angelo Coast Range Reserve, California, USA - CZODoug3_1_1_16fungal (Hybrid Assembly) | ecosystem: Environmental > Terrestrial > Soil > Vadose...
ATTACTTCCTCGACCAGGTCGCGACGAATAACGCTCGTCACCACACCAATCGAGATACGGTCAGTAAGTCGAACTGGACCAGATGAAGACGACTCTCGCACACTTCAAATCATAATTCACCAACTGACTTAGGCGACGGAACTGGGCCTAGACACGCCGCGTCAAAAATAAAAGTCGGAGGCAGGATGAGATCGCTAACTTAGCGGCATTGCAGCACAATGTTCGAGGAATCTTGCCCCGCCCGCAAGGGGCAAGGAGGAGCCGCGTGCGGCAAGGTTCACTTGCCGGTGGCCGGTGGTTCACTCGCCGACGAACCGTCGCAGCGCGTCCGGGTCATTTACTTCGATCTTGCCGGGTAGCACCGTCACCCAGCCGCGCCGCTGGAAGTCTTGCAACGCGGCGTTGAGCCGTTGCCGGGAGGCGCCGACCGCCGCCGCCATCTCCGACTGCGTCAGCCGGGCAGTGACCGCGCCGTTTGGCGAAACCCGGGACAGCACCAGCTTCGCCACACGCCGGGGAATGTCCAGGAACGCCAGGTCCGCTGCGGATCCGGTGAGTCGTCGGATCACTGCCGCGAGCGAGCTGAGCAGCGCCCTGGTCAGTGCCGGTGACCGCGCGGCCACGGCCAATATCGCCTCGCGGGGTATGCGCAGCACCGTCGCATCCGTGATCGCCGATACCGACGCCGATCGTGATCCGCCGTCGGCGACGGTTAGCTCGCCGACGGCGTCGTACCGGTCGACTATGGCGAGCAGAAACTCGCCGCCGTCGGCGCGGGAGCTGGCCGCCTTGAGGGTGCCCTCGATCACCACCAACAGCGAGTCACCGCTGTCACCTTCGGAGAACAACAGTTGCCCTCGCCGGTAGTGGCGGACCTGGGCGTGTTCGGCCAGGCGCATCAGGTCCGGCTCGGCCACCTCGGCGAACAGCGGGCATGCGGCGAGTAGTCGACTCCGGGCCGTCACGTCCACGGGCGTGCCCGGTCGGTCGACACCCGCCCAGAGCGGTCCACCCGGCCATGACATCACGAAGGTGGCGCCCCTGTCATCGGCTGACCGTGCCGGCCTTCGGTGGGGGCGTGGTCGGCGGGTCCCTGTCTCGATGCCGACACAGCCGGTGTCACGTCCGCGACAGGGCCGCGCGCCGCCGCATTCCATCATCGAGTGGCGCAGGACGGCATCACCGCGGCACTCCGAGGTCGGGTTCCGACAGCACCGGAGGAATCGCGCCCGCCGATCGTTCGGTGGAATCCCCAGCGGCGATTTCGCCTCCGGTCGACAGGTAGGGGAAAGGACGAGCGATGGATACCAACGACATCCTCGTACGATCGTCCCAGCTCGCGGAGGCCAGCCGTGCGATGCGCGACGGCGGAGTCGTCCTCGCCGGTGCCTCCGGGGTCGGGAAGACGCATCTCGCTCGTCTCATCTGCGCACGGGGTACGAGCCAGCGCGTGCAGTGGGTAATGGGCAGCAGGTCGTCGCGGGAAACGCCATTCGGTGCATTCCTGCCGTTGTTGCGATCGATTCCGGCGACGGTGGATGACGCACCGGTCGTCCTGCACCGAGCGCTGCGCACCGGTTCCTCGACCTTGGTGGTGGACGACGTCCACCTCCTCGACGAACAGTCGGCCACCCTGTTGCTGCAGCTCGCGGTGGACGGCGTGGGTCCGATCGTGGCGACCCAGCGGACGGGCGAGACCGCGCCGGACGCGGTGACGGCGCTGTGGAAGGACGGCTTGCTGCAACGGCTGGACCTGCCCCCGATCACCCTCGACGAGTGCCTCAACTACACCGAGCGCCTGCTGGGCGGCCCGGTGCAGTCGGCCAGCGGGCGGCTGCTGTGGGAGGCGGCGACGGGCAACATCTCGTGGCTGCGGCACCTCGTCACCGGTGAACGAGCAGCCGGCAGGTTGTGCGAACAGCACGGAATCTGGCGGTGGCACGGGCGGCCGCGACTCGGTTCGACACTGACCGCGCTGGTCGAGGCGAGTATGGGACAGCTCTCCGACGGAGAACGGCACGTCCTGCAGCTGCTTGCGCTCGCCGGGCCGCTCGACGTGGCGACACTTCAAGCCCTCGCGCCCCCGGCGGACGTCGAGGCGGTCGCGGACCGGAAGCTGATCGTGGTGAGCCAGGACGGTGCGCGGTGGAGAGCACGGCTGGCACAGCGGCTCTACGCGGAGGTGATCGCCGCGGGGATGAGCGCGATCCACGCGCGGCGGCTGTATCGCGTACTCACCGATGCCGTCGGGCCGGCCGCGTCGACCTATCCCGAGGATGACAACGTTCTCCGCCTTGGCCAGCTCGCGGTGGAGTACGACCCGGACCCCGATCCTGAGCTGCTTGTCGCGGCGGCTCGACGGGCGGCGGCGCGGGTGGAGGCCGGACTGACGGCGAAGTTGGCCACTGCGGCCAGGGCCGCCGGCGCCGGATTCGAGGCCGACCTGCTCGTCGCCATGGCACACGACTGGTCGATGCGGGGAGACCTCGCCGAGTGCGGTTATCGGACCGCCGCCGCCTCGGCCATCGACCCGGGGCAACGCCTCAGGCTGGTCCAGGCGCGCGCGGTGAACCTCGCGCTCAACCTCGCTCGACCGCACGACGCGAAGGACGTACTCGCCGCGGCAGGCCGGACGCCGGCGGCGGAGTCGGAGCTGCGGGGGGTCCGCGCGCTGCTGGAGGCGCTCGACAATCGGGTCGAGAGCGCCCACACCGCGGCGGGACGGGTCCTGGCGACGTCCGGGATGTCACCGTCCGCCAGGGGCTATGCGGTGTGTGCCTTGAGCATCACGGCCGCCGTGAGCGGCGGGCGCGGCGCGGCGGCGGAACTCGTCGACCGCCGCGGCGAGGACATGTCGTTGGTGCCCGACACGTCGCTGCCGCGGCTGTGGTCGCAGTGGTGGCGGGCCTACGGACTGGGCCTGGCTGGCCGGACAGCTGACCTGGCCGACCAGGTCGATCGACTCGCCGGGGGAGTCGGTCGGGCCGAGATGCTCCTGTGCTGCGACGTCGACGGGTGGCTGGCCCTGGTCTCGGGTCGGCTTACGACCGCGGTGCGACTGCTGGCTGAGTTCAGGTCGGTTCTCGGCGAGCAGGGTGCTGCCTGGACCGCGTTGCTCGAGCTCCGGCTTGCGGTGGCGTCCGGAATGGTCGGCGATGCCGCTGGTGCACGGGCGGCGATCGCCAGGGCGCGGTCGGCCAGTCATCCCGCAATGGCGCTGGTCGAGCCACAGTTCGAACTGGCGCAAGCCTGGGCGTGCGCCGCCGAGGGCGCGATCAGCTGCGCCACCAGACACGCGCGCAAGGCCGCGGTGGCCGCCGGCCGGACAGGCCAGTTCGCCGTCGAGGTGACGGCCCGGCATGCCGCCGTGGTCTTCGGCGATCGCGGCCACGCGGGCCGGCTGGCGGAGTTGTCCCGGCGGGTCAACAGTCCCCGGGCCGTCGCCGCGGCGGCCCACGCCGAGGCGTGGGACGGTCGGGACGACGCCGGCCTGCTCGCCGCGGCCGCGCTGTTCGCCACCGCCGGCCTGATGCTGCAGGCCGCGGAAGCGGCGGCACAGGCCGAAGCCACGGCACGCGACCGCCTGGATCCTGAGGCGACCGCCACGGCCGCGGCTGCCACCGCGGCCTACCTGGCCGGGTGCGAGGGTGCGAGCACGCCCGCCCTGGAGATGGCCGCGCGCCCCCTGGCGATCAGCGAACGCCAACGCGAAGCCGCCGCGATGGCCGCCACCGGGCTCACCAATCGGGCCATCAGCGAACGACTCGGGGTGTCGGTCCGCACCGTCGAAGGCCACATCTACCACGCCTGCGTCAAGCTCGGCGCGCCCAACCGCGTCGCGCTCGCCGCATTGCTCAACCGCCGCCCTGCGACGCAATGCCGGTAGTCGCGTAGGTCCCTACGCGTGCTCGAAGCACAACTCCGCTCGGATACTCGGCCCTGGAGTCTTTGCAGAAAGCCGCGAATCCAGACGGATAGTCCGGCCAGAAGTGAAACAAGGCAATCAGGAGAGAGCACGATGACATTCACACAGATCTATTACGGTGGCAACGGCACCACCCCGGTCGACAGTGGAATGCCACGAGTCGGTCAGATGTACGGTGTCGATCCCAACGGCGACCTCCGTTGGTACCAGTACAGCGGAACCGGACAGAGTGACCCGACCGGAAGCGGCCTAGGGTGGAATTCGAACTCTCGTAACGTCATCGGCGTAGGCTGGAACAGTTTCCGCAAAATCGTCACACTGGGCGACGGCGTCATGATGGGCGTCGAGCCAGGCGGCAATCTACGGTGGTACCAGTACAACGGAAACGGGGAAAGTGACCCCACCGGAAGTGGACTGAACTGGGATCCCAACTCCCGGAACGTCATCGGCGTGGGTTGGCAAAGCTTCCGGTTCCTGTGCTCCAAGCCTTACGAGGGCCGGACTTCCACGCACAGCAACAACAGCGCGCTCTACGGTGTGGAGCCGGGTGGGAATCTGCGTTGGTACCGCTACCTGGGTAACGGGGAGAATGACCCGAGCGGTAGCGGACTCGGCTGGCACCCGAACTCACGTAACGTCATCGGCGTTGGTTGGAGCGCGGGTATTCACTACATGGCCGCGATCTCCGACATCATCCTACTCGTCCAGGACGACGGCGCGCTGCGTTGGTACCGGTACGGCGGCAACGGAGAGAACGACCCCACGGGCGGCGGGTTGGGCTGGCACCCTAACTCTGGCAATTTCATCGGCAAGGGCTGGCAAGGGTTCAGGCACATTTTCGGTGGTTCCGACGGGGCCGGCGGATACGTGATCTACGGAGTCGAGCAGAACGGCAACCTGCGTTGGTACAGGTACGCCGGCAGCGGTGAGAACGATCCGGCCGGCTCGTCGAGCAGGTGGCACCCAAACTCTGGCCACGTCATCGGCGTGGGCTGGTAGATGGACGCATTCGACATTGATGTCTCCCAACCCGCCGACTCATCCGGGTTCACCGGCGGACTTGGCGGACCCAACCAAGGCGGCCACACCGGCCCAAACTGGTACATCCAATACGGGATGGACCTCGGTGCCGGCGAGGGAACGCCGGTATACGCGGCCTTCGACGCGCACATCACGACATTCCAGCCGCATGATCCGTCCAGCGACAGCGGGAAGGTGTACGGCGCACAAATCTTCATGCGAGCACCCAACGAAGGAATGGGCGGCTTCTACACTCACCTCACCGACACCCCGGACGCGATCGCGGCCGGAGCCACGGTCGCGCGCGGTGACTTTCTCGGCACGGTCCTCAAGTTCGATGGCATCTCGCCGCATGTTCACCTCGCGCTGGTAGAGATCGTCGGCGGGTTGCCGAGCGGGCAGTACCAGGGCGTGAATCTCTACCAGTTCTTCCTGGCTCTGGAGCGTTCGGATCCGGGCGTGGTCGTGCCCGTGACCTTCATGCAGAACGGCTCGCCGCCCGTACCCCAGTTGCCGTAGCTGCCCCGAGGCAACCCGCATTGATCGGAGAACCGGAGCTATTCAGCCACACGGGTTGTGTCGCAATCCGGACAGCTCAGGTGTCGCATACACGACTGCGGTCCGCATCTCGGCGGGTCATTATTCGTACCGTAATCGCTTGCCAGGTAAACCTCCTCGGTCGTTACCTAGTCGGGACGGCCAATTCAGACGATGCACTATCAATCGACGCTGCCGATAGGAGCTAGTCATGCCTGAACTTCATCGCCGCAAAACGGGACGCTACGGGTGGGTTCCCGACCTTCCGGACGCGCGGGACCATCTCTACGCGGCGCCGCCGGCCACCATTGTCGCGCTGCCGCCTAAGGTGGACCTACGTGCGCAGTGTCCCAAGGTCTACAACCAGGGCAGAATCGGGAGCTGCACCGCCAACGCGATCGGTGGGGCATTCGAGTTCGACCTGCTCAAGCAGGATTTGACCGACTTCATGCCGTCGCGCCTGTTCATCTATTACAACGAGCGTTCCGTCGAAGGCACCATAGGTACTGACTCCGGAGCCATGATCCGGGACGGCATTAAGAGCGTTGCGACCCTCGGCGTATGCACGGACACCGAGTGGCCCTATGACGACACGCCGCCGGCTTCAGAAGATGGCCAGTGGCCGGTAGGAGCCCGGGCGGGACAGAAGCCCTCACCGCGGTGCTACACCGATGCCTTGCGGCACACTGGCTCGTCCTACCAACGAGTGGTACGCAGCCTCGCGCAGTTCAAGGGATGCTTGGCGTCCGGCTTCCCGTTCGTCTTCGGCTTCACCGTGTACGAGAGTTTCGAGAGCGCGACGGTTGCCAAGACCGGTGTCGTTCCGATGCCCTCGCCCGGCGAACAGGTTCTGGGTGGTCACGCGGTGCTCGCCGTCGGTTATGACGATGCCGACCAGCGCTTTACGGTGCGCAACTCATGGGGGGACCAGTGGGGCGACGGCGGCTATTTCACGATGCCGTACGCATTCCTGACCGAACGAAGCCTTTCGTCTGACTTCTGGACCATCCGAGTCGTGAGCTCAGCGTCGTAGAAAAGCGGTGACCGGCACTGCCGGCGCCGGTCAGCCACACCGTGGCCAGCAAGCTTTGGAGGACCAGTCATGTCATCCACCACGATCATCCAGGAAATGGCCCGAGCAGTCAGGTGTGGGGCACGAGTCATGCGGCCGCTGGTGCACGGTTCACAGGCGGAGTCCTTCCGGACAACAACTTGCCGACAGTTCAGTTCAACTGCGATAACGACCCGTCCCGCCGGTGGCGTCTGACCAACGCGAACGGCGACTCCGTCCAGATCAAGAACGCGCAGACCGGCAAGTGCCTGACGATCGCCGGCGGCCGCAGCACGGAAAACAACGTGCCGGCACTCCAGTTCGACTGCGACAACGACCCCTCACGGCGCTGGCACCTGCGGGGTTGAACTTACAAGTTTCGAATAGATGGAGAAAGTAAATGACCGAGTCCGTTAGTACTGCCCGTGAGCCGGATCAACACGGTGATTTCGGCGGCCCAGCTCCTGACTATCCCGATCGCGTAGAACACACCCACCTCGCCGGTCAGGCGACCGAGCGCGCCGGTGTGCTGAGCGCGACCAAGGAGGAGTCGGAGGTTTCTGGAACGGCGGATCAATTCCCGCCCTGGTCGTCCGACCCGGCAGACACGACCCCGCTCGCGCAGCGGTTCCGGGCACTCAACGAGGAGTCTGGAGAATAGTCATGGAACTGCATTTCACCAATGGGTACAGTAGGCCCCTTTCGATTGCCATCATGTTCTACAGCCCAGACGGCTGTGGTGCATACGGCTCGTGGGGCACACGCGGCTGGTGGAGCTTGGACCCGGGCGGCTCGGCCTACGTGCTTAATACGAACAACCGTTACGCCGCCTACTATGCCGAGGCGACGGACGGTCGGATCTGGGCCGGCGACCGTGGTCCGGTCTATGTCTATCCGAGTGCGTTCGATTCCTGTCTCAAGATCGGCAGCACTGCCGCGAGGCAGGTCAACATGAGGTCGGTCGACCTGCAGCAATTCTCGACCTACCGACTCACCTGAGCAGTGGGTAGGCGCCGCCTCGGGCGCCGCGTGCCATCCGGACGCGGTGCCCGGGGCGACCAGATGCCCACCCCCCGCGCCCGCGTGGAGCCGATCCTCGACGTTCTCAGGCGTCTCTTGCGGCCCCGCTGTGTTGTGGGTTACACATTAGACCTCTGACGTCTGATGGGGGCGGTTGTGGCCAAGATCGCGGTCCTGCACACCAGCTTCGTGTTCGTCAACGTGGAGCTGCGGGTGCAGCAGCTGCTCGACGAACTGCTGCCGGACGACGAGATCATCCATTTCGTCGACTCCGACGTACTGGCGACAGTCGTGCGGGAGGGCGGCATCTCGGCCGACAGCGAGCAGCGGATGGTGCTTCTCGCGGAGGCCGCTGAGCGGGCCGGCGCGGACGTGATCTTCTCGTCGCTCGGCCCGACCTTGGATGCCGCCCGCAAAGCGGTCGATGTGCCGATCGTCAAGATCGATGACGCGATGGCCGAGTACGCCGCGGCCAGAGCGAGCCGCATCGGAGTGCTGGCGACCGTGCCGACGACCCTCGGTCCCACCGCCGACCTCATCCGGGCGCACGCCACCGAACTCGGCCGCGACGTGCAGGTCGTTCAACACCTGTGTGAGGGGGCGTTCCAAACCCTCATGCAGGGCGACAAGGCCGCCCACGACGAGATGGTGCTCGTCGGTGCCCGCGAGCTGGCGCGGCACGTCGAGATCGTCGTGCTGGCGCAGGCGTCCATGTCCCGGCTGCAACCCTCGCTCGAGGAGAGCGTCGGGGTCCCGGTGCTGTCCAGCCCTCGGATGGGCATCACCATGCTGGCCGACGTCGCGCACGGTGCCCCGCGCCGGTGACCGCCGAGCTGCTCGACACCCGCGATCCGGTCCCGGCCGGCGCTCTGCTCGACGGACTCCCGCCGGTCCGGGTCGTCCCCGGTGCACTGGAGCTGATCCGGGCCGAGAACGAGCGCATCGGCACCCGCATCGCGGTGCTCGACGACGACCCGACCGGCACCCAGACCGTCGCGGGCGTCGCCGTGCTCACCTCGTGGTCGGTTTCCGACCTGCGGTGGGCGATCGCCCGGGGGCCCGGGATGTTCTTCGTGCTCACCAACACCCGAAGCGCCAGCCCCGAGCTGGCCCGTGCCCGCAACGCGGAGATCGCGGCTAACCTCGCCGCCGCCGCGGCCGCCGAGGGCGGGGTGCCAGTGCGGCTAGTAAGCCGATGCGACTCGACGCTACGTGGCCACTACCCGCTGGAGACGGATGTCCACCAGGCCGCCGCCGAGGCCGCCGGCCAGCCGTACGACGGCGTGCTGTTCAGTCCGGCCTACCTCGCCGCCGGCCGGGTCACCGTCAACGACGTGCACTGGGCCCGCCGGGGCGAGCAACTGGTGCCGGTCGCCACCACCGAGTTCGCGCGCGATGCGACCTTCGGCTACCGCAGTTCCAACCTGCGGGCCTTCGTGCTGGAGAAGACCGCCGGCCACCTGCGCCCGGAGGACGTCGTCTCGCTGGACCTCGGTTCCATCCGCTCGGGCGGGCCGGAGGCGGTGCGGGAGTTGCTGATGCGGGTCCGCGGCGGTCGGCCGGTGATCGTCAACGCGGCCGAGGAGGAGGACCTGGAGGTCGTCGCGCTCGGGCTGCAGCTGGCTGAGCGGGAGGGCCGGCGATTCCTCCACCGCAGCGGGCCGTCGCTGGTCAGAGTGCTGGATGGGCTCGTGGTCCGCCCGCCGCTGCGCCACGAGCAGCTCTACCCGCGCGGGCCGCGCCCAGGGCACGGGCTCATCGTCGTCGGCTCCCACGTCGGGCACAGCACGCGGCAGGTGAGCGAGCTGCTGGCGCTGCCCGACATCGCCACGGTCGAGCTGGACGTGCCCGCGCTGCTGACGGCCCCGGACGCCGCGGCAGTGGTCGAGTCCGTGGCCGCCACGGTCGCCGCGGCGCTGCAGCACTCCGAGGTGCTGCTCTCGACCAGCAGAGAGCTGGTCGTCGGCGCCACCCCCGCCGAGAGCCTCGCGATCGCCGGGCAGGTGTCGCGCGCCCTGGTCGACGTCGTCCGCGCGGTGCGCGCCGCCGCACCACTGCGCTTCGTCCTGGCCAAGGGCGGAATCACCTCCAGCGACGTCGCTACCGAGGGACTGACGATCCGCCGTGCCGAGGTGATTGGCCAGCTGTTCCCGGGGATGGTGTCGGTCTGGCTGGCCGCAGACGGCGAGGCCGACGCCGGCCTCCCGCTCGTCGTGTTCGCCGGGAACGTCGGCGAGACGTCCGCGCTTGCCGAAGCTGTCTCGCTGCTGCGACAGCCCTAGGAATTTCCCCGCTCTCACAACGGAGTAGGAGCAACTCATGCGTGACGCACTGAAGGCCGGTGTGGTACTCGCCGTCGCCGCCATGGCACTGAGCGGTTGTGGATCAGGGGGCGGTGGGAGCTCCGCACCAACGGCCGGCGCGGCCGGCTCGTACATCTTCCTGCCGAAGTCACTGGACAACCCGTACTGGGTGGACGCGCGCAAGGGCATGGAGGACGCCGCGACCAAGCTCGGCGTCAAGGCCGAGTTCCTCGGCCCACCCAACGAGAACGCCGCGGCACAGGTCTCCATCTTCGAGTCCGCGCTGGCCAGGCACCCGCTCGGGATCGCCGTCTCGCCGAACGACCCGGGCACCGTGAAAGATGTCATCTCCCGCGCCCGCGCCGCTGGCATCCCGGTCATTGCCTGGGACGGCCCGGTGCCCGACAGCCAGGTGCAGGGCTACATCGGTACCGACAACGTGGCGGCCGGTGAACGTGAAGGCGAAGCACTGGCCGAGGCGATGGGCAACAAGGGCAAGGCCGCCGTCGTCATCGGCAGCCTGAGCGCCCCCAATCTCAAGCAGCGCCTCCAGGGCCTGCTCACGGCACTGGGCAAGGCACCGGACATCAAGGTCGTCGCGACCGAGGAGTCCGGCGAGTCCGTCGCCACCGCGCAGGACAAAGCGGAGACGATCTTGCAGTCCAACCCCGATCTGACCGGGATGGCCGGCATCGGCGGCTCGGACCTGCCCGGCATCGCCGGGGCGCTCAAGGCCGGTGGTCGTTGCGGCACCGTCAAAGCCGTCGGGTTCGACGTGGTACCCCAGGGCATCGAGGGCATGCGTGGCGGCTGCGTGGCGGCGCTCGTCTCGCAGAAGCCGTTCGGCATGACGGCCCAGGCGGTGAAGCTGCTCGTCGACATGCACGGTGGCGCGGCGACGCATCCGGACGGGTTCTCGATCGACACCGGGGTCGTGGTCGTCAAACCCGGCGACCTCGAAGACTTCATCGCACATGCCCCGCACTGAGGCCAGGACATGACCGGCGTTCCGCTGCTGGCGATGCGGGGCATGACCAAGCGGTTCCCCGGCGTGCTCGCACTCGACGACGTCGACTTCGCGGTGCGCGCCGGGGAGGTCATGGCGCTGGTGGGGGAGAACGGCGCCGGGAAGTCCACCCTGCTCAAGATCCTCGCGGGGGCCTACCGCTGCGATGGCGGCACCGTGCTCATGGATGGTGAGACGGTCGACATCAGTAGCCCCAGGGCGTCCCAGCAGCACGCCATCGCGGTGATCCACCAGGAGCTCAACCTGGCTGAGCACCTCTCGGTCGCGGAGAACATCTTCGTCGGCCGCGAGCCACGCACCCGCCTCGGTCTCGTCGACTTCGCGCGGATGCGCTCGGCGAGCACCTCGGTGCTCGCCGAGCTCGGGGTCGACATCGACCCGCGCGCGCCGGTGTCGACGCTCAGCCTGGCCCGCAAGCAGATGGTCGAGATCGCCAAGGCGCTGTCGCTGGACTCGCGGCTGGTCGTGATGGACGAACCCACCTCGACGCTCACCGAGAACGAGGTCGTCGTACTGCTCGAGCTGGTACGCGGGCTGCGGGCGCGAGGTGTCGCGGTCGTGTACGTGTCGCACCGCCTCCGTGAGGTGTTCGCCATCGCCGACCGGATCACCGTGCTGCGCGACGGCCGGCTCGCCTGCCCCGTGCTGCTCACCGCGGACACGACACCCGACGCGGTGGTCTCCCGCATGGTCGGCAGGGAGCTCACGGCGATCTTCGGGGAGCACCCCGACCACAAGATCGGCACCACCCCGATCCTCTCCGTGCGCGGGCTGGCCTGCGCGCCGAGGGTACGGGACGTCAGCTTCGACCTGTTCCCCGGTGAGATCCTCGGCGTCGCCGGACTGGTGGGGGCGGGGCGTAGCGAGTCGGTGCGGGCGATCTTCGGTGTCGACCGGATGCAGGCGGGGGAGGTGCGTTTCGACGGCCGGCCCGTGCGTTGGCGTTCACCGCGCCAAGCCATTGCGGCCGGCGTCGGGCTCGTACCGGAGGACCGTAAGGGACAGGCCCTGTTCCTGGGGCTGTCGGTCCGCGTCAACATTGCGGCGGCCTGCTCCGCGCTGGTCAGCAGGGCTGGTGTGCTCCGCCGCGGCGCGGAGCGCAAGGTCGCCGCGGACCATTCCCGGGAGCTGCGGCTGCGGGCCACCGCCATCGAGGTGGCGGTGGCAACGCTGAGCGGCGGCAACCAACAGAAGGTGGTCCTCGCGCGGTGGCTCGCGCTGCGCCCGAGGGTGCTGCTGCTGGACGAGCCGACCCGCGGCGTCGACATCGGTGCCAAGGCCGAGATCTACCGGCTGATCCGCGAGATTGCCGCTCGGGGCGTCGCGGTGCTGATGATCTCCTCCGAGTTGCCGGAGGTACTCGGGATGAGCGATCGCATCCTGGTGCTGCGGGAGGGCCGGGTCGCCGGTGTGCTGGTGGGGCGGAGCACGGATGAACGGACGGTGATGGCGTTGGCCACCGGCATTGAGGAGCAGGTTGCATGAGTGCCGACCCAGATGTTCGCCCACCCGAGCTCGCCGACGCCGAGGAGCCGGTTCCGCGCGGCGGGTGGCGGGCGCGCGCCGGTCGGGTACTCGGCGCGAAGGAGACCGGGCTGGCCGCGGTGCTGGTCGTCATCGTGGTGTTCCTGGCGTGGCAGTCACCGAACTTCTTGACCGCCACCAACCTGATCGTCGTGTCCCGACAGATCGCTTTGGCGCTGTTCCTCAGCATCGGGATGACGTTCGTGATCCTCTCCGGCGCCATCGATCTGTCCGTGGGCTCGGTGGTGGCGCTGGTGTCGGTGACGGTCGGACAGCTGATGGTGACATTCGGACTGCCACCGGTGCTGGCCATCGTCCTGGCGCTGGTGGTCGGAGCGCTGGTCGGGGTCTTCAACGGGGCCGTGGTGGCGTACACGCGGATTCCTTCGTTCGTCGTCACACTCGGGATGCTGGCCATGGCCAGCGGCCTCGCGCTCGGGATCACCCAGGGCCAGACGATCAGCGGATTCCCCCAGGGCTTCCTCGCGATCGGGCAGGGTTCGACCCTCGGGATCCCGAACCCGGTGTGGCTGGCCGCCGTGGCCGCCGCGATCGCGCACCTGGTACTGGCCCGCACGACGTTCGGGCGCCACGTCTACCTGCTGGGCAGCAACGAGCAGGCCGCCCTGCTCTCGGGCATCGCGGTGCGCCGCACGAAGATCCTCATCTTCACGGTCGCGTCCACCCTCGCGGCGTGCGCGGCGATCGTCGAGACGGCCCGGCTGACCGTCGGGCAGCCCTCGGCGGGAGCCGGCTACGAGCTCGCCGCGATCGGTGCGGTTGTCATCGGCGGGGCCAGCCTGTTCGGCGGCGAGGGGTCGATCCTCGGCACGGTGCTGGGCACCACGCTGCTGGGCCTGATCCTCAACGGCCTGATCCTGCTCGGGATCTCGGCGTACTGGCAGCAGGTGTTCAGTGGCGCGGTGATCATCCTGGCAGTCGCGCTGAACCTGTGGCGTCAACGGCACCGCCGGTGAGACACCGGTAGCCTCGTCGGGCTAAACATCTATACGTCTGACGTCTGATGGAGGAGCTGTGCGGCGACCGTTGGCAGACGACCTGGCCGACCGGATCCTCGACGACGTGCTCGCCGGCCGCTACGCCGCCGGGACCGCGTTGCCGAGTGAGTCGGAGCTGGCCGAGGAGGCCGGGCTCTCCCGCCTGACCGTCCGCGAGGCCGTCAAGACGCTCCGGTCGAAAGGGGTGCTGCGTGTGGTGCAGGGGCGTGGCACGTACGTCGCGCCCACCGAGGAGTGGTCGGTGCTCGACCCCACCCTGCTGATCGCCCGTTCCGCCGCACAGGCCGACGCACTGCTGATGCCGCTGAAGTTCATCGAGGCCCGCAGACTCGTCGAGGTAGGTGTCGCCGAGTTGGCCGCCACCCGCCGCAGCGACCAGGACGTGCGCGATCTCGAGGACTCACTCGCCGAGATGCGCAGAGCGTCGCGCGTCAAGGACGTCGGCGGGTTCGTGCAGGCCGACATCGCGTTCCACCAGATCATCCTGGACGCGGCCGACAACGCGTTCGTCGCGGCGATCTTCGACCCACTCGCCCAGATCCTGCGGCTCACCCGCTACCAAACCTCCGCGCACGCGCCGGTGCGCCGCCACGCCATCGCCCACCACGACAACATCCTCAAAGCCATCACCACGAGTGACCCGACGGCGGCCAGGCAGGCCATGCACGCACACATCGTCCAGACCGAGAACGACATGGTGAAGTACGTCCGCGATCCGGCGGCGGCCCTCACCGAACTGCGCGGCAGCGACCTGCGCCGCGTCTCGCACGACAGCGTCTGACACCACATCCGTCTGACACCACAGCGTCTGATACCGAAGGAGAACTGTCGATGAAGGTCCTCGTCACGGGCGCACAGGGCAAGGTCGGCCGCGCCGCAACGGCCGCGCTGGCCGAAGCAGGCCACCAGGTCACGGCCTCCGACGTCGGCCGCGGCGTGTTCGAGCGGCCGCTGCCCGGCGAACCCGCCTACCAGCAGGCCGACCTCACCGAGGCCGGCCAGGCGTTCGCGATCGTGCACGGACACGACGCCGTCGTACACGCCGCCGCCATTCCGGACCCGACGCACAACCCGCCGCACGTCGTGTTCCAGAACAACCTGATGGCCACCTTCAACGTGCTCGAGGCGGCTGTGCGCTTCGGCGTGCCCCGGTTCGTCAACCTCTCCAGCGAGACCGTGCCCGGGTTCTTCTTCCCGGAGCGCCCGTTCCTGCCCCGATACGCGCCGGTCGACGAGGAGCACCCGATCCATCCGCAGGACCCGTACGCCCTGTCCAAGTTCTTCGGCGAGAAGCTGTGTGACGCCGCGGTGCAGCGCAGCGACATCCGCTGTATCTCGATCCGCCCGAGCCACGTGCAGTACGAGGGCAACTACGAGCGGAACCTGGGCCCGCAGGTGCGCGACCCGAGCGTGCTGAGCCCCAACCTGTGGAGCTATATCGACGCCTACGATCTGGCGGACGCCATCCGGCTGGCCGCCGAGAGCGACCTGCCCGGCCATGAGGTGTTCTACATCGCCAGCCCCGACAACTCCTGCGGCAAGGACTTCGCCGAGCTGCTACGCACCTACTACGGCGACCAGATCGAGCTGCGTGAGCTGAGCAGGCCCGACGCCAGCGGCATCTCCAGCGAGAAGGCCAAGCGACTGCTGGGCTGGAAGCCGACCCGCTCCTGGCGCGACTACCTGGACGAGAACGGCAAGGCACTCGCCGAGTGATGCTGGCGGTGCGTTTGCTGCTCCCGGGTGGGCCGTCGAACGTCAGCGGTCTCGGGCGGCGATATCGGGGAGCGCGGGCCGGTGCAGCCACGCGGTGAAGAACGCCGAGAGGTCTGTGCCGGCGTGCTGCCCGGCCAGCTGGACGAACTGCGCGGTGGTCACTGTCGCGTGCCGGTGCCGCGTCGCCCAGTCCCGCAGCAGCGCGAAGAACGACTCGTCGCCGATCCGACCGCGCAGCGCGTGCAGCACGAGGGCGCCGCGCTTGTAGACCCGCTCGTCGAACATCCGCGCCGGCCCCGGGTCGGCAAGGACGAGGTCGGCCGGCTTCGCCGCCATCCGCGCGTGCCAATCCCGGGCATGCGCAGCGGCGGTGCGGCCGCCGGACGCCTCCGACCACAGCCATTCCGCGTACGTCGCGAAGCCTTCGTTGAGCCAGATGTGGCGCCAGTCGGCGATCGTGAGGCTGTTGCCGAACCACTGGTGCGCCAGCTCGTGCACGACGAGCCGCTCGTGGGTGCGCCGGCCGTCGATATGGTTCGCGCCGAAGATCGACATTCCCTGGGCCTCGATCGGGTCCTCCAGCTCGTCGTCGGTGACGACGAGCTGGTAGTTGGCGAACGGGTACGGGCCGAAGAAACCCTCCAGCGCGGTCATGATCGCGGGATGCCGGCCGAGGTCGCGCGCGGCGCTCTTGCGCAGCCGGGCCGGGAGCAGCGCGACCTGTGGCACCGGGCCGGCGGCGAGCTCGATCTCGTCGTAGCGCCCGATCTGCACGCTGACCAGGTACGACGCCGTGGGCTCCGCCCGCTCGTACACCCATGTCCTGGTGCTGGCCGAGCGGCGCCGTGCGGTGAGTACACCGGTGGCGGCGACCGTGTACGGCGCCGCGGTGGTCACCGCAATGCGGTAGGTCGCCTTGTCCGAGGGGTGGTCGTTGCACGGGAACCAGGACGGCGCGCCGACCGGCTGGCTGGCGACGAGCGCGCCGTCGGTCAGCTCGTCCCAGCCGACGTCGCCCCATCGGCTGGAGATCGGTGCGGGGTTGCCGACGTAGCGCACCTCGACGGTGAACCGGCCCACGACCGGTCGGGCCGGCGTCACGTGCAGCTTGTCGCCGTTGCGCGTCGAGCGGGACTGGGTGAACCGTGCCGGATGGCCGTCGACGAGCACCTTCGGCACGCGGAATGCGGCGAGGTCGAGGCTGAACCGGCTCAGCGGCGCGTCGGCCACGGCGGTGAGCACTGCCCGTCCGTCGAGCCGGTTGGCCGCGAGCTTGTAGTCGATGTCCAGCTCGTAGTGCTCGACCCGGTACCCACCGTTGCCGTGCGCGGGCAGGTACGGGTCGCCCGACCGGGCCGCGCCGACCGTCGGTTTGCGGCTCAGCCCCACGTCGTGATCGGGTTGCCCAGCCAGCGGCTCGCGGCCGGGACGGTGTCGCCGCGGGTGACCAGCGATCCCGGCCCGACGGTCGTCCCCGCGCCGATGCCCGCGCCCGGGAGGATGATCCCGTTGGGCCCGAGGGTCGCGCCCTCGTCGATGTGTACCTCGTCCATGCTCATGATCCGATCATGGAACAGGTGAGTTTGCACGACGCAGCCCCGGTTGACGGTCGCGCCGTCGCCGAGCCGCACGAGATCGGACTCGGGCAGCCAGTACGTCTCGAGCCACACGCCGCGCCCGATGCTCGCGCCCATCGCCCGCAACCACGCCGTCAGCACCGGCGTGCCGCTCGCCGGCCCGACCAGCCACGGCACCGCCAGTACCTCGACGAACGTGTCGGCCAGCTCGTTGCGCCAGACGAACGAGCTCCACAGCGGGTGCTCCACCGGTCGGAACCGGCCCACGAGCAGCCACTTCATCGCCGTGGTCACGCCGGCGGCCGTGACACCCGCGGCGAGCAGCAGCGGGCCAGCGAGCAACGCGGCCACCACGAACCCGGCCGCGGCCTGGACCGCCATCAGCACCCCGACGACGAGCACGGCGAGCGCGCCGGAGCACATCACCGGCACCACCCGGCACAGCTCGATCAGCCCTCGGGCGATCTTGAGCCGGCGGGGCGGGTTGAACGTGCGGCTCGTGTCGCCCTGCTCGACCGTCCTGCGCAGCGGCATCGGCGGCAGACCGAGCCACGACGAGCCCTTCTTCGCCTTGCGCGGGGTCGCGGACAGCACGCCGACGAGCCCGCGGTTGGGTACCGAGCGGCCCGGTGCGGTCATGCCGGAGTTGCCGAGGAACGCCTGCTTGCCGACGCGCGACGGCGCTACGTGCAGCCAGCCGCCGGAGAGCTCGTAGGTGCCGACCATGGTGTCGTCGGCGAGGAACGCGCCGTCCGCGACCGTGGTCATCTTCGGCAGCGCGATCACGGTCGACGCCTCCACGTCGCGGCCGACCTTCGCGCCGAGCAACCGCAGCCACGCGGCCGTGAACTGGCTGGCGTACAGCGGGAACAGGCTGGTGCGAGCCATGCCCATCAGCCGCTCGGTGGTCCAGACCTGCCAGCCGGCGCGGCTGTGCACCGGGTGGAAGCCCTCGGCCATGCCGATGCCGAGCAGGCGCACCCCGGCGACGACGAGCGCCGCGTACGCCAGCAGGTAGGCCAGCGTCGCGGGGGCAACCATGAGCAGCGCCCGGCCCATCGCGGCCGAGGCGGACGTCGTGGCGCCGCCGATGCTCGTTCCGCTGACGCTGCTCTCGGCGACCCCGGTAGCGATGATCACGAGCGCCGGCAGCGCGGCCACCGCGGGCAGGAGCCCGAGCAGCATCGACGTGACGCCGTAGGCGAGCGGCCAGGTGCGCGAGCGCGGCGGCCGGGCCGACGGCCAGCGCACGCCACTCTTGCCGGTCCGCCCCGCCGGCGAGCCCGCCCAGCGCTGACCGGCGGGGACGGCGCCGCGCACCGTCGACCCGGCGGCGATCTCGGCGCCCTTGCCGATCCGGGTGCCCGGCAGCAGCGTGCTGCGCGAGCCGACGGTTGCCCCGGCACCGATCCGGATCTTGCCGATGTGCACGACGTCGCCGTCGACCCAGTGGCCGGCGAGATCCACCTCCGGCCCCACGGCCGCGCCGCGCCCCAGCTTGAGCAGGCCGGTCACGGGAGGGGTGGAGTGCAGGTCGACGTCCTTGCCGATCTTCGCGCCGAGCGCGCGGGCGTAGCGGGTGGTCCAGGACGCGCTGGAGACGCCGGTCGCGCCGGACAGCTCCGCGAGGCGGGTGGCCGCCCACAGCCGCAGGTGCACCGAGCCACCGCGCGGATAGCTGCCGGGACGCACGCCGCGCAGCAGCAGCCGGGCGCCGCCCGCCGCGATCCCGACCCGGCCGGCCGGGCTGAACAGCACCAGCCAGGCCACCGCGAGCGACCACCACGGCGCTGCAGGCATCCACGGCGCGGGCGCCCAGTGGAGCACCCGGGGAAGAAAGAAGGCGGCGACCGTCGAGAGCGCGGCGGCGACGCTCGCCCAGCGCAGGCCGACCAGCGCCAGGATCGGGGCCATCAGCAGCGCCTGCGCGAACGCCGCGCGCCGGGGCGTCGGAGCGACGTCGCGCCGGCTGGTCGTGGTCGCGCTCAGCGTGTCCAGTCGGGCGGCGAGCGACCCCAGCTTCGGGTTCAGGTAGATGTCGTTGACCGACACCCCCGGGTGCCGGGTGCGGATCCGTGCCACCAGCTGCGCCGCGGTGAGGCTGCCGCCGCCGTGGCTGAAGAAGTCGGCACTCGGGTCGGTCACCGGCACGCCGAGGATCTCCGCCCAGCCCTCGGCCAGCCAGCCCTCGGTGGGGGTCAGCAGGCCGGCCGCGACGGGGTCGACGCCGCTGGCCGCCGGCAGTGTCGATGTCAGGGGCCACGGCAGCGCGTCCCGGTCGACCTTGCCGGACGTGCGCGTCGGCAGGTCGTCGACGACCGCGAGCAGCGGCACGAGCGCGGCGGGGAGCTGCTCGCGCAGGGCGAGCGACACGGCGTCGGTGTCCAGGCCGGTGTCCAGGCCGGTGTCCAGATTGCCCTCCGGCACCACGTACCCCACCAGCACCTGGTTGCCGGCCCTGGTGCGGCGCACGGCCGCCGCCGCGCCGCGGACGCCGGGCAGCGTGAGCAGCGCGGCGTCGACCTCACCCAGCTCGATGCGCCGCCCGCCGAGCTTGACCTGCTCGTCGGCGCGCCCGAGGAACAGCAGCCCGGCCTCGTCGGCGCGGACGACATCGCCGCTGCGGTAGGCGCGCTCCCAGCCCAGCGAGGGCAGCGCGGCGAACTTCGCGGTGTCCTTCGCCGTGTCCAGATAACGGGCGAGGCCGACTCCGCCGATCACCAGCTCGCCGCTCTCGCCCATCGCGACCGGGTCGCCCGCGCTGTCGACGACGGCGAGCGCCCACCCGTCGAGCGGCAGTCCGATCCGGACCGGCCCCTCACCGGTGAGCTGGGCGGCGCAGGCGACGACGGTGGCCTCGGTCGGCCCGTAGGTGTTCCATACCTCGCGGCCCTCGACGGCCACCCGCTCGGCCAGCTCGGGCGGGCACGCCTCCCCGCCGAAGATCAGCAGGCGCACGTCCTCCAGCGCCTCCGCCGGCCAGAGCGCGGCGAGCGTGGGGACGGTGGAGACGATCGTGATCCGCTGCGCCTCCAGCCACGGTCCGAGGTCGACCCCGGTACGCACCAGCGCCCGGGGTGCCGGGACCAGGCAGGCACCGTGCCGCCACGCGAGCCACATCTCCTCGCAGGAGGCGTCGAACGCGACCGACAGCCCCGCCAGCACCCGGTCACCGGGCCGGATCGGCTCCTCGGTGAGGAACAGGCGAGCCTCGGCGTCGACGAACGCCGCGGCGGAGCCATGGCTGACCGCGACGCCCTTCGGCGTGCCCGTCGAGCCGGACGTGAAGATGATCCACGCGTCGTCGTCGGGGCCAGGTGCGCCCGGGGTGCCGATCGGCGCGCCGTGCGTCGTGATCGACCCGCTGTCGCCGAGCACCGCGCACACCCCGGCCTCGCCGAACACGAGCTCGGCCCGCTCCTCGGGGTCGTCGGCGTCGACCGGGACGTACGCGGCGCCCGCGGCGAGGACCGCGAGGACCGCGACGTACAGCTCGGCGGTGCCGGAGGAGATCCGGACGCCGACGCGGTCACCGACCCCGATGCCGGCAAAGGCGAGGCGGCGCCGGACGATGTCGACCTCCTCGGCCAGCCTGCGATAGGTGAGCAC
>Ga0137415_10002007_pt1 | contig 20321 bp, 22 predicted proteins | sample CZODoug3_1_1_16f_FD_183082 | JGI IMG/M metagenome (GOLD analysis project Ga0137415, IMG submission 183082) | Vadose zone soil fungal communities from Angelo Coast Range Reserve, California, USA - CZODoug3_1_1_16fungal (Hybrid Assembly) | ecosystem: Environmental > Terrestrial > Soil > Vadose...
GCGCAGGATCTCGACGGCGGCGAGGCTCGCCAGGGGATGCGAGGTGGCGGCCATGCCGTCACCGGCGATGACCTGCGAGCGGCCCGCCAGCTGAAAGTCGCGGCTCATGTTCCGGCTCTTGTTGCGGATTTCAATTGTTGGGGATTTCAATTTCTGGGGCTCAATGATCCATCGCCCCGTACTCCGTCTCGTGCCGCCGCGCGCGTCTTCCGATCGAAATGCCGGTGATGACATCGACGAAGGCGAGCACGGTGAGCAGCAGCAAGGTCGGCGTCGCCGCCTGCGGCACCAGCGCGAGCTCGCACGCCATGACGGCGAAAAGAATGAGCGCGAGCAGATGGTCCATGACCCCCTTGCTGCCGAGCCGCGCCGCTTTGATCACCTCAAGATAGATGAGCAGCATGCCCAGCATGACGATGGCGTCGCCGGTGGTCACCGGCAGGCGGCGGTCCGCCGCCAACGGGATCGAGAACACCGTATCGCTCAACGGCATGTTCAGGATGAACAGCACCATGTTGTAGAGCGCGAACGGGATGAGCAGGAGGGGGAAGGCGATGAGATACATGGCGGCCGGCTCTGATGACGGCTCGGGCGAACGCCCGCGCGCAGAGCATAGACCATCGTCCGGAAAAGCTGCAGGCCTTTCCGACAGGCAGGCCTTTTCCGGCAGGCAGGCCTTTCCGACAGGATCGTGCATCGAGCTGGGAGATGGCGCGCCATTGCCTCAGCGCGCCGTCGGACGTCCTTGGTCAGACGTCCTTCTTCGACTTGAGCACCTGGCGGCCGCGATACATGCCGGTCTTGAGATCGATGTGGTGCGGCCGGCGCAGCTCGCCGGAATCCTTGTCCTCGACATAGGTCGGCTGGGCGAGCGCATCCGCGGAGCGGCGCATCCCGCGCCGCGACGGCGATGTTTTTCGTTTCGGAACGGCCATGACGGTTGCTTCCTGGTCTTTCGGTTCGGGCGCCTGCGGCGTTCGGGAAGTCGCGCTTATAGAGGATCGCGCGGATGAAGGCCAGTGCGACTTCGGCTCCCGCCTGGGCCTCCACCCCCCAGCTATCTCATTGATCATCTTCGCGGTTTCGCGCAATAGGCGAGCTTGGCCTGGGCTTGGCTGCGCGCCTCGTAAATGCCGGCAAGCCGGCGCACCGCGGGACCGGGCTGCTTGGCGCTGCGCCGTTTCGGGTTCGGCAGCACTGCCGCCAGCATGGCGGCTTCGTGGGCGCTGATCGACCGCACCGACTTGCCGAAGGCATAGCGGCTGCCGGCCTCGGCGCCGAACTCGCCGCGCGGGCCCCATTCCGCGATGTTGAGATAGATCTCGAGCACCCGCCATTTCGGCAGCACCAGATCGATCCAGAACGCCAGCGGCACCTCCAATGCCTTGCGCACGAAGCTGCGGCCCGGCCACAGGAACAGGTTCTTCGCCAGCTGCTGGGTGATGGTGGACACGCCGTGCGCCTGGCTGATGTCGTCGTCGGCATCGTCCAGGCGCTCCTGGATCTCCTTCCAGTCGATGCCGTGATGCCGGCAGAAGCGGCCGTCCTCGGACGCGATCACGGTCATCGGCAAGACCGGCGCCATGCGGCCGATCGGCACGAAAGCGTGCTCGACGCGCGCCCCCTTCGCCCAGCGCCAAAGCATCAGGGTCGAGACCGGATCAACCACGCGGTAGAGCGGCACCAGGAGATAGGGCAGCAGCAGGAGAAGGAGGAGAAGAACGACCACGCTCCAGGCTAGGCGGCCGACCCACCGCGGCGTGCGCTGGGACGGGGCTGCGGCGCGCCGGCGTTGTTGCATGGCGGGGACCATGCGGCCGAACGTAGCCCGGATGGGGTGCGAGCGAAATCAGGACCGCCGATGTCGAGCCAAGTGGGCTTGAAGATACCGCGATCGAGGTTGATCAGCGACATGCCCGCATCTCCCGCTTGCGGAAATTCGCGGGAAGCGGCAAGTGCTTCGAGTGCGCGCCGCGCAGCGTCAGGCGCAAGCGCCAAAGTCGCCTTCATGGAGTTCAGTCGTGATCCGGTGCCTGAAGGCGGCGACGTTCTGTGCGTCACGCAACAGCCGTTCGGTGTGCGCGCGTGACATTTCGTCTGGAGGTTCGTGTCCGCTTGTTCGTCGATTCGCCTCTGCGCCATCGTCGGCATAGGAACGACATGGATGCATGCCTTCAATTCGCGCGAGCCGATCGGCGCGGCTTGCGCATCAGGAGATTGTTCGTGCTCGGATTTCTTCGATGAGCGCCACGCGCACGCGCGGCAGCGCCAAGGCATCAAGGCCTTAGCCAACGTCTGTGCGTGGTCGCGTTAGGCGAAGTTGTTGGAACTATTATCCGACGCATAAAGAGCGGATGCTCGCGACATGGTCGGCCAGCCGACGCGCACCAGCGTCTCGTCCGGATCCGACAGCGAGAATTCGTACATGCCCCAGGGTTTGTCCTCGGGGCCGTGCTTCTCGATCATCTCGCCGCGGAATTCGGCGGCCAGCGCATCGACGTCCGCGGTGTAGAGATAGAGGCCAAACGGATAGCGCCCCGGAACGAGCCAGCCTTCGACCGCGCTGGTCAGGTGCAACGTGCCGCCCTTGCGGTCGGAGAGCATGCGGTAGGTGTCGTCTTCACCCGCCGCGGGTCGATCGGTTGGAGGCGGCGCGAAACCGAGCCTGTTGTAGAAGGCCTCCGAAGCGTCGAGATCGTTGCAGGGCAGGATCGCTGCCAGTGCATGGGACGGCTGTGGCATATGGCACTCCAAGAATCGTGGCGCTCCGAGTATCTCCGACGAGAAAAGCTTCGCATTGGACGCGGGGATCGTGACACGACGATGGGCTGCGATGGCATCCGAGCAGGTCAGGCGGGCATGAGAATCCTGGTCACGGGAAGTTCCGGACATCTCGGCGAGGCGCTGGTGCGCACGTTGCGGGACATGGGGAGCGAGGTCGTCGCTCTCGACCTCGTGGAGGGGCCCTTCACCACCTGCGTCGGCTCGATCACCGATCGCGCCTGCGTCAAGCGCCGCATGGCCGGTGTGCGCAGGGTCTTCCATGCGGCGACCCTGCACAAGCCGCACGTCGCGACCCACAGCCGGCAGGCGTTCGTCGATACCAACATCACCGGCACACTCAATCTCCTGGAAGAGGCGGTGACCGCAGGCGTCGAGGCGTTCGTCTACACCAGCACGACCAGCGTGTTCGGCGATGCGCTGATCCCGCCCCCGGGCGCGCCGGCGGTATGGGTGACCGAGGAGGTCAGGCCCATCCCGAAGAACATCTACGGTGTCACCAAGGCGGCGGCCGAGGACCTTTGCCAGCTGTTCCAGAGGAACCAGGGCCTCGCCTGCACCGTGCTGCGGACCTCGCGCTTCTTTCCCGAAGAGGATGACAACGAGGCGGCGCGTCAGGCCTACGCCGACGACAACATGAAGGCGAACGAGTTTCTCTTCCGCCGCGTGGACATCGAGGACGTCGTCACTGCGCATCTGTTGGCCGCCGAGCGTGCGCGGGCGCACGGCTTCCGCCGCTACATCATCAGCGCGACCACACCCTTTTCACCTGACGATCTCGCGGACCTGCGGGTGGACGCCGCGCTGGCGACCCAGCGGCGGGTTCCCGGCTACGCGGCGGAATATGCGCGTCGCGGCTGGAAGATGCTTCCGAGCATCGATCGTGTGTATGTCAACGAACGCGCGCGCGCCGAGCTCGACTGGCAGCCGCGTTACGACTTCGCCTTCATCGTCGACCGCCTGCGCCGCGGTGAAGACGTGCGAAGTCCATTGGCTCGCAGCATCGGATCGAAGGGCTACCACGCCGAGGAATTTGTCGAAGGGCCTTATCCCGTCGAGTGAGCCACTGGCGCGGCGCCGCTCACGCGTTCGCAAAATCCTGCTACAAGCGTGACTCCGATGGCACAGGACAAACCTCCGACCCGGCGCCGCCTGCCCTATATCCTGCGGGTCATCCGCGCGCGCCCGCGGCTCGCCTTCTCGGCCATGTTCGGGCTCGCCGTCGCCGTCGTGTTGCCGTCGGCGTGGTGGATTTCGACGCGGCTGCTGCTCGCCTGGGATGCCGGCGTGGTGCTGTACCTGGTGCTGGTCTACACGATGATGGCGCGTTCGGAGACCGGCCACATCCGCGCCCGCGCGCTCGGCCAGGACGAGGGCCGCGTGGCGATGCTGGTGCTCACGGTCGTGGCGGCGATCGCGAGCCTCGGCGCCATCCTGGTCGAGCTTGGATCAGGCCAAGGCAGTGGTCGCAGCGGCGCCCAGCTCGCGCTGGCGGCCGGGACCATCGTGCTGTCGTGGATCTTCATCCACACCATGTTCGCGCTGCACTACGCCCACGACTATTACAGCGCGCACAGCGGCGGCAAGAACGGGCTCAATTTCCCCGGCGAGGAGGCGCCGGACTATTGGGACTTCGTCTATTTCTCCGTCGTCATCGGCATGACCTCGCAGGTCTCCGACGTCGCGGTGGCGTCGCGACCGATGCGCCACACGGTGGCCGCCCACGGCATCGTGTCGTTCTTCTTCAACGCGGCGCTGCTGGCGCTGATGGTGAACATCGCGGCGAGCGCGATTTGAACGCAGTCCGCGGATCGCGTTCACTCCGCCGCGGTGCGCCCCGCGCCGCCTTGCCCGAACCGGCGCTCGATGTAGTCGATCACCATCTGCTTGAAATCGGCGGCGACGGTCGGACCGCGCAAGGTCACCGACTTCTTGCCGTCGATGAAGACGGGCGCCGCCGGCGCCTCGCCGGTGCCGGGAAGCGAAATGCCGATATCGGCGTGCTTGCTCTCGCCCGGGCCGTTGACGATGCAGCCCATGACCGCGACGTTGAGCGTCTCGACGCCGGGATAGCGCCGCTTCCACTCCGGCATCGAGGTATGAATGAAGCTCTGGATGTCGCGGGCGAGCTCCTGGAACGTGGTCGAGGTGGTGCGCCCGCAGCCCGGGCAGGCGGCCACCAGCGGCACGAACACGCGGAAGCCCATGGTCTGCAGGATTTCCTGCGCCACCTTCACTTCGAGCGTGCGGTCGCCGCCGGGCTCGGGCGTGAGCGAAATTCGGATGGTGTCGCCGATGCCCTGTTGCAGGAGAACGCTCAGCGCCGCCGAAGACGCGACGATCCCTTTCGAACCCATGCCGGCTTCGGTGAGGCCGAGATGCAGCGCGTAGTCCGAGCGCCGGGCGAGGTCGAGGTAGACCGTGATGAGATCCTGCACCGCCGAGACCTTGGCGGACAGAATGATGTGGTCGCGCGCGAGCCCGATTTCTTCCGCGCGCTCGGCGGAGAGCAGCGCCGATTGCACCATGGCCTCGCGCGTCACCGCGCGCGCATCGATCGGGCTGGGCGAACGTGAATTCTCGTCCATCAAATGGGTGAGCAGCTCCTGGTCGAGCGAGCCCCAATTGGCGCCGATGCGCACCGGCTTGTCGTGCTTGATCGCGGTCTCGACGATGGCGCCGAACTGGCGATCCTTCTTTTCCTTGAAGCCGACATTGCCGGGATTGATGCGGTATTTGTCGAGCGCCTCGGCGCAGGCGGGATGATCGGCAAGCAGCTTGTGCCCGATATAGTGAAAGTCGCCGACGATGGGCACATTGACGCCCATCTTGAGAAGCCGCTCCTTGATGTGCGGAACGGCGGCGGCAGCCTCGTCGCGGTCGACGGTGATGCGCACGATCTCGGAGCCGGCGCGCGCCAGCGCCGCCACCTGCCGCGCGGTTCCCTCGATGTCGGCGGTGTCGGTATTGGTCATGGATTGCACGACCACGGGCGCACCGCCGCCGACGGCCACACCCCCGACATCGACAGCCACCGACCGGCGTCGTTCCTGCGGCCCTGCATCGGTCATATTCGGGCTCCTTTACCTGGAATATGGGAAGTGCCAGACCGGCCCGCCTGCGTCAACGTGGCCGGTTCACGAGCACCAGACCGGCCACCACCAGGGCGGCCGCCACGGCAAAACCGGGGGTCAGGGGGTCGCCGAGCACGAAGTGTCCGGCCGCTACCCCGAACAGCGGGGTGAGAAAGGTAAACGCCGAGAGCCGGCTCGCCGAATAGCGCAGAATGAGCGCGAACCAGGTCAGGTAGGTGATCCCGACGACCCAAATGGTCTGATAGGCGAGCGAGCCGGCCGCGAGCGCCGACGGCATTGCGGCGACGTGCTCGCCGGCGAGCAGCGCGCCGACCGCCAGCACGGGCGCCGAGACGACGAGCTGGTAGAGCAGCGTCTTCTCAAAGGACGTGTGCATGAGGCGTGTGGCCTTGACCAGCAAGGTGGTGGCGCCCCAGGCGGCGCCCGCGCCGATCAGCATGAGGTCGCCGAGCAGCGCGTGCACGTGGGCGCCCGGCACCGGAACGCCGAAAGCCACCACGAGCCCGGCAAACGACAAGACGAGCCCGAGCCATTGCCAGCGATCGAAGCGATCGCCGGGCACGAGCCAGCGCGCGCCGATGACGACGAAGAACGGCGCCGTGAAGATGAAGAGCGATGCCCGGCTCGCATTGGTCCAGAGCAGGCCGCGAAACATCAGGATGAATTCGAAGGCGAACAGCAGGCCCGCGGCGATGCCGGGAACGAGGGTGCCGTCCGCGTCCATCAGCTTCACACCGCGCAGGCGCGCCCAGAGCACGACGATGAGCGCGCCGAAGATCGAACGGAAGGTCGCCTGGATCAGTGGCGGGATCTCGGGCAGCGCGAGCTTGATCGCAACCTGGTTGAAGCCCCAACTGAAGCAAAGCGCGATCGTGACCGCGATCGCGAAGCCGTCGAGCGGACGGGAGCCGGGCGAGACGTCTTGTTTCATGGGAACTGGCGATGGCGTGCGGCGAACAGCTATGCTGCACGGCAGTGGGTGCAGATGCCGCTGATCTCGATCACCGGCGATTTCGGCGTGAAGCCGGCGGCGCGCGCAGCGACGGCCAGCGTGGCCGCCACGTCGGCTGAGGATGCCTCGCCGACCGCGCCGCAGTTCTCGCAGATCAGGAACACCACGAGCGCACCGGCGGCGTGATTGTGCACGCAGGCGACGAAGGCATTGCGGCTCTCGATGCGATGCACGAGGCCGTTCTCGCGCAGGAATTCGAGCGCGCGATAGGCGGTGATGGGCGCCGGGCGCGGGCCGGGGTGCGGACCGTCGGGCGCGAGCCGGTCGATGATCTCGTAGGCGCCGAGCGGCTTGTGGCTGGCGAGCAGCGCGGCGAGCACCTTGCGGCGGATGGGCGTGAGTCGCTGCCCGCGCTCCAGGCACAGCGCCTCGGCCACTGCCATGGCGTCGGTGGAGCAGCGGTCGTGATCGTGATCGGGCGCCGGAAAGACGGCAGATGGCGATGCTTTGGCTTTGGACATTGGGTGAACCCTAAAATTTGGGCACACATTACCCGTTTTGACGACCTTTCGTCCTTGTTGCGCTGCCATAATTTGATATTGCATTGCACAATATGATCCCCACATTCCTGGGTTCCACAGAGGTCGTCTCAGGTAGGCGGTACGCGAATGTTCCCGATCCTGCTCGCAAACCTTGTGTCTCAGGCATTGGCGCCGCGTAGCCCGCGGCGGCGCGTCCGCGCGCCCGTGCCGGCCCGGAAGCCCGGCCGCGGCAAGCCGCTCAATCTCGCGTTGCAAGGCGGAGGCGCCCACGGCGCCTTCACCTGGGGCGTGCTGGACCAACTGCTCGAGGACGGCCGCTGCAACATCGAGGGCATCTCCGGTGCGTCGGCGGGCGCGGTGAACGCGGTCATGCTGGCCGATGGGCTCACCCGTGGCGGGCCGGACGAGGCGCGGGCACGGCTCGCCGACTTCTGGCGCGCGGTGAGCGTCGATGGCCACCTGCCCGATCTGCAGCGCGGCGTGGTCGAGCGCCTGTTCCCTTTTCTGCCGCGCGAAAATTTGTGGTTCGGGGCGATGTCACGCCTCCTCTCGCCGTATGACCTCAACCCGCTCAACATCAATCCGCTCAAGGAGCTGATCGAGCGCTTCGTCGACTTCGCGGCGATCCGCGGCGATCGCCTGCACGAGCTGTTCATCTCGGCCACCAATGTGCAGACCGGCGAGCTTCGCGTGTTCAGCCGTGCCGAGATCACGCCGGAAGTGATCATGGCCTCGGCCGCGCTTCCGCTGCTCTTTCGCGCAGTCGAAATCGACGGTGTGCCCTATTGGGACGGCGGCTATAGCGGCAATCCGGCGGTCATCCCGTTCCTGCGCTCGACCGCGACCGAGGACGTGCTGATCGTGCAGATCAATCCGCGCCAACGCCGCAAGGTGCCGACGCGGCAGAGCGAGATCGTGAGCCGCGTGAACGAGATCAACTTCAACGCCTCGCTGCTTTCGGAGCTGCGCGGGGTCGCGTTCGTCAACCGCCTCATCGACGAAGGTCGCTTGCCCCGAGGAATGCGGCCGGGCGAATTCCGCCGGCTCCGACTCCATCGCATCGTGATGGAGGATATCGGCGGGACCGACGCGGCCCGCGGCACGCTGAACACCGACTACGAATATTTCGAGACCCTGCGCAAGCTCGGCCAGCGCGCGACCCGACGCTTCCTCGATGCGCATTTCGACGATGTCGGCCGTGTGAGCACGATCGATCTTGCCGAGGCCGAGGTCGAGGCGGAGTTGGTCGACTAGGCGACTATGAGGTAGCCCTCATCAGGCAATCCGCTCATGACCCTTGATCTGGCTGCGATGCATGATGCGTCGCGATTTGGGATCAAACGGGTCGCGCCGATGCAGCACCGAAAGGTTGTTCCACATCAGCAAGTCGCCGACCTTCCACTCATGGCACATCGCGAAACGCGGCTCTGTTGCGTGGGCCCAAAGCGCGTCGAGCAGCGCCTCGCTCTCGGGAACATCGAGACCGAGCACAAAGGCGTTCGGCCGGCGGCCGAGAAACAGCGCCCTGCGTCCGGTTTTCGGCTCGGTGCGAATGAGAGGATGATGCGCGCCCGCGACCTCCCGAACGTCGGTGACCTTCTTATAGCCCTTGCGGAGCATGCCCGCGCTGTTGGTCGATGCATCGTGCACCGCAATTTTGCCTTCGGCCGCCTTCCTCAGGTCCGACGGAATCGTCTCATAGGCGGCAAACATGTTCGCAAAATAGGTATTGCCGCCGATGGGCGGCACTTCGAGCGAATGCAGCATCGCGGCTTTGGGCGGCACGTCGACATAGGTCATGTCAGCGTGCCAGACGGCCTCGCCGTCGCCGAGATTGCCGATCGGCTTGCCGTCCTCGACGACGTTAGAGATGACATTGAGTTCCGGGTGCTGCTTGTTGAACGGTTCGCCGTAGGGATTTGGTCCTGGCGGATCGAGCTCTCCAAAGTTTCTGCTGAACGCGATAAGCTGTGGGTCCGAAAGCTTTTGTCCATGAAAAACAACGACCAGCCGGTCGCGCCACACATGTTCAATCGCGTTGACGTCATCCTGCGTCATCGGCTTCGTAAGGTCGATGCCGCCGGCTTCCGCACCCAGGGCGGCATCCAGGTTCCGGATCGATATCGTCATCGTCATTCCTCGCTGTTTCATTGCCCGCGCGCTGCTTGGCTCTCCGAAGAATTGGGGCTCGATCTAATTGATCTGAACGTTGCTCGCGTTGATGATCTTTCCCCACTTCTCAACCTCGGCCGCGACGAACTTGCCAAGATATTCCGAAGACCTGTGCTCCGGAGGGACCAGATCGGAGCCAACGTCGATGAGCCCCTTTTGCACGGACGGCATGTCCAATGCGGCCACAGTGGCCTTGTGAAGCTTCTCGACAATTGCGGAAGGCGTGCCCTTCGGCAAAAAGAGAGCGTACCATGACGGGATATCGAAGTCGGTCAACCCCTGCTCGCCCGCGGATGGCAGGCCCGGCATGCTGGGCGAGCGATTTTTTCTCAGGAGTGCGATTGCCTTTACGGTCCTGCCCTCGATCTGCGGCAGCGCGACCGGCCCGCTTGGGCACTGATAGTCGAGCCGGCCTGCAATCAGGTCCTGCATCGCTTGGCTCCCACCGCGGTAGGGAACATGCGCGACGTCAAGCCCGGCCGCCGCGTTGAACAGCACGCAGGCAAGGTGATTTGACCCGCCCGCTCCGGACGAGCCGTACCGTAGCTTGTCCTGGTTTGCTTTCGCGTACGCCATGAATTCCCGCAAACCAGCGGCCGGGAAATCCTTGCGCGTGATCAATACAAGTGATTGATCGGCGACCAGCCCGACCGGTGTAAAATCGCGCACCGCATCGTAGAGCGGCTTTCTGTACACGAACTGATTCTGGGCATGAGTGCCGACGTTGCCAATCACGAATTGATAGCCGTCGGCCGCTGCTTTCGCCACACGGCTTGCACCAATCATGCCGCCAGCCCCGCCGATGTTTTCGACGATTACCGGTTGACCGAGTTGACTGCGCAATCCTTCCGCGACCACACGCCCAATCACATCGGACGATCCACCGGCGCCAAACGGAACCACCAATGTGACCGGTCTGGTTGGCCAATCCTGCGCGAGTGCCGAATGGGGGTTCAAAGCGATGACGGCCGCGCCTCCGAGGCCGCCCGAAATGGCGGAAAAAACGAAAAAGACGCGAAGCGTTTTCATTCGACTTCCACCTCTGGCAAGATCGCTGAGGCGGTGCGGCACCGGCAGTCGATCCACGTGGAAAATAAGACGCAGCTCCGTAAGGCCGGGCATTCCAAGAAAATGCTAACCTTAGACAATCACGAGAGATATATTTTTATCGAGGTCGGCGCCTGGTACCAAGTTCGGAATCCGTGATTTGAACGCGATGCCGAAATGATAGTCAATTGAACCGTGCAGGGGCCAGTCGACCCGGCGCGGATTCGGCGGAGCAGCCTGGGAGCGCAGAGGGTGACATGAATCGGCGGCTGCACCTCAACTTGTTCATCCACAGCCGTGGGCACCACGAGGCGTCATGGCGTCACCCGGCGGCCTCGCCGCTGGCGCTGACCGACATTCGCTACTATCAAGATTTGGCGCAGCGGGCGGAGGCCGCGCTGTTCGACTCTGTCTTCCTCGCCGACCAGCTCGCGCTCGGCGACGACGTGGCGCAGGCAGCGCGCACTTGGCTCGAGCCCATCACCGTGCTCTCGGCGATGGCGGTGTCGACCAAGCGGATCGGGATGGTCGCCACGTGCTCGACCACCTACACCGAGCCGTTCAATCTCGCGCGCCAGTTCGCGTCGTTGGACCATATCAGCAAAGGCCGCGTGGCCTGGAACATCGTCACGTCGTGGCTTGCGACTGCGGCGAACAATTTCGGCGGTGCGGGCCAAATGAGTCACGCCGACCGCTATGCCCATGGCGAGGAGTTCATGGCCGTGGTCAAGGCGCTATGGGATAGCTGGGCCGACGACGCGGTGATCGACGACCGCTCCGGCGGGCGTTATGCGAAGGCCGAGCGCATCCGGCCGATCAACCACAAGGGCGATTACTATCAGGTGGCGGGTCCGCTCAACATGCCGCGCTGCCCACAGGGTCGGCCGGTGCTGGTGCAAGCGGGATCATCCGACACCGGCCGCCGCTTCGCCGCGCGCCATGCCGAGGCGGTGTTCACCGCCCACATGGAAAAGGCGACGGCGCAGGCGTTTTACGTCGACCTTAAAGCACTGGTGGCCGCCGAGGGGCGGCCACCCGACCAAGTGCTGATTCTGCCGGGCCTAAGCCCGATGATTGCCTCCACCGAGGCCGAAGCGCAGCGGCTGGCGCGCGAAGTCAACGAGCTTTCGGATCCCGAGGTCGGGCGCAAGCGGTTATCCGGCCGGTTCGGCGGACATGACTTCTCGCACTTACCCCTCGACCGCCCGCTTGCGGCGGAGGACTTCCCTGCGCCCTCCTCGGTAGAGGCGGCGCGAAGTCGCACCGAGGTGATCTTAAGCTTGGTGCGGCGGGAGAAGCCGACGCTGCGGCAACTGCTGTCGAGTCTCGCCGGCGCGCGCGGCCATTTCACTTTTGCCGGCACGCCAGAGCAGGTCGCCGTGCTGATTGAGGACTGGTTCATCGACGGCGCAGCGGACGGCTTCAACATCATGCCTCCGCTGCTGCCAGCAATGCTCGACGTCTTCAGCGCGGAGGTGATTCCGCTGTTGCAGCGGCGGGGGCTGTTCCGCACAGCCTACGAGGGCGAAACGCTGCGTGAGCACTACGGCCTGGCCTGGCCAGGCAGCGTGTTCAAGGATGCGCCTCCAATGGAGAGATAGCCCTCCTCATCGCCCACTACGGCTCAAGGTGACTACCGCCCTGCGCCCCAATTGCGATTGCGCTATCATCGGGACATGACCGCCCCTGTCCTCCTCACCGCCGAAGTCGGATCGGCGCAACTCCGGATTTGCGTCGCCGACATCACCACGCTCGATGTGGACGCCATCGTCAACGCCGCAAACCGGACGCTGCTCGGCGGCGGCGGGGTCGACGGCGCCATCCATCGCGCCGCCGGGCCGGAGCTGCTCGCGGCGTGCCGCACGCTTGGCGGCTGCGAGACGGGCTCGGCCAAGATGACCGGCGGCTATCGGCTCAAGGCGAGATACGTCATTCACGCGGTCGGGCCCGTGTGGGGTGGCGGCGCCAACGGCGAGGACGAGCTGCTCGCCTCGTGTTACGGCACGGCGCTTGCGCTCGCTTCCGAGCAGCGCCTGGCCTCGATCGCCTTTCCTGCGATCTCGACCGGCATCTACGGCTTCCCCGCGGATCGTGCGGCCCGGATCGCCGTGGGCACCGTGGCGGCGGAGATAGCGGATGCATCGCGCGGCATCGCGCGCGTGGTCTTTTGCTGCTTCTCGCCGGCCTCCGCCGAATATCACCGCGACGCGTTCGCGGAGCTGGGATTGGCGTGAAGCCTATTCGGCGTGCTCGATCGCTTGCGCCAGCGCGGCGCAGCCGATCAGGCCCGGCTCCTCGCAGGTGACCAGCAAGGTCGGGATCGCCGCGAGCAGCGCCTGGTAGGGCGGGTGCGCCTCGAAGGCCGCGCGAAACTGAGGGTCGTCGAGCAGCGGCCCGAGCCCGCCGGCGACGCCGCCGGTGATGTAGACGCCGCCCTGCGCCTTGAAGGTGAGCGCCAGTGAACCGGCAAAGCGGCCGAGCAACCGCACGAACAGCCGTGTCGCCATGAGCGCGGACGGCTCACGCGACAGCGCGCTGGCAACGATGGTTTGCGATTCGTGACACGCCGCCTCTTGACCTGCAGCGTTGGGGTCGAGCGCGCGCGCGAGCCGCACCAGGCCCGGCCCGGACAGAACGCATTCCGCACTGACGCAACCGACCGCGTCGCGCAGCCGCGCGAACACCTCCGCCTCGTCGGCCGCCTGCGGACCGAAGGCGGCGTGACCGCCCTCGCTCGCCACCACGTGCCAGCGGCCGCCCGCCGGCAGCAGCGCCGCGACCCCAAGTCCGGTCCCCGGGCCGAGCACCAGCTTGACGCCCTCGCGCGGCACCGCCGCCTTGCCCAGTGGGCGCGTCTCGCCCGCGCCCAGCTGCGGCAGGGCCCAGGCGATGGCCTCGAAATCATTGACCACGCGAAGCGACGCGAATCCGAAGCGCCGGGCGAAGTCCCCGCGCCGGAAGCGCCAGGCGCGATTGGTCAGCGCAACCTCTTCGCCGTCGATCGGCCCGGCGACCGCAAACGTAGCGGCGCCTGGGCGCGCGCCGGTCTCGTCGAGGTAACGTGCGACCGCGGCCTCGAGGCTCGCCACCGTGTCGTTCTCGATCACCAGCACGCGCTCGGGCCGCCCCGCCGAGTCGGCGAGCGCAAAGCGGCTCTTGCTGCCCCCGATATCGGCGAGAAGGACGACTGACATCACCCGGACATAACGCTCCCGATCGACTTCCTTTCCACGGCGCGGGCACGATCGGCAAGCGACAATTGCGGCAAACGCGGTTGCCGAAGACGCTGTCCCCTGGCCATTGCCTTACGGCTGCCCGATTTCAGAAGCTGAGCTACTATAAGGTAGCTTATAACATTGCTGCTTAGGGATTGGCTAAATGCCCCTCACCCATAGAAATCGCGAATTGGCCTTCTCGATCAATGATGTAGGCCGCCTGCTGCGGACCTATGCGGACCAGAAGGCGGCTCGGTTCGGCATGACCCGCGCCAAATGGGCGGTCCTGGCGCGGCTCGACCGCTCCGAGGGCCTCAAGCAGAGCGAGCTCGCGGACATCCTCGATCTGCAGCCGATCACGCTGACACGTTTGCTCGACCAGCTCTGCGACAACGGGCTGATCGAGCGACGTGCGGATCCGGACGACCGCCGCGCCAAGCGCCTCTACCTGACGCCGGCGGCGCGCCCGCTACTCGAGCGTTTGAGCGATCTCGGCGAGGAGCTGATGCAAACAGCGCTCGCCGGCCTTGACGAAGGCGAGGCAACCGCGCTGCTCGCCAAGCTGACGATCCTCAAGGAAAACCTCCGGCAGGCCGTGCAGCGCAAGCAACCCAGCCTGGAAAGACGCTATGGCTGACACGGTTCTCAAATTCTCCCCGCAACAGGACGCGGCGGCTGGCGGGCGCCGGCGTTCGCTCACGGGCTTTCTTCGCGCCCACGCGGGTCGCCCGTGCTCCCGGCGGCGCCTCCGTCGCGCGCGCCCTGGAGTGACCGGGTCTCAATACGACCGCGGCAGGCCGAGCACGTGCTCGGCGAGATAGGACAGGATCAGGTTGGTCGAGATCGGTGCGGTCTGATAGAGCCGCGTCTCGCGGAACTTGCGCTCGATGTCGAATTCTTCGGCAAAGCCGAACCCGCCATGGGTCTGCACGCACATGTCGGCGGCGGCCCAGGAGGCATCGGCGGCGAGGAGCTTGGCGATATTGGCCTCCGTGCCGCAATCCTCGCCCGCCTGGTAGCGCGTCGCCGCCTCCCGCACCATCAGCTCGGCGGCGCGCATCTGCGTATAGGCGCGCGCGATCGGGAACTGCACGCCCTGGTTCTGCCCGATCGGACGGCCGAACACCTGGCGTTCCTTCGCATAGCCTGACGCCTTGGCGATGAACCACTTGGCATCGCCGATGCACTCCGCCGCGATCAAGATGCGCTCGGCGTTCATGCCGCTGAGGATGTAGCGGAAGCCCTCGCCTTCCATGCCGATCAGATTTTCCTCCGGAACCCGCAGGTCGTCGAAGAACAGCTCCGTCGTCGCGTGGTTCATCATCGTGCGGATCGGATTGATGCTGATGCCGGCGCCTTGCGCGAGCCGCATGTCGACCAGAAAGACCGAAAGCCCTTCCGTGCGCTTCTTCGCCGCCTCGCGCGCCGTGGTGCGCGCGAGCAGCAGCAACAGATCGGAATGCTCGGCGCGCGAGGTCCAGATCTTCTGGCCGTTGACGATGTATTGGTCGCCCTCGCGCACCGCGGTCGTGCGCAGGTTGAGCGTATCGGAGCCCGAGGTCGGCTCGGTCACACCAAAAGCCTGCAGCCGCAGCTCGCCCGAGGCGATCTGCGGGAGCCAGCGCGCCTTCTGCGCGGCGCTGCCGTGCCGCAGCAGCGTACCCATGGTGTACATCTGGGCGTGGCAGGCTGCGCCGTTGCAGCCCGATGCATGGATCTCTTCCATTATGGCGGCCGCCGCCGCCATGGTGAGGCCGCTGCCGCCGTATTCTTCGGGAATGAGCGCGGCGAGGAAGCCCGCCTGCGTCAGCGCCGCGACGAATTCCTTGGGATAGGCGCGCTCGCGGTCGAGGCCGCGCCAATATTCGCCCGGAAACTTGGCGCACAGCGCCCGTACCGACGCGCGGATCTGCGCGATGTCGTCGGTTGCGTGTTGAGCCTCGGCTATCACACCGGATCCCAGGAGAACACGTCGGTCGAGCGCTCGAGTGGCGTGAAAGAGGGACCGAGCGCGCCCTTGAGCTGCTGGTCGATCTTTTCGGGCGTCCAGCCGTCCGAGCGATGGATGGTGCGCACCGGGCGCGGCTGGCTGAACAGGAAAATCTCGTTGTTGCGCACGCCGAAGATCTGGCCGGAGACGCCTTCGGCGCGATCGGAGGCGAGATAGACCGTGAGCGGGGCGATCTTCTCCGGGGTCATTTGCTGGAAGCGCTCGACGCGAGCCTTCTCCTCCGGCGTCTCGGCCGGAATGGAATCGATCATGCGTGTCCAGGCAAACGGGGCGATGCAGTTCGAACGCACCTTGAAGCGCTGCAGATCGAGCGCGATGCCGCGCGAGAGCCCGACAATGCCGAACTTCGCCGCCATGTAATTGGCCTGCCCGAAATTGCCGACCAGCGCCGAGGTCGAGGTCATGTGCAAATAGGCGCCAGAATTCTGCTCGCGGAAGTGTGCGGCGCAGGCCCGGCTCATGTTGAAGGAGCCGTTGAGATGCACGGCGAGCACGTCCGACCAGTCCGACCAGCTCATGCGGTGGAAGATGCGGTCGCGCAGGATCCCGGCATTGTTGACCAGGATATCGACCCGGCCGAAGGCGGTCAGTGCCGCCTTGACGATCTCGTCGGCGTTCTTCGGCTCGGCGATCGACAAGGTCGAGGCGATCGCCTCGCCGCCGCTCTTTTTGATCTCTTCGACCACGTCGTGCGCGGGGCTCGAATCCGTGCCCGCGCCTTCGAGGCTCGCCCCGATGTCGCAGACGACGACCCGCGCGCCCTCCTGCGCCATGAGGAGCGCGATGCCGCGACCGATGCCGCGCCCTGCGCCGGTGACGATTGCGACCTTGCCGGCGACCAGTCCTGAAGCCATTCAGATTTACCTCTCGATTGTCGTCCCCGCGCATCCGATCTCGTTAACCGAGATCGGCACTTTTGCGTGCGCACGTCGGCTGCAGCCGACATGCGACGGGGACCCATATTCCAGAGGCCACGGTAATTGGCAACAGCGCGCGCTGGGTCCCCGCTTTCGCCGGGACACCGAGGGCGAGTGCGGACTATCGCCCCCACACCTCATCCGCGACCTCCACGAGCCGGCCGAGCTTGGCCCATTGCTCGTCCTCGGTCAGGGTATTCCCTTCCTCGGTCGAGGCGAAGCCGCATTGCCCGGAGATGCAGAGCTGGTCGAGCGGGGCGTATTTCGCCGCCGCGTCGATGCGCCGCTTCAGGTCGTCCTTGCTCTCGAGCTTGCCGGTCTTGGTGGTCATGATGCCGAGCACGACCTGCTTGCCCTTGGGCAGCATGCGCAGCGGCTCGAAGCCGCCGGAGCGCTGGTCGTCGTATTCCATGAAGTAGCCGTGCACGTTGATCTTGTTGAACAGTATCTCCTGCACCGCCTCGTAGCCGCCGGCGCCCATGAAGGTCGATTTGTAGTTGCCGCGGCACAGATGCATGGTGATGGTCATGTCGGAGGGGATGTCCGACATCGCGGTATTGATGAGCTCGCCGTAGATCTCTCCGAGCCGCTCGGGATTGTCCCCGCGATCGCGCATCTGCTGGCGATATTTCTCATCGCACAGCATGGCGATGAAGACCTCGTCGAGCTGCAGGTAGCGGCAGCCGGCATCGGCGAAGCCGCGTACCGCCTTGCGATAGGCCTGGCCGAGATCTGCGAAGAACGCATCGAGCGTGGGATAGGTTTCCTTGTCGATCGGCGTCATCAGCGGCCGCCCGTAGATCGCGGACGGCGCCGGAATAGTGATTTTCGGCACGCGTTTGGTGTGCGCGGCGACGAACTTGAAATGCTCGATCATCGGATGGAGCGACGACCGGAGCTTGCCGGTGACCTTTGCGCCCTCGTTGCGGGTGGTGACGGCGGCAAAGGCGATGCCGCTGTCCATGACATGACGCTCGACGCCGTCGAGACCCCAGAGAAAATCGAGGTGCCACCAGGAGCGGCGAAACTCGCCGTCGGTGACCGCCTTGAGCCCGACCTCCTCCTGCCTCTTGATGACGCGCTCGATCTCGCGATCCTCGATCGCCTTGAGGCCGGCCGGCGTGATCTCGCCCTTGGCGCGTTTCTCACGCGCTTGCCGCAAAGCGCCCGGGCGCAGCAGGCTGCCGACGTGATCGGCACGGAACGGCGGTCTGGTGTTTTGCATTTTTTCCCCTTCAGATGACTTCGTAGGCTGGGTCCCCGCTTTCGCGGGGACGACAGCAAGCGAGAGCGCGGGCGACGGCCTCACTCCGCCGCGGCGAGCGCCTGCGCCTGCTTCTGCAGCACGAAGTCGTATTTCACCTCGTAGAACGGCATCGACACGGTCTCGCCGGTCGGCGTCTTGCCGGGCGGCTTCTTGACGAAGTCGACGATCAGCGGCTCTTTCACGCCGTAGACCACGTCGGTCTCGATGAACTCGTCGCCGCGCTGGAACAGGTGCGTGACGCAGCCTTGGTAGCCGGGCGCAGTGATGGCGAAATGGATATGCGCCGGCCGCATGTGGCTGATGTTGGTCCGCTTCATCAGCTCGCCGACGGTGCCATCCATCGGGATGGTGTAGGCGATCGGCGCCACCGTGCGGATGGTGTAGGAGCCATCGGGCTGCGATTGGTAGAGCCCACGCATGTAGGGCCCTTGCGTGTCGCGCTGATCCTCGTAGAGCCCTTCGCCGTCGGTCTGCCAGAGATCGAGCACAGCGCCGACAACGGGTTCGCCGTCGAGCCCGCGCACCCTGCCGGTGACGAAGCAGGAAATGCCCGGCGCGCCCTCGGCCATGTTGCCGCCGTCCTCGACGGGCGGCGCGTTGGGCACGTGGAATGGTCCCTCGACGGTCGACGGCGTCGCGCCGCCGGCTTGGCGATGATTGATCGCGTCGACCAGCATGCTCACCCCCAGCACGTCGGAACTGAGAATGAACTCCTGCCGCTTCTCCGAGCAGAGCTTGCCGGTGCGGGTGAGCCAGTCGATGGCGGTCGCCCATTCCGCCTGGGTCGGCTCGATGTCGCGCACGAAGCCGTGGAGATGCTTGATCAGCGATTGCATGACCTGCCGCAGACGCGGATCGGGGATGCTCTGCCAGCGCGCCAGCGCGACGTCGGTCAGGTTGTCTTCTGTCACATAAGGCATGGCTATCTCCTGCAATCAGCTCTTCATATTTCTCGTCGGGGTGATCTCTCGCCGTACGATCTCGGCACCTTCGACCATCGCCCGCATCTTTCCGAATGCGATCTCGCGTGGAAGATATTTCAGGCCGCAGTCCGGCGCCACCACGATGTGCTCGGCGGGCGCGTGGGGCAGCGCCTTGCGGATGCGCTCTGCCACGGTCTCGGGCGTCTCGACGGCGAGATCCGAGAGGTCGATCACGCCGAGGATGATCGTCTTCGACGGGAGCCGTTGCAAGACCGCAAGGTCGAGCTTGGGCTGCGCCGCCTCGATCGAGACCTGGTCAACCGCCGAGTGGTCGAACTCCTCGAGAAAGGCGTATCCGGCGGGCTTGTCCTTCACGACAGCGGCATAGCCGAAGCAGATGTGCACGGCAGTCGTGCCGGTCACGCCGTCGAGCGCGCGGTCGAGCGCCTCGATACCGTATTTGCGGGCCTTCTCCGCGCGCGACTGCATCCAGGGCTCGTCGATCTGCACGACATCCGCGCCGGCCGCGAACAGGTCCTTGATCTCGGCATTGACCGCCGCCGCGTAGTCGAGCGCCAGCTTCTCTTCGTCCTTGTAATAGTCATCCTGGCACTGCGCCGCCATGGTGAACGGGCCCGGCACCGTCATCTTGATGCGGCGGTCGGTATTGGCGCGCAGGAACTCGAGATCGCGCACCTCGACCGGGTGCTTGCGGCGGATCGGACCGACCACCCGCGGCACGGTGGCGAACCCGCCCATGCGGTTGGGCGTTTTTCCCGGATTGTCGAGGTCGATGCCTTCGAGCGCCGTGGCGAAGCGGTTGGAATAGCTTTCCCGGCGCTGCTCGCCGTCGGTGACGATGTCGAGCCCGGCGCGCTCCTGGTCGCGGATCGCGAGCAGCGTCGCGTCATCCTGCGCCTCATCGAGGTGCTGCGGATCGATGCGCCAAAGATCCTGCGCGCGCACCCGCGGCACCATTTTCGACAGCCGTTGCCGGTCGATCAGCCAATCCGGCTGGGGATAGGAGCCGACCAGAGTCGTGGGTAACAACATTGCACGCTCTACTTTTCTGTGTCCCAGGCGCAGCGCAGCACGGAGCGCTCTTCGCGCGCAGTGGTGCGCTGCAGACCCGGGACCGTTCCAGATTCCGAGTTCGTGGCGGTCCCGGGTCTGCGGCGCATCACTCCGCAAAGAGCTTCGTGCTGCGGCGCGCCCGGGACACACATCCCTACTTCTTCTCGTAAGGATAGATCAGGTTTCCCGACTTGTACTGTGGCGGATAGAGGATCACCTCGGTCGAGAGATCGCGGAAGTCGTCGACGCTGTTGCCCTTGATGTTCTGGAACTGGATCAGCAACATGCGCTCGTTGGCCCATTCGCCCTTGGCGCCGAAGGTCAC
>Ga0137415_10002009_pt1 | contig 20310 bp, 17 predicted proteins | sample CZODoug3_1_1_16f_FD_183082 | JGI IMG/M metagenome (GOLD analysis project Ga0137415, IMG submission 183082) | Vadose zone soil fungal communities from Angelo Coast Range Reserve, California, USA - CZODoug3_1_1_16fungal (Hybrid Assembly) | ecosystem: Environmental > Terrestrial > Soil > Vadose...
TTTGTCGAGCTCAACCAGGAGATCGAGCGCGCGCACGGACATTCGGTCGCAGAGATCCTGGCGCTCTATGGCCAGGAGGGCTACCGGCGCCGCGAACAGGCCGCGCTGCGCGATGTGGCCGGCCGTCCGGGACCGATGATCCTCGCGACGGGCGGCGGCATCGTGGCGGAGCCGCTGACCTACGAGCTGCTGACGACGTCCTTCTGCACGGTCTGGCTCAGGGCCGCGCCCGAGGAGCACATGGCGCGGGTGCGCCAGCAGGGCGACCTGCGCCCGATGGCCGATGACCGCGCCGCCATGCAGGAGCTGCGCGCCATCCTGGCGAGCCGCGCGCCGCTCTATGGGCGCGCGCGCGTCACGGTCGATACGTCGGGGATCGCCGTCGAGGCGGCGGCCGAGAGGCTCCTCGCCGCGATTGCGCCGGCGCGAGAGCGCAAGCCGGCACGGCGCAAGAGGTGAGGGGCGGGCGGCGCCCTCGGTTTCGCTGTTCCCGGCAGGCCGCGCCGCGACCAAGAACCGCTTGTGGAGACCCGTGCAGGCCGCGTAATTTCAAGCCTCAGAACGATCGAATTCGCGGCCACTGGCGGCGGATCGCTGGGAGAAGATCGCCATGCCGTTCATCTCGTCTCGCCTGCTCGTCCTCGCGATGCTGGGCCTCGGGCTCGCCGGCCCGGCCGCGGCCGTCGATTATCCGACCCGGCCGGTGCACTGGATCGTGCCCTATCCGCCGGGCGGCACCACCGACATCCTGGCGCGCCTCCTCGGGCAATATTTGTCCGACAATCTGGGCCAGCAGTTCATCATCGAGAACAAGCCGGGCGGCGGCAACAACATCGGCACCGAGGCGGTGGTCAATTCGGCGCCCGACGGCTACACGATGCTGCTGGTCAATCCCGCCAACGGCATCAATGCGACGCTCTACAAGCGCCTCAACTTCAATCTGCTGCGCGACGTCGCGCCGGTGGCCGGCATCACCCGCGTGCCGAACGTGATGGAGGTCAACCCGAAATTTCCGGCCAAGACGGTCGCGGAGTTCATCGCCTATGGCAAAGCCAATCCCGGCAAGATCAACATGGCGTCGTCCGGCAACGGCACGTCCGTGCACATGTCGGGCGAGATGTTCATGGCGATGACCGGGATCAAGATGACCCACGTGCCCTATCGCGGCGCGGGTCCGGCGCTGACCGACATGATCGCCGGCACGGTCGACGTGCTGTTCGACAACATGCCGTCGTCGATCGAGCACATCAAGGCGGGCACGCTGCGGGCGATCGCGGTCACGACCGAGAAGCGCTCGACGGCGCTGCCCGACGTGCCGACGGTGGCCGATACGGTGCCGGGCTACGAGGCGAGCGCCTGGTTCGGCATCGGGATGCCGAAGGGCACGCCCGCGGACGTCATCGAGAAGGTCAACAAGACCGTCAACGCGGCGCTGGCCGATCCCAAATTCATCGCTCGCCTGGCCGATCTCGGCGGCGCCCCGATGCCCGGAACGCCGGCCGATTTCGGCAAGGTCATGGCGGACGAGACCGCGAAGTGGAAAAAGGTCGTCGAGTTCTCGGGCGCGAGCATCGATTAGCCCGATTTTGACACCTGCCTGGTGGTCACCTGCGTCCCCGGGACGGGCGCGACGGCTTGCGTGAGACATTCGCGTCATGAACCAGCGTAAGAAGCCAGAGGAGCTCCGCAGCCACCGCTGGCTCGGCGTCAACGACCTGCGCTCCTTCGGCCATCGCTCGCGGCTGCGCCAGATGGGCTATGACGGCCCCGACTGGGCCGGCAAGCCGGTCATCGGCATCGTCAATACCTGGAGCGACATCAACGCCTGCCACGCGCATCTGCGGGCGCGCGCCGAGGATGTGAAGCGCGGCGTGCTGCAGGGCGGCGGCTTTCCGATCGAGCTGCCGGCCATGTCGCTCGCCGAGCCCTTCGTGAAGCCCTCGACCATGCTGTATCGCAATTTCCTCGCGATGGAGACCGAGGAGCTCTTGCGCAGCCATCCGATCGACGGCGCGGTGCTGCTCGGCGGCTGCGACAAGACCACGCCCGGCCTGATCATGGGCGCGATCAGCATGGGGGTTCCCGCGATCTATGTGCCGGCCGGCCCGATGCTGCGCGGCAACTGGCGCGGCGAGACGCTCGGCTCGGGCTCGGACGCGTGGAAATACTGGGACGAGAAGCGCGCCGGCAACATCACCGAGAGCGACTGGAACGAGATCGAAGGCGGCATCTCGCGCTCCTACGGCACCTGCATGGTGATGGGCACGGCCGCCACCATGATGGCGATCACCGAGGCCCTGGGGCTCGCGCTGCCGGGCGCGTCGTCGATCCCGGCGCCCGACGCCAGCCATGCGCGCATGTGCGCGGCCGCCGGCCGCCGCATCGTCGACATGGTGTGGGAGGACCTCGTCCCCGCGCGCATCCTCAGCCCGGCGTCCTTCGACAACGCCATCCGGGTCCACATGGCGATGGGCGGCTCGACCAACGCCATCATCCACGTGATCGCGATGGCGCGCCGCGCCGGCATCGCGCTCGACATGGCGCGCTTCGACCAGCTGTCGCGCGACGTCCCGGTGCTCGCCAATATCCGCCCGTCGGGCAAATTCCTGATGGAGGATTTCTATTACGCCGGCGGCCTGCGCGCCCTGATGGTCGAGCTGGCCGAGCTCCTGGATCTCGGCTGCCTCACCGTGTCGGGCCAGACCCTGGGCGAAACCTTGCGGGGCGCGCAGGTCCATCTGCGCGAGGTGATCCGTCCGCTCGGCGATCCGATCTCGACCGCGGGCGCGACCGCGGTGCTGACCGGCAATCTCGCGCCGCGCGGCTGCGTGATGAAGCCGTCGGCCGCCGACCCGCGGCTGTTGCGCCATCGCGGGCCGGTGATCGCCTTCGAGGACTACAATCACATGGCGCGCGAGGTCGAGCGCGACGATCTCGCGGTCACGCCCGACCATATCCTGGTGCTCAAGAACGCCGGCCCCAAGGGCGGCCCGGGCATGCCCGAATGGGGCATGCTGCCGATCCCGCGGAAGCTCGTGAAGGCGGGCGTGCGCGACATGCTGCGCATCTCGGACGGGCGCATGAGCGGCACCAGCTACGGCGCCTGCATCCTGCACGTGGCGCCCGAAAGCTATGTCGGCGGCCCGCTCGCCTTCGTGCGCACCGGCGACGAGATCGAGGTCGATGCCGACGCGCGGCGCATCCATCTGCACGTGTCGGACGACGAGCTGTCCCGCCGCCGCGCCGCCTGGCAGCCGCCGCCGCCGCGCTATTCCCGCGGCTATGGCGCGATGTTCTCCGCCCATATCGGGCAAGCCGACGAAGGCTGCGATTTCGATTACCTGCTGGCCGGCGGAAGCATTCCGGAGCCGGAGATTCATTGAGCGAGCGCGGTTGCCGCGGACGGGAAGATCATGGCCGACTGGGGTTCTGGTTACGTCACCGATACCGCCTATGTGCATGACTTCTGTCGCGTTCAGACGCCGCCGATGCTTGCGCTGGCGGCGCTGGCGAGCGGGGTCGGCGCGCCCGGCGGTTCGGGCGAGCCGCTGGTTTATGGCGATCTCGGCTGCGGGCAGGGATACACCGCCAACCTCGTCGCCGCCGCAAACCCGGCCGCGCGCGTCTTCGGCTTCGATTTCAATCCGAGTCACATCGCCAATGCGCGGGCGCTCGCCGGATCGTCAGGTCTGGCCAATGTCCAATTCCGCGACGCGAGCTTCGAGGAGCTGCTCGACGACGCCCAGCTGCCCGAATTCGACCTCATGTGCATGCATGGCATCTACAGCTGGGTCAGCCCGCATAACCGCCGCGTGCTGGTTTCGCTGATCCGCAAGAAGCTCAAGCCCGGCGGCCTGTTGTATATTTCCTATGATTGCATGCCGGGCTGGGCCGGCATTGCGCCGCTGCGGCGCATCCTGGTGCAGGGCTTCGCGCCCCGGCCCGGGCTGTCGTCCACCGCCGCGCTCGACCAAGCGCTCGCCTATTCGGATGCGCTGCGCAAGGCGGATGCGCGATTCAATCACATGTATCCCCTGGTCGAGGCGCAGATGGAGCGCCTCAAGACCACGCCGCGCGCCTACCTGGCGCATGAATTGCTGACGCGCGACTGGGAGGCATTCTCGTTCGGCGACGTGGTGACGGAGCTCGCCGAGGCGAAGGTCGCCTATCTGGGCTCCGCCCATCTGACGGACGGCGTCCCGCGGGTGAATTTCACCGAGGCGCAGCAGGCCTTTCTGGCGACCATCGGCGATCCCGTCATCGCCGAAGCCACCCGCGACATGATCCTGGGGCGGCAATTCCGCCGCGACGTTTTCGCCAAAGGCCCCGTGCCGCTGGCCGAGACCGATGCGAGCGCGCGCTGGCTCAACACGCGCTTTGCGCTCACCACGCCCGCCACCCTGTTCGACATGACCTTCGAAACGGCGCTCGGCAAACTGCAATTGCGGCCGGACGTCTACGGGCCATTGGTCGAGCTGCTGGGCGAGGGGCCGGTCACGCTGCAGGGTCTGATCGAGCGCCTGCCGATGCCGCGGCCGAGCTGGGTCTCGCTCACCGACGCCATCAAGGTTCTGGTCGGGCGCGGCGACCTGCAACCCGCCCTGCCGGAAGACGGCGATGCGAAGCGCGAGGCCTCGACGCGCGGCTTCAACGCGGCGGTGCTGGCGCGCGCCACCCAGAGCGCGGAATTCGGCTACCTCGCGTCGCCCGTCACGGGCGGCGGCGTGCGGGTAGACCGGATTGCCCAGATCTACTTGCGGTCGCGCCGCGAGGGCGCCGATCCCGCCACGTTGCTGGCAAAGCTCCTGGAAGGTGCGGCGTCGCCGGACGGGAAGGTGCTGTCGCCCGACCAGGCAGGCGCCGCCGTCAAGAAGGAATCGGCGCGGATCGAGAACGACGTCCTGCCGCTGTTGAAGCGCCTCGGGATCGATTGACGGGCTACGGGTCGCTCGTGTGCGTCAGTGGCCCGATCCGTGATTCACGCCGAGCAGGGGCGGCGTGTCATGCATGTCGTCGCCATGCGGCTTTCCGCTTTGATCCAGCAAGGCGTCGATCGCCTTCGCGGTGCCCGGGAAAGCGCCGCCGATCGCCTGGCTGAGCAGCAGGAAATCCTGGTCGAGCTTGAGGAAGTCCGTGCCGAGCGGGCCCGGCTGGGAATTCGACGACGATGCCACGAGCGCGGTGTTGCGTCCGTCGGCCAGGATCTCGAAGTCCTGGCTCAGCTTCAGGAAGTCGCTCGCCACGGCGTCGAAGGCCGATCCGATCTTGTGCAGCTCGCTGCCGAGCAGCTTGTAGGCGGCGTCCAGTTCCTGATTCGGGCCGTTGCTCAGCTTGATGAAGTCGTCGCCGAGCGTCGCGAATGTCTGCCCGGTGCTGGTCATATCCACATTCAGCTTCAGGAAGTCCTGGCCCACCAGGGCCTCGGCCTGCGCCAGCACGTTGCCTTTGATAGTGCCGTCAAAATGTTTGAAATCCGCGCCCAGAACCCCGAGGTCGGCTCCGGCGATCTTGAGCGCGGTGTCGAGCTTGAGAAAGTCGGCCTGGGGATTGGGAGGGCCGCCTTCCACCACCGCGCCACCGGCCGAGTCCAGGATCGGATCGAGCTTGATGAAGAAGTTCGTCGGATCGAGCTTGAGGAAGAGACTATCGATCTTGATGGCGGCGTCGCTGAGCTTGATGAAGTCCTGGCCGAGCTTGAGGAATGAATCGCCGATGACGGCGATGTCATGCTTGATCTGACCGTCGATCTTCAGGAAGCCGTCGGGGTTGGCGCTCGCAAGCTTGAGGAAATCCCCATCGATTCTCAGGAGCGTCTCGTTATGCTTGTGGTCAAGGGACTCGCCCTTGATGTCGCCCAGCTTGAGAAAGATCGCCATCCGAGATCTCCCGCATTCGAAACGCGCCAGAAACGAAAGTTACGCAGGGGCAGATCGGGGGTCAAGGCAAAATGGCGTCCGAAACGACGGGCCAGAACCTCGTCCGATACCGAAAGTCCCGCGCAGCCGCGGGACCGGCGCCGCGATTGTGGGCGGCCCGGTTCGCCGGTAGAGTTTTGTTGTCCGGTCGATCCGCTGCATCAAGCAGGCGGGCAGGACGGGAGGGGACATGACGACGCGCAGAGCATTTCTCAACGGCGCCGCCGGAGCCATGGCGGGCGCCGTTTTCACCGGCTGCGATCTCCTGGGCACGCCGCATGTCCACGCGCAGCCCGCCGGTGCGGCGCGGCGCCGCGAGGTGGTGGTGAACGGCCGGCGGGTGAAGACGGTCGACGTCCATGCGCATTGCGCCTTCCCGGAGGCGATGGCCCTGATGGGACTGCAGGTGAAGCCCGACAAGCTCATCATGGGTGCCGAGCGTATCGAGGCCATGGACCGCCAGGGCATCGACATCGAGGCGCTCAGCATCAATCCCTACTGGTACAAGGCCGACCGCGACGTCGCGCAGGCCCTCATCAAGATGCAGAACGAGAAGCTCGCGGAGCTGTGCGCGGCGCAGCCCGATCGCTTCGTCGCCTTCGCCACCATGGCGCTGCAGCACCCGGACCTTGCGGTCCAGCAGCTCGAAGAGGGCGTCAAGAAGCTCGGCCTGCGCGGCGTCTCGGTCGGCGGCAGCGTCGAGGGCCGCGAGCTCGCCGACCCGAAATTTCACCCTGTGTGGGCGAAGGCCGAAGAGCTCGGATGCCTGATCTTCATCCATCCGGTGGGAACGCCGGAGCTCGAGCCGCGGCTCGGCGGCAATGGCGGGCTCACCAACACCATCGGCAATCCGCTCGAAACCACGCTCGCGCTCTCGCATCTGATCTACGAGGGCACGCTCGATCGCTTTCCCGGCTTGAAGATCTGCGCGGCGCATGGCGGCGGCTATCTGCCGTCCTACGCCGACCGGTCGGACGCCGTCTGCGTCACCTTTCCGGATCGGTGCAAATCCGTGCCGCTCAAGAAGAAGCCGACCGAATACCTGCGGCAGATGTTCTACGATTCGATCGTCTTCTCGCCCGAGGCGCTGCGCCATCTGGCGGCCCAGGTGGGATCGAGCCAGATCGTCATGGGGACCGACTATCCGTTTCCCTGGACCGACACCTCGGTCGATCACATCCTCAAAACGCCGGGCCTGAGCGATGCCGAGCACGCCGCCATGCTGGGCGAGACAGCGGCGAAGCTGCTCCGGATCGCATGACAGCGCAGTCGATTCAGCCTGGACCGATCTAGCGGGCCGGGCCGGCGATCTCCACATTCGTCCGCGAGAGCAGCAGCGAATCCCCCATGGCGGACGACATCCCGTTCAACAAGACCCTCGATCTGGCTCCCGGCCATGTCGAGGAGGTGGCGCCGGGCGTGCGGCGCATCCTGTGCGACAACCCGAGTCCGTTCACCTTCAAGGGCACCATGAGCTATATCGTCGGGCGCGGCGATGTCGCGATCATCGACCCGGGCCCGGACGACGCCCAGCACATCGCAGCGCTGCTCGACGCCGTGCGCAACGAGACCGTCACCCATATCGTCGTCACGCATACCCACCGCGACCACTCGCCCGGCGCCGCGCGCGTGAAGGCTGCGACCGGTGCAACGACCTATGGGGAGGGGCCGCACCGGGCGGCGCGGCCGCTGCATATCGGCGAGGCGCCGCGCCTCGACGCCAGCAACGACACCGATTTCCGCCCCGACCGGCAGCTCGCCGACGGCGACGTGGTGAGCGGCCGCGGCTTCACGCTCGAAGCGATCGCGACGCCCGGCCACACCGCCAACCACATGGCTTATGCGCTGCGCGAGCAGAACCTGGTTTTTTCGGGCGACCACGTAATGGGCTGGTCGACCTCGATCGTCGCGCCGCCCGACGGGGCGATGAGCGACTACATGGCCTCGCTCGGCAAGCTCGCAGGCCGCAGCGAGAGCGTCTACCTGCCGGGCCATGGCGACCTCATCCAGGACGCGCCGCGCTTCGTCGAATCCTATATCCGCCACCGCCAGGGCCGCGAGGCGTCGATCCTGCACCGGCTGGGCAAGGGCGCGGCCGACATCCCGACCCTGGTGCGCGCGATCTATATCGGGCTCGACCCGCGTCTCGCCCGCGCCGCCGGCCTGTCGGTGCTCGCCCATCTCGAGGACATGGTGGCGCGCGGCGTGGTCGCGACCGAGGGCGTGCCATCGGTCGCCGGCACCTACCGCTTGGCCGGCTGATTGGCCTTGTTGGCCGGCTGGTTGGTCTTCTGCACCGGCCGGACCGCCTTTTCGGGCTTCTCGACATTGGCGATGTCGTCGATGTCGTCGAGCAGCACGCGCACGCGCGCCGCGTTGGTGCCGAAATCGTGGCGGCCGTAACGCGAGGCCGAGCGGACGTCGACCCGCGCGCCCTGGCCGATCGCCCGGATGCGCACCGCGACGTCGTCGCGGAAGCCCATGATGGGAGTGCGCGCCACCGCCTCGATATAGCCGTCGCGGCGGCCGGGCTGCGGGGGGCGCTCGTTGATCACCTGCCAGCGGCGCTTGGTGATGACGGCCCGCGCCGCATCATAGGCGGTCTGCGCGCTCGTCGTGGTCTCGAGCGGGACGACGTCGGGATAGGCGGCCTTCTGCAGCTCGGCCGCGTAGAGGCCCGCATAGACGATCGGGTTGGCCTCGCGCGAGCGCAGGCGGCCGACGGTCTCGAAGCGCGGCGGATCGATCGGGTCGGTGGTGATGTCGGCGATCGCCGGCAGACGGAACGCCTTGGTGCCGAGATAGGCCGGGTAGGCGAGCAGCGCGATGCCGATCAGGATCGCGGTGATTGCCGCGCCGAGGCCCTCGATGCCGTGCCGCCAGACCGACCCCAGGGCGACGAGCGCCATCAGGATGGCGATGACCGCCATGGCGAGTGCGGCCGCGAAGGTCGCGAGCACGGGCTGTATCTCCAGCAGGCCGGCGCGCGCGATGATGATCGCCAGCATCACGACCGGAAGCGAGAACACCGCCAGCCGGCGGGCCCAGATGGCCAGCCGGGACGCGGGTTCTTCGGCAATGCGGCGTCTGGCCATCACTGTTTTCCCAGCACGCCTTGTTGCGGCGCTGTGGTGCAGATCCGTTTCAGGGCCGCCCATTCGGAGTCATCGAGCAGCGTAGCGGCATCGGTCCCGCCGGCACGCGGCGGGGCCGCGCGCGCCAGGGCATCGATCGCGGCGGCGCGTTCCTCGGCTTCGGGATGGTCGAGCAGGATCTTCGCCATCGGGCCGGGCGTGCCGGCGATCCGGATCAGGATCGTGCCGAGCGCGTGCGGGTCGCGGCCGAGCCGGCCGAGCAAGGCCGCCCCGTAGCCGTCCGCCGCCGCTTCGGTCTCGCGCGAATAGGAGGATTGCAGAACCGTTCTCATCGCTATCACCGCGACCCCGCCGCCGCTGAAGTCGCCAATCAACATGCCGAACAGGAAGGACAGTCCCGCCGCCTGCATGAGCACCCGCACGCCGTCGCGCTGGGCGACGTGTCCCATCTCGTGGGCGATGGCGCCGGCCAGTTCGTCGGGATTGTTCGCCCTCGCCACGAGACCCTGGAACACGTAGACGCGGCCGCCCGGAAGCGCAATGGCATTCGCTTCCGGGCGGCGGATCACGCTGGCGCGCACCGGGAAGGGCAGGGCGGCCGCCGCCTCCAATTCATGCACGAGCTTGTCGAACGCAACGCGGCCGGCGTGCGCCGCGGTTCCGCACTCGAACGGGCGTGTGCCGGGGTCGAGCAACAGGCGCACCTGCTGGTCCACGCTCGCGCCCAGGCGCTGCTCCAATCGGGCCGGAACGAGCGGCGTCAGGCGCGCCACGATGGCCGGCACGCCGAAGATCGCCACCAGCACCGCCGAAACCAGGGCCGCAAAACTCCAGCCGACGACCTTGGCGCGGCTGCGGCGGTCGACCTCGCCGACGCGCCTGACCGCGCCGGCCCGCTGGCCGAACCCGATCGCGAGGCCGCTGTCGCGAATCTCGAGGCGGGCGGCGTCCGGGCTCCTGGGGCGGCCGAGGCGCAAGACGCCCTCGGGGGCGGAAAAGATCCCGAGCTCCGCATAGGGCCATTCCGCCAGCAGGTCGCCGGACGGCGATCGGATCTGCAACGACTGCGCGCCGAGCTCGGCCGTTGCCGCCAGCCGGGCGCTGGTGCGGCCATCGAAATACAATGCCGGGCCGGAGGTCGTCATCGCTCAGAGATATCCCGGCAGGACGCCGAATCAAATACCGCCGGTGCCGAGCGCCGCCGCCAAATCAAATACCACCCGCGCCCAGCGCATCCGCCAGTCCCTCGCCGACCGCAGAGCTCGGCCGGGTGCCGTCGGCGCGCACGCGCTCGATCGCATCGAACCCGGCGAGCTCGACCGAATCGACCGCCATGCGCCAGATGCCGAACTTGATGGTCAGCTGGTAGATGACCCAGAAGCCGACCGCAAAGGAAACATACAGGCAGATCACGAGAATGGCGCCCATGATCTCTTTGGCCTCCTTGGTGACGGCCACGCCGAGGCTGAGCAGGGCCGCGAGCGCGCCGACGACAAAGGAAACGACGATCAACAGCAACAGCCCATACAGAAAGCAACGCAAATAGGCACCAAAGACCTGGCGCTTCTTCAGCGTGGTCGCGACCACGACCGGACCGAAGCGCAGGCCGGCAAGCCACCAGCGCGTGATGATCCCTTGCAGGATGGCGTAAACGACGGCAGCCACGACGAACAGGCCGGTTCCGAAAAAGACGATGAGAAACATGACCATCTGGCTGGGCGCGTTCTCGCCGCCGGTCGGTGCAGCGCGATCAAACGTTCCTTTGTTGATGAACTGGAGGGCAAGGCCGTACGCCACGAAAGAGGCGATCATTATCAGCCAAAGCCCGATGCCGCGGAGGAACAGCCGTGTTCCGCTGCCGGCGAATTTGCTCTGCCACTCGCCGTAATGGGTGTGCGCGAGCTTGTAGCGCTCGAGGCTCGCCACTGCCCACGGATAGGCCAGACCGAGCGTGATCCCGGTCGCGATCCACCATGCGAGGGCGCGCAGCGCATAGGACAAGGCCGACCCGCTCTGGTGAAAGCGCAAGCCGCGAAACACGGTGCGGGTCAGGCGATAGCGGCGGGCGCGGAAATAGGCGTATTGACCGAACACCGCCAGGAACACGAAAGCGGCGGCGCTGGAGAGCTGGCTCACCAGGCCGAGCTCGAGCGTCCCGAAGAACAACAACACATAGAAAGGCACCAGCAACGCGACCGCGATCAGGAAACCGAGGAACAGCTCTATCGCGGTCCCGGTGTATTCGAGGCTGTCGCCCGCGATTTCCGTATTGACCCACAGGAAGCGGCGCGCATCGGTGGTGAGCCAGAACCGATAGATGCCGAGCGTCACCACCTGCAGGAGGGCGCCGCGGATCATGAGATTGCGGAACGCCCGCGGGTCGCCCGTGAATCGCGCCTTCGCGACGTTGCCGGCGGCCGGCGCCGCCGCGGCGGTAAGTTCAGACGACGCGATGTCGCTCACGTTTGCCCCCATCGCCGGCGACGCCGCAACCCAAAGAGGCGAACGGCGGCCCGTGCCCGCATCTTGCGCCGGGCCGCTTGTCGCTATCAATGGGTTCGCGTCGGGCCGGCCCTATGAGGCCGCCGCGCTCGGCAGGACGTAGTCCTTCATCTGCTCGCGCAGCGCGGTCTTGAGGATTTTTCCCGTGGCGGTGTGGGGGATTTCCGGCACGAACACCACGTCGTCGGGCATCCACCAGTTGGCGATCTTCCCCCGCATGAAGCCGAGGATCTCCTCCCGGGTCGCGCCCTGGCCCTGCTTCAAGACGACCACGAGAAGCGGACGTTCGTCCCATTTGGGATGCTTGACGCCGATCACCGCTGCCTCGGCGACGGCGGGGTGGCCGATTGCAAGATTCTCCAGGTCGATCGACGAGATCCACTCGCCGCCCGACTTGATCACGTCCTTGGCGCGATCGGTGATCTGCATGTAGCCGTGCGGGTCCATGGTGGCGACGTCGCCGGTGTCGAAGAATCCGTCCGGGTCGAGCACGTTGCCGCCATCGCCCTTGAAGTAGGACTTGGCGACCGCCGGTCCGCGCACCTTGAGGCGGCCGAAGGTCTTGCCGTCCCATGGCAGCTCGCGCCCGGCATCGTCGGTGATCTTCATCTCGACCGTGAAGGGCGGAAGTCCCTGCTTCTGCTGGATGTCGAGCCGCGCGTCGCCCGCGAGGCCGGCATATTCCGGGATGAGCGTGCAGGCGCTGCCGAGCGGGCTCATCTCGGTCATGCCCCAGGCGTGAATCACCTTGACGCCGTAGGTGTCCTGGAACGTCTGGGTCATGGCGCGGGGGCAGGCGGAGCCGCCGATCACCACCCGCTTGAGGAAAGGCAGCGTGCCGCCGGTGCGCTCGAGATGCTGCAGCAGCGCCAGCCATACGGTCGGGACCCCGGCCGTGCAGGTGACCTTGTGGGCGTTCAACAGCTCGTGGATCGAGGGGCCGTCGAGCTTCATGCCGGGCAACACCAGGGTCACGCCCGAGATCGGCGCCGCGAAAGCGAGCGACCATCCGTTGGCATGGAACAAGGGCACCACCGGCAGCACCACGTCGGTCGACGACAGCCCCAGAACGGACGCGCTGCTGTGCGCGAGCGCGTGCAACACGTTCGAGCGGTGCGAGTAGAGCACGCCCTTGGGATTGCCGGTGGTGCCGGAGGTGTAGCACATGCCCGCCGCGGTGTTCTCGTCAAACTGCGCCCAGGCGAAATCGCCGTCGACCTCGGCGATCCATTGCTCGTAAGGAACCGCGTTCTTGAGCGAGGTCGCCGGCATATGGGCCGCGTCGGTGTAGATGACGTAGCGCTCGATGCTCGGAAGCCTGTCGCTGAGCTTTTCCAACAGCGGCACGAAAGTGAGATCCGTCATCATCACGCGGTCCTCGGCGTGGTTGACGATCCAGGCGATCTGGTCGGGGAAGAGACGCGGATTGACCGTGTGATAGACCGCGCCGGTGCCGACGATGCCGTACCAGGATTCGAGATGCCGCCAGGTGTTCCAGGCGAGCGTCGCCACCCGGTCGCCGCGCTTGATGCCGTCGCGGGCGAGGCGCTGCGCGACCTTCTTGGCGCGGGCGCGGATCTCCGCATAGGTGGTGGTGTGGATGGGTCCTTCGATCGCGCGCGAGATGACGCGCCGCCCGCCATGATAGGTCGCCGCATGATCGATGATGCGATGAAGCAGCAGAGGCCAATCCTGCATCAGGCCGAGCATCTCGTCCCCTCCGGTCGGCTGTTCGTTGGGCCACGCAACGGCGGCCGGTTCCGAGGTTACCTCCCCGTCGGCCGGGCGCAACCTCCCCGCAGCTACGGGCCGATGCCGCAATGGGTTCAGCCGAAGCGGGCCAGCCGGAACCGCGAGATGTCGTGGCGGGTCGCCCCGGTGGTGGCGAGGTCGGCCAGGATTTCCCCGATCACGGGCGCGAATTTGAAGCCATGGCCCGAGCAGGGCGAGGCCACAATGATGTCGGGGCTCCCGGGCAGGCGATCGAGGATGAAGTCGCCGTCGGGGGCCATCGTGTAGAGGCAGGTCGTTGCATCGAGCAGCTTGCCGTTGGCGGCCGGCAGGTGCGCGGCGAGCGCGGCACGCAGCAGGGCTTCGTCCGCCCCGCTCATCGGGCGGACGCGCGCGGCCGGATCGGCCGTCTCGTCCTCGTGGTGATGCTTGGCGAATTTGATGCCCGGCTTGGGGCCGGCCGGGAAGCCGTAGAAAATGCCGTCCGCATTCTCGATCATGAAGACCGGGCAGCGGTCGCGCCCGAATATCGCCGGGTCGACCGGCTCGAACCAGCCGAGCACCTGGCGGGTCACCCGCACCGGCACGGGAAAATCAGGCAGCAGCTTCTTCAGCCAAGGTCCGGCCGCCACGATCGCCTGCCCGGCCTCGATCAGTCCGGTGTCGGTGACGATGCGCACGCCGCCGGCCTTGGGTTCGATCGCGCGCACAGTCTCGCTGGTTCGCGTCTCCGCCCCGGCCGCCTTGGCGAGCGCGAGTTGCACGTGGATCGCGGGCTCCGCCGCCAGGATTCCTCCCTCGGGCTGGAACACGCCGATGAACCCCGCCGGCGCCCGCAGGGCGGGAAAGCGGCGCATGATGCCGGCGGCGTCGAGCACCTCGTGGGCCAAGCCATGCGCGCGCGAGGATCGCAGCGTGCCGGCGACGAGCGTGCCGTCGGGCGCGCCCAGCTCGATGATGCCGGTGATGTGGAGCAGCGACTGTCCGGACTGTCGCTCGAGCGCGCGCCACAGCGGATAGGCGGCGCGCACCAGCGGCACGTAGGAGGGATGTTCGAAATAGCCGAGCCGGATGATGCGGGTGTCGCCGTGCGACGAGCCGCGATCATGGCCGGGCGCGAACTGCTCGATGCCGACGACCTTCTGGCCGCGGCTGGCGAGATGATGAAGCGCGGCGCTGCCCATGGCGCCGAGCCCGATCACCGCTACGTCCACCGCCGACATCTGGTTCCATGACCCTCCTGGTTGCTACGCTATCATGAAGGCCGCGGCCGCCGCGCCCGCAGAAAACCGCATTTGTGCCCGACCGGTGGCAACGATGCGAATTTCCCTCACAATCAGCCTGCTGATGGCCGCCATGGGTGTTGCGGCGGCGAACGATATCCCGCTGCCGCGACCGCGGCCGGCCGAGATTGCGTCGCCGGCGGAGGCCCCGGCGACGCCCGAGGAGCCGTCCGCCTGCCAGGTGCGGCTGTCGGCCGACCGCGCGATTTTCCACCCGTTGCCGGCGCTCACGGGGCCGGGTGGATGCGGTGCGACCGACGTGGTGCAGCTCGACGCCGTGGTGATGCCGAATCGGGAGCGCGTCATGCTCACGCCGCCGCCGACGCTTCGCTGCGGCATGGCCGAGGCGGTCGCCGATTGGGTGCGCGAGGAGGTCGCCGCCGCAGCCGCGGACTTGGGCGCGCCGCTGAAGTGGATCGAGAACTTCGATTCCTATGATTGCCGCGGTCGAAACCGGGTCGTCGGGGCGAAGTTGAGCGAGCACGGCAAGGCCAATGCGCTCGACGTCCGATCGGTGAAGCTCGCCAACGGCAAGGATTTCCGCCTCACCGAGCCGGTCGTGCCGCGCGAGTTCCGCGAGCGGATGCGCCAGACTGCCTGCGCGCGCTTCAAGACCGTGCTCGGCCCGGGCTCTGACGGGTATCACGAGGACCACGTCCACCTGGACCTGGCCGAGCGCCACAACGACTACCGGATGTGCCAATGGGATGTGCGCGAGCCCGGCCAAGCCGTCGACATCCCGCTGCCGCGGCCGCGCCCTTTCGAGGCGGCCGCCGGCGACCAAAAGCCTTGACGACACCGCGTGGTGCCGAAGGCTAGAATGCGCCCTGCGACCCCCATGGCCGAAATTCTTTTCGCGGATCAAATCTCATGACCATTCTCAGCAACCTCGCCATGCGCGACATCGAGACCCTCGCGCATCCCAACACCAATCTCGCGACGCTGCGCGACACCGGCCCCCTGGTGCTGGAGCACGGCAAGGGCGTGTTCGTCTACGACAGCGACGGCAAATCCTACCTGGAGGGCATGGCGGGGCTCTGGTGCACGGCGCTCGGCTACGGCAACGAGGAGCTGGCCGATACCGCGGCCGCCCAGATGAAGAAGCTTCCCTTCAGCCATCTCTACAACGGCAAGAGCCACGATCTGGCGATCGAGCTCGCCGAGAAGCTCAAGGAAATGGCCCCGGTCCCGATCTCGAAGGTGTTTTTCTGCAATTCGGGATCGGAGGCGAACGACACCCAGATCAAGCTGGTCTGGTACATGAACAACGCGCTCGGCCGGCCGAAAAAGAAAAAGATCATCGGCCGCCTGAAGGGATTTCACGGCCTCACCATCGGCGCCGCCTCGCTCACCGGCCTGCCGCACAATCACGCCGATTTCGATCTGCCGATCCCCGGCATCCTGCACACCGGCTGCCCGCACCACTATCGCTTCGCCAATGAGGGCGAAACAGAGGAGGATTTCGCGACGCGGCTCGCGGATGAGCTCGAGGCCTTGATCCAGCGCGAGGGGCCCGAGACGGTCGCGGGTTTCGTGGCCGAGCCGGTGATGGGCGCCGGCGGCGTGATCGTGCCGCCAAAAACCTATTTCGAGAAGATCGGACGGGTCTGCGCGGCGCATGATCTCTACGTCATCTCGGACGAGGTGATCTGCGGCTTCGGCCGGCTGGGGCGAAATTTCGGCTGCGAGGCGCTCGGGTTTCGTCCGCATGCGCTGTCGGTCGCCAAGGCGTTGTCGTCGGCCTATCTGCCGATCGCCGGCGTGATGCTCCCGGAGATCATGTATCAGGCGCTCTTGTCCGAGAGTCGCAAGCTCGGCGGCTTCCACCACGGCTTCACCTATTCGGGCCATCCGGTGGCGGCGGCGGTGGCCGTCAAGACGCTGGAGATCTACGCGCGCGACAAGATCTTCGAGCGCGCGGCGGCGCGCATCCCGCAGTTCCAGCAGCATCTCAAGAGGCTCGGCGAGCATCCGCTGGTCGGCGAGGCGCGCGGGTTGGGGCTGATGGGCGGCCTCGAGCTCGTCGCCGACAAGCGCTCCAAGCGCGCTTTCGACCCCAAGCAGGGCGTGGCCGCCCGCTGCGTACGCCTCGCCGAGGAAGAAGGCCTGATCGTGCGTGCGGTCATCGGCGACACGGTCACGGTCTGCCCGCCGCTGATCATCTCGGCCGCTGAGATCGATGAGCTGTTCGGGCGGCTCGCCCGCGCGCTCGACCGCACCCTCGACTGGGCGAAGCGCGAGCGGCTGCTGGTCTGACAGGACTCAAGCCGCCTGTACGGATTCGTGAACCCTCCGTTCATGGGTCCCGGCTATCACTGATTCCGATGTCCACGGTCCGTCATTCCTTGCTGGCGCCGCCGGCCGATCGTCCGGGCTCACGCCCCGGCGTCAGCCGGCGCGGGATCATCCGCGCCTTCGGGGCCTTGGGGTTTGCCGGCCTCGCGACCGTCGGCTACGGGGCCGGCATCGAGGCCGAAAGCCTGCTGGTGACGCGTTATCGGCTCACGCCGCCGCGCTGGCCGACGGGCATGCGTCTGTCCATCAGCGTGATCGCCGATCTGCATGCCGGCGGCCCGAACATGCCGGTGAGCCAGATCCGCAAGATCGTCGACACCGCCAACCTGCTGAATTCAGACATTGTCCTCCTGATGGGAGATTATTTCGCCACGCATCGTTTCGTCACCGAGCGGGTTCCACATCCGGTGTGGGCGGCCGAGCTGGCGCGCCTGAGGGCGCGGCTCGGGGTCTGGTCGATCTTCGGCAATCACGACTGGTGGTACGACATCGCCGGCGTCAGGGCGGCGCTCGCGCGGGTCGGTATCCCGGTTCTGGAAAACAAGGCGCTTCTGCTCGGCGAGGCGGAGCGGCGCTTCTGGCTCGCCGGCGTGGGCGATCAGCTGGCCCATCCGCTGGGCCACCATCAGTTCAAAGGCGAGGATGACCTGCCGCACACCCTCGCGCAGGTCGATACCGGCCATCCGGTGATCCTGATGGCGCACGAACCGGACATTTTCACCGGGGTCCCCGACCGGGTGTCTCTCACGCTCGCCGGCCACACCCATGGGGGCCAGATCCGCCTGCCATTCGTGTGGCCGCAATACGTGCCGTCGGCCTACGGGGCGCGCTTCGCCTATGGCCACATCGTCGAGCAGGACCGGCACATGATCGTGTCGGGCGGCCTCGGCTGCAGCAACGTGCCGATTCGCCTCGGCGTGCCGCCGGAGATCGTGCGGATCGATCTCGGCTGATCGGGGGCTTTCCAAAACAAAACGGCGCCGCCCGAGGGCGGCGCCGTTGTTGAAATCGAAACAGCCGGATTTAGCTGTCGCGGCCGAACGAGAAGGCCACCCGCGGGTTGACCGGCGAATCGCCCTGGCCCGGCGCCAGCACCACCACCACGTTTCCGACCTTCACCCGATTGTAGAGGTCGATGACGTCCTCGTTGGTCATCCGGATGCAGCCCGACGAGATGGCCGAGCCGATATATTCCGGCTGGTTGGTGCCGTGGATGCGGAACAGCGTGTCCTTGCCGTTGGCGAACAAATAGAGCGCGCGCGCGCCCATCGGATTGTGCGGTCCGCCGCTCACGAATTTCGGGATATTGCCGAGGCGCTGATGCTCGCCCGGCGTCGGCGTCCATGACGGCCACTCGGTCATGCTGCCGATCTTGGCGACGCCCGACCAGATCTGGGCGTCCTCGCCCACGGTCACGCCGTAGCGAATCGCCTTGCCCGGCGCCAGCACGAAATAGAGGTAGCGCGCGTCGGTATCGACCACGATGGACCCGGGCGCTTCCTTGCGGTGAAAGTCGACGACATGCCGCCGATACATCTCGGGGAGGGCCACCCGCTCATACGGCGCCTTCGCGAGCAATTCCTTGTCGCGCGGCTTCATGCCGGCTTCCGACGCGGGTTCGAGCGTCGACTGCACGCAGCCGGCCATCAGCAGACCCAACGCAACCAATGTGAACCCATTCGCCAACTTCATTGCTTCACCTGTCGTCCACCAATACGAACGCCCGGCACCCGAGTCATCGGAACGGACTCTGTCTAACCCAAAGCCAACCCCGGTTCCAGGCATGAGGCCCGGTCTGACGACCAAGCCTCGTCACCTGTTGCAGGAATGCCGCAGTTTAGGCCCGGCCGACGCGACACTCGGCATGATGCTACCCGACCGCCGCCGCGTTCCGCCCTGCCGTCGCTTCCCTGAGCCTACGCGCGACCCCTTAATGGTCCGTTCACCCTCGTGCGCTGTAGTCAGGACGTCGCCCTGGGGGGCGGAATGCCGCTTAATGGTGCCTTTTTCAGCCCATTTCCGCCGATGTCACGGTTGAAATTGCGCTGGAGGTACAACGAGACACTCAACGGAGGAAACGGTGGAAAAATACGCGAGTTTGCTGGAAGTTTCAGGGGGTTATGAAAGCCGCGGCGGCGCCCGCGGGGACCTCGACCGGCGCTACCAGAAGATCGGGATTTCAGCCGTCGCGGCGGCCGTGCGCTATCAGGGCGAAGCCAAGTCCGCCAATCATCGCGACAGCAAGCAGGCCGCGACCAAGTCGAAGGCCTAAAGAGCGCGCGCCGCGCTGACCGGCGCAGTTCGAACCGCTGCCATCCAGCCGATCCATCGGTCGCTTCAACGCGCGCCGGAATGTCGTCGCGCGCCGCCCCCGTGCGGTCCCTGCGCGGGTCGTGACATTTCGCCCGGATCATGACTTTACTGCGCGGCAGCCGGTGGGGATGGGCATGCTCACGGTATATGTTCCGCGCGGAAATTCGCTCGAGCGCAAATCGGTCGAGAGCTCCGAGGAGCTTCCCGAAGGCGCGGTCTGGATCGACCTCGTGATGCCGACCTCGCTCGAGGACAAGAAGGTCGAGCGTGCGCTCGGCATTGCGGTTCCGACGCGCGAGGAAATGCAGGAGATCGAGGTCACCAGCCGTCTCTATGTCGAGAATGGGGCGCGCTACATGACCGCGACCATGATGTGCCAATCGGAAACCGATGCTCCCAAGACGACGGCGGTGACCTTCATTCTCGCCGGCCACCGGCTCATCACGGTGCGTTATGACGAGCCGCTTCCCTTCACCATCGTGGGAACCAAGCTCGGACGGCTGTGCCCGCCCTCGATCACGGGCGAGGCGGTGATGATGGAGCTGCTCGATGCGGTGATCGACCGCGCCGCCGACATTCTCGAGCGGATCAGCGGCGACGTCGATCAGGTGTCGCACGATATCTTCGAGCCCGAGGATTTGCCGGTGCGCTCGCGCAGCTACACCGACATTCTCAAGACGATCGGACGCAAGGGCGATCTCACCTCGAAAGTGCGCGAAAGCCTGGTGTCGATCGGACGCCTTCTGCTCTTTCTCGCCAACGAGGCCGATACCATGCGCTGGGCCAAGGAGCCGAAGGCGCAGCTCAAGGGCATGCAGCGCGACATCCAATCGCTCTCCGACCATGCCACCTATCTGTCGAGCAAGATCCAGTTCCTGCTCGACGCCATGCTCGGCGTGGTCAGCCTGGAACAGAACAATATCATCAAGATCTTCTCGGTCGCGGCCGTGGTGCTGATGCCGCCCACGCTGGTCGCCTCGATCTACGGCATGAATTTCAGGCACATGCCGGAGCTCGAATGGACCTTCGGTTATCCGCTGGCGATCGGCCTGATGCTGGTGGCGGCCGCCCTGCCGTATATGTTCTTCAAATGGAAGAAGTGGCTGTAACGAATTCCGCTGGAGCGGGATGACTTTTCTTCGAGTCGTCATCCCGCTCTAGCTTATCGTTGGAGCA
>Ga0137415_10002010_pt1 | contig 20303 bp, 9 predicted proteins | sample CZODoug3_1_1_16f_FD_183082 | JGI IMG/M metagenome (GOLD analysis project Ga0137415, IMG submission 183082) | Vadose zone soil fungal communities from Angelo Coast Range Reserve, California, USA - CZODoug3_1_1_16fungal (Hybrid Assembly) | ecosystem: Environmental > Terrestrial > Soil > Vadose...
CGATAAGACTGCGTCCCCCGGAGTGCATCTCTCAATCGGTTATAAAGGCAGAACGCAATGGTCGCTATGGTCCCGCAATGGACGCGATGGAGTAATTGGATCCATTGCGAAATGATAGCGACCGTTGCGTTCTGTTTTTTTGCGTAAGTCATAAATTCAATATAGGGATACACTTCGATTACAGATGAATGCCTATGGCGTTGTTATTGGATTGATTGTGGTGGGTTTGCTGAGTGTTTCACTCTCCCGTTTGGGAAAGGTGAAGACGAAGGCGGACTACCTGGTGGCGGGGCGTTCTTTGCCCGCAGCAGTGTTGGTATTTACGCTGCTCTCAAGCTGGGTTGGTAGCGGATCGCTGTTGGGTGGTGCTGAGAATGCATACAAGCATGGTTTTGCGGCACTGTGGCAGGGTGGTGGCGGATGGGCAGGACTGCTGCTGATCTACTTTATCGCTCCGCGCGCGCGCAAATTCGCCCAGTTCACGATCCCCGACCTGCTCGAGGCCAGGTACAACCAGACTGCCCGCGTCCTCGGAGTGATCGCCATTCTCTTCACCTACACTGCCGTCACCAGCTACCAGTTCGTCGGCGGCGGCGACATCCTCCACCTCATCTTCCCCACCCTCATCACCGCTGAGCTTGGACGATACATCATCGCTGCCTTTGTCATCCTCTTTACTGCCATTGCCGGCATGGCCTCCGTCGCCTATATGGACGTCGCCATCGGCCTGCTCGCCACTTTTTCCATGTGTATCGCACTCCCCGTCCTCATGCACAAGGCTGGTGGCTGGGCCACAATCCACGCCAACCTTCCCGCCACCCATTTCCAGTTCTTCGGTGATCTCTCCCCCATCGAGTGCCTCGAAATCTTTCTTCCCACCTGCCTCCTCCTGCTTGGCAACCAGTCCATGTATCAGAAATTCTTCTCCGCCAAGTCCGAAAAGGACGCAACCCGTGCCGTTGTTGGCTGGATCATCGGAACTGTCATTCTCGAGACCGTCATTGTCGCCCTCGCCGTCACAGGCTCCGTCCTCTTCCCGAGTGGCGAGGTCCATGACCGCCCCCGCGAGATTCTCGCCTACCTCGGCCTGCATGGCTTCTCCGGCTCCGCCCCCCTCCGCCTTCTCGGCGCACTCCTTATGGGCGCCATCTTCGCCAAGATCATCTCCACCGCCAACAACTGGCTCTTCTCCCCTGCTACCAACCTGATCAATGACATCTACCTGCGCTATCTCGTCCCCGAAGCTTCCAACAAAAAGACCCTCATCGTCTCCCGCCTCATGGTCGTTCTGCTCGGCGTCTGGGCGCTCTACCAGTCGATGCACATTAACTCCGTCCTCAAGAAGTCCCTTTACGCTTACACTATCTATGCCGCCGCACTGACACCGGTCATACTCGCCGCGTTCTTCTGGAGGCGCGCCACTGCCGCCGGTGCCGTCGCCAGCATCGCCGCCGGGACCGCCATCACCATTTTCTGGGACACCGCCTTCATCCACCGCAACCTTCCCTCTGTCATCGCCGAGCGTGACGCTATCCTTCCCGCTCTTTTGGTCAGCCTCCTCTGCCTTGTCACTGTGAGCCTCTTCACCTCTCCACCCACCGAAAAACAGCTCCGGCCGTTCGCCGAACAGTAAGGAGCAGCCGCCAAGCCTGCCAATATGAGCGAGGTAGCCCCCGCTTGTCAGCCGCCTTGCCCAAAACATCGTCCATAAACAGCTAGTAAACGCTTTTCCACCGCTCGCTTGCTATCCTCTTTCGAGCACAAGCATCCAACCGCAAGCAGCAAGACCTACTTCCAGGGGAACCAATTATGGCAATGACCGCACAAACCACCGACCTTATCGATGACTTTTTCACCATGGGCGCTCAGTTTCCGACTGCCGGCGATCCCTCCGACACTACCGAATACGCTGCGACAGAGAGCCTCTTCGCCGCCAAAGCACCTGTCGACGATGACGAGGAGGAGGACGATGAAGAGGAAGACGAAGTAGATGATGAGGAGGAGGAGGACGACGACGAAGATCTCGATGAAGATGACGAGGACTACGATAACGACGAGGATGATGAAGAGGAAGAAGACGAAGATGAGGAGGACGACGACGATCCGAAGCCTCTTCGAATCAAGTCTCGTTCTTAGCTTGTAGATCTATCTCTGACGACAGCCTGTCGCCCTTTGGATTCATGGGAGGCGACAGGCGAGGTTACTGTATCAAGCTCGACGAAGGGAATGCGTCCTCCAATATGGAGTCGATGCGCCTTGAGCATGCTGGCCGTTATGAAAGAGCAGGACAGTTCAGAAACAAGAGACTCCTTACAATGCCGGTCGTGTACGCAGTTGCCGTGGACGCGGATGATAGCTGGCATAAAAAGAAAAAAATATTTAAATTATTTGCCCTAACCGGAAGACTCGCCACAAGTCTAATCCGGTGTCACGCCCAGACACACTAGCTGGAACTTTTGATTTGTTGCCTGCGTATCTTTCGGAACAAGGGTGCTCACCATGAATTTCCCGAAGCGAGCCTATCGCCGCATAGTGAAGAAGTTCTGCTTACTCCTCCTTGCTATTCCGTTCGTCTATCCGCCGCTGGCAATTGCGCAATCCTCCGGAAGCCTGCGCGGGCAGGTGCTCGATCCTAGTGGCGCCGTGGTGCCAGGAGCCAACGTGACGCTTACCCAAGGTAGCAACACCTTCAACGCACAGTCTTCCAAGGATGGCACGTACAGCTTCAGCGCTGTGCCGGCAGGAACCTACACACTGGGCGTAGACGCTGAGGGATTTGCTGCCTTTTCAAAGCCAAACGTATTAATTGTCGCGGGCCGGTCTCAACAACTGAATGCGCCTCTTTCTATCGCTGTCCAGCAGCAGGAGATGACAGTTACCGGGGAACATTCCGGCGTCAGCGTCAACCCCGATGAGAACGCAAGCGCGGTTGTTATCAGGGGAAGGGATCTTGATGCCTTATCGGATGACCCGGACCAACTGCAAAACGAATTGCAGGCGCTCGCCGGACCGGCAGCAGGTCCCAACGGTGGCCAGATCTATATCGATGGTTTTACTGGCGGCCAGCTTCCTCCAAAGTCCTCCATTCGCGAGATCCGTGTGAATCAAAATCCATTTTCGGCTGAGTTTGACCGCATCGGCTACGGAAGGATCGAAATTCTTACCAAACCCGGCTCCGACAAACTCAAGGGTCACATCTCGTCACTGGGCAGTGATTCAGCCTGGAATACGGCAAATCCGCTGGCCAGAAATCAGCCGAGCTACTACATGTATTTTTTGCAGGGTGACGTAAATGGACCACTCTCCAAAAATGCCTCTTATTTCTCGAATGTTTTTTACATCAATAGACAGAACCAAAGCATTGTTAATGCAGTTAATCCCGCAAATACAGCTACGACATTGAATGCAGTGGTGCCGAATCCTGTGTCGTTCTTGTCTGCAAGCCTGCGTGTAGACTTCCAACTCGGGAAGAACAATACATTGACCGCTCGTGAGTCCTTCACTCGGTTCCTCCAGACCGCTGGCGGAGTAGGCACGCTGAATCTTCCCACCCAGGCCTTCGATCTGAATAACCAGGAGAACTCCTTTCAGATTGGCGATACGGTAGTCGTCAACCCCCGTATCATCAACGAGACTCGCTTTCAGTGGCGGCGGGTTCGCAATAATCAGGTTGCCAGCTACTTCACTCCAACGGTCACAGTTCAAGGCGCTTTCACTGACGGAGGAAGCAATTCCGGCGTGGTTCGTGATCATCAAGATATCTTCGAGTTGCAGAACTACTCCACGGCCACTGCCGGAGCCCACACTATACGTTTTGGTACGCGCCTGCGTGCCTATCGCGACGCTAACTACTCGACCTCCGGAAACAACGGCAACTATATCTTCCAGTCCCTGTCACACTATGTGGCGCAGACGCCCGATCAATATCAAGCTACCGTGACGAGCAATCCACTGGCACGCGTTCTGATGTTCGATGGAGCGCTTTTCTACCAGGATGACTGGAAGTGGAAGCCGAACCTCACGCTAAGTTATGGCCTCCGCTATGAGGGCCAGAATCGTATTCATGATCATGCTGATTGGGGTCCACGTTTTGCAGTGGCCTGGGCACCAGGGCCTGTTGGGAAGACTCCGTCCAAAACCGTCTTCCGGGCTGGCTATGGTTGGTTTTATAACCGCTTCACCGTGCCCAACTCCTTTAACTCGTCGAATGGAGTACCTTACATAATTCAGGCCATTCACCAGAATGGGATTAATCAGCAGAGCTTTGTGGTCAACAATCCTAACTTCTATAACCCAACAACACCGGTCACACCGAGTAGCCCGGGCAGTAGCGCATCGGTGCCTACGGTTTACAGCATCGACCCGCACTTTCACTCAGCTCTCGACATGCAAGGCGGCATCGGCATGGACCGTCAGATCAGCAAGCAGCTCACATTTAATACGACCTACCTCTACACGCGAGGGGTCCATCAGTATCTCTCGAATAACGTGACCGCGCCGGAGTTCGATCCCTCCACTTATACCGTCATAGGGGCCACTCCGAATGTCTATGAGTATCAGTTTCAATCTGGAGGTGTTTATAGCCAACACCAGGTTATTGTGACGGCGAGCGCACATTTCCGCCATCTGTCCTTCAACAGTACCTACACCTTCAGTGAAGCAAAGAGCGATACGCAGGGTGTTACCTCATTCCCGACTGTCTCGCAAAATCCCGGGCTGGACTATGGCCGTGCTGGTTTTGGCATTCGTAACCGCTTTTTCATGCTTGGGAGCTATGCCGCTCCCCACGGAATCGTCATCGCTCCCCTGCTGGCCACTCAATCAGGAACGCCTTATAACCTCTCGATAGGCAATGATCTCACTGCCAATAACCAGTTCAATGCCCGGCCCACCTACGGAACCTGCGGTGCTGCCGATGTTGTATCTACCCCCTTTGGATGTCTTGACAAAAATCCAGTAGGGAAAGGAGAGGCTATCGTTCCTTATAACGTTGGTACTGGGCCCGCCAATGTGGTGTTCCACATGCGCGTCAGCAAGGTCTTTGGAATTGGTCCAAAAATTGAAGGCTCGTCGGGCGCAGCGGGTGGGCAAGGAAATGGTAGCGTCAACGGCCGCGGATTGAGCGGTGGGCAAGCTCAAGTCAAGATAGATGCCACGGTCCCGCGCAGATACAGCCTGACCCTGGTTGGGGTAGCGCTGAATATCTTCAACATCGTGAATTTGAGCACGCCAAATGGCACTCTGAATTCATCTCTCTTTGGTCAGACGCAATCACTTGCGAGTGGCCCCTACGGATCGCCAACTCCCGGCAACCGCACTGTCTTCCTTCAAGCTCTGTTCGCCTTCTAGAGCATTTTCGCAAATGGTGTAGAGTGTGGCACTTCGAACAAAGTGCGAGGGTTCTTCCCCTTCGACAAGCTCAGGGTCAGAATGACAAGATTTTTTTCCACTAAAGCCATAGTGAAAATGCTCTAGGAATTGGTCAGACAACCGATCCACGGCTTACCCCCGTTCACCGCCCGCATCAACCTCTGACGCAATCTAATGATGCGCTGTGCGCTCTCACAAAAGGAGATCGATCATTGCAGGAGCTGTGGTATCTTGGCGGCTGTTGGGCCAAGAAAGGAAGTTCCTGTGCGCATAATCATAAAGTCTCTTCGGGGCTTAGGCCGTTTCGTCGCTTCCTCCTCTCTACTTCTATTTACGTTCGTTTGTACCGGTGCTGCATCTGCGCAGGTTGTCATCGTTCCTTCCACCCCACAGGTGGGCTCCTCGAACCCTGTGAGTGCGGAGCCGTCAGTCTCGCGGCCGAGGACCAAACCATGCGTCGTGCAGCTGCTCAACAACCAGGAGTTTGCCGATTTCAATGGGAAGCCGCTCAATTACACACCACCTGCCGCGTGCCCCGGTCCCTGGGCGAAGGTGGTCTTCACGGCGGATTTTACAGTGACGGCTGGGCGACAGTTCGACCGCACCGCGGAGTTCTATCTCGGCAACGCAAACATCTTTTACGGGACCACGGCGGAGCCGCGCAGTGCATTGAGCCCGTCCTGGCATGTGGAGCGCGATCTGACCGACCTATCGGCACTTTTCAAGACGGCGCAGACGGGACAGGCCGAGATCGGCAACGTGGTCAACTCCACCTACACTGGGATCATCTATGGAAGTGCAGCGCTCGAGTTCTATCCGGCTTCCCTTTTCGCCACGGCTCCTCTGGTTCCGGACGTCGTCGTACCAGTCAGCTCAGGTAACAACGCCGGCACACTCAACACCACTTCGGACCAGGTCACGCAGACGTTGAACCTTCCACGCAATGTCGAGAAAGTGTATCTCGACGTGATCGCACAGAGCCAGTCGAACGATGAGTTCTGGTATTTCTGTGTGCCGAACGACCAGACGAGCGCGCTTGAGAGCTGCGGCAATACAGCCTTCCGCGAAACCGAGGTCACGATCGACGGAAAACCCGCCGGTGTTGCGCCGGTCTATCCGTGGATCTACACCGGTGGGATCGACCCCTACCTCTGGGAGCCTGTGACCGGGGTGCAGACGTTGAACTTCAAGCCTTATCGCGTGGACCTTACGCCATTCGCGGGCGTGCTCTCCGATGGAAGCCAGCACACGGTTGGTGTCGGGGTTTACAACGCCAACAGCTACTTTCTTGCAACGGCAAATCTGCTGGTCTACACGGACCACGGCCGCGGGCAGGTCAGCGGCGATCTGCTTAGCAACAGCCTAAGCACGCAGCCTGTTCCACAGGTTGTAGAGAACCTGGCGACCGATACAAAGGGGACGACCACAGGTACGGTCTCGGTTAGCTCGAATCGCAAATTCTCCGTGCGTGGCTATGTGGACACCTCTCATGGGCGCGTGGAGACTACGGTCGAGCAGAACATCAGCTTCCTGAACACGGGAACCTTCGATGTGAATGCGAGTACAGGCCCGGATGTGCAGAACATCGTGCAGACGAGTACTGTCGACTCTTTGACTACGACGAGGGATGGCTTTCTGGTCGAGACAAATGCAAAACATATCTCGTACCCGTTAACTCTGAACTACTCCTACGTTGTCAACGCGGATGGCACCCAAACCCAGATTGTCACGTCCGACCAGAAAAATCTGCTCACGGAGACGCAGGGCCTGAACGGCTTCCGCTTGTATGAAAAGAAGGTGCAGGAAGAGGTGCAGTCGACGGACACCCTGCAGTTCAATACCAGCGGGGCCCTCACTGCTCCGGGAACAGGAAGTTCGTTGGGGTCGTACCGAAGCGACGATACCCTGGGGAACTGCTATAGCCGCACCCTCACGGCTGCCAAACAAGTCCTGACAGCGGTGAGCGATGGTAAGGGCTGTCACGATAGCGATCGTTAACCTGATTGCAGACGGATTGGGACAAGCGAGGGTTCAGCGTTGCGCTGAACCCTCGCCTTTTTGCATCTACTACTGGGTTAGGATTTGACACTACTGTCGTGGGGGACATGAGCCATTTGAGATTGCGCCTATTTGGTCTTTGAGGGGCAAGAACGCTACGATTGAGGCTGTAGCCCCAAATAATGCTTTTCCAATCGTCTCGGGATTAAACTTCAACCCGACTCTGGCCGGTCGCACTCTAGCGAGGCACAACATCATGTCACGGCGGCAGTTAGCTGGGTTTCTTGTCCTCAGTTTAATCTGGGGAAGCACATGGGCGGCGATCCGCGTGGTCGTTCAGCACATGCCGCCGCTACGCAGTGTTTCGTTCCGTTTCTTGCTGGCCTCGGTGGTGTTGTTGCCAATCATGCTTGTACGCCGTCCTCGCTTGCCCAAAGGACGGGAATGGGGCGTACTGATTGTGCTGGGTATAGCGATGGTTGTGCTACCATTCAGCCTGGTTGCATGGGCGGAGCAGCGCATCTCCTCTGGAATGACCTCGGTGATTTTTGCGACTTCCCCACTTTTTACTGCATGGATGGAGTCGTTCGTGGGGAGACCAAAGCAAAGCAAGCGTGTCCCCCCCATGGCTCTGTTTGCAATGCTAGCTGGCTTTGGAGGCATGGTACTGGTACTTTCCGGAGCAATCTCTACGTCGTCGGCCCAAGCTGGCGGCGCAGTCGCGGTCCTGCTAGTCGTTGTGGTTGGATCAGCGACCAGCATCTTAGCAAAACATGAGTTGAAGGGAATTCCTCCCCTAACAGCATCGACAGTGCAATGCCTTGTTACGGGGGTGTTGCTTGGCCTGACAAGCCTGGTAGTCGAGCGAGGCCAGGTGACTCACTGGACCATATCCACAATAGCCGCAATGCTTTTTCTTGGAGTTGTCAGCAGCGCACTGGCTTTTCTGATTTTTTACTGGTTGATCGTTGATCTAGAACCGTACAAATTAGCCGCGCGGCAACTTATCATGCCTGTCATTGCCATCACCGAGGGAGCGCTTTTATTGCATGAACCGTTACCTTGGACAATGGTCGTGGGAGCACTGGTTGTATTCGTCAGTGTGGTGATGGTGTTAAGGGCAAGGATAGAGGGTGATGATCTACCACAGCTGAATGTCACTAGTAAGTGATCGGGCATCCAGTGACTGCACTGAAACTGCTCAGAGGACAGGTTCAAACCTAACTCATGACAATGGATGATGTCGGTGCTGCTTTGACGCCTATAGAAATAGTCTATTGGCTAATCGAAAAGCTTCATGATGCTTATCGGTTGATCTCTCGATAGACTGCGCTAGGATGCAACCATGAAGACCTATCGCGCCACGAACCAAATTGTCTGTTTACTGCTAAGCATCGCATTGCTCCTTTCCTTTTCAGACAATCAGGCCCAGGCCGCGGGTAAGTCTCCGCAGGCACATGGAGATATTGTGTGGGACACCTATGGCATACCTCACGTCTTCGCTAAGAATACAGAGGGACTTTTCTATGGATTTGGCTATGCCCAGGCGCAGGCTCATGGGGATCTTCTTCTTCACTTGTATGGTGAATCTCGCGGACGCGCGGCTGAATATTGGGGAGCGAAGTTTGAAGCTTCCGATCGCTACCTGGTTGCGAACGATGTATGGGGCCGCGCACAAGACTGGTACAAGCAACAAACACCGCAGATGCGCAGCAACCTGGAGGCCTTTGCCGCCGGCATCAATGCCTATGCCACGGAGCATCCTGACAAGCTTTCCGAAGAGGTAAAGGTAGTATTACCGGTCAATGGACTGGATGTGATCGCACACTGGGAACGTGTCATGGAGTTTCTCTACATCGCACCGTTAACCAAGGTGTACGGAGCAGATGCGGCGATGGCCAGCCTGAACATGCCGAAGATCAATAATGATGAACCTCATGATGATGCTGGGTCTAATGCATGGGCTGTTGCTCCGGGTAAAACCTTGGACGGGCACGCCATGTTGCTGTCGAACCCACATCTAGCATGGGCTCCGTCCTTTATGACTTACTATGAGGCGCATCTGACGGCTCCCGGCATCGATATGTACGGTGCAACCCAGGTTGGGTTTCCAGTGCTGCGTTTCTGTTTCAACGAGGACCATGGCCTGACAAATACAGTGAATCCGATCACAGCCGCGACCGTATACAAGCTGACCTTATCGGGAGATGGATATAGCTATGACGGCAAGATGCTTCCTTTTGAAACTGGTAGCAAGGCGATCAAAGTAAAACAGCCGGACGGCACGCTGAAGGAAGAGACGGTCGCGCTGCGCAAGTCGGTGCATGGACCCGTATTTACACGACCAGATGGAACGACGGTAGCACTACGTGTAGCCGGACTAGACCGGCCATTCGGCATTCAGGAGTATTGGGACCTGGATAAGGCGCACGGTCTGGCTGAATTTATCTCCATCCTGAAACGCCTGCAGGTCCCGATGTTCAATATGGTCTATGCAGATAAGGATGGGCACATTCTCTATCAGTACAACGGGACCGTTCCCGTGCGTACGCATGGTGATTTTGCCTATTGGTCGGGGGTGGTGCCCGGAGACACGTCCGACACATTGTGGACGAAAATCCATCCGTATGAAGACCTGCCTCGGACACTTGATCCTGTTGCTGGTTGGGTGCAGAACACAAACAACCCTCCCTGGGTAAACACGGCTCCTCCAGCGCTCGAGCCAAGTAAGTTCCCTGCATATATGTCGCCGATAAGTATGAGCTTTCGCGCGGAACAGTCTGGACTGCTGTTGATGAGTAAACCGAAGCTCACTTTCGACGATTTTATGAAGCTGAAGATGACGACAAGGTCATTGATGGCGGACCGCGTACTTGACCAGTTATTGACTGCTGCAGCAGACAGCGACCACCCTCTCGTGCAGAAGGCCGTAGCGTTGCTCAAAGACTGGGACCACTTCTACAACAATGACAGCCGCGCCGCTCTGCTCTTTGAGACCTGGGCTGGTAAGTTTGCAGGACCACAGTTTTTGGGCACGAGCAACTTTACTAATACCTGGACGTTGAGCGATCCACTGAATACGCCTAATGGGATCAAGGACCCTGCCAAGGCAGTCGCGATGTTGGAAGCCGCAGCCCAGGAAACTATCGCGAAGTACGGCAGCCTCGATCGACCCTTTGGTGAGGTTTCACGCTTTCACCTGGGCACTACCAACGTACCTGGCAACGGAGGCTTCGGCAACATCGGTATATTCCGTGTCATTACATGGAGTCCCTTGAAGAATGGAGAGAGAATCCCATTACACGGCGAGACTTATATCTCCATGATTGAATTTTCGAAGCCGATGAAGGCAATGGGATTGATGACTTATGGTGAGTCCAGCCAGCCAGGATCGAAGCACATGGGCGATCAACTTCCGCTCCTGTCAAAGAAGCAGCTGCGTCTGGTATGGCTGACACGCGCGGAAGTTGAGCAACATATGGAAGACAAAAAGACGTTTTAGGGTAGTTTTCGGTTTGGTTGAAACCACGCCCTTTCACGATCTAACGACATTAACTCAATATCAGTGCCGGAGCTGCCTTCTCTGTGGTCACTGGTGCAGGTAAATTAGCGAATGTAGGCAGTTCTGTAACCTCCATGTTGCCCGAAGGGCGATAAGCGGTTTGGATCAATACTTCATGGAAGAGTTTCAGAGAAGGAGAGGTATCGTTCGTTCTCCAGGCAATGCCTAGTTTGGTTTTGGGCATGACCTCCTCAAATGGAACAAAGATGACTCCTGGAAATTTAAGACCAAGCAGTGATTCTGAAGCAATCCCAACTCCTTTCCCCGCTGAGATCAGAGAGAACTGGAAATTGAGATTCACAGGAGTTTCGATAGTACTGGGCGAAAGCCCAAAGCGATGCATCACGCCAAGGGTGAACTGTTTGCAATAGCTGCACTCCCGTTCCGTGGCGACTAACAACGGGCTCTTTGCCAGTTCGTAGATAGAGATGCTTTTCATGTTTGTATAGGGTGGACGCTCGGGAAGTACGGCGACCAGGGACTCTCTACGAAGCAACTGAAATGTGACACCCTGTGCCTGCACGGGCGCGACCATCATCAGCACATCCACCTTGCCAGATATCAGCGCATGAACACGTTCTTCGGGAACCATTGGCTGTAATTCCAGTTGCAGATTCGGATCTGCTTCAGCGAGATTGCGAATCAATTCGGGCAGTATTTCGAATTGGCCTGCCTGGCTGCAGCAAACGCGCAGAGGGATTCGCGTATTGATGCCAGAGATTTGCCTTTGTACGCTGTCGACTTCAGCCAGTATGCGTCTGGCCGAGAGCACAAGGTGTTCCCCTGCAACCGTTAGCTTTACCCCCTTATGGTTACGGTCAAAGAGCCGCGTGCCAAAATCCTCCTCCAGTGATTTGATCTGAAAGCTGAGAGTGGGCTGGGTCATGTATTGGGAGCGAGCGGCCTGTCCGTAGTTGAGTTTTTCTGCCAGAACCAAAAAGCACTGTAGCTGACGAATTCTGAAGTCCATATGACATAACCTCCTGGGAAATGCAGCAGATAATGTAGGAATAGAGTCCTGCTCTGGATGGTCTATGTAGCCGTGAGCAAGAAGGCACTTTCTGAACGCCTTGAGTGCAGCGCAGCGACTATTGTTAGCTAGCTTTGATCTCTGAGATGTACTTCAACAGCTCCGACGGCAAGCGATCGACCGCTTCGGTATATCGGCACCCTGAAGAGCGTATGTCGACATCTCAATGCGGATGGTCCGATCTCTCATCGTGTGCTCCAGTGAAGGCTGTGAATTCATATTCCCATGAATTTCTCTATAGGGGCAACAAGTATTTCAATTGGACAGCTCTTCCTGCCCGTCGTACTTTCAGGGTCAAGCTCCTAGCTAATGCGTGTCCGTCTCCCGCTCCAGGGGAAATCTGCATGTGTCTTTCATGCAAATTGGCGTGTTGCGAAGACCACAAGAATGAATTGCGAGGAAATAATTGGAATGGGTAAACGTGCCGGCATTCGTGTTCTCCATGGGATTGTTCTTCTATTCGCAGTCTGTGCCTTTCATTCCGTGGCTCGGGCGCAGACTGCTGAGATCCGTGTGGATGTAAGCGATAGCACTGGCGCTGTGATGGTAGAAGTTCCTGTTGTTGTGACGAACACAGACACAGGCGTGGCACATTCCTACAAAACGGATACAGCAGGGTTGACGGTTGCTCCAGCGCTCCAACCCGGCTCGTATAAGATCTCCGCCGCCTTCGACGGTTTTGCGACGGAACAACGGACATTGAACCTTACTGTAGGGCAAGTGGCCGCGGTGAAGATCACCCTTAAACCTGTCGGGAGTGTGCAGACAGTTGAGGTAACTCAGGAGGCCGGTCTGGAGATTCAGACGACGAAGTCCGACGTATCGGGTGTCGTCTCGCGAGCGCAGTTGGATAACCTGCCAGTGCTGAGTCGTGGATTTATCGGTCTGGCTCAATTGGTGCCAGGGGGAGCTCCTTCTCTCTCGACCGATTCTCGCTTCGGAAACCAGACGACCTTCGGCGGAGCCAATGTTCGTAGCGGCTACTCGGTGCTGATCGATGGCTCGGATGTCGACCACCCGATCTATGGCCTGGCTATTGTGGATGTCAATCAAGATGCGGTGCAGGAGTTCCGTGTCTTGCACAACCAATACGATGCGGAGTACTCCCGCGCAGGAACTGCAGTGGTCGATGTAGTTACTCGATCCGGCACAAACACCTATAACGGCATGTTTTCGTACTTCGGCCAGAACCAGGCGCTGAACGCTCGGAACTATTTCGTAACCACGCCGCAGCCGCCTTACAGCGAGACGCATACCAGCGCCACCTTTGGCGGCCCCATCATCAAGGACAAGACGCACTTCTTCTTCGCCGACGAGTACCTGAAGCAGACTAGCTCTTTTGTAGAAGCACTACCCGCATCAAACCCCTTTGCCAGCCAATACAACGGTGTGTATCCGGGTTCGACCAATGAGAAGACGATCCAATCCAAGGTTGACCATCAATTGACCGAAAAGGACAACCTCTCGCTGCGGTATCTGTGGGAGAGCCAGAAGATTCGCCAGAGCTATCAACTGACAGACAACTACAACATCGCCTTCAACGATGGGATGTTGCAGTGGGGACATATTTTCTCGCCTGCGATCCTGAACAATGCGCAGCTTGAGTATATGGACCAGAACACGTTGCGCTACCAGACGGCGACCGGTGCTCAGATTATTCGCCCTTCGTTTACCTCTGGCTCACCAAGCAACCTGCCACAGGGATATCCGCGGCGACGTATCGGTTTCAACGATACGTTTTACTGGACCAAGGGCCGCAACACCATGAAGATGGGCACGCGCATGGCGTATGAGGCCCTGCATCAGCAGGGAAACTTCTATGGCGCCGGTTCCTGGACATTCAACACGGACAAGCCATTTGTTGCGTCCGACGCAACCACATATCCCACCAAATACACTGCGGGCTCTGGAGCGTCGGACAAGGAGTACAAGAATGCGGAGCTGGGGTATTTCTTCCAGGATGATATCAAGCTCACAAGTCGCCTCTCTTTCAATGCCGGGCTGCGCTATGATCTCGAGACGAATCTGCGTGACAATCGCTATCTCAACGGACTGCTCGCGAATCCTTCCTATCCAGGTCTGAATACGTTCGTCTCTGGTTCGCGCGGAAATTATCTGAAAGCGCTGCAGCCTCGGCTCGGTCTTGCATACGATCTGCGCGGGAATGGCCGCACCGTAATTCGCGCCGGCTACGGCGGATATGCCGCACGAAACAGGCCATTCTTCGACACCTCCATGCAGGCCACGGACGACAACTTCACAGTTGCGATCGCGGACAAGACACTACTAGCCACCTATCCAAGCCAGACTGCAGTGCTGGGTGGATTGACCTTGCAGCAATATGTTGCGAAGAACGGTGGCCGCTCCATGTATCTGGTCGGCGACCATCTGAATATTCCTTATGTCTATGAGCTCACGCTGGGTGTGGAGAAGGCCCTCTTCAAGAACACCGTGCTAACGGTGGACGGTATCCGCCAGATACAGACTGGCCTGCAGAGTGGCTATGATGCAAACCTGCCCACAGTCGGGCCGCTTTCCTCGCATGCCCGCCCTTTGACACAGTACGGCGTTGTGACGATCTTCAACAGTACGACGAGCGCATACTACTCCGCTTTACAGATGCAGTTGAAGTCGCAATATAAAAGAGCTTCGGTGCAAGCTGCTTATACATGGGCCAAGAGCATCTCAGACGGACTGGATGACAACAGCGGAGCCATATCCGACCCGTTCCATCAGTATGGCAATAACGATCGAGGCATTGACGAGGAGGACCTGCGCAGCACACTCGCGCTGACTTCCCTGCTCAACCTACCCTTTGGTATCCAAGCCTCGGGTATTGTGAGCCTTACCACTGGCCCGCCATGGAATGTTACCTACGGCAAGGACTTTGACGGAGATGGCAATACGCAGGATCGGCCTGCAGGACTGACGAAGGATGCAGGTGGTCGAGCCAACTCCACGATGTTGAACCTAATCAATGCTGCCCGCACGTCAACCGCGTCTACTACGCTGCCATCTGGGTTGATCGTTCCGGCGTTGAATGCAGCAAACTGCGCAACGACGAACGCTTGCCTTGCTCCGGTCACGATGGCGCAACTCAGCCAGAGCACAGGAGGCAAAAAGATCGACCTACGGTTGACCAAGGGATTCAACTTCACGAGCCGTTATCACCTTGATCTATTCATGGAGGCATACAACCTCCTCAATACACCCAACTTTCTGGCGCCGAGCGGCGTGATCAGTTCACCATCCTTCCTACAGAGATCGGCGGCAAATACTCCGAGGCAGATGCAGTGGGGCGCCCGCTTTAGCTTCAAGGCGAAATAGCAGCGGATGCACTCTCTTGCAGTCCCCCAAAGAATTGAGGAGATCGAACCGGATGAAGCGCAATATTGTCCATGTTGTCGTATTCGCAGGGCTTGCCATCTCAGGCAAGCCCTTTTGTTCAGCCCAGGCACTCGAAACCCAACAGCCGCCTCCAAGCCTTGCTGCTCTTGCTCTTGCGCAGCATGATGGCACGCTCACGCTACAGGGACTGCATCATCCGGTGGAGGTGCTGCGCGACACCTGGGGTATCTCCCATATCTATGCACAGGACACCTATGATCTCTTCTTTGCGCAAGGCTTCATCGCTGCCCAGGATCACATGTGGCAGATGGAGCTGTGGAGGAGGAATGGAGAAGGCAAGCTGGCAGAGGTGCTCGGCACGGAGTATGTGCAGCGCGATACATTTGCCCGGCTGCTGGTATTCCGTGGAGATTGGAACGCTGAGTTCAAAAAGTACCATCCTGATGGACCGGTCATCTTCGCCGCGTTCGCGCGCGGAGTGAATGCGGCAATCCATGTGGCCCTCGAAGAGGGAAAGGTCCCGGTTGAGTTCCAGTTGATGGGATTCCAGCCAGAGGCAGTATGGACGGCGAAAACAGTGCTGACCCGGATGCCGGCATGGACGTTGTCTCGCAACGCATCGAGCGAGCTGGCGCGGGCCCTGGCCATCAAGGCTTATGGAGTTGATAAGGCCCAGCAGCTTATCTTCACCTCGCCGTATAAGCAGATTGAGATCCCTGCCGGTCTGGATTTGGGTGACATCGTTCCACAGATACTCGACATTGCTCGTAACGCGAATGACCTTAAGTGGAAGTTCAACTCTGCTACGAGCAAACCGCAGGAAGGTGGAGCAGCAAGCGGTGGAATGGCTGAGGTCGAGAAAGACAGCCAGCTACCTGCTGACAATCTTCCAGCCATGGAAGCTGACAGCAAGTTCGATCTCGGGAGTAACAGCTGGGTCATCGGTGGAACTAAGTCCACAACCGGTATGCCGATCCTCGCGAACGACCCACATCGAGAAGTTGTGAACCCGGCCTTACGCATGTTGGTACACCTGAATGCACCGGGATGGAATGACATTGGTGCAACAGAGCCAGGGATGCCAGGGATCAGCATCGGACATAACGATGATGTGGCCTGGGGCTTTACTATTCTTGGCGTCGATCAGCAGGACATCTATGTCGAAGAGACAGATACTAACAACCCTGATCGTTATATGTACAAAGATCAGTGGTTGACGATGACCTCTGACCAGCAACTTATCCATGTGAAAGGAAAGCTATTCCAACCGATAGTCTTCGATGTGAAGACTACGATCCACGGGCCGGTCCTCTATGAGGATAAGGCGAGGCATCGTGCGTATTCGCTTCGGTGGGTTGGCTCAGAAGTTGGTGGAGCGGGTTATCTGGGATCACTAAATGTTATGCAGGTGAAGAACTGGGGCGAGTTCACTGCAGATGTTGCAAAGTCCTGGTATCTGCCATCGCACAGCCTTGTCTATGCCGATATCAAGGGTAATTACGGCTATATGGCTGCAGTGCTCACGCCAATGCGAAAAAACTGGGATGGGCTACTGCCTGTCCCTGGCAAGGATGGCAAATATGAGTGGGATGGATTCTTACCATTCTCGCAATTGCCGAAGGAGCTAAATGGGTCGAAAGGTTTCTATGCTTCGGCCAATAACGATGTAGTACCGAAGTTGTTTCCGAAGTTCAATATTCCTCTTGGTTACGAGTACAGCGCGCCATATCGTTATGACCGCATTACAGAAGTGCTGAGCGAAAAAAAGAAGTTCGATGTGGAAGACTCTGAAAAGCTGCAACAGGACCATGTCTCTTTACCTGCTCGAACTTTGGTGCCGCTGTTCAAGGGAGTGAAGTCAGACAGAGCGGAGGTGCAAGATGCGATCGACAAATTGCTGGCCTGGAACTTTGTGGTGAATAAGGACGCGACCACCCCGACGATCTATGAGTACTGGCTGCTAAAGCTTGTCCCACTGGTGTATGCGCCGCATCTGCCTGAGATGTTGCGGAATAAGTTCAACCGCTACGATGTGCGCGAGGTGGTTGCCTGGATGAAGTCCCCGGACAAGGACTTCGGACCTAATCCAATCGCTGCTCGCAACCAGATAATGCTTACAGCATTGGAGCAGGCCTTAGTCGAACTCCGCCAGAAGTATGGCGATGACGAGTCCAAATGGATTTGGGGTGATATTCATAAGGCGACCTTTGAACATCCTCTGCTAACTGAAGGGACGAAGTCCGTCTTTGCAATTGAACCTGTTCGTCGAGGCGGAGATGCTTACACTGTGCAAGCGACAAGCAATGCTACGGAAAAAGGTGCGCAGCAAGAGCACGGAGCCTCGGCTATGCTTGTTCTTGACGTGAAGGACTGGGACCGTTCGGTAGGCCTCAATGCACCGGGTAATTCAGCGCAGCCGGGTGACGCACATTACTCCGATCTTGCTCCGTTGTGGGGTGATGGCAAGTACTTCCCACTAGCCTTCAGCAAGAAGAAGGTCGAGGAGGTTACGAAGAATCGTCTGGTGCTGTATCCGGAGTTAGAGAACGAAGCGAAGGAGCCGGAAGCAGCCTTCGAGCGAGTGCAGACTGACCTCTTCACCGACGAAAGTCCGGTAGCTATAGCATGGGGCGACTATGACAATGATGGCTATGCTGACCTATTTGTCGGTTACCGCGGCGGCATGGTCAAGCTCTTTCATAATGACCACGGACACTTTGTTGATGTCTCCATTGAAGCGGGTATCACGGATTCGAACGAAGTCCGTTCGGCAGCGTGGGGAGATTTCGACGGAGATGGTAACCTCGATCTCTACATAGGCTTTGCATTCAACTCCAGCACGCCGAACCGGCTCTACCGTGGCGACGGCCATGGCCACTTTACCGACGTGGCCGCGAAGATGGGGGTGAATGACTGGGGTGAGACTCGCCAATCCACATTCGTTGACTTCAATAATGACGGGCGACCCGATCTGTTCGTTGCCTTCCGCGAAAAGGAGAGCCGGCTCTACCGCAATGACGGCGACCACTTTACCGAGGTCGCCAAACAGATGGGCATCAACGGCGCGCGCAATACCGTGGGGGCTGTATGGTTCGACTACAACGAAGATGGACGACTCGACTTGTTTGAGGCTGACCAGAACGGTAAGACCAACGTCGTTTATCGCAATGATGGCGAGCACTTTACCGAAGTCGCACATCAGCTTGGCATGGATGGCCCCGACAGGACCATCGAACTAGGAAGCGTCAGCATTGCCGTTGGCGACTACAACGACGATGGTCGGCTCGATCTGTTCTTTGCCAATTACGGTCCTAGCTGGTTGATGCGCAATGATGGCGGTGGCAAGTTCACCGATGTCGCGCCCCAGATGGGTGTGGTCGTCAACAGGCACCTAGTTTCAGCCGGATGGGGAGATTACGACAATGATGGCAAGCTCGATCTCTACACGGACGGATACCTCTCTGGCCATCCGAATATTCGCGATTATCTCTTTCATAACGATGGCGATCACTTTATGGACGTAACGCCCGGCTACATGTTGAAGAACGATGCGGACCATGCAGTTGCGTGGGTAGACTATGACCAGGATGGCGCTCTCGACCTGACGTTGGCCAATCATGAACCGGGTGGGGTGCTTTCGCTCTTCCATAACAAACTGCCTGCGGTGCAGGCGCACCGTTCCCTTCAGGTGCTCGTGCTCGATAGTAAAGGCCACTATACGCAAGCGGGTGCTGAGGTCCGGTTATATGTTGCCGGCACACATCAGGTGCTGGGTGCGAGGCAGATGGACACGGGGAGTGCCTACGACGGACAGAGCGCAATTCCAGTGCACTTTGGTTTGGCTAAAGAAGGCAAGGTGGATGTAGAGGTAACGAGCATGAGCAATCTGGGCCGTAAGATCACGCGGGTCGAGGGTGTGGACCCCTCGTTGCTCCAAGGGAAGCCGCTCATCATAAAAACAGTGGCGCCCTGAGTTCAAGGCACCGTTTTGTATGTAAGCTGGAGACGATCGAAAAATGTATTGCGATACTCGACTGAGATTGGGCACGCCGTTTAGCATTGGCAGACGCAAGTGCAATAGAAAGAGTGAGCGCTAGATGCATTTAGAGACCGCTACGTCGCACGATCCATCGCAGGAAGAAAAGGACACGCCGGGCTGGCAGTTTGCTGTGACATCGGGGATTTTGGGATGGGTGCTCGACGCGTTCGATTTCTTCGTTATCGTCTTCCTCTTCAACGAACTAATGGAAAAGTTTCATGTAGGGAAACCGGCGATCGTCTGGTCCCTTACGCTAACGCTTGCGATGCGGCCAATCGGGGCACTTCTGTTTGGAGCTTTGGCTGACAGGTTTGGACGAAAGAAGCCGCTGATTGCCTGCGTTCTCTACTTCTCTACTGTTACAGTGCTGAGCGGATTTGCGCCGAACTATCTCTTTTTCCTGGCAATGCGTGCGCTTTATGGGATCGGCATGGGTGGGTATTGGGGCATCGGGGCATCGTATGCAATGGAAAGTGCTCCCAGGCGTAAACGTGGCCTACTTTCCGGCGTGATGCAGGGCGGCTATCCGGGTGGATATCTGCTGGCTGCCGTCGGGATGCAAACCATCGCTCCACGTTTCGGCTGGCAGATCATGTTTGTCGTTGGTGCCGTTGTAGCTGTTCTGATCGTGCTGATTACATTGAAGGCGCCGGAGTCAGATGCTTGGAAGATGCAGCGCAAGCCCTCCGTGAAGGTTATGGCTGCGACCATGCTGGAACATCGGAAGGCGTTTGCCTATCTGTTGCTGCTGATGACTGTCATGACCTGCCTCTCGCATGGCACACAGGATTTGTATCCCGATTTTCTCAAGAGCATCCCGTGGGTAGCCCATGCGACGGTATTTGGGATGAAGGCGACCTATGGCATTCCAGTGCTCTACAACATTGGCGCAATTATAGGAGCGCTGATCTTCGGACAACTCTCTGAAAGAATTGGCAGGCGGTATGCGATTATGG
>Ga0137415_10002011_pt1 | contig 20298 bp, 18 predicted proteins | sample CZODoug3_1_1_16f_FD_183082 | JGI IMG/M metagenome (GOLD analysis project Ga0137415, IMG submission 183082) | Vadose zone soil fungal communities from Angelo Coast Range Reserve, California, USA - CZODoug3_1_1_16fungal (Hybrid Assembly) | ecosystem: Environmental > Terrestrial > Soil > Vadose...
GAACACCTCCTGGCGCCGGAGCAGGAGCTCATGGTCCGGATGGATGACGCGAACCGGCGCCGGGAGATCTTCCATCCGGAGCATCGAGGTGCGCAGCCATTCGCCATAGGGGGCCTGACGGGCGATCCGTTCCTTGATTTCCTCGTCGGCGACGATGCGCTGCTCCGCGGTGTCGACCAGGAAGAGACGGCCGGGCTGCAGCCGGCCCTTCTTCAGCACCTTGTCCGGCGGGATGTCGAGGACCCCGACCTCGGACGACATCACCACCAGATCGTCCTTGGTCACGTAATAGCGCGAGGGGCGCAGGCCGTTGCGATCGAGCACCGCGCCCACGCGCACGCCGTCGGTGAAGGCGATCGAGGCCGGGCCGTCCCAGGGCTCCATGAGGCAGGAGTGGAACTCGTAGAATGCCTTCCGCTCGGCGCTCATCGCCTCGTCGCGCGACCACGGTTCGGGAACCATCATCATGATCGCGTGCGGCAGCTCGCGGCCCGACAACGTGAGCAGCTCGAGCACGTTGTCGAACATCGCCGAGTCGGATCCCTCGGTGTCGATCACCGTGAGGATCTTCAGCAGATCCTTGCCGAACAGCCTCGAGCGCATCATCGACTGGCGCGCGTGCATCCAGTTGATGTTGCCCCGCAGCGTGTTGATCTCGCCGTTGTGGGAGATGTACCGGTACGGGTGCGCGCGCCCCCAGGAGGGGAAGGTGTTGGTCGAGAAGCGCGAGTGCACCATCACGATCGCCGAGGAGACCGCGGGATCCTGCAGGTCGAGGTAGAACCGCCGCAGCTGCCCGGCGTTGAGCATGCCCTTGTAGACGATGGTCTTGTAGCTCAGGCTGGGGACGTAGAAGTAGCTGCGCCCCGGGATCGCCGAGCGGGAGACCTTCTTCTCCAGCAGGCGGCGGATCACGTACAGCTTCCGCTCGAACGCGGCCTCGTCGGGGACGTCCGCGCCGCGGCCGATGAAGACCTGGCGGATGACCGGCTGGCTCGCCTTCGCCGAACCTCCCAGGGTGGAGTTGTCGGTGGGAACGTCGCGCCAGCCGAGAAGCTGCTGGCGCTCGTCGCGGATGGTCTCGTCGAACAGCCGGTAGATCGCCTCGCGCCCGGGCTCGCTCGGCGGCAAGAACACCATCCCCACCCCGTAGCGACCCGGGCCCGGCAGCGTCAGCCCGAGCTTCGCGCAGGCGGCGGCGAGGAACGCGTGCGGCGTCTGCAGCAGGATGCCGGCGCCATCGCCGGTCTCCTTCTCGGCACCCGTCGCGCCCCGGTGCTCCAGGTTGCAGAGGACCTCGAGCGCCTTGACGACGATGTCGTGCGAAGGGCGGCCCTTGATGTCGACGACGAATCCGAAGCCGCAGGAATCGTGTTCGAGCGCCGGGTCGTAAAGGCCTTGCGCGGGCGGAGGTCCTGAATCTGCCATGTTCATCCCTGTCCGGGCCCCCAGGACCCGAAACTTCTTACTTCAACGCAGCGGAAGGCCGAACGCAACGCCTTTTCGGCGCGGTGCGGCAAGGAGCGGTCCGGGTCAGACAAAAACGTAGGAACGCCTGACCTGTACAGTCCAAAATCATAGCCGCAAAGCCGCACTTTGTGCGGCAGCGACTAGCACCCGGCGGCGCGCGCGAGCTGGCGGACCAGCGCCAGCACGGACTCGCAGGTCGGCGCCGGCACCGACGTCAGATGGGCCATCTCCACGACTGCCCCGAGCAGTGCATCGATCTCCATCGGACGCCCCCGCTCGAGGTCCACGAGCGTCGAGGGCTTGTGCGAGCCGACTTCGGCCGCGCCCGCGATTCGCGCGTCGACGTCGAGCGGCAACGTCACCCCCAGCTTTTCGGCGATCCCCTGCGCCTCCAGCATCATCGTCCGCGCCAGCGCCCGGGTCTCCGGGTTCGCGATCACCGCGTCGAGCGGCGAGCGGGTCAGCGCGCAGATCATGTTGAAGGAGAGGTTCCCCCAGAGCTTCACCCACAGGTTTTCGCGGATCCGGGTCCGCACCGGGGCGCGCAGACCGGCGCCGATCATCAGCTGCGAGAACTGCTGCGCGCGCTCGCTCTTCGACCCGTCGGGTTCGCCCAGGTCGAAGCGGTTCGAGTAGGTGTGCTCGATGACGCCAGGCGCGACCACGTCGGTGGCGGGATAGACGATGCAGCCGATCACACGGCTCGGCGGCAGCACGTCCCAGAGCCTGCCTCCCGGATCGACGCTCTGCAGGCGCGTGTTCTCCCACGGCCCACCCGACTTGTAGAAGTACCACCAGGGAACGCCGTTGATCGCCGGCACCAGCGCCGTACGCGGGCCGAGAAGGGTCTGAATCGACGTCGCGGCCGCGGGCAGCGAGTGCGCTTTCACGGCGATGACGACGAAGTCCTGCGGTCCCAGCTCGCGCGCATCGTCGGTGAGGCGCGGATGCGTCACCAGCGTCTCCCCTCCGCTGCGCAGCGTGAGGCCGTTCGCCTTCATCGCGGCGAGGTGGGGACCGCGGGCGACGCAGCTCACCTCGACATCGCCGGCCGCGGACAGGCGGGCGGCGATGTAGCCTCCGATCGCTCCGGCCCCGAAGACGCAGACTCTCATTTGTCCAGCCCCAGCTTCGCCGCGAGCCCGATGCGCTGGAGCTTTCCCGTCGGACCGCGCGGCAGCTCGCTGACGAAGACGATCTTGTGCGGCACCTTGTAGTGGACGAGGTGCTTCCCGGCGAAATCGCGCAGCTCGCGCTCGGTGGCCGTCTTTCCCTCCTTCAGCACCACGGCGGCCGCGACCTCTTCGCCGAGCTTCTCGTGCGGCATGCCAAAGCAAAGCGCGAGTTGCACGGAAGGATGCTCCATCAGGACCACGTCGACTTCCAGAGGCGACACCTTCTCGCCGCCGCGGTTGATCATCTCCTTCAGGCGGCCGCTGATGCGCAGGTAGCCGTCCTCGTCGAGCGACCCCTGGTCGCCGGTGCGGAACCAGCCGTTCACGAACGCCCTGGAGTTGGCCTCCGGATTGTCGAGGTAGCCGCGAGTCACGTTCGCTCCACGCACCACGATCTCGCCGCTCGCGCCTTGCGGCAACAGCCTCCCCGTCTCATCCATGATGCCAATCTCCGCGCCGGCCGCGACCCCGACGGAGCCGGCTTTGCGGGCCCGCGGCGGCAGCGGGTTCGAGGCCATCTGGTGCGACGCCTCGGTCATCCCGTACGCCTCGATCACGGGCGCCTTGAAGGCGGCTTCCAGCTCGGCCATCAAGCGGGGGCGCAGCGCCGCCGACGACGAGCGGATCAGGCGAAGCCGCCGGCGGGCAAGGATCTCCTTGTTCCGGTCGGCGCGGCCGAGGATGGCCCGATGCATGGTGGGGACGCCCGTCGTCCAGGTCGGATGCACCTCCTCGAGCCAATGGAAGAAGCGCAGCGCATTGAATCCCGGCGTGATGCAGACCTGGGCTCCCGCGGACAAGGAGGAGAGAACGCCCGCGATCAGCCCGTGGATATGGAAGAGCGGCATGATCTGCAGGCAGATGTCCACCGGCGAGAGCGCGAGCGTGCCCGCGATGTTGCGCGCGGACGCGCTCAGGTTCGACTGCGTGAGGGGGACGAGCTTGGGGCGCGCCGTGGTGCCGCTGGTATGCAGCAGCAGCGCGAGGTCGTCGCCTTCCCCGGCGCCCGGCGACTTCGCCCGCCCGCGGAGCGCGGGGGGCCCTTCGAGCCGGAAGCTCCCCGCACCCTCGCCCGGCTGGGGATGCAGTTCGACGATGGGGATGGAGAGCTTCGCGGCCACTTTTCGCGCCGGAGAGTCGACGCCTGCTTCGACCACCAGCACCTTCGGCTGCAGATCGCCCAGATAGAAGTCGAATTCGTCCTCCCGGTACCCGGGATTGAGGGGCGCCGTGGCGACACCCGTGGCCATGCACACGAAAGCCGTCCCCATCTCCGGCCCGGTGCGCAGCACGATGGCGACGGGGTCGCCGCGGCCGATCCCCATCGCGTTGAGGGCATCGATGGTATGGGCAGCCAGCTCCCGCAGCCCGCGCCAGGAGAGCGGCTTCGCCTCCGGCGCGCTGATGGCCGTCGAGCCGTCGACGCCGCGCGAGAGTTGCGCCAGGATGGCGTTCGGGTCCTGCACGCCTTTGCCCCTATCACGGCCGGCGCCGGTCAGAACACCGGGTTCTCGCGGTAGGTTCCCCAGAGTTTCTTCAGCTTCTCGACGATCTCTCCCATGCTGGCGCCGGCGCGCACCAACTCGATGGTGAGGGGCATGATGTTGGCCGATTCGTCCTTCGCCACCCGCACGAGCTGATCGAGCAGCGCCGAGACCTTGGCGTTGTCGCGCTCCTTGCGCACGCGGCGCAGCCGGTTGATCTGGCGCTCCGCCGTCGTCTCGTCGTGCGGGTGGATCTCGACGTCGACCTTCTCGTCCGGCTCCACGTACTTGTTCACGCCGATCACGGGTTTCTCGCCGGTCTGCTTCTTGATGGCGGTGTCATATGCATGGTCGGCGATGTGCTTCTGGAACCAGCTCTCCTTGATCAGCTTGATGGTTCCGCCGAGCTTGTCGACCTCGTCGATGATCTCGAAGATCTTCTTCTCGTAGTCGTCGGTGAGCGACTCGAGGAAATACGAGCCGCCCAGCGGATCGACCACGTTCGCGACGTTGGTCTCCTCGGCGATGATCTGCTGCGTCCGCAACGCGATCTTCATCGCCTCTTCGGTGGGGATGGCGAAGGCCTCGTCCATGCCGTTGGTGTGCAGGCTCTGGGCGCCGCCCAGCACCGCCGAGAGCGCCTCGAAGGCAGTCCGGATGATGTTGATCTTGTACTGCGGGCGGGTGAGGCTCGCCGCCGCCGTCTGGCAGTGGAAGCGCAGGCGCATCGATTCGGGGTTCCTGGCGCCGAACCGGTCTCGCATGATCTTCGCGTACGCCCGGCGCGCGGCGCGGAACTTGGCGATCTCCTCGAAGAAGTCGTTCTGGCAGACGAAGAAGAAGGCCAGCCGGGGAGCGAATTCATCGACGGCAAGGCCGGTCTTCGTCACCTCCTCCACGTAGGTGATGAGGTTGCAGAGGGTGAACGCCACCTCGTGCAGCGGCGAGGAGCCGGCCTCCGAGATGTGGTAGCCGGAGATGTTGATCGGGTTGTAGCGTTTCATGTTGCGCGCGCACCAGGTGATGCAGTCGCGCACGATCCGCACCGACGGATCGATGGGGAAGATGTATTCCTTCTGCGCCATGTACTCCTTGAGGATGTCCGCCTGGATGGTCCCCGAGAGCTTGTTCAGATCGAAGCCGCGCTTCTCTGCCAGCACCACGTACATGGCGAGCAGGATCCAGGCGCTCGGGTTGATGGTCATCGAGACGGAGATCTTCTCCAGATCGATGCCGTCGAAGAGCGCCTCCATGTCCGCGATGGTGTCGACGGCGACGCCTTCGCGGCCCACTTCGCCCTCGGACATGGGATGATCGGAGTCGTAGCCCATCAGGGTGGGCATGTCGAAGTCCACCGAGAGACCGGTCTGCCCCTGCGCGATGAGGTACTTGAAGCGCTTGTTGGTGTCCTCCCCGGTGCCGAATCCGGCGATCTGCCGCATGGTCCAATGGCGGCTGCGGTACATCGTCGGGTACGGCCCGCGCGTGAAGGGGAACCTGCCGGGGAGCCCGACGTCCTCGACGGGCGTGTCCTGGACGTCGAGCACGGTGTACGTCCGCTTCACCGGGAATCCGCCGCTGGTATAGAATTGGTCCTTGCGCTCCTTCTGCTTGCCGAGGAACGACTTCACCTCGCGCTGCTCCCAGTCGCGGATTTCGTTCTGCAGGGTCTCGGGATCGTCCAGCTCGATTTTGCTCATGGGTTTCGGGCTCCCATCGCTTCGATCAGTTGCTCGCCGGCGGCGTACGGGCTGATCTCGCGCGAGATCAGGCGGTCGGCCATGCCGCGGACAAGGCCGGCGCTTCGCTCGTGGAAGCGGATGCGCAAGAGGTCCTCCGCGGTCTTCAGCATGCGGAACTCGGCGATCTTGCGGCTGCGGGCGCGCCCGGCCTCAGACGCCTCCAGGAACGCCTTGTGCTTCTCGAGCGCGGCGACCAATTCCTCGAAGCCTTCGCCCTTCAGGGAGCTGGTGGCGACGACCGGAGGCCGCCACGCCGCGCTGGCATCGATGGAGACGCCGAGGGCCAGCATCTGCTTGAGGTCGCTGATGGTGCCGCGCGCGTCAGGACGATCGCTCTTGCTCACCACGTGGACGTCGGCGATTTCGAGGATCCCGGCCTTGATCGCCTGGATCTCGTCCCCCAGCCCCGGGGCCGACACCACCAGCGTGGTGTGCGACGCGCTGGCGATCTCCACCTCGTCCTGCCCGACGCCCACCGTCTCGATCACGATGTAGTCGTACCCGGCGACGTCCAGGATATCGACGGAGTCCAGGGTGGCCCGCGCCATCCCGCCCAGGGCGCCGCGCGTGGCCATGCTGCGGATGTAGACGCCCTCGTCGCCGGCGAGCTCGCTCATGCGGATGCGGTCACCCATGATCGATCCGCCCGAGTACGGGCTGCTGGGATCGATGGCGATGATTCCGACCTTGTGACCAGCCTCGCGCAGGCGACGCCCGAGCACCGCGACCATGGTGGACTTGCCGCTGCCCGGGACGCCGGTGATGCCGATGACGTGCGACTTGCCGGCGAGCGCGTAGATCTCGCCGAGCGTTTCCCTGCACTCGGGGTCGGCGGCTTCCGCCCGGCTGAGCAGGCGCGCGATGGCCGCCACCTCGCCTTTGAGGACACGTGGCAAGAGGTCGCGCGATGGAACCCTCATCGCGGACGGTCCTTCGCCAGCCTCTCGTTCAGCTCGCGGAAGACCTCGCGGTCGTCGATCACGCGCCGGGCCTTGAAGTCGGTGCGCGGGAACGTGCCACAGGGGACGACTTCCACGCCGGTCCGGAGCCCGAGCATGGTGTGGATGCGCTTCGCCACCGTCTCCTTGAACGCCACGAGATTCCCCTGCTTCTCAACCTCCGGCGTGGGCTCGACGCGCAACAGCAGCTCGTCCATCCTGGCGCCGCTGCGGCTGACGATGATCCGGTGCTCGCCGCCATAGCCCTCCACCTGGTTGAGCGCCGCGTCGATCTCGCTCGGGTACACGTTCTCGCCCCGGATGGTGAACATGTCGTCGATGCGCCCGAAGATCCCGTTGGGCAGGCGCGGGTAGGTGCGGCCGCACGGGTTCGGCTCGTCGACCCACTGCGTGAGATCGCCCGAGAGCAGCCGGATCATCGGCTGCGAAGTGCGCTCGAGCTGCGTGTACACGGGCGTGCCGCGCTCGCCGTACGGCACTCGCTGGAAGGTCGTGGGGTCGCAGACCTCGGTGTAGACGACGTCCTGCCAGCACAACATGCCTGACGTCTGCTCCGAGCCGGCGACGTTCATCCACGGCGTGATCTCCGCCATCGACCCGGAGTCGTAGACCTTGCCGTCGTACGCCTGCTCGATGCGATCCTTGACGCCAGGAACCGAGGCCCCCGGCTCGCCGGAGAAGAACAGCCGCTTGATCCCGAAGCTCTTCGCGTCGACGCCTTCCTTCTGGGCCACCTCCGCGAGGTACAGGGCGAAGGAAGGCGTGCCGTAGAACGCCTGCGGTTTCACGATGCTCATCCATTGCACTGCGCGCGAGGACATGCCGGGCGCGCCCGCTCCGAAGGGGAACGCCTTGCAACCGAGGCGTTCGCAGCCGGCGAGCGCGCCCCAGCTGCCCATGTACAGACTGAAGATGGCGGCGACGAAGACCATGTCGCCGGGGCGGATGCCCATCCCGTACATGATGCGAGCGTGCGCGTTGGCGATGTTGCGCCAGTCCCTGCGCCCGACGGCGAAAGCCGTCGGAACGCCGGTGGTACCGGAAGTGCCATGGACGTGGAAGATCTCGGATTCCGGAATACACAAATAATCACCGAAGGGCCGCACCCGCTCCTGCGCCCTGCGAAGATCAGCCTTCGTGATCACCGGGCACTTGGACTCGAAGTCTTCCAGCGATTTGACCTGATCCGGGTGAAAGCCGGCCTCCTCCCACTTCCTCCGGTAGAACGGCGCCTTCTCGTAGGCGTAACCGCACACCTCGCGCAGCCGCTGCACGATGGCCCGCTCGCGATCGCCCGCCGGCATCGTCTCGCGCCTGGGGAACCAATACCGGCTTCCCGCCTCGGGCCGGTACGTGTCATCGTATTGCGGCGGCCACGACCAGTATTCCATCTCGCTCATCGCCCACCCGTCCGGCGTCAGCGAGGCCCGCGCTCGCGAACCAGCCGGCGCACCGTATCGACGATCACGTTGGGAGGAGTGTCCTGCAGGAGGATCTCGGCGACGCCCATCTTCTTCAGCGCGCTCACGTCCTCGTCGGGGATCACGCCGCCGCCGAGGAGGATGATGTCGTTTACGCCGCGCTCCTCGAGCCGCTTGATGATGCGCGGGAAGGCGGTCATGTGCGCGCCCGAGAGCAGGCTGACGCCGAGCACGTCCACGTCCTCCTGGACGGCGGCGTCCACCACCTCTTCCGGGGTGCGGTGCAGTCCGGTGTAGATCACGTCCATGCCTGCATCGCGCAGGCAGCGGGAGACGACGCGCACGCCGCGATCGTGCCCGTCCAGCCCGACCTTCGCCATCAGCACTCGAATGCTCTCGGCCATCCAGCCTCCGGCCAGGATAGGGGCGTCCATCTCCAGGAGATGCGAATTTCGTATGCGAAATACGCTACTGTCAAAACCGTTCGCCCGTGTCAAGCCTTACGAAAGGGCATGTGGCTAGCGCCGACCTGGAGAGATCTGCTAGATATCATTTCGCATGCGAAATTCCAACGTCGACGTCATCAAGGCGGGACCCACGCTCATCGAGCAGGCGTACGACGCCATCCTGGCCGCCATCTGTGACGGGCGGCTGGCGCCGGGCGCGCGGCTGAACCAGGACGACCTCGCCGCGCGCATGGGGATCTCGCGGCAGCCCGTCGGACAGGCGCTGTCGATCCTCAAGGCGCAGAGCTTCGTGCGGGATACCGGCCGGCGCGGGCTGATCGTCGCGCCGCTCGAGCGGGAATTCCTCCACTCCGTCTACGAATTGCGCGAGGCGCTCGACTCGCTGGCGGCGAGCCTCGCCGCGCAGCGTTGCACGCCGCGGGATGCCGCCGAAGGAAGGAAGCTGGTCGCGGACGGCCGCGAAGCCGAGAAATCCGGGCGCGTCGATTCGCTGATCGAGGCGGACATGCGCTTCCACCTCTGGATATGCCGCGTCGCCGGCAACCCGCTCCTCGCGGAGACGATGCGCCTGTACTGGAACCATCTGCGCCGCGCGATGGCGGCGGTGCTGCGCGATCCCCGCCACCGGACGGAGATCTGGGACGAGCACGACGCGATCCTGGAGGCGATCGTCGCGAACGACGCCGCCGGAGCCTCCCACCGCGCCGCGGCGCATGCGCGGGAGGCCGGCAAGACGGTGGCCCGCTCGCTCCCGGCGACGCACGTTGGCCCGGGCACGGCCCGGCGCGTGGTGGCGCTCTCCGATGAGCCGCCACCGGCACCGCGCCGCCACAAGTCATCGTCCTGAGGGCTCGTCGATGACGAGCTTCGAGGAGGCCCTGCGAGCGCTGTTGCGGAGCGAGAGGCAGGGGCTGCTCTCGACCATATCCCTGCGGCATCCGGGCTATCCATTCGGTTCGGTGGTACCCTACGCGCTCTTCGAAACCGGCGAACCGGTGCTCTACCTCAGCCAACTCGCGGTCCACACCCAGAACCTCATATCGGACCCGCGCTCGAGCCTGCTCGTCAGCGATTCCGCCTCGCCGGAATTACAGCCCGCCCGCGCTACGCTCATCGGCACTTGTCGACCGCTCGCTGGTGGGATGCAGGAGGCTGCGCGCCGCGCCTTTGCCAGTCGGCACCCGCAGAGCGAAGCACTGGCCCTGCCCGGCTTCTCGGCCTTCTTCCTCCAGGTGGAGGAGGTGCGCTGGGTGGGCGGATTCGCGGCGGCGGCGTGGCTGCGCGGCGATGCCGTCAGCGGCAGTTGAGACCCGCACGCCGCTCAGCGGAACGGTGGCCGCACGGGCACCGTGAGCGACGCCTTCGAGAGGCTGGTGACCGAAGGAACGCGGCTGGGCGAGATGTACGGGCTGTCCACGTTGGTGATCTCGAGCCGCAGCGAGTCTTCGGAAGCGACTTGCATGAGATTGCCGTAGGCGAGGATGTCGACCTTGCGATCGCCGAGCGGCACCAGCGGGCTCCCGGAATCGAGCGTGGCCGTGCCGCGCGTCACGAGCGTGCTTTCGCCCGTCGGTGTCACGTCATGGAGCCGGACGTCGAACTGGACACGGTACGCGGTCGTGCTGGCGTGGAACGAGACCAGCGGCTGTCCGGCGACGAGGAAGGGTCCAGGCGCAAGACCGGCATCGGAGGCGATCCGGGCAGCGGGAATGAGGTATGTCGCTACGTCGCCGGGGACGACGTCCGGTGGCGGTGCGGTGCAAGCGGGTTGGAGTTGCTCGCAACCGGTGAAGACGACGCGTTCTCATCGACAGCCTGGAAGAACTGCTGCTGCCACCAGATCGAGCGGTAGCCGGCGATGCCGTCCACGACCTGGGTTCCGATCGGGGGCAGGTTGTTCGGTTCGCTCGCGAGGATATACGCGTTCCAGATGAAGAGGTAATCGGGGTAGTTCGGATAAGGGCGGTCACGGTCCCGGCGCAATCCGCCGAGGAACAGCCCCGCCAGGTAGCTCAGCTTGTACGAGCCGGGGACGTCGATGGAGTTCGTCAAATCACCGTTCGGCCGCAAGGCACCAAGCAGGTCCGTCCAGGGGACGATCGGCACGATCGTGCGGATCCGCACCGTGTTGTTGCCGGGGGTGTCGAACTTCGGGTGCAGCGCGGCAAGCCACGACTGACCGCCGCCATATGACGCGCCCAGCACCGCAACTGCGCCGCCGTCGAGTTGCAGTCCCAGCCCCGGTGCCGCATCGACCACCTGCCCGAGCAGGCTGCGCAGATCCCCAAGCTCGACGCCGAGGTCGGCGAGGTTTACCTGGCCCCACGACTTGCCGAAACCCCGCGCCGAATACCGGAGCACGGCGTACCCGCGCGCGACGAGCTTGTCGTCCCAGGCGGACGAACTGTTCTTGCTGCCCCCGTAGCCGTGCAGGTTGACGACGAGAGGATAGGTAGCGGCTGCAAGGGGAACCCGGACCGTGACGTCGAGCGCCGTGCCATCCACCTCGCTGGCGAGGAAGCCGGCGCAATCGATCCCGGCCGCCGTCGGCGCACACGTCAATCCCAGCGGCGTGCCTGCTCCGGTGAAGGCGCCGGTACGCCTGGTGTCGCGGCCGAAGGAGTGCGGAGGAGGGAGGGGTCCCTGTGCAAGCAGCGGGAGGGACGTGAGAGCTGCGAGCAGGCTGCCGAGGATCTGTCGCCGGATGCGCATGATGATCGTGGCCTATGCACTCCTCCAACCGTGCGCAACCTGCCAGTCTTGCGAACCCCCGGCGCTTGCGATAACGCAGCATCCCTCGACGGGAAGGAGACCCCATGAGCCTCGCGCGCCGGTGGTCGTTTTCCCTGTTGCTGCTCCTCGCCGCCGCATGCAGGGATCAGAGCACCGAAGCGCCGGCTTCGGGCGCCGGGGGAACCGCGACCGCGTCGGGCGGAGGGGCAACGATCGGCGCGGCGCTCAGCCTGACCGGTGCAGCTGCCTCGTACGGCGCTTTGCAGCGCGCCGGCATCCAGGCCGGGGTCGAGCAGGTCAACGGCGGCGGCGGGCCGAAGCTCAACGTGCTGATCGAGGATGACGCGTCCACCAAGGAGCAGGGCATCACCGTCTTCCAGAAGTTCATCAACCGCGACCGGGTGAGCGCCATCCTCGGGCCGACGCTCTCGAACACCGCCAGCGCCGCCGACCCGCTCGCGCAGCAGGCGAAGGTCCCGGTCCTCGCCATCTCCAACACAGCGCCCACAGGGATCACGGACATCGGCAACTACATCTGGCGCGACTCGCTGACCGAGGCGCAAGTGATCCCGGGCGCGCTCAAGAAGGCGCAGGAGAAGCTCGACTTCAAGACCGCCGGCGTGCTGTACGGCAACGACGACGTCTTCACCAAGGCGGGTTACGACGTGATGCAAAAGGCGCTCGCAGACCTGGCCGTCAAGGTGCTCGGAACGCAGACCTTCGCGAAACCCGACCGCGACTACAATGCGCAGCTCACCGCCCTGATCGGGCTGAAGCCCGACGTGCTGGTCGTCTCCGCCCTTGCAGACAACGCGTCGTCGATCGTGGCGCAGGCCCGCCAGCGTGGCTGGACGGGCCCCATCCTCGGCGGCAATGGCTTCAACAGCCCCGCATTCATCAAGAATGCCGGAGCCGCCGCCGAAGGAGTGATGGTCGGGACCTCCTGGAACTCGCTCAGCCAGGATCCCGCCAACCAGAAATTCCTCGAAGCGATGAAGAAGGGGGGGGTCAATCCCGACCAGTTCTCCGCCCAGGCGTACACGGGCGTGATCATCCTGGCCGAGGCGATCAAACAGGCCGGGGGGAAGACGGGACGCGAGGACATCGTGGCGGGCCTGGCCAAGGTGAAGGACCTCGATACCCCGCTCGGCAAGTTCTCCTTCACGCCCGGCCGCGACGCGCAGCACGAGCCGAGCGTGCAGCAGGTCAAGGACGGCAAGTTCCAGATCGTCCAGTAGATGGGCCAGCAAGTCCTCAACGGCATCTTCCTCGGGAGCATCTACGCGCTCTTCGCCGTCGGGTACACGCTGGTGTTCGGCGTCCTCGACATCCTCAACCTCGCCCACCAGGCGGTGTTCATGCTCGCGGCGTTCATCGCGCTCGCGCTCGTCGCCGACGCGCATCTGTCGCTCTGGGTCGCGCTGCCGGCCGCGGTCCTCGCCGGCGGCGCGATCGGGATCGTCCTCGAGCGGGTGGCGTTCCGGCCCTTGCGCGGACGCGCCGACTCGAACATCTCCGGACTGATCAGCTCGCTCGCCATGGCCACGGTGTTCGAGGCCATCGCGCTGCAGATCTTCGGACCGGACATCTCGCGGTTCCCGCCGGGCACCTTTCCCGACCGGGTGGTGCGGATCGGCGCAGCGACGGCCTCTCTCCTCCAACTCTGCATCGTCGGCATCTCGGTGGTGCTGATGGCGGTGCTCACCCTCCTGCTCGCGCGCAGCCGGCTGGGCCGGCAGATCCGCGCGGTGGCGGAGAGCCCGCGCGCGGCGCGCATCGTCGGCATCGACGTCGATCGCGCCATCGCCATGGCGTTCTTCCTCTCCTCGGCGCTGGGCGGCGCGGCCGGCGTGCTCTTCGGGCTGGCCTTCAACTCCATCTCGCCCGACGTGGGCCGCGGCGTGGAGCTGAAGGGCCTGGCGGTGATCATCCTGGGCGGAATGGGCAGCGTTCCCGGCGCCGTGATCGCCGGGTTCGCCCTCGGCCTGATCGAGGTCTTCACGGTGGCGCACCTCGGCTCCTCTTTCCGCGACGCCGTCTCCTTCGCCGTCCTCTTCTTCGTGCTGATCGCGCGCCCGCGTGGGCTGTTCGGGCGGGCGGCGGCCCGCGAGGCCTGAGCGATGGCCGATCTCCTGCTCGCCTATCAGTCGCTGTTCGCCTTCGTCGGCATCAACGGCTTGCTCGCGCTCTCGGTCTACACGACGCTGTCTTGTGGCCAGCTCTCGCTCGCCAACGCCGGGTTCATGGCCATCGGCGCGTACACCAGCGCCTTGATCACGCTGCGCGCGAGCGGAGTGCCGTTCATCGCTGCGCTGGCCGCCTCCGCGCTGCTACCGGCGATCGTGGCGGTGCTGCTCGGCCTTCCGGTGCTGCGGCTGCGCGGAGTCTTCCTCGCCATCGCCACCGTGGGTTTCGGCGAGGTGGTGCGGCTCTTCTTCGTCAACTGGGACTACACGAACGGCGCGATGGGCCTGGTGGCGATTCCACAGCGCACGCAGCTGTGGACCATCGCGCTCGCGCTCGCCCTCGCCCTCTTCATCCTCGGACGCCTCCGCGGCTCGCGCGCCGGCTATGCGCTGGAAGCGATCCGCGAGGACGAGACCGCCGCGCGCACCATGGGCATCTACACCACCGGCCACAAGATGGCGATGCTGGCGCTCGGAGCGGCGCTGGCGGGCCTCGCCGGAGGCCTCGAGGCGCACTTCACCTTCATGGTTGCGCCGGGCGGTTACGCCTTCGGCCGGGTCGTGGAGATGCTGGTCCAGGCGGTGGTCGGGGGGACGGCGGCGTTCTACGGGCCCGTGGTCGGCGCCGCGTTCCTGACGCTGCTGCCGGAGATCCTGCGCGAGGCCGGCGCGAGGCTCGGCCTCGCGCCCGGCCCGTTTCGCCTGCTCCTGAACGGGCTCATCCTGCTCGCCGTGATCCTCTATTTGCCCAACGGCCTCGTCTCCTTGCCGTCGCGTCTGCGGCGGCGGTCTCGAGGGGCCGCATGAGCCTTCTGCTCGGCGGCGTCTCCCGGGCATTCGGCGGCGTGCGGGCCGTCGACGACGCCAGCTTTTCCGTGGCGGATGGCGAGGTGCACGGCCTCATCGGACCGAACGGCGCGGGCAAGACCACGCTGCTGAACCTCGTCTCGGGGCTGCTCCGCCCGACCGGCGGCAAGATCGAGTTGGACGGTCGCCGCATCGACGGGCTGCCACCGAACCGGGTTGCGGCGTTGGGGGTGGCGCGGACGTACCAGAACATCCGCCTGTTCGGCGGGCTCTCCGCCGCGGACAACGTGGTCGTCGGCCAGCACCTGCGCCGCAATGCGCCGGTCTGGCGGCGGCTGCTGCTCCTGCCTTCCGCGCGCAACGAGGAGCGCGCCGCCCGCGAAGCTGCCGAGGCCGGACTGGCGCGGGTGGGGATGCGCGAGCGCGCGCTGACCCGCGCATTCAATCTCTCGTACGGCGAGCAGCGCCGGGTCGAGATCGCGCGGGCCCTGGCAGCGCAGCCCAGGCTGGTGCTGCTCGACGAGCCCACCGCGGGCATGAACCCGAACGAGGCGGCGGCGGTGGCGCGGCTCGTGCGCGAAGTGGCGAACGAAGGGCGCGCGGTGCTGCTCATCGAGCACAACGTCCGGCTGGTGATGGAGCTGTGCGACCGCGTGACCGTGCTCAACTTCGGGAAGGTGATCGCGCGTGGGACGCCGGTGGAGATCGGCAAGGACCCGGCAGTGATCGCCGCCTACCTCGGAGAGAGCCAGTGAGCGGCCCGCTGCTGGAGGTGCGCGACCTGCGCGTCGCGTACGGGCACGTCGAGGCCGTGCGGGGGATCTCGCTTTCGGTGAGCGCCGGAGAGATCGTGGCGCTGATCGGCCCGAACGGCGCCGGGAAGAGCAGCACGCTGAACGCGATCGCCGGGCTGGTGCGCCCCGCCCGGGGAACGGTGCGCCTCGAGGGCCAGGAGCTCGCCGGCGCCCCGTCGCACGCGGCGGTCGCGGCCGGCATCGTGCTGGTCCCCGAGGGCCGGGCGATCCTGCAGCGGATGACGGTCGCCGAGAACCTCATGATCGGCTCGGAGGCGCGCGCCTGGCCGGGAGGAAGGGAGGAGGCCCGCGCCGCCATCGAGGAGCAGATCCGGCGGTTCCCCTCGCTCCAGCGCCGTCTCGATGCTCCCGCCGGCGCTCTCTCGGGCGGCGAGCAGCAGATGCTAGCCATCGCGCGCGGGGTGCTGGCCCGCCCGAGGATCCTGCTGCTCGACGAGCCGTCGATGGGCCTCGCGCCGTTGCTCGTGCGGCAAATCTTCGAGATCGTCGGGGACATCCATCGGCAGGGGACAACGATCTTGCTGGTGGAGCAGAATGCACGCATGGCGCTGCAGGTGGCGCAGCAAGCCTACGTCCTCGAGCGCGGCGAGATCGCGCTCGAGGGGCGGGCCGGCGAGCTGGCCCGCGATCCCCGGCTGCAGGCGGCTTACCTGGGTGGAGAGGTCGAGGCATAGCAGACATGGCAGAGCATCTCATTCCTCCGGCGATGCTGCACCGATGGACGGTCGATCTCTGGCGCTGCGCGGGCTCGGGCGAGCGCGAGGCGGGCCTGGTCGCCGACCACCTGGTGGCGGCCAACCTCTCCGGACACGATTCCCACGGCGTCGGAATGACGCCGCGCTACGTCCGGGCGCTGCTCGAGGGCGATCTGCAGTTGAACCGCACCGTCGGGATCGTCGCCGATACCGGCAGCCTCCTCACCGTCGATGGACATCGGGGGCTCGGCCAGTCGATCGGGTTCCAGGCGATGGAGATCGCGGTCGAGCGCGCGCGCCGTCACGGCGTGTGCGTGATGGGTCTGCGGAACGCCCACCACATCGGCCGCGTCGGCCACTGGGCAGAGCAGGCGGTGGCCGGCGGCATGGTCTCGATCCACTTCACGAACGCGGTGTCGTCGCCACCCATGGTTGCGCCCTACGGCGGCGCGCAGGCTCGCTTTCTCACCAATCCCTTCACGGTCGGCATCCGGGGACCGGGTGGCGACCCGATCGTGCTCGATTTCGCCACCAGCGCGATTGCGCACGGGAAGGTGCGCGTCGCCTACAACCGGAAAGTCGAGGTGCCGCCCTCGTGCCTGATCGATGCCGAGGGCCGTCCCACCTGCGACCCGGCGGTGATGTTCGAGCCCGAGGAAGGCCCGCGCGGCGCGCTCGTCACCTTCGCGGCCCACAAGGGATACGCGCTGGCGATGATCTGCGAGCTGCTGGCCGCGGCGCTGATCGGCGGGCCGACCACGCGCCCGCAAACGATGACCATGAAGAGCGCCATCTGGAACAACATGCTCGCCCTCGTCTTCGACCCGGCGAGGCTCGGTTCCCTCGGCACTTACGAGATGGAGGCGCGGGCGTTCATCGACTGGGTGCGATCCGCCCCCCTGAGCGGAGAGATCGATTCGATCCTGATGCCTGGCGATCCCGAGCGCCGCTGTCGCAAGGCGCGCGCCGATGCGGTGCCGATCGACAGCGGCACGCTCGCGCAGCTCGACGAAGCGGCGCAGATGATCGCGCGCGCGAAGGGCCGGTCGCCCGGTCCCCTCTCGGCGAACATCGGAACGTCGTAACCGCGCTGTCTCAGGGAGACGCGCCGGCGACCAACTGGGCGCGGATCACTTCCTCGAGCTTCGCGATCACTTCGTGCTTGGTGCGGCCTTCCTGATCGTTCCACCCGATGATCGCGCAGTGGCATCCGTACCCGCCGAGGGAGCACGCCGGAACGTTCAGGCGCTCGCCGACGGACCACGTGGATGACCTTCGCCTGGACGGGAACGGGGCGATCGGCGTCGGGCAGCTCGAGTGCGACCGGCACCACGGCGCCGACCGGCAGCTCCGTGGAGGTCCGCACGAACATGCCGGTGGTGCTGATGTTCGTCGTTTCCGCGGAGAGGAGCCCGGCCCGGACCGAGAACGAGACCTTGAGCGACGCCGGGTAGCGGGGAGCGGGGAGGTGATCCGATTTCAACGGACCACCGATCCGGCCGTGCTGCTCGTGTGCATCTCCCCTCCCGCGGCTCTTTCTGCTCGTAGCGAGACCCGTCGGTAGGTTTCAAGGAGACGTCACACGCCATTTGCCATACCCGGGGCGCATCGCCGGTCGCGCACACTGAGAGTGGCACCGAGGACGCGAGAACCCCCCGCTGCTCCGCCGCGAACGGACGCGAACACTGACACCTGAGGCTCGCCGCCGCCGGCGCGCGCGTGCGGCTCCCGCGTGCGCCGATGCGGCCGCTCAGCCGACCTTGCGAACGTTCGCCGCCTGCGGTCCTTTCGGACCCTCCTGCACGTCGAATTCGACTTTCTGGCCCTCGGCCAGGCTGCGAAATCCCTCCGACTGGATCGCGGTGTGATGGACGAACACGTCCTTGCCGCCTCCGTCCGGCGTAATGAACCCAAATCCCTTCGCGTCGTTGAACCACTTCACGGTCCCGCTCGGCATCGAACACTCCTCGGCCCCAGACCAGCGCCGTAGTCCTGCACTTGACTTAAGCCGCGCGGGGCCCGCTGGCCAGTGCCGGCGCCGTCCGGAGTCTCGCGGGCGACAACCGCGTCATCGGGGGTCCCATTCGTTCGCGCGCCCGGCCAGCGGCCCCCGCTGCGGATTGACCACGCAGAAGCGCTGGCCAGTGGGGGCCTCCATCACCCACGGTCTTCACGAATGCGACGCGGCGCGCTCCGAGACCCTCGAGCCGCTTCACTTCCGCCTCCATGTCGTCCGTCTCGATGTCCAGGTGGATGCGGCCCGGATGATCGACCTTCTGCACGAGGAGGATGGGCTCGTCGGCGGTTCCGGCCAGTTGCCGGTAGTTCCCGTCGGCCGACTCGATCGGCCGACCGAGCGCGGCGCTCCAGAAGCGCGCCGCCTCGTCGGCGTTTTCGCTCCTGCAATCGATCACGAACGTGCTCAGCCGGCTGTGGTGCATGCGATCCTCCTTGCGGTCGGGAATCCGCGCTTCTTGATCGGCCGGCGAGCGGGCCGCTTGCGCTTTCTTGCACAGCCCCAAGGCGACATGGCTCCCGGTGGGCGGAGGCGCTCGCTTTCCTGTCCGCTCTGCAGGCTGGCCAGACGGCTCCCGGTGCTGGAGGGCGGCAGCCTTGCCGCCACGCGGCAGCGCGACCAGCGTACCGAGGGGGGCTCGCCGGCTGCGAGCTTCGGGGGGGGTTCTAACATGAGCAGGATTCGATTCGCGTCGCTGGCAGGCGTCTGCGCGGCGGCGGTATTCACTTGCACTGGGTGTGGCGCGGGCGGGGGCTGGAACGGAAGCGTCGCGAGCGCAGCCGCCGGGGATCCGGCGGAAAACAACGCCTGCAAGGCGCCGGACCATGGCAGGATCTCGTGCACCGTCGTCTGCGACGACGGCTACACGGCTTGCGGCGACCTCTGTATCCGTCTCGAGAGCGACCGCGCAAACTGCGGCGCCTGCGGAAAGGCGTGCAGCAGCGGCCAGACCTGTAGCGCCGGCGTATGCGTGAGCGCATGTCTCAGCGGCCAGACGTCGTGTGACGGCGCCTGTACGGACACGGACAACGACGACCGCAACTGCGGCGCCTGCGGCCACCGCTGCTCCGCCGACCACGCCAGCTCCGCGTGCCGCGAGGGCTCCTGCGACATCTCCTCCTGCCATCCCGGTTGGGCGAACTGCGACCACGACGTGGGCAACGGTTGCGAGACCGACGTCGGGAACGACCGGAACAACTGCGGCGGCTGCGGGGTGAGCTGCGGCGAGAACGAGATCTGCGATCACGGCCATCCGGTCAGCTGCGGCCCCAACGAACATCGCGAGGGCAACCAGTGCGTCGCGAACCGCTGCGGAGATACCGACAACGATCGCGACAACTGCGGGTCCTGCGGCAACCGTTGCGGCGAGGACGAGATCTGCGATCACGGGCATCGCGTCCGCTGCGGATCCGGCTACCACCGGCAGGGGAACGCCTGCGTCCCGAACGGCGGCTCCTGCGGCGATACCAGCAGCGATCGCGACAACTGCGGCGCCTGCGGAAGCAAGTGCGCGGACGACGAGATCTGCGAGGGCGGCCACCACGTGCGCTGCGGCTCCGGGTCGCACCGCGAGGGCAACCGCTGTGTCGCGAACCCCTCTCCCTGCGGGGACACCGACAACGACCGCAACAACTGCGGGGCTTGCGGGAGCCAGTGCGCGGACGATGAGATCTGCGAGGGCGGCCACCATGTGCGCTGCGAGGCGGGCCACCACCGCGAGGGCAACGCCTGCGTTCCGGACACGAGCTCCTGCGGCGACACGGATCACGACCGCAACAACTGCGGCGCCTGCGGCAACCGCTGCGGCGAGGACGAGATCTGCGATCACGGCCACCGCGCGCGCTGCGGCGCTGGCTACCATCGCGAGGGCGACGCCTGCGTCCCCAACGGGACCTCCTGCGGAGATACGGAGAACGACCGCAACAACTGCGGCGGCTGTGGCAACCGCTGCTCCGATGAGGAGATCTGCGAGAAGGGACATCGCGTCCACTGCGGCGCCGGATACCACCGCGAGGGCAACCGCTGCGTAGCGAATGGCGGCGGATGCGGCGACACCGACAACGACCGCAACAACTGCGGCGCCTGCGGCGATCGCTGCGGCGACGACGAGGTCTGCGAGCGCGGACGTCACGTGCGCTGCGGCAGCGGCGCTCATCGCGAGGGGAACGCGTGCGTGCCGAATGGCCCGTCCTGCGGGGATACCGGGAGCGACCGCAACAACTGTGGCGGCTGCGGCAACCGGTGCGCCGACGACGAGATCTGCTCGCAGGGGCAGAGGGGCAGGTGCGGGAATGGCAAGCACCGGCAGGACAACCACTGCGAAGATG
>Ga0137415_10002015_pt1 | contig 20247 bp, 16 predicted proteins | sample CZODoug3_1_1_16f_FD_183082 | JGI IMG/M metagenome (GOLD analysis project Ga0137415, IMG submission 183082) | Vadose zone soil fungal communities from Angelo Coast Range Reserve, California, USA - CZODoug3_1_1_16fungal (Hybrid Assembly) | ecosystem: Environmental > Terrestrial > Soil > Vadose...
AGCGCGCGGTGGTCGCCTACATGCCGACGGGAACCGCACCGGAGGACTTCGATCTGGTGCGCGAGCTTCGCCGGCGTCCGTTCCTGTTCGAGCCGGGCGATGGGCTGTTCCACATGATCTACGCTGGAGCGTTGCTGCCGGCGGGCGTGGTCGTGCTCGACGCATTCCTGGCGGGGCTGCGCGCCTTGCGGGATATCGCGCCAGATACTGCGTCACGGCTGCGCGTGCATTTCGTCGGCACCGGCCGGTCACCCGACGATCCGCAGGGCCATCGTGTGCTGCCGAGGGCGCGCGAGATGGACGTACAGGACATGGTGAGCGAGCATCCTCACCGGATTGGTTATGTAGACACGCTCAACCACCTGGAGCTTGGCGACGCCGTTCTCGTGCTCGGCTCGACGGAGCGCCACTACACACCTTCGAAAGTGTTCCAGGCGATCCTGTCGAAGCGACCGGTCTTTGCGCTGCTGCATGCCGAGAGCACGGCGGTCGGCATGATACGGGCAGCGCGGGCGGGGCGGGTGCTCAGCCTGACCGAGCACACGATGCCTGGCCCCAACGCCATCGCTACCGAACTCCAGGCGCTCATGGGCGACCCCACGTTCGATGCCCGAGAGGTCGACGCCGTGGCTTTCGAACCTTATTCGGCGAAGGAGTCGGCGCGATCTCTGGCCCATGCACTTGATCGTGCATGCGACCGCCAGCGCCGCATATAGGCGCCCTGCCATGACGCTGCGCATTGGCTTTTTGGTCAGCCATCCGATCCAGTATTACGCGCCGATCTTTCGGGCGCTCGCTGGGCGATGCGATCTGACGGTGTATTTCGCGCATCGCCAATCGGCTGAGCAGCAGGCAAGTGCTGGCTTTGGCGTTGCGTTCGACTGGGATGTCGATCTGCTCTCCGGATATCGCAGCCAATTTCTGACCAATGTTTCGAGGTCGCCCTCGACGGACCGATTTTGGGGATGCGACACGCCCGGCGTCCGGCAGGAAATCGCTCGCGGCCGCTTCGACGCCTTCATCGTTCCGGGCTGGGCACTCTGGTCCTATTGGCAGGCTGTCCGGGCATGTCGCCGGGTCGGCGTTCCTGTGCTCGTTCGTGGCGATTCCCAACTGCGTGGCCGGCGCAATGCCTTGTTGCGCAGTGCCAAAGAAGTGGCCTTTTCTCGCCTGCTTCGCTATTTCGATGGCTACCTCTACGTCGGCCAACGCAATCGCGAATATCTGTTGCATTATGGTGCGCCGGCATCGCGGCTCACCTTCTCCCCGCATTGCGTTGACAACGACGCCTTCCGGGCGGGCACCGTTGCCGCGCGGCAGCGAGTCGAGGGCGAGGGCGCTCAGCGCACGGGCAGAAGGCGAATCCTTTTCGTCGGCAAGCTGGTCCAGCGCAAGAATCCGCTCGACCTGCTGCGGGCTGCAGCACTGCTGCAGAACCAGGGTCAGTCGCTCGAAGTGGCTTTCGTCGGTTCGGGCGAACTGGCCGGAAGTCTGGAGGAATTCGCCAGAACCGCGGGCGTCGCGGTGCAGTTTCATGGCTTCGTCAATCAAAGCCAGCTGCCCGCGATTTACGCGTCAGCCGATGTAATAGCGCTCCCGTCCGATGCAACCGAAACCTGGGGACTGGCGATCAATGAGGCCATGGCTTGCGGCGTGCCGGCGGTGGTATCCGACGCCGTCGGCTGCGGCCCGGATCTGGTCGAGCCGGGTCGAACAGGTGCCGTCTTTCCAACGGGTGATGTCGCCGCGTTGGCCAAAGCCCTCGTTTCGGTATTTGCATTCGAGCCTTCGACAACGCGGCAGCGACTGGCCGAGCGTATGCGGATCTATTCGCCCGCCGGTGCGGCGGAAGGTATTGTCGAGGGGGCGAATAGTCTTTAGCTGCACCCTTTGCTAAGGTGACTCCAGTTGCGCGACGACACGATTTTGTCCCTATGACCACTGCAAGCATATCACGGTCCCGGCTGATGCCGACGCTGGACATCAGCCTCGTTCGTCGAGGGTTTGGCTACTTCGCGTGCCTTTGCGCGGTGCTCGCTCCATTTACGCCGGAACCCGTTGCCTTTTTCGTCGGCGCGTCCGTACCATGGGTGTGCTTGCGCATTGTGGCCACGCCGACCACACCGGCGGCGGTTCTGTATCTGATAATCTGGCAGTGGCTTCAGATATTCAGCCGGATACCGCAGACCTGGATCGACGGCGACACGCTGTCGACCGGGCTCTTCGGCCCGAACGTCGCGCGCGCTTACTGGTACATGCTGGCGAGCGTCGTTGTCCTTGCCATGATGATCCGCGTCGCGCTGGCCAGGCTCAGGCCGCCCACACCGGCCGAGCGGACGGCCCACCATCGTTGGCAGATCCGGGACCTGCTGCTTCTGTACATTGCAGCGACGGTCGTCGCGACGGCATCCGCGGTCGTCATATTCGCAGCGCCTGGCCTTGCACAGCCGATAGATGCGCTGTCGCGCGTCAAGATCGTCGCGCTCTTCATGTTGTTCACCTACGTCCTGTCCACCGGCCGCGGCATGAAGATGATGGTGGGCGTGATCCTGTTCGAAGTCCTATCGGGCTTCACGGGCTTTCTTTCCGATTTCCGCGGCGTGTTCATCTATCTCGCGGTTGCGGCCGTGGCGGCGCGGATCAAGTGGTCGGGCACGGTTGCGGTGGGAGCGACCCTCGGCCTCGCGGCACTGGTCGTGCTCGCGCTGTTCTGGACGTCGGTCAAATCGGACTATCGTACCTACGCCGCAGGGTCGTCCGAATCGCAGCGGATCGTCGTGCCGCTGTCAGAGCGCATGGAGTATCTCGGTGGCCGAGCGGTCACGCCCGGCAGCATCGACCTGAGTGAGACGTCCTATGCGCTCCTCAGTCGTCTCGCATACGTCGACATTTTCGGGTCAGTGATCGACGTGCAGGAGGCCTCGCCAGAGCCCATTCCAATGCGGCAATGGATGGAGGCAATCGACCACGTTCTGACCCCGCGCTTCCTCTTTCCCAGCAAGGGCGTATTGTCGGATTCCGAAGTCTTCATGCGCCTCGCCCGGCGCTTCTCGACGGAAGACATTCGTATGGGAACTTCCATCAGCGTCGGGTACATGGGCGAGAATTTTGCCGATCTCGGCTTCCCCGGCATGCTGATCGGTATCGCCGCCCTGGGATTGATCATAGGCGGCGGCATACGCATCCTGATGTCTTTCCACGTGCCTCAGGTGGTACGTGAGGGAATTGTCATGGCATTTGCGTTCGGCATGTCACGAGACGGCGTGGAGGTTTCGCTGCCCAAGATCTTGGGCGCGGTGGTCATGTTCGTGATCGTCTTCCTCCTGCTGAACAGGTTCGTCTTCCCGAAGGTGATGGGCTGGCTCGGCCACCAGACGGGACCCGCTCTCACGGTCAAGCCTTCCTGATGATCTTCGCTCGGCTGGTCCCGAATGTCGGACGATGCTTCGGGAGGCGGCGAATCTTGCTGGCGAAATGATCGACGTTTCGATCATCATACCAACCTACAATCGTCTGTGGGCGCTTCCGAAAGCCGTCGATTCCTGCATTACCCAAGGCTGCACGGTCGAGGTCATTGTCGTCGATGACGGCAGCACCGATGGGACATGGGAATGGCTGCAGAGCCGAAAGGACCTTGTAAGCATCAGAAGAAACAATTGGGGCAAGGACTGGGCGGTCGTCGCAGGCATGGCAAGAGCCAACGGTGAATATATTCGCTTTCTCGATTCCGATGATTGGCTGAAGCCGCAAGTGAATCTCGGGCAGCTGACGCAGGCCCGCGAAGCGGATGCCGACGTGGTCGTTGCCGGCTACGAGGACTACTATGAAGATTCCGACAGGCTCGAGCCTCATCCTTGGGTCGATTGCGATGACTTCGTCGCGCAGCAGTTCGGCGAGGTTCCCTTTTCCCACTATTCCGCGTTTCTGCTCCGCCGGTCGTTCATAGAGGACATCCCACACCGGCAGGAATTTGCGCTTCGCGACGACCGGATGTTTATCCTTGAAGTTGCGATCCGCAAACCGCGAGTGGCGGTCTATCGGCAACCGGCATTCGTCCATCGCCATCACGGTCGTGGCCGGCTGCAACGGACAAGTGGTTTCCGGCGCACACTTGCGGACTGGACGAACATAGAAGTGTATCGGAAAGCAGTGAGCTTGCTGGCCGCGCGCGGGGAATTGTCGGCACGACGCAAGCGGGCGGCCGTCAGCTATGTCTGGCCGGTCGTTCGCAACCTTGCGAAGACTGAGCTGGATGAGGCAGCGGCGGCGGCCAAGTGGATATTCGAACTCGATCCGGATTTCGTTCCTCCGGTGCGCAAGAGTATAGCGATGGCCTACAAGGTGCTGGGCTTCAGGGCGACGGAGCGATTGCTCCGGATAAGAGCCCTCGTTGTCCGGCAAGCAGTCGACGGCCGATGAGGGAAATGCCTCTTAATCGCCGCGGGACGACGGACATACACGTCGCTCACTGCGTCGGATTCTACTTTCCACAGACGGTCGGCGGCACCGAAGTCTATGTCCATGACCTTACGACAGAGCTCTCGCGGCGCTCCATTCGCAACTCGATAATCGCCGCGACCGATCGCGACTTCGAGCGCTACGACTGGGAAGGCATCCCCATCCTGCGATATCCCAGCAATTGGGCCGACCTGCGGGAATATGCGTCAACATCGCAGAGGGCAGGCCTCAGCAAGTTCCAGGAGCTGATCCTCAAGATCGATCCGGACATCTTTCATCTGCATTCCTGGACGACCGGGGCAGGCCTTCGACACCTGGTCCAAGTGGCCCAGCTCGGCATTCCGTGCGTTGTCACGATGCATGTGCCGTCGGCGTTGTGCCTGCGCGGCACCATGCTCCTGAAGGGCGAACAACCATGTGACGGTCGGATCGATGAGAAGCGATGCGGACAGTGCTGGGCCATGTCCCACGGTTTGCCTGAACCGCTGGCGTTCGGCCTGTCGCGGCTGCCGCGACTGGCGGTAGGCCGCGGTTGGCGGACGAACGTGTCGCGCCGAATGGCGACGGTCCTATCGGTTCGTTCGCTGGTCAAGGGCCAAGCCGACGACCTGCAAACGATGGCCTCATTGTGCGACCGCATCGTTGCGCCCAGCCAATGGGTCCATTCGGCCCTCACGGCCAACGCGGTTCCGTCGCAGAAGCTCGTCATCTCGCGACAGGCTGTCGCCCCATCGCTCGTCGACCAAGGTTCGCGCAAGCGGCAGAAGACCACCAGTGGCGAGCTCCGGATAGGCTTCGTGGGCCGATTGGAACATTACAAGGGTGCCCACATTCTTCTGGAAGCCATGGCTCGGATTCCGGCGAGCATCCCACTTCGTTTGCTGGTCGTCGGCAGCGGTACCGACCTGGAGTATCTTGGCAAGCTCGAAGCCATGGCCAACGAAGACAAGCGCATCGAGTTTCTCGGCGCAATGCCACATGATCGGCTTTCCGAATTTCTGGAGCAGATCGACGTTCTGGCCGTTCCGTCGAACTACATGGAAACCGGCCCGCTCGTCGTGCTCGAGGCTTACGCCTTTGGCATCCCCGTCATGGGAGCGAATATCGGCGGCATTGCAGAACGAATTCGAGACGGTATCGACGGATGGCTCCTTCCGTTCAACGACAGTCAGGCATGGGCGGCGGCGATGCAGGAGGCCGCGCTGAACCGGGACAAGGTCGCCCGTCTCGTTGGGAACATTCTTCCCAGCCGCACGATGGCGGACGTCGCATCGGACATGGCATCGTTGTACCGAGAAATCCTCGAAGCCAAGGCAGGGAGCGAGTTGGGCGCAGCGAAGACTGCAGGCGCGGCCTCCGCGTCGGAGGCCGGCTGAACGAAATCTAGGTCGGCGCGACCGAGTGCGTTCTGTTGACCATCACGCAATCCACCTCGATAAGGGCGAAATCATCGCTTCGATTGACCGGAAAAAATCCGCTCGCTGAAAAACCCTTGTGCTGATAGGCCGCGAGCGCCTGCAGATAGTCCGTCATTCCGTCGTAAATTGGAATCAACGACAGCTCGGATAGGATGCAGCAGATCTTGTCCAGCGATGCACTCGCGCCGGCGAACACTTCCAGGTCGTAGCCCTGGGTATCCATCTTCAGGAAAATCCGCCGCTTCTTGTCGCAGAGATGCTGTTCGACGAAATGGTCGAGTGTGGAAACCTCGACCTCTTCCTGACGCTGGACCTTGATGTCGTTGAATTTCGCCGTGCCGTAGTCGTTCGGCCTCAAGGCCGACGAAAACACCGATCCTTCCGAGACATTCAACACAAGGTTGCCCGGCGCCTTGCCGAGAGCCAGATTGTGCGCAGTCCAGTGCGGGTCGCCAGCAGCCGCCTTTGCAAGCAGGTCGTAGGTCAGCTTGACCGGCTCGAACGAGTGAATGTCGCCCTTGAAGCCGAGTTCCCTCATCATGGCGCCGAATTGGCCTTCATTGGCACCGACGTCGACGATGGTGTCGATTCGATAGCTTGCTAGAACCCCCCGCAGGTGTTGGCCGAGCGGGGCAACATTGCCCACCCGCACGATGTCGACCTTGAAGGCGCGACGGACTCCGCGCCGAATTGCCTGCCGAAGTTTCTCCACTGACATGACCGATCCCTTCGCGCGCGGCACCCCTTGTGACGGTTGGCGGCATTTGCGTTTTGTGTGAAAAGGCTACAGCCGATGCGATAATATCAGGAGATACGGGTGTGTGGGCGACTTCGCCTGCGAACTCTGAAGATCGGCTTCTTGGGGCCCCTAGGTGCAGTTGCGACGTCCGATAAATCTCTTTTACGAGGAGCCAGACCCTGATCGATGGGTGCCGTTCGACCATTTGCCACGGAAGTTGATCCGCAGGCTGGTGCGCGGTCCGCGCTCCCCCGGGGGAACAATGCGCGTGTTCCTCAACTTGATGGCGGGCCTCGACCGGATTGGCGTGCGTTACCGGGTCAACAACTATCGCTACAGCAGAGCCAATCCTGAAGAGCTCGCTTGTCTGATCGGCAAACCGCATCTCCTCCGGAAGTTCGCGCCGCGTACGCCATTGCTCTTCGGCACGTCGATCTACAATCATCCGATCGACGACGAGTTCCTGCCGTCACGCCAGGCCATCCGGCAGGTTCTCGTGCCAAGCGAGTGGGTCAAGCGCATGTTCTCGAGTGTATGGCCCAATCTCGTCACCGTCTGGCCGGTGGGTATCGACACGGAACTCTGGGCACCTGCACCGTCGAAAACCAAGGATGTGGACGTCATTGTCTATGACAAGATTTTTCGCGATCGCGAGCACTACGACGCCACACTGATCGGTCCCATGATGGCGGAGCTGCGCCGTCGCGGACTTGTCGTGGAGCACCTGCGCTATGGCTCCTATCTCGAGAAGCAACTTCACGTGCTCAGCCGCCGCGCGCGCTCGATGATCTATCTCAGCCGGCATGAGACTCAGGGCATTGCTGTGGAACAGATGCTCGCCTCTGGGGTGCCGGTTCTTGCCTGGGATTCAGGTGGCGAATGGCAAAATCTCCAATACCTTCTGCGCGGCGTGCGTTTCGGTCCGGTCACCTCCGTGCCGTACTGGGATGACGGCTGTGGCAAGAAGTTCACCGACGCGGCGGATTTTCCGACGAGATTCGACGAGTTCTGGCGCGGCGTGCAATGCCATGCGTTCGCGCCCCGCGAAATGATCCTGAAGCATAAACTCACTCTCGAAGACGCGGCCCAAGCCTACGTCGGGCTGGTCGAGAAGTACGACTACTAGCGTCTTCTAGCCTGCAACTCCGGGCGGGCCATCTGACTCCTCGAGCCAATCGGTTATGCGGCCCTCGCGGCCGATCGTGCCGCGTTGCAGGGGAAAGATCCGGTCCACGATCTTCGCCGGCATTCGCCGCCGGGCAGCGAGGACGAGGCGCAGGCAAGAGCGCTGAAAATCGAACGGATGCCGGCGCAGACACTTTTGATCCCAGCGGGCCAGCCGGTCCGGATAGCACCGGGTCGCCACGAGCGAAGGCGCGTTCTGGCTGGCAAAGGCGGCGAGCATGCGGCGTTTGCAATCGAGTTCCCCGGGATCGAGGCGGAATTTCATCAGCGGTCGACCGTCGATGCCGTCCGGCGGGCCTTGGTAGGAGACCAGTCCGAATAGCCACCGTATGCTCAACGCGATGATCCTGTGGGGCGTGTCATTCAACGAAACGTTCGGGCTATATTCGGGCGCCTCGAAAACAGCGAACTTGTCTTGCGGCGTCACGAGGGAGCCTACCAGCGCGGCAACCATGTCGTGATGGACGTGCCCGCCTTCGAACATCGGCATCACGATCGCCGTGGGCTGAAAGTCGTCGATGATCGATCGCAAGGTCTTGGCCGCGGCCTGCAGCCTCAAAGGGTCGCGACGTCGCAATGGCGGCAACAAGTCCAAGTGCCGAAGGTCGCTGGGGGCGAGGCCTGCTTCGCGCCAGGCCGCGCGCGCTTCGGCAGCGCGCCGTTCCGCCAATCCAGGTGTTTCGTCGGGCGCCAGGTAGACAATGCGTGTGATGCCGCCCAGCCGTCGGTTGCGCGCACCGATCCCGCCGGCTGAAATCACGCAATCGTCTTCGTGTGGGGCGAGAATCAACAGCCGCCCCGGTTTGTCCCAGCGGGTCCAATGCTCGATGACGTGGATTCTCCAGAGTGCCCAGCCAGATAATGCAAATAGAAGCGCATAAAGACACGCCGGAGGCAGCGCGAGCCAACGCAACCCGGAATCGAAAACGACAGCCACGCACCCGAACAGGACGGCGAAGATGCCGAGCAAAAGGACCGCGATCGAAGGCCTGAAGTAGATGCGGAGTTTCATGCCTCAGCGCGGCGTTTCGAATCGCTTCATGGTTGATGGTCCATGCGTCCGCTACCTATGCTATTGGTAATGGGCGGACCGCAAGGCCCCAAGATCATTCAAGGGGCGGGGCAGCCCGAGGCCCTTGGACCACTGGACGAGCTTTTTTGCGCCTTCTGCACATCGTTCCAACGTACTTCCCGGCGGTTAGGTATGGCGGCCCGATTCGCTCGGTCCACGCCTTGTGTCGCGAGCTCGCGGCGCTCGGCCACGATGTCCACGTGTTCACGACCAGCGTTGACGGGCCGGGCGACAGCGCAGTGCCCCTCGAAACGCCGGTCGAGCTCGACGGTGTGCAGGTCACCTATTTTCCCAGCCGCCTTCTGCGCCGGCTCTACTGGTCACCGGCCATGCGCCGCGCGCTTTCTCCGACTGCCGCCCGCTTCGACCTTGTTCACCTGCATGCAGTTTTCTTGTGGCCGACCTGGGCCGGAGCACGCGCCGCGCGCGAGGCACGCATTCCCTACGTTGTCTCGCCGCGCGGCATGCTTGTGCCGGAGCTCATCCGTCGCAAAAGCCGTTGGGCGAAGAGCGCCTGGATCGCACTGATCGACCGCGCCAATGTCGAGGGTGCGGCCGCGATCCATGCCACGTCGAGCGTTGAGGCGCGGCACCTCGAGGCATTCGGCTGGTCGCTGCCGCCGATCACCATAGTGCCGCACGGCGTTGACGATCCCGCGCCGGCATCGGACCCGCTCTCGCCGGACGTGGCCGCCGCGATCGCCGGTGGACCGATCGTCCTCGCGTTTGGTCGAATCAATTGGGAAAAGGGCCTGGACCGACTGATTGCCGCGCTTCCACACGCTGCCTCGGCCCGGGTCGTGGTAGCAGGCGACGACGAGGAAGGATACTCGCGCTTTTTGGCGTCCGAAGCCAGGCGGCTCGGAGTGTCGGAGCGTGTGACCGTGCTGGCGCGTCACATCGACGGCGCCGACAAGGAAGCGCTGTTCGCTGCGGCTTCGCTGTTTTCCATGACGTCGCTGTCCGAGAATTTCGGACTCGCCGCCTTCGAGGCGATGCGTCGTGGCGTACCGGTGCTCGCGACGCCGGGCGTGGGCATGTCGGAGATCGTTCGCGATACCGGCGCAGGCCTCGTCGTCGAGCCGTTGCCGGATGCCATCGCGGCCGGCTTGAACACCCTGCTGTCAGATGCCGCCAAGAGCCGGGCGATGGGTAAGATCGGCCGCGATCACGTCATCGACAACTATGGCTGGCCGTCGGTTGCTCGCCGCATGGAAGGGCTCTACCGGTCGATCCTGGAGACCGGCACCAAGGAGCGCTTGGGCGAATGAACGACCTCCTGCGGCAGAGTCCGTTCGATCCGGTCAGGGAACGCCGACTGGTCATCATCGCCGACTGGCTTCCGCCGGATTTCGGCGCCGTCGGTCAGTACATGCAGATGCGCGCGCGCAGCCTCGCCGAACGCGGTCACGATGTAACGCTGGTCGGCCTTTCGTCGGCTGAGAGCTCGGTCAAGCGCGAGCCCGTGGCGACAGGAACCTTGACGGAGGTGCGTCTCGCATCGAGGCCCGTGCCGCGCGATTCGCTGGTCGGCCGGCTGTTGTGGACGATCCGGACAGATTGCCGGTTGGTGCGTGCCGCCTTTCGCTGGCTGCGCGCGGCCGACGGCATCGTCTTCACGGGATCTCCGCCGTTTCTGGTGCATTTGCTGACGCCGCTGAAGGCGCTGTGGAAGGGCAGGCTCATCTATCGCATCACCGATTTCTATCCCGAATGCCTGATCGCGGCTCGCGAGCGGCCGTCGCGGGTGCTCGGAATGCTTCTCGCGCTGACCAACTTCTGGCGCCGGCACATCGATGGCTTCGAGGTGCTGGGCGAGGACCAGCGGCGGCGGCTCCGTGCGACGGGCGTTGCGGAGAGCCGCATCGCGCTGGTGCGGGACGGCTCGCCCGTGACCTTCGTCGCGGGCCAGGCGGCCGAACCGTTGCCTGTGGATCTCGTCGGCTCTTGCGTGCTGCTCTATTCGGGCAACTACGGCATCGCCCATGAGGTCGACACGGTGCTGGAGGGCTATCGGCGGCATCACCGCCAAGGCACAGGACGGGTTCGCCTGTGGCTCAGTGCCGCAGGAGCAGGCGTGGGTGAGGCCGTGGAGCGGCTCCGTCAGCAGGGATTGCCCTTCCACAGGTCGGCCCCGGTCCCGCTCGAACGGCTTGCCGCCTTGCTCTGCACCCCCGATGCACACCTGATCACACTAAAAGACAGCTTCGTCGGGTACGTCATACCGTCCAAAGTCTACGCATGCCTCGAGTCGCAAAAGCCAGTTATTTTCGTTGGAAGTGCAGAATCCGACGTAGAATTACTCGCGCGAGGCTCTTCGGCCGGCTACTGGCGCGTCCCCTGCGGCGATCCCGCCGGTTTCGCCACTGCCCTCGAGGAACTTGCCGACCGGGTCAGCAGGTCTCGGCCACCGGCCAGCTCACAAATTGCACGAAAGTAGATCGATCGGCGTGCCGTCGGATCACGTCGACGCGGACACATTTGTTAGCAAGTCGTCGGGCCTGACGGCTTGAATCCGGCAGGAATTTCGGTAGGTTGCGTGCACATTTGGGGTGGGTCAGTCGGCTGGTATCCGGGCGGGGACCAAATATCAGACAAATTCGCGAGTGGGACGCGCTCAGGCTTCTGGGCAGGACAGGGTGGGCTCGATGGATAAAATTGCACTAACGACGCAGTGTTTGGCCGTTGCGGCCGCGCTGATGTGTGCGACGTCTGCGCTCGCGCAGGGCAGTCCTGGCCAGCAGCAAAATCAAAATCGCGAACAGCAGGACCGAGGCGATCCCCAGAATGCAGGGCCGCTCCAAGGCGGTGGTCCGCTTCAGGGCGACAATCCGCGACAGGATGGCGGCCCGCTGCAAGGCAATGGTCCGCTCCAGGGCGCGGGCCCGTTGCAAGGTAGTGGTCCTCTCCAGGGTGACGGCCCGCTTCAAGGTGCGGGCCCATTGCAGGGTGCCGGTCCGCTTCAGGGCGCGGGTCCGTTGCAGGGCGCGGGACCATTGCAAGGCGACACGCCCATTATCGCGGCTGGACCAGTTGATGTCGGTCGCCCGATCGTGACGGGCGATGAACCGCCGGCTCCGCCTCTTCAGTTGGCCTCACTGCCCGACCCTCCGACAGTCCCGCCGCCGCTCACTCCGTTCGATCCGGGTCCGCCGACGACGCCGACCGCTGGTCCTCCAGGTAATCCGCCGCCGTCCACTCCGCCGAGCGATCCGCCGTCGCCGCTGCCGCCGATCACGACCGAGTGCGTCACGTGCGGTTACACGCCGCCGCCGCCGCCTACCAACCCGCCACCGCCGAACAACATCGTCACGTGCGCGAACGTGACCTGCAGCTAGCCCAACAAACCCGTGCGGAATTTTGCTCAACCGACCATCGGACCAGTGCCCGGATGGCCTGCAGCGCCCATGACGATTAGTTCGCGTTGTTCGCAGCTGATTTGGTTCCCGGTTGTCGGCTGGGTACTGTTGTCGTGTGCGCCGACGGCGCAGGCCCAGATGACAGTCGGCCCGACGTCGACCACCCCGGCGACGACGAGTTCTTCGCCGCCGAGCGTCCCGGCGAGCCCGCCGTCATATTCCACGACCATCGTCGGCGCACCGTTCGGAACGACCGTACCCGTTACCACCGCCGATCCGACCGTCACGGGCGGCGTGGCGCGCACGGATGACCAGGAACTCGGTGTCAGGGTTGGCGCCTTCTATCTTTTCCCGCAGATCGAGCTAAACGCGGGCTACGACAGCAACGTCTACGCGCAGAGCTCTTCGCTGGGAACGACCGGATCGCTCTACACCACGGTCGCGCCGAGCTTCGAGTTGCGCTCGAACTGGTCGAACCATGCGCTTCGCCTCTTGGCTGGTGGAGGCGTCGGCTTCTATGCCAGCGCGCCCACTCAGAACTACGTGAACTTGAACCTTCTGGCGGACGGCAGGCTCGACATCGACTATGACTTTTACGCCACCGGATCGGCTGGTGTCGTCCGCACCACGGAGGCGCTCGGCACGCCGAACGCGGTTGCCGCGGCTGCGCCGACAGTGCAATACGCCATTCCGGTCACGCTCGGCTTTTACAAGAAGTTCAACCGCTTCTTCATGAACGGCTCGGTCAACGCGACGAAATACTCGTACGAGGACTACAGCACCATCACGTCCCAGGGCCTGCCAGGTAGCAGCCGAGAGCGGACGGAGTTTGCTGAAACGCTGAGGCTCGGTTACGAGCTGACCGAAGATTTCTCAGTCTTCATCGCGCCGAGCGTCAGCCAGATCCGCTACCTCCAGACGGTCGACGCTGTCGGCCAGAACCGCAATTCCGACGGCGCAAGCGCCAGTGTGGGCGCCACGTGGAAATTGAATGAGGTCAGCGTTCTCGAAGGGTCGGTCGGCTACACCCAGCAGAACAATGAGTCGGGTCTCGGCAACACCGGAGCCTATACGTTTGGCCTTTTCGGCACCTGGATAGGCTATGCGCCTCTGACTCTGCGGCCGAACATCACGCGGAGCATCAACCAGTCGGCGTTGTCGAACTACTCGGCTTACGTCTCGACGATCATCGGCCTCGACTTCAACTACATCATTCACGACGCATGGACGATGGTCGGTGGCGTCTCCTACACTGGCGCGGACTACACGCCGGTTAACGGTACGGGCGCGCCTCCCCGCACCGACACATATCTGCGCGGGCAGATTGGCCTCCTCTACACTCTGCGGCCCCAGGTGCAGCTCGGGCCGAGTTTCGAATATTCAACCGCGTCATCGACCGACCCGATCAACGGTCCGTCATTTCAGCGGCAGATCTACTCCATTCGATTGATCGCAAAGTACTGACGATGTTCCCTAGCAACATGAGCACCTTCCGGATTGCGCCGCTTTCTTTGCCGAAGCTGGCCAGGGCCTTCGCCGCCTTCGTCGCGGTCGCGTCGACGGTCGGCTGCGGGACGAGCACCACCGGCGTCACCCAGCTTCCCGTTCCGCCGAACCGGGAGCAAACGACGTTCACCTCTGCGCCGCCCTTCAACGGGCCTCCGCCGATGGCTACCAACGAATGCAAGCAAGGCCGCGGCAACTACCGTTTGGGCGCCGGCGACAAGATACGCGTGATTGTCCTGCAGGACACCGAATTCTCCGGCGACTATGAAGTCAACGCCATGGGCGCCATCTCGGTCCGCGTGCTGGGCCCGATTCAGGTGGTTGGCATGACCCTCCAAGAACTGGAGGACATGCTGCGTGAGCGCTACCGGCAAGGCGGCTATCTGGTGTCGCCGCGCCTCAGCGTTGAGCTGGTTGCCGCCCGGCCTTTTTACATCGTCGGCGAGATCTCCCGACCCGGGCAGTTTCCATACGTCGCTTGCCTCCATGTGATTCAGGCCATCGCCATTGCGGGCGGCTTCACACGCCGGGCAAGCAAGTCGAATGTAACGATCAAGCGGTATTTCTCGACAACGGCGGAAGAGCAAGCCGTAACCGAAGATACGTTGATCGAGCCCGGCGACGTGCTGAGGGTTCCGGAGAGGTATTTCTAGCGGCGAGTGGGATCGCCGCCGGAAAGTTGGGTGGGTCTGAAAGATGCGGCCAACGTGAGCCGCAGGATGGTGGTGCGGGATGGGACTTTTGCCTAGAGTTGACCACATGGGTGAGGAAACAGCCTTCAATCGGATGGCCGTGTCCATGGACGCAACCGGCGCTCCTGGGCGGGCCATGGAGGCTCCCAACGAGCTCTGGGAATGGCTCAGGCTGCTCAACCGCCGCAAAGCCCTCATTGTCGGCGCTGGCCTGGTGGCTGTCGCGCTCATGGCGCTGATCGTCGCTCAGCAGACACCAATGTACAAAGCGTCGTCGCGCATCATGCTCGACACCCGCACCTTCAAGCCGGTGAGCACCGAGCAGGCGCTGTCGGGCGTCGACACGTTGAACCTCGGCGCGATCCAGAGCGAACTCGAGGTCATTCAGTCGGAATTCCTGATCGGCCGCGTCGTCGACCGGCTGGGCCTTGCATCCAATCCGGAGTTCAATGGCACCAAGCCGCCGGGCTTCCTCGACACGTCTCTCGCGCCGATTCGCGACCTCTGGCACTCGGGCATCGCGTCACTGCTTGCGCCGCCACAGAAGGCGCCGCAGGCGCCTCCCGGCGGCGCGCCTCGCGCCAGCCGCAGCGACGACAGCGATCCGGGCCGCCGCGCCGCCATCGGCGCGGTGTCGGGCCATCTCAGCGTCACGTTGCTGGGCCGTACCTTCGTGATCCTGGTGACCGTCGAAAGCACCGACGGGACGATGTCGGCACGCATCGCCAACGCCATCGCCGAGGTCTATCTCGCGGACCAGGTCGACAACAAGAACGAGGCGAACCGGCGGGCTACCGAATGGCTCGAGGAGCGCCTGGCGGAGCTTCGCCGCAACCTGCAAGTCGCGGAAGAGGCCGTCGCCACCTATCGCCGCGACAAGGGCTTGGCCGGGAGCCCCGAAGGCGTGGTTTCTACACAGACCCTGTCCGACCTCAACGGCAAGTACATTGCCGCCAAGACGCGGCGCATCGAGAAGGAAGGCCGCCTGGTGGCCCTCAGCAAGGCGAGCCTCAATCCGAACGAGCTCGCCAACATCACCGAAGTCGCCGGCAACGCCACGTTGAGTTCCTTGCGCACCCAGGAGGGGGAACTCACGCGCAAGATCGCCGAGTTCTCGACCCAGTTCGGGCCCAACCATCCCAAAGTCCTCCAGGCGCAATCTGAGCTCGCCTCCGTGCGCAGCCGCTTCCTGGCGCAGACCCAGAGCATCACGCTCGCCATTCGGGCCGAGCTCGACGCAGCCAAGTCAGAGGAAGAGGAGCTCAAGACGCAGGTCGAGCGCGCCTCGGTCTTGTCGGGCGCCACGAGCCAGTACGAAGCCGAGCTGAAGCAGCTTGAGCGCGAGGCGCAATCCAACCGCGCCCTGTATGAGAGCTTCCTCAACCGCTTCAAGGAGCTGCGCGAGCAGCAGGACATCCAGCGGGCGGATGCGCGCATCCTGGCCTATGCCTGGCCATCGGGCGCGCCAAGCTCGCCCCAGTACAAGACGAGCCTGTTTGCCGCTTTCATCATTGGCTGCCTGCTCGGCATGGCCGGTGCCATCGCCGCAGAGAAGCTCGACCGGGTGTTCCGCTCGGCGTCGCAGGTCGAGAAGGCGACGGGCGTCGCCGTGCTCGGCATGGTGCCGCTGGTCAAGGGGGCGGCCGGCCTTCGCGCCAATATCGTGAGTCAGGTGCTCGACCGCACGACCTCGTCGGCGGCCGAGGCCATGCGTGCGGTATTCACCGCCATCAGCCTCAGCAACCTCGACCGGCCGGCCAGGGTGATCGCCATCACCTCCGCCACGCCCGGCGAGGGCAAGACCACCTTCGCCTCGGCGCTGGGTGGCCTGCTGACCAAGATGAACACCTCGAGGCGCGTGCTGCTGGTCGATCTTGATCTACGCCAGGCCAAGCTTGCTCAGGCCCTAGGCCTGAAGGATCGAGGCGGCACAATCGACGAATACCTGATGGGCACCAAGACCCTGGACGAGTGCATTCGTCGCCACGACATCTCCGGCGTCGACTATATCTGCGCCCGCTCCGATACGCCCAACGCGCCGGAGATTCTGGAGTCGCACGCCATGAAGGCGGCCTTGGCGACCTTCGCCGACCGCTACGACCTGGTACTGCTCGACAGCCCGCCGGTGATGGCCGTCTCCGATGCCCGTATCATCTCGCAACTCGCCGACTACACGATCTTCATCCTCCACTGGGCCAAGACCCCGCGCGACGTCGTGACATCGGCGATGTCGGCGCTGCTGGCGGTCACCGATCGCGTCGGCATCGTGATCAACAAGGTCAACCTCGCCAAGCACGCCCTCTATGAATACGGCGACTACGGCGACTACTACTCGCGCTACAATGCCTACTACGGGGCCAATGTGCAGAGCTCACGCGCTGCCAAGGCCGCGCAGGACGACAGCGGCATCGCGAAACTCAAGCGCATCGTGCCTCGCGTGAAGTAAGCTCTGCCCCAAAGAGGGGCCAGCAATGCTGCGACGCTTGTTCGGCGGAGGCGCCAAGGCCCGGCCGGGAAGGATCCCTGCCGGGCAGGCGGCGTATGCCATCGGCGATGTTCACGGGCGTCTCGATCTGCTCGAGAACCTGCTGTCTCGCATTTCCGAAGATGCAAGGCGGCATCAGGCCGATCATGCGCGCCATCTGGTGTTCTTGGGCGACTATATCGACCGCGGCTCGGAGAGCTGTGGCGTTGTTGAGCGCCTGCTCGACGACCCAATGCCGGGCTTCTCCAAAGTCTACCTGATGGGCAATCATGAAGAAGCAATGCTGGCCTTCCTCGAAGGGCGGAGCGACGGGCTGGACTGGTTGTCGTTCGGCGGACTCGAGACGTTGCTGTCCTACGGCGTGCCGCTGCGCAGTTTGCCGCGCAGCGAGGACGCCGTCCTGGCTCTTCGCCAAGGCCTCGCCGAGGCAGTGCCGCAGAGCCATCTCGATTTCTTCCGCAGCTGCACCTTGCATCACAGCATCGGCGACTATGTTTTCGTGCATGCGGGCGTACGGCCGGGCATCCCGCTCGAAAGGCAGAGTCCGGTCGACCTGATGTGGATTCGCGACGATTTCCTGCGCCGCAAGGTGCCGCTGCCCGGTCGCATCGTGGTCCACGGCCACACGATCTGCGACCTGCCTCAGAATCGGGAGCATAGGATCAATGTCGACACCGGTGCTTTTGTCAGCGGCCGGCTGACCTCTCTCGTGCTGAGGGACGGCGAGCGGCGGTTCCTGTCCACCGCCTACGACGCGCAAGACTGATGCCGCTGCGTCTCAATGTTGGTTGCGGTCAGGCGCCAAGCGCAGGCTGGTTGAACTACGACAATTCGCCGGCCGTATGGTTGGCAAAATCGCCGTTGCTGACCCGACTGTTGTGTCGCACCGGCTTGATCGACGTTGGCAACTCTGAATTCGCCGCCTTCTGCCGTGCCAATCAGGTCAACTACGCCAACGCCGCCCGGCATATTCCCCATGCCTCTGGCACGGTCGATATCATCTATTCCTCCCATATGATCGAACATCTGGTGCGCGATGATGCGTGGGCTTTCCTGCTCGAATGCCATCGCGCGCTGCGATCGGGCGGCAGGCTTCGTCTTGTCGTTCCCGATTTGCATGCGTTGGTGCACCAGTACCTCCAGCGCGGCAACGCCGACAACTTCCTGGGCCAGATGCAGTTCGAGACCCAGCCGTCGGCCGGCCTGCTCGCCAAGCTGCGGTGGCTGCTGTTTGGCGGCCGCGGCCACCACTGGATGTATGACGCCCGTTCGCTCGGCGGGTTGATGGAAGAGGCGGGCTTCGTCGAGGTCGAGATGATGGAACCGGGCCAGACACGCATTGCCGAGCCGGCCGGCCTCGACCTGCGCGAACGGCAGATCGAGAGCATCTATCTCGAGGCCCGTCGGCCCTAGTCGCTCACGCAATCGTAAGCGGCAGGCGTGCGGCAGCTATGCCAAGGTCGCCCCTATCCGAGGGAGGAGATCCATGACGCCAACACGTCTTCTTGCCGCTTGTGTGGTTGCGTTCCTTGCGTTCGTTACCGCCGGCGCGGCCTTGGCGCAGGCTCCGCAGACCCCGCCCACCCGCCTGCGCGGCTCGATCGCCGCCATCGACGACAAGACCGTCACCGTCGCGACCCGTGAAGGCGCGACAGCCAAGGTCAATCTGGCCGACAATTGGGGTGTGCTGTTAGTCGTGCCGGTCACCATGGCCGACATCAAGGAGAACAGCTTCGTCGGCATCGCCTCTATGAAGGGCACCGACGGCACGCTGAACGCACTCGAGGTCCTGGTGTTTCCCGAGAACATGCGCGGTGTAGGCGAAGGACACTATCCTTGGGACCTTCAGCCCGAGAGCATGATGACCAACGCCAATGTCGCCAAGCTTGCATCTGCCCCGAGCGGACAGACGCTGACACTGACTTACAAGGGTGGCGGCACGCAGACCATCGTGGTGAAGCCGGGTACGCCGATCGTCACTTTCCAGCCGGGCACCAAGGCGGATGCCAAGGTAGGCGCCAAGCTCCTCGTCACCGCAACCAAGGACGCCGATGGCAGCCTGAAGGCAGCGCGGCTCGCGGTCGGCAAGGACGGCTTCACGCCGCCGATGTAAGACGAAGCTGCAGGCGAGGCCTAAAGAGCTGCTGGTCTCAGAATAATCACGCGACTTGCTGTTCATCGGCACCGACACTGCAGGGCAGGCGCAAACCTGCAGCGATCGGAGGGTAAGTGGCCGCCGAACATTCGGCGCCGGTCAAGGCCGGCTTTCTCAACCGTGTCGAGTCGGTGCGCGGGTTGGCAGCGCTTTGCGTGGCTGTCACACATACGGTGGGTTACTTGGCCGTCAACCCCGGTTTAGGTCGGGCGCTGCTTGACCAGACCTCGGCGCGCGACGTTGCCCTGAAAATCGTCAACGGCCTTTTCAACGGCGAAAACGCCGTAATCATATTCTTCGTGATCAGCGGCGTGGTGATCGGTCGGTCGTTGGATGGTCGACGGAACGGCAAGGGCGCCGGCGGCGACTTCGTGCCGTTCATGATCCGCCGCGTTCTGCGGCTCTATCCCGCACACATCGTTGCAACACTCGGCATCATCGGCCTCGCCTTCGTGTTTTTCGTTGGCCGTGTGCCCATCGACTTCGCGGCCTTTCCAGGCAGCTATCCGGCGATGAGCGCGGACGCTGCGGGCTGGCTCGATGGACGGGTCTTCACTCCCCTGAAATGGCAGTCGGTCGCCGCCAATCTCGCCATGGCGAGTTGGACGATGAACCTCGTCGTGTGGTCTCTCTATGCTGAGGTCTGCGCGGCCCCCTTCCTGCCGCTGTTTCATCGCTTGTCGCGCAAGGCCAATGGCTGGCTCGACGCCGCGACCCTGTCGGCGTTGATCGCCGTCACGCTGCTCGACTGGCAGCATCTTTGGTCGCGCTATCTGTTCGTATTCTACCTCGGCATGATGGTGGAGACCCACGGATTGGCCTGGGCACGCCTGCTCGAGCGCGCGCTCGGCGGCAGCCGGCCGGCAGTCGCGCTGGCCTATGTCCTGATGATGCTCCCCAACACTTTCTCGGCGCACCGTTCGCCGGCCGTCATCCTGGTCGAGGCTGTAGGTGCCTTCACCATCATCAGCCTGGTCGTCCGGTCGGAGGGGCAGGCGCCGTTCCGATCGCTCGAGCGGCCGCTGCTGCGCTGGAATGGGCGGCTCTCCTACTCCTTTTACCTCTGGCACTTCTTCATCATGACGATCGCCGTTCGGGCTCTTTACTCGGGACTGTCGGCAGACCTCATGCGCCAATTCGATATCCCGATCATCGTCGCAACGGCGGTCGTCACGGTC
>Ga0137415_10002016_pt1 | contig 20240 bp, 17 predicted proteins | sample CZODoug3_1_1_16f_FD_183082 | JGI IMG/M metagenome (GOLD analysis project Ga0137415, IMG submission 183082) | Vadose zone soil fungal communities from Angelo Coast Range Reserve, California, USA - CZODoug3_1_1_16fungal (Hybrid Assembly) | ecosystem: Environmental > Terrestrial > Soil > Vadose...
ATTACCTACTGGATGGCGCTTGCGCTCGCGGCCGGCACACCGTTGCTGGTCTATCTCGTGTTGCGATCGCGCTACGGGCTTGCGCTTTTCGCCATCCGCGATTCCGAAGCGACCGACGAAAGTGCGGGCGTCGATGGTTTCCGTACCAAGCTCGGCGTTTATGTACTGGTCGCGGCCGCGACCGGGATGATCGGAGCGCTGATCTATTTGCAGAAGGCGCGTATCTCGCCGGACGCTGCATTTTCGGTGCTTGACTGGAGCGCTTACGTGATTTTCATCGTCGTCATCGGCGGGGTCGGCACGATTGAAGGTCCAATCATCGGCGTGATCGTGTTCTACGCCCTGCAGCACTACCTCGCGGACTTCGGCACCTGGTATCTGATTTTGCTCGAAGCACTTGCGATCGTCACCATGTTGTTCGCCCCGCAGGGCATTTGGGGATGTGTGGCGCAGCGCTATCGTACCGCGCTATTTGCCGTCCGGCGAATGCTGGTAAGGTCGTACGAGTGAGATAAAGGTTGATTGCGTTCTTCGGGGGCGATGCGCTGCCAACTCGGAATGAATCAACGCGCTATCTTGGAGAATGCGGTTGCGCTGCGCATCGCCGCGACCGAAACGAACCCGGAGCGGGCGTATCATGGCGATCCTTAACTCATCGCGGTGTGAGTTTGCTGAACAGCTGTTGCTGTGAGACTCAGGATGATTCGCTCCCGGCAAAAAGATCGCGGTTGACTGTTTCCAGATGGGCGCGCATCGCAATCGCTGCTGCCTCGGCGTCGCGCCGCAGCAAAGCGGCGACCAACGCGCCGTGCTCCTGGCAGTATGCATTTCGGCGTTCGGGGCTGAATGAGCGTCGCTTTATCGCGAGCCAGAGCTCCTGTCCCCTAATCAAGCGTAGCATTTCGTGGAGATAGTTGAGCAGATCGTTGCGCGTCGCGGCGAAGATTTTCTGATGGAGTTCAGCGTCCCAACGTTCGAACGCTTCTATTTCGCAGGCGGCGACCGAAGCGGAATGCACCGCCGCTATCTCCTTAAGTGCGTCGGCGCTGGCATTGGTCGCGGCGAGCGCGGCCGCCCGCGGTTCGATGATCCGGCGCACCGCCATCATATCGATAGGGCTCACGCCTGAAAGCTTCTGAATGATGTTCAAAAAATCGTCTTTGGCATCGCGACGCAAAAACGTTCCGCGTCCGACTTGACGCAGCACAGTCCCGTCGGCTGCAACCTTGTCAATCGCGCTTCGTAGCGTATTGCGCGCGACACTGTACTCAGCGGCGAGCTCGCGCTCATTTGGCAGGCGGCGCGTGTCACTCCATTCGCCCGAGTCTATGCGCTGTCGAAGTGAATGCGCGACCTCGGCGGCGACATTTTTGGGCATGAGTCAACCCCTTAATTTAATGCTGGCCCGATTAGCATGCGCATCGTTTGGTGTCGAGGTATCACGCCTTCAGCGTTCGAGCATTCAGAGTTAGAGAAGGTGAAGCCGCCACCGCGCCTCGTGGTTATCAGGTCGAGCCGCATCCATGTCTCCTAGCGCGCCGAGCAGCGGCGCGCCAAGAGTGCAGTCTATTTCTTCATCTTGAGGGCGCCGCCGTCAAAAGTGGTGACCATTGCTTGCATATACCCGTCCTTCGTGATGTAGGCGTCAGAGCCCTTGTAGGGTTCCGACAAGAAGGGCGCGGTCGCCACCCATTGAGCTGCAATGGTGTCCCCGATCGTCGTGCTGATGTCGGCTTCGAAATGAATCCCCTTCAGGCCGCCGTCCTTGGTGTCCTTGCACAAGCCGGCAAAAAGCTCGCCGATCGCCGCGCGCCCCTTCGCAATCGTGCCGCCTGGCAGGTTGATCTGGGCGTCTTCGGGATATTGCGCGACCAATCGATTCCAGTCGCATTTGTTAAGCGCATCCAAGTGTTCGTCCAGCACCGCCTGGACGGTTGGCTGCTTTTTTAATTCAGGCAGTTTCGTTTCAGCCTGCGCCACAAAAATGCTTCCCATGAGGAAGAGCACGACCGAGACTGGCAGAATTGTTTTCATTGTTCACTCCCGTTGTTGCGCCAATTGTGACTTTTGATGAACCAGACTTGTAATTGGTCCACAATCAAACGGTATTTCTTAAAAATTGGTCCGGCAAGCATTGAATTTACTGCGCTCGAATGGCTCAGAATTGGTTCATAATGTTTGATTCGCGCCTGCTTAAAAATTCGAAAGCGGCCCGCTGTCACGATCTAACTCATTCTGAATCCGCGTTTTGTTTAGTTTGGACCACTTCGAAATGTTCTCGGTCCTCTTGCATTCTGAACCTGGATCGCTTCAGATGGTTCAAATGATGGGAGGAGCGACGACGTGAAGATTGCGACCTATCGCGTAGGTGGCGAAAGCCGTGTCGGTGTCATCGACGAAAACAAACAGGCCGTCTCGCCCTTCGATATCCCTACGGCTGATGCCGCTCGTGGAGTGTTGGCGCTAATCGGCCGCGCGGACTTGCCGCGCATCTTGTCTGCCATGCCGCTGCGCGAAGCGGACATTGAAGCGCCGATTGTCCGCCCGCGCAGAAACATTTTTTGCGTCGGCAAGAATTACCATGACCACGCCAAGGAATTCGCATCGAGCGGTTTCGATTCCAGCGCGGCGAATGGCGCCGTGCCGAAATATCCTATCATATTTTCCAAAGTCCCCGAATGCGTCGTCGGGCATGGCGCGCCAATCTACATCGACGGGGCGGTGTCCGAGGCTGTCGACTATGAAGCCGAACTCGGCGTCATCATCGGTAAGGGCGGACGCGGCATCAAACCGGAAAATGCGCTCGATCACGTCTGGGGCTATACCATCATCAACGATGTCACGGCGCGCGATCTGCAGGGCAGATACAGCCAGTGGCTCATCGGCAAATCGCAGGACACGTTCTGTCCGATGGGGCCGTGGGCGGTCACCCGCGACGAGATCGATCTATCCGACACCAAGATTCAATGCTGGATCAACGGCGAATTGCGCCAGAACGCGAATACGCGCGACCTCATCTTTGACATCCCAACCGTCATCGCGACCATTTCGGCCGGTGTGACACTGATCCCGGGCGATATTATCGCGAGCGGCACGCCGTCGGGGGTCGGCATAGGCTTCAAACCTCCCAAATATGTTGTCGCCGGCGATGTCGCGCGCATCGAAATCGCCGGCATCGGCATGCTGCAGAATGAATTTCGAGAGATCCGCTCGTGACCGGCGCCGCCCTCGGACGGGTGATGATCGAAATCGACGGCGAGGGGCCCACGATCCTGTTCGTCCATGGCCTCGGCGGAACATCGAATTCGTTTCAGGCACTGCTCGGCGCGCTCGATGGCTTTCGCTGTGTCCGGCCGGATTTGCCCGGTTCGGGGCGTTCACCGACGCCCGCCGGCAAGTTGACGATGGACGGTTTCGTCGAGACTATCGGCGAAGTCATTCGAGTGATCGGCGCCGCGCCAGTCCATCTTGTCGCCCACTCCATGGGTACGACCGTCTGCCAGCATCTGGCGGCTAAAATGCCGGAATGGGTAACGAGCCTGACGCTGTTTGGCCCGATTCACGAACCGTCGGACACGGCGCGCCAGCGGTTGAAGGATCGGGCGCGAGCGGCGCGCCAGGAGGGCATGATCGGCATCGCCGACGCGGTTGCCGGCGGGCTGCGTTCGGCGACGAAAAGGGCCAGTCCGCTTGTGGTACCGTTCCTTCGCGAAAGCCATATGCGACAGGATGCGGAGGGCTTCGCTCAGAGCTGCGAAGCGCTGGCAGACGCGCAGGCCGCCGATTTGCGGCTGCTGCGCTGCCCGATGCTCCTGGTCACGGGCGACGAGGATACCGTGGCCCCACCCAGCATCGCCCAGGCGATCGCAGACAAGGTCGAGGGCGCAACGGTCAAAGTCCTGGAGCGGTGCGGACACTGGACGCCGGTAGAGCGGCCGCAAGATTGCGCGCGCCTGCTCAGCGAACACGTGAGGGGCACGCGGCGCTTGATGATATAAGACCCGGACCACAGCCGCCGATCTCCAGAAAATTCGGTCGGCGGCGCCAAAGGGAGGAATGGCGATGGCGGACAGCTACAATGGAACCAACGGAACCAATGGCGCGGGCAGCGTGCTCTTCACCAACGTCCGCATCCTGGATGGTACCGGTGAATACCCTTACACCGGGGAGGTCAGCGTCCAGGGCAACCGGATTCGGCAGGTGACCAAGGGATCCTCGCGCATGAGTGGCGCGGTCGGCAGCGGGTCGCAGACCATTATCGATGGAATGGGCGCGACATTGATGCCGGGCCTGTGCGACGCGCACCTCCATCTATCCTGGAACAATGCCCCGGGTATCGACCCAATCCAGATGATGCCGCCGGAAGAGCACACGCTGGTCACGGCGCAAATGGCCAAGCTCGTGCTCGACTCCGGCTTCACGATGGGTTGCGGTGCCGCGGCAGCCAAACCGCGGCTTGATGTCGTGGTCCGCAATGCGATCAATTCGGGCATGATCCCCGGTCCGCGCTACCGGGCGGCAGGCCCTGAGATTACGACGGTTGGCGGCCTCGGCGATTCCGCGCCCTCGCACATTCCGCATGACGGGCTCAATCTCGGCATCGTCGTTTCCGGCCCGGAAGAAGTCCGGCGCACGGTGCGCACGCTCATCAAATATGGCGTCGACTCGATCAAGCTCAATCTGTCAGGCGAGGAGATCACCGGCATGAAGGCGGAAGAGACGCCGATGTCGGAGGAAGAGGTAGCGATGGCCGCAAGCGAGGCCAGGGCTCGAGGCAAGGTGCTCGCCGCCCATGCGCGCTCCTCGGGCTCGGTGAAGCAATGCGTTCGTCATGGCATCCAGAACATCTATCACGCCTCGTTCGCCGATGAGGAAGCGCTCGACATGCTCGAGGCGGCCAAAGATCGTCATTTTGTCGCGCCCGGGCTTGCCTGGCTCATCAATACCGCGCGCCATGCCGGCGAATGGGGCATCAAGCCCGGCTCGCCGGTCAGCATCGCCTATGAGCGCGAACTGGAACATGCCGTGGAGACCAGCCGCAAGATGCACAAGCGCGGCATTCGGGTGCTGATCGGCGGGGACTATGGCTTCGCCTGGACGCCGCAAGGAACCAATGCCAAGGATCTTGAGACGTTCGTCGATCTGCTCGGATTTTCGCCCATGGAGGCGATTATCGCGGCGACCCGGTATGGCGGCCAGATCATGCAGATGGGCGATGAACTTGGCCAGATCAAGCCTGGCTATTTTGCCGACATGCTGCTCGTCGACGGTGATCCGATCGCGAACATCCGGGTGTTGCAGGACAAGAGCCGGCTTCTCGCCATCATGAAGGACGGCCAGTTCCACAAAGCGCCCAGGATGTCCGAGCAGCGCCGACGGATCAGCGCATGAGCCTGACGGCGACCCCTATGGCGCCCGCCTTCTCCGCCCGTCAGGGCTGGACGGCGGTCGCACTCTTTCTGGGCGTCGCCTTGTTGTGGATGCTGTTCGGGGTCTGGCCGTCCTGGCTCGAGTGGCTGCTGATTGGCAAGAAGACCTTCGTCAGCGCCATTCTCAACGGCGTGACGCTGGCCGGCCTCTACTTTCTGGTGGCGAGCGGCTTCACACTGGTTTTCGGCCTGATGCGCAACGTCAATCTTGCGCATGGATCGCTTTTTTTGTTTGGCGCCTATTTCGGCTACGACATCGCGCAATGGACAGGCAATTGGTTTGCCGGAGTCGCCGCGGGAACGATCGCCGTTGCGCTGGTCGGCGCCTTGCTGCAGATATTCGTCTTTCAAAGGCTCGCGGGGGACGAATTACGCCAGACCCTGGTGACGATCGGCATTTCCATCGTTGCCGCCGATTTGATGCTCGCGATCTGGGGCGGCAAGACCTATCAATTCACGATCCCCGATTTGTTCGACGGTTCGGTCGCGACGCCGATCATCACCGCGGTGAAATCGAGCGGCCAGATCGTGACGATGCGCTATCCGCTGTATCGGCTTGTGGTTCTGGCAGCGGCGATCGTGATCGGCGTTGGGCTTTGGCTCACTCTCAACAAGACGCGACTGGGCGTGATGATACGCGCCGGCGTCGACGACCGCGCCATGCTTTCGGTCGCCGGCGTCAATGTTCGGACCCTTTTCGTCACGGTCTTTGCAATCGGCGGCGCGCTGGCCGGCTTTGCCGGCGTAATCGGTGGTTCTGCGCTGTCGATCGCGCCCGGCGAGGACGTGCGCTATCTCCTAGTCTCGCTGGTCGTCGTCATCGTCGGCGGCATGGGTTCGATTACCGGCGCGGCGATCGGAGCGCTGCTGATCGGCCTGGCTGAACAGATCGGCCTCGTCTATTTCCCGACCTACGGAGTCGTCCTGACCTTTGTCATCATGGTGGTAACGCTGGCCCTGCGGCCTCAGGGAATCATGGGCAATGCGCGCACGCGCTTTGCCGACCCGCCGCGCCTTGCCATTCCCGGCGATATCATTACGGCCCGGGTTGGACCCGCTACGCTCGCGCTCGCGATCGCGCTTGTTCTGTTTCCGCTGGTTGCCTCGCCATTCCTTGTTTTCCAAATCGGGACGCAGGTGCTGATTCTCGGAATGATCAGCCTTTCGCTCATGGTGCTTGCCGGTTACGGCGGGATGGTCAGCCTTGCGCAACTGTCGGTCGCGGGCATCGCAGGCTATGCGGTCGCGCTGCTTGGACCGAATAGCGTTGGCGTGCTTGGCCTTGGCTGGCCGTGGTGGCTCTATGTGCCGACGGCTATTTTGATCGCCGGCGTTGCAGCGGCTCTCATCGGCATGATTGCTGTTCGGACCGCCGGCATCTATATGATCATGATCACGCTGGCGGTCTCCACCGGGCTTTTCTATTTCGCGCAGCAGAACTATTTGGTCTTCAACGGCCACGCGGGATTTCGGGGCGTGGCGCCGCCGCAGGTTCTGGGCCTCGACTGGCGCGACCCGCTGCCGTTTTATTATATGACGCTGTTTGTGGCGGCGCTTGTCTATTGCGCCGTCGTCTACTGCGCGCGCTCGACCTTCGGCCGCGCGCTGATGGCGACGCGCGACAATCAGCGGCGCATGGCCGCCATCGGTTACGACGTCGTGTTTCATCGCATCGCCGCCTATTTTTTCAGCGGGATCATCGCGGGCGCCGCGGGCGTTCTCTACGTCTGGTTCAACGGCCGGATTTCCCCGGGGACGATCAGCGTCAGCGAGACCATCGGGATTCTGGTCATTGCCGTTGTCGGCGGCCTGCGCCATCCCATCGGCCCGTTCATCGGCGCCGCCCTCTATGTCGTCATCAAAACCTTCGCCATCGACCTTGTAGGCGCCGATCGTTTCAACACGCTCATTGGTCTTGTTTTTCTCATCATCGTATTCGCGTCGCCGGATGGAATTTTAGGGCTGTGGCGCCGGCTTGCACCGCACCTGGCCGTAAAGTCCCTGCGCGAAATCTAGAATCGGCAAAAGCAAAGCCCGGCTACGGGCGTTTTAACGGAGGAAACTATGAAGCTGCACCACAATAAGCCCCTCGCGCTCGCTTTTCTGAGTTCGGTCGTATTCGCGCCACATGTCGCGTTCGCCGAAGATACCATCAAAGTCGGCCTGCTCGCGACACTGGAGGGCGCGTTCACGGTGCTGGGCCAGGACGGCCTGCGCGGCGCCGAACTTGCCCTGACTGAAGCGGGCTACAAGGCCGGCGGCAAGAAGATCGAGATCACTAAAGGGTCGTCGGACGCCACCCCCGACAGCGCGGTAAAGGCGGCGCGCAAGCTCGTCGAACAGGACCACGTTGCGATCCTGATCGGGCCGCTTTCGGGAGACGAAGGAGTCGCCATCAAGGACTATGCAAAGACTCAGCCCAACGTGACCTTTGTCAACGGCACTTCGGCGGCGCAGGACACCACGTTGCGCGACCCCGCGCCGAATTTCTTCCGCTTCTCGACCGATGGTGCGCAATGGATGGCAGGGTTGGGCGACTACGCCTTCAACGCCAAGAAATACAAGACGGTGGCCACCGTAGCGGAGGATTATTCCTTTCCCTATACCCAGATTTTCGGCTTCATGGCCGGATTCTGCAAGGCTGGCGGCCATGTGCCGGCCAAGTTCTGGGTGCCGATCGGCAACAAGGACTTTTCCTCGATCATCGCGGCCATTCCCGACAAGGTAGACGCTATTTATGTGGCGCTGGGCGGCGCCGACGGCGTCAATTTCCTGACCCAATATCAGCAGGCCGGCGGCACCGCGCCGCTGATCGGCGGTTCGATTACCGTCGACCAGACGGTTCTCGGCACCAAGGGCAAGCAGCGCGATTATGTTGTCGGTACGCCGTCGGCCGGCCCGATCGCCGATAATTCCGATGATCCGGCATGGAAGAAATTCGTTGCCGACTACAAAGCCGCTTACAAGGACGGCTTCCCGTCGCCGTCGTTGTTCGCGCAAGGCTATTACATCAATACCAAAGCCGTGCTGCTGGCGCTCGACAAGATCGGCGGCGATCTTTCGGACAAGGAAGTGAAGCTTCGCGACGCCTTGTCGAAGCTCGAATTCGACACGCCGACCGGCAAGGTGAAGCTCGACAAGAATCGTCAGGCGATCGCCGACAATTATCTGACCGAGGTCGCCAAGGGTCCGGACGGCAATCTGTACAATAAGGTGATCAAGGTCATGCCCGCCGTGAACCAGACGCTTGGCATCTCGGAGGCCGAATTCCTCAAGCTGGGGCCTGTCGGACGCGACAATCCCGATTGCAAGTAGGCTGCACTACCGGAAACCGTCATGTCGGCAAACAATGTCGCCTCTCGTCTGTCTTCCACCGGCGCCTATGCGCTGGAGCTTGAGGGAGTGGGGCGGCATTTCGGCGCTCTGGTTGCACTCGCCGACATCAATTTGCGGGTTGGCGCCGGTGAACGGCGGGCTGTGCTCGGCTCGAACGGCGCGGGAAAGACCACCCTGTTCAACGCCGTCACCGGCGACTTTCCCCCGACATCGGGTCGGATTCGCTTCTTCGGTGAAGACGTCACGGTCTTTCCCGTACACGAACGAATCCGGCGCGGACTGCGGCGGACCTATCAGATCAGCCAGCTGTTCGGCGGATTGACCGTGATCGACAGCATCTTCGTCGCGTGCCGCGGCGTTTCGCGCGGCCGTCTATCGCTGGCGCGCCCCGCCAGGGACGACCCGACCATGGCGCAGGCGCACCTCATCGCCCATGCGGTTCATCTCGATGATATTCTCGAAACGCCGGTTTCGGTCCTCAGCCATGGTCAGCAACGTCAGCTCGAGATAGCGCTTGCGTTGAGCGGCGCGCCGCGGTTCATCCTGTTTGATGAGCCGGCCGCCGGTCTTTCGCCGTCCGAGCGGCGCGATCTGGTCGAAATCCTCAATGCGCTGCCGGCTCATATCGGCTACATCATCATCGAGCACGATCTCGACGTCGCGCTGCGGGTTTCGAGCTATGTGACGATGATGCATAACGGGCGCATCTTCAAGGAGGGCGCTCCGGAGGAGATCGAAAACGACGAAGAGGTTCAGGCCATCTATCTCGGAGCGGCGCATGGCTGATCGCCACGGCAGGCTGCCGCCCGCGGCCAAGCCAATCCTGCAAATACAGGATCTCCAAGTCTATTATGGCGAGTCGCACGCACTTCAAGGCGTTTCGCTCGATCTTGCGCGGGGCATTCTTTCCGTCGTCGGTCGCAACGGCATGGGCAAGACAACGCTTTGCAACACGATCGCTGGCTTGATGCGCGCTCGCTCGGGCGCCATTCGTTTTGAGGGCCGCGATATTTCGCGGCTCGACGCACATGAGATTGCACGCTTGGGGGTCGGCCTGGTCCCGCAAGGGCGCCGCCTCTGGCCGAGTCTGACGGTCGACGAAACCTTGCACCTGTGTTTTCGCGCCGGCGTCGGCGGCAATGCGTGGAATGTCGAACGTGTCTATGCGACCTTTCCCAGGCTGGCCGAGCGCAAGAGCAATGGCGGCGGTCAGCTATCGGGCGGCGAGCAGCAGATGCTGGCGATATCGCGGGCGCTGCTGGCCAATCCCAGGCTGCTTGTCATGGACGAGCCGACCGAGGGCTTGGCGCCGCTGATCGTTGCGCAAGTGCGCGATCTGCTGATCCGCCTGGCGAACGAAGAGGGTTTGTCGGTGCTTGTCGTCGAGCAGAACATCGGCGTAGCGACCTCTGTTTCGGATCAAGTCGCGATCATGGTCAATGGTCGCGTCCACCGCATCATGGAAGCCGGCGATCTGGCGCGTGATCGCGATCTGCAGCAACGGCTGCTTGGCGTCGGCCGTCACGCCGAGCCTGACGCGCCGGCGCCCAACGTCACGTCCGAGGCCGGCGGTGGCGTCGCCCAGGTCTATCGCGTCGCACGCCAGGGCGGGGAGGACAGTGACGGCATCGCCGAACCTCTTTACAGGGCCGATTCCTTGCCGAACCGTTGGGGCATCCGCACCGGTCCCTCGCGCGCGCTGACCGAAACGCCGCGGAGGGAGGCTGTGACTCGCGATGTTTTTGCTATCCCGATCGCGGAGCGCGTCGGCCGCACGGCGTTGGTCGTCGGCACTTTCGATACGAAGGGCGCCGAGCTGCGCTACATCGGCGACCGGCTGCGCGACGTGGGCATCCAGGTGCGCACCGTCGATCTTTCGACGTCGGGCAAGATTTCTCGCGCCGATGTGTCACCGTTGCAGGTCGCCTCCATGCATCCTGGCGGATCGAATGCGGTCTTTTCCGGCGACCGAGGACAGGCGGTCGGCGCCATGGCGGACGCGTTCGCGCGCTGGATCGACCGCGAGCGAGACATCGGGGGCATCATTTCGGCGGGCGGATCGGGCGGCACTTCGCTCGCCACCGCCGGCATGCGGCGCCTGCCGGTCGGTATCCCCAAGATCATGGTCTCGACGGTCGCCTCGGGCGAGGTCGGCCAGTATGTTGGCCCTGCCGACATCATGATGGTGTATTCGGTCGTGGACGTGCAGGGTGTCAATCCGATCACCGAGCAGGTGCTCAGCAACGCGGCCCATGCCCTGGCAGGCATGATATCGAGGCTGCCCGGCGCCGAGGCTCGCGAAGCGAAGCGCCGTCTGTCACGCCCGGCCATCGGCATCACCATGTTCGGCGTGACGACCCCAGCCGTCCAGGCGATTACCAAACATTTCGAGGAACAATACGACTGCCTGGTCTTCCATGCCACTGGCGTAGGCGGCCGGTCGATGGAGAACCTCGGCGATTCCGGCCTGTTGTGCGGCTTTATCGACCTCACGACGACGGAAGTCGCCGATATGATGGTCGGCGGCATTTTCGCGGCCGACCGCGATCGTTTCGGCGCGCCGATCCGCACCGGGCTTCCCTATGTCGGTTCGGTCGGCGCGATCGACATGGTGAATTTCGGCCCCCACGACACCGTGCCGGAGAAATTCCGCAATCGCCGCCTCGTCGTGCACAATCCTAACGTCACGCTGATGCGCACCACGCGCGATGAAAATCGCGCGATCGGCGAATGGATGGGCGGACGGTTCAATCAGATGGAAGGTCCCGTCCGGTTGCTGCTGCCTGAGAAAGGCGTCTCGATGCTCGATGCTGTAGGCCAGGCCTTCTGTGATCCCGAGGCCGACAACGCATTATTCGAAGCCCTCGAGCGAACGGTGCGCCAGACCGGCCGCCGCAAGATTGAACGGATCGATGCCAACATCAACGATTCCAAATTCGTCGACGCCGTGGTCGATGCGTTCTCGGCGATAAATCCCCGCCGCGCGAGGAGGGCCTGATGCCCCGATTTGAGCGCAAGGCGATCTTCGCCAGGCTGGAGGCGATGAAACGCGCCGGCGTGCCGATCATCGGTGGCGGCGCGGGGACGGGCCTGTCGGCGAAATGCGAGGAGGCCGGCGGCATCGACCTGATCGTCATCTATAATTCGGGCCGCTATCGCATGGCTGGCCGTGGTTCGCTCGCGGGCATGTTGGCCTACGGTAACGCCAATGAAATCGTTCGGGAGATGGCGCATGAGGTGCTGCCGGTCGTGAAGAAGACGCCAGTGCTTGCCGGCGTCAACGGGACCGACCCGTTCTGCCTGTTCGATCCCTTTCTCGATGAATTGAAGCGTCTGGGCTTTGCGGGCGTGCAGAATTTCCCGACCATCGGGCTCATCGACGGCCTGTTTCGTGCCAATCTCGAGGAGACCGGCATGTCCTATGCGCTCGAGGTCGAGATGATCGCCCTGGCCCATGCCAAGGACATGCTGACGACGCCTTATGTCTTTTGCGCCGAAGATGCCCAAGCGATGGCGCAGGCGGGCGCCGACATCATCGTCTGCCATCTCGGCCTCACCTCGGGCGGCGCAATCGGCGCGCGGACAGGAAGGGCCTTGCACGATTGCCCGGCGCTGGTCGACGAATGGGCCGAGGCTGCGCTCGCCATCAACAAGGACGTGATCGTTCTGGCGCATGGCGGACCGGTCGCCGAGCCGGAAGACGCCGAATATATCCTACGCGCCGCCAAGCATTGCCATGGCTTCTACGGGGCATCTTCAATGGAACGCCTGCCGACCGAAAAGGCGATGACCGAACAGACCAGGAAGTTCAAGGCGATCGCCCTCGGGTGAACGGGCGAAAAGGGAGAAAATATCATGGCCGCGGAAATCTTCGGCTCACTCATTCTGTGGTTGGTCGTTGTGGCGATCGTCGTCGTCATCGCGGTCTATCTGCTGCGCTGGCTCTATCGCCGCTCGACCAAGGAGACCGCGTTCGTGCGGACGGGGTTCGGCGGCGAAAAGGTCGTGGTCAGCGGCGGTGCTTTCGTCATTCCGGTGTTGCACGACGTCACGCTCGTCAACATGACCGTGATGCGCATTGAGGTCGCCCGCCGCGAAGCGCAGGCGCTCATCACCAAGAACCGGATGCGCGTCGATGTGCTGGCAGAATTCTTCGTCAAGGTCGGCTCTTCGCATGAAGCGGTCGGCAACGCGGCGCAGACGCTTGGCAACCGCACGCTGCAGCCGGACGGAACGCGCGACCTGCTGGAGGGGCGCTTCGCCTCCGCCCTGCGCACCGTTGCGGCGCAAATGACGCTCGAAGAGCTGCACGAGCAGCGGCAGGACTATGCCCAGCGCGTCAAGGCGGTCGCGCTGGAAGGTCTCGCGCAGAACGGGCTCGATCTGGAAAGCGTCGCGCTTGTCGATCTTGATCAGACCAACCTTGAATTTTTCGATAGCTCCAACGCCTTCGACGCCGAGGGCTTGACCCAATTGACGGAGACGATCGAATCGCGCCGCCGCATGCGCAACGAGATTGAACAGCGCACGCAGGTCGAGATCAGGGCGCAGAATCTCGACGCCCAGCGCAAGGTGCTCGATATCGACCGTGAGAGCGAATATGCGCGGCTCCAGCAGGAACGCGACCTCGAGGTTCGCCGCACAGCGCAGCGCGCCGAACTGGCGCGCGATCGCGCCATTCGCGATCAGGAAGGCGAGCAGGCGCAGATCGCCGCGCACGAGGAGATCGAAAAGTCGCGCTTCATCCAGGAGCGCAACCTTGCCGAAGTGCGCATCCAGAATCAGGAAGATACCCAACACCGTGAAATCGCTCGCCGGCGCGCGATCGATGAGGCCGAGATGAAGTCGCGCGAGAAAACCGAGCATGAACAGATCGCGCTCGACCTCGCGCTGGAAAAGGCGCGCATCAACCGCGAACGCGAGCAAAGCGAACTTGAGGTGACGCGCCGCCGCGCGCTCGAACTGGCCGATATCGAGCGCCAGATCGCGCTGGCGTCGAAGTCGGTCGAATTGACCAAGGCCGAGGCCGATAAGAGAAGATCGGAGATCGTTTTCAATCAGGAGATCGAGACATCGCGCATCGCGCAGGACCAGGCGCTGGACCTGGTTCGCATGGAGCGCGAGCGCGCGCTCGACGCGTTGCAGATCGCCAAACGGCAGGCCTTTGAAGAGGCCGAAATCGCCTCCGGCGAAGAGATCGAAAGGTCGCGCATAGCCACCGAGCGCGGGCTTGGCGCCGCGCGGCTCGCCCGTGACGGCGATCTGCGGCAGCTCGCCGTCGAACGCGACAAGGCGATCGAAATCGTGGAGATGCAAAAGGCGATTGAGGTCGCCAAGAAATCCACCGAGCGCTCCGCGGCAGTTGCGGCCTCCGAGATCGCGCGCGCCAAGGCGGTGGAAGCGGAAGAGCAGGCCTTCACCGTCCGAGAGCGCGAAATCGCCGAGCGTAGGAAGCTGACCGACCTGATTGGCGCCAAACGCGAGAATGAACGCGAAGCGTTGCGGTTGACCAGCAAGGCCGACGCCGAAAAGGCCGCAGCGACGAGTTTTGCCGAGGCGATCCAGATCGCCGCGCAAGGCGAGGCCGCCGCCGACCACATTAAGGCTCTCGCCGCCGCGGCGCGCTATGAGGTTGACGCCAAGGGTCGCACCCAATTGAATGAGGCGGAAAACCTGCTCTCCGATGCGTCGCGTGCCTCGCGCTTCCGTGAAAAAATGCTCGAACGCATCGAAGGCATCGTGCGAGAGAGCGTGCGCCCGATGGAAAAGATCGACGGCATCAAGATTCTGCATATCGACGGCGCCAACGGTGCGAGTGGCGGCCAACGCAATGTGACGGATGAGGTGATCGATTCGGCGCTACGCTATCGCGTGCAGGCTCCGATGATTGACAGCCTAATGAAGGAAATTGGCATTGAGGGGGGAAGTCTTGGCCGGATGACTGAAGTACTGCGCGACGCCAAGGACATCGAAAGCCTGACCTCCAAACGGGCAAAAGCCGGCGTGCAGCCGGCGGCAAGGCCGGAGCACGACCGAGACGACGATCGCAACCGATAGTTGGCGGGAAGATGACGAAGGTCTATATTTCCAGGGTCATTCCCGCGCAGCCCGGCGCCGTCTGGGCGATCGTTCGCGATTTTAACGCTCTGCCGGCTTGGACAGGTTTCGTCGCCGAAAGCCGGATCGAGCAGAACTTTCCGGCCGACAAAGTCGGATGCATCCGTAACTTCAGGCTGAAAGACGGCGGGCGGATCCGCGAGCGTTTGCTGGCGCTGTCGGACTATGAAATGTCCTGCACCTATTCGATTCTCGAAAGCCCGATGGGCGTTGAAAATTACGTGGCCACGCTGCGGCTCATCCCCGTCACCGACGGCGACCAAACCTTCGTGGAATGGTCGGCCGAATTCGACGCGGCGCCCGACCGCGAAGAACAGCTCGCTGCAGACATCGGACGCAATGTATTTGGCGCGGCTTTGGCTTCGCTGAAGGGCCGGTTCGGACGTTGATGGCCGATGGTTGAAGTACGCCGCAGCACCGTCCTCGACGCCCCGATCGAAGAGGTGTGGGCGATCCTGCGCGATTTCAACGGTCATGAAACCTGGCATCCCTCGGTTGGCGCGAGCCGGCTGGAAGATGGCGCTTCGGGCGACATGATCGGCGCGGTGCGCGATTTCCGCCTTCACGACGGATCGCGTATACGCGAGCAATTGTTGGCCCTCTCCGATGTCGAGACGAGCTTCACCTATTGCATCATCGAGGCGCCTGTGATGCTGCGCAATTACCATGCCACCGTACGGCTGCGTCCGGTGACCAGCGACGGGCGGTGTTTTTGGGAATGGTGGGCCCGCTTCGATCCTTCGGCTGCCGACAAGCAAAGGCTTTCGCGATTCGTTGTACAGGACATTTTCGAAGCCGGATTTCGATCGGTAGGGGCTCTTTTACGCGGCGAACGCCGCTTTGTTGCACCCGGGCACCGATCCGCAATCCCCGTCGCCTCGCCGGTCGTTGCCGTGGAAGCTGCGGCGGTCGTTGTCACTCGCTATGGCGGACCTACCGTGATGGAATTGCGCACGGTGCGCGTCGAGCCGCCTGGACCGGGCGAGATGCGCATCAGGCAAACCGCCATCGGGGTCAATTATATTGACGTCTATATGCGCAACGGCAGTTTCGACCTCATTCGACCGCCTGCCGTGCCCGGTATGGAAGCTGTCGGGACGGTCGAAAGCATCGGGCCCGGCGTTGCGTCACTGAAACCGGGCGACCGTGTCGGCTATGCTTGCGCGCCGCCCGGCGCTTATACAACGATGCGCACGATGAATGCCGCGCTGGTCTTCCCGCTTCCCGATTTTCTTAGCGACGCGGCCGCCGCGGCTGTGCTGCTGAAGGGCATTTCCGCCAGTTTCCTCTTGCACGATGTCTATGCGGTGAAACGCGGCGACATTGTGCTGGTGCATGCGGCTGCGGGAGGCGTCGGTTCGATTCTGTGTCGCTGGGCGGCGGCGCTCGGCGCCACAGTTATCGGCACGACGTCAAATGCCGCGAAGGCTGAGCAAGCGAGGCAAAGAGGTTGCGCCCATGTGATCTTGTACACTCAGGAGGATTTCGCGGAGGCGGTCATGCGTCTGACTGGCGGACGCGGTGCCGATGTCGTTTATGACGCTGTCGGCAAGGACACATTCGAAACTTCCATTCGCGCCCTAGCGGTGCGCGGCCATCTCGTGAGCTTTGGTCAGGCCTCGGGTGATGTTGGTGTTCACTCAATCGATAGGCTCGCCAGCCGCTCTGTCACGCTTTCACGTCCAAACTACGGTCACTATTGCGATACCGTGGAGGAACTGAGGACACAGACGGATCGCCTCTTTGGCGCTCTACGGGAGGGAATTATCTTGGCAGAGCCCCCAACTTTATATCGACTCGCCGAAGCACCGGCGGCGCATACTGACCTTGAAACCCGAAAGACAGTGAGTTCATTGGTTCTGATTCCATAAAGGGGCGACGTTCTAATGCCCGGAGATTCTCGCGGGACCGGAGGCGCATAGTGCAAATTCCGGACCTCTCGCTTTGGGAGAAGTTGGATGCTTCGGCAGCACAATTGCGCTGTCCCGACGCACTCCGGGTGAGGGTTATGACATATCAATAGGCCGAAACCGGATCGGCGTTAGGACTACGGAGCGAGGTATCCGCCATCAACCACTAAAGTGTGCCCGGTAATCATCGAAGCGGCCGGGCTCGCAAGAAACAGAATGGCAGCAGCAACCTCCTCGGGTTCGGCTCGCCGACGGCTATGGGGGTCGGAGAGCAAGGCCGGTTGCGAGCAACGCGATCGAGGGTGACGATCGGGGAGGTTGGCGGGCAGCAATGATTGCCATTGATGGGGTCTGGGCGGATGAATGGTCGAAGATCGCAGGCCGCGAACTGACGTGGAAGCGATATTGGAGCGAGCGCTATTATGGCCGGTCGAGAACCGGCGAAACAAACGATCAGCTTTCCGGCGAAAAGGTTCGGGCGCGATAGTCATGAGGTGTCGATCCTGATCGCGGTCGTTGGCGCCGTCGGACGATAGCGCGGAATATTCGGGGTCTGAGGTTTGTGAGCTGATGACGGCGGTCTCACACGCATATGTGCGCGGTCGATTTCGCACCTCGTCGATAATCGCGGCAAGGAAGCCGCAGAAGAGCTACGGTTGAAGTGAAGGCGCGCACCTGGGAGGTTGCTTTCAAGACCGGCGCTCACGCCCTTTCGTTCAGTAGACCTTGATGCCTTCCTCAGTGTGAATGCGTAGCTGAACTGACGAGTGCGAGACGACGTAGTTTTTCGCGGGGATTGACGGCAGAGACCCGGAATGCTGCGCTGCGGTTATTGCAGCGCGTTGATTTCGGAGTTCGCCATGAATGACTTGGTCGATCGGATTTTGAACACCTACCAGTTGATGCGCCCGCTTGATGCCGACCGAGTTTCAGATTCCAGACAAAAAATTACGCGATACATCGAAAGCCTTGCCTCTGCAGGTCAGAGCGATGCCCAGCAGTTGGCGGAGTATGGGCTGGCATATTTAAAAGAGCTGCACGAGGGGCCAGACCCTCGGTTTACCGGGTGCTAGCTGCGCGCGTTGGCATCCTCCAGGGTGATGACAGGTGGGAGGAACTCCCTTCAAGCCACCCATTGACCGAGAGTGACGTCTCATCGGTGGCCGGAGGCTGCGTGCATGCGCATTTGCGCGAGGTCTTTCTCGGCGGAACGACGAAGGCGCTATTCCTCGACCATCTCGATCGCCGGATAAACATAAACAAAAACCAGACTGACAATTAATTCCCATCACATGACCAAACCTTTGTTGGTTGATCGAGGGCGCAAGCGTAAGCAGGTCGAGAGTGCGCCCAAGAAAAGCCGTGAAGCAAAACTCGTTAAGCTCGCGGACAAGACCAGCAATGTCCGAGCCGTGGCAAACGGTCCCGCACCAGACTGGTCGGTCGAGCGACGGCGCGAATATATTGATTGGGCAACAGGTCGTTGCAGCTTTGCGCGGCACATCGCCGTGGCTGGAACAGCAGTTTGATTAAGCTGCTGACCGTGCTGTTCAGTAATCCACCGGTGGCAGGAATCACGAATTAGTGCGCTGGCGGCGCCGACGTTCGATGTCCGTTATTGGGTGAAGTTCGGAAAGCATTTGCTCGTATAGAGCTTTTCGCATTTTGGCACCTTTGAGACATGCCGACGGTGTTGAGTAATGTCCGCTTTCAGGGAACTCGGAAGACATTTGCTCACACTGAGTTCTTCTCAGTTTGACCCAACTCGGACATCAAATCAGAGCGGGCGGCCCGAATTGAAGTGTGCGAGTCGAATCGATGGATGCCCTCAACCCAGACATCGCTTGTCGATTCCATCTGGATCGCGTTCTACTCGTGCGCTTTTAGCTCAGGCTTGTCGCGCAGCACGGCATCCAGCAGCGAACTGTTGACTTCGATGTGTCCGTTGTAGCTGATCAGGCCAAGCTTTCGGAACTTGTTCATGAACTCGCTGACGCGCGATCTGGTGGTGCCAATCATCCCCGCCAGGGTTTCCTGGCTGATATTCGGGGTGATCGGCAGCGACGTACCTTCCTTGCCGAAATGCGAGAGCAGCAGCAGTGTGCGGGCAAGCCGCCGTTCGCTCGAATTGAAAAGCTGGTCAATCAGGTCCTCTTCAATCCGGCTATTGCGGTCAGAAGATAAGCCATGAACACCTCGGATAACGCAGCTTGGTCGTGAAGGGCGGCCTTCATAGCTTGTTTGGTAATTGCCGTGACGACGCAATCTTCCATGGCGGTCGTGCTCGCGATGCGGAGCGGGTGACCGTTCATGCACCCTTCGCCAAAGAACTGGCCGGGTCCCAAAATCCCGACCACAGCCTCCTTCGCATGCTCGGACATGACCGTGAGCTTGATCTGGCCCTGTTGAATATAATAGATCGTTTCGGCGGTGTCGCCTTGCGTAAACACAGTTTGGTTCTTTCGAAGTTTAAGGATCGTCTTTCCCACCCCCACGTTGGCGAGAAAGTTGTGAGCGTCAAACACGTCCTTCGCTGGATCTTCCATCCGAATCTCCTTTGGCACAGAGCCGAAAACAAAAATAGCGTCAGGCGGGAGCACAACACTCTCCGTCACCGAAACAAGCCGAGGGCAGCGCGGTGATATCAGCAGCATGCGTCTTTGGCTGTCTGGGACGCTGCTCAATATTGCTCAACTTCCAAGAAATTTGACGGGACAAGTGAATGAAGTGGTCAATATTGATCAGCCAGGAGCAGCCGCACGATGTATTCCGCGGCAATCGTCGCAAATGATGAGATTGCTGATTCGTGCGGAACTATCATTTCATTTTTGAAAACAACGATGGCAGGGCCGCGAAGAAACCGGTCAAATCGAGGAGGCAACCGTGAAGCCCACAGGAGCAGTTTTTCAGCCCGAGCTGATCGTATTGATGAAGCTGGTTCTTAACGATGTCACGGCATTGCTGCCCGAAGCGAAGCGCACGTCGACGATGAAAGTTGAAATCGCATCTTACATTCTCGCATGTGCTGCAAAGGGCGAGCGCAATCCAGCCGCGCTCAAAGCAGCAGCTCTTTTGGGGACGGTGAGTTGAACTAATCCTCGTGCATTTCTCTGGAGCGCCGGGCAGTCTCAGCGCGCATGAGTTCGGTCGCCGAGTTATCGGGCTGCCGCTACATTGGCGGAATGAGAAAATGACCGTCGATTGAAATCAGACGGTTCACCTGGCATCCTGTTCGTAATGTTAGTTTAATCGATTCGTGTGCGACTTCCGTTGATGTTGAGGGTTTCGGATGCCGGCCGATTGCAGCGATGCGGCTTTCACCGTGGCCGGCGTCCGAAAGCCTTCAATGAAGGAACCCGCGGGAAATGGTAGGCGGTGGTGCCGCGAACGCCGAGCGCTATGGAGGTTTGCGCACGACGGAGGTGCGTGAGGGCAACCGACGCCGATG
>Ga0137415_10002017_pt1 | contig 20235 bp, 19 predicted proteins | sample CZODoug3_1_1_16f_FD_183082 | JGI IMG/M metagenome (GOLD analysis project Ga0137415, IMG submission 183082) | Vadose zone soil fungal communities from Angelo Coast Range Reserve, California, USA - CZODoug3_1_1_16fungal (Hybrid Assembly) | ecosystem: Environmental > Terrestrial > Soil > Vadose...
GGCCCCTTCATCTTGTTCACGGCCTGCTCCAAGGTGAGCCCCTGGACCGCTTCGCCATTGATCTGGGCGATGAGGTCGCCCGACATCATGCCGGCCTTCGCCGCGGGCGTATCGTCCATCGGCGCGACCACCTTGACGAAGCCATCCTCCATCGTGACCTCGATCCCCAACCCGCCGAACTCGCCGCTGGTGGCCTCCTGCATGTCGCGCCAGGCCTTCTCGTTCATGTAGCGCGAGTGCGGATCGAGCGCCGTGATCATGCCGTTGATCGAGGCCTCGATAAGTTTGGTGTCATCAGGCTTTTCGACATAGCTGGTCCGGATCCGCTCGAACACGTCGCCAAACAGATTGAGCTGCGAATAGGTGCTGGGACTGGTGGCGGCCCCGGCCGCGGCGACCAGTTGCGCTCCCTGCGGTCCGGTGACGAGAAAGGTGAAGCCCGCGCCTGCAACCGCACCGAGGAAGAACACGACATTCTTGCGCATTGTTCGCTAACCTTCTCGCTCTCAGTTGCTGCCCGCCATGGGCCGGATGATCACGCGTCTTGCTCGCTGCCGAACTTGGCCACTCAACTCTGCCACCAAACTCACAACGCCCTCTTGATATCATCAAGCCCGTTCTGCCAGGTGGAAGGCTGGGTGCCGAAACCGCGTTTGGCGCGGGTGCCGAGCCAGTAACCGAACTGCGGGGGCACGTTGCGGAACGGGCCCTCGGCGCCCAGCTTCAGCGCGGCGTCCATCGGCCAATTCGGATTGTTGAGGATCTCGCGGCCGACCGCGATCAGGTCGGCCCGCTTGTCACGCAGAATCTGCTCGGCCTGGTCGCCATGGATGATCAGGCCGACCGCCATGGTCATGATATCGGCGTGGCGCCTGACATACTCCGACAGCGGCACCTGGTAGCTGTATTTGATTTCCTTGCCGAGGATCGGCGCCACATCCGTGATGCCGCCGGATGAGCAGTCGATGACGTCGACGCCCTTGCCTTTGAGGATTTTTGCCAGCCGCGCGCTCTGTTCGGGTCCCCAGCCGGCATTGTCTTCCACCGACAGCCGCACGAACAGCGGCTTGCGATCGGGCCAGTGCACCCGCACCGCTTCGGTCACCTCGGTGATGAAGCGCATCCGGTTGGCTTCCGAGCCGCCATACTCGTCGGTGCGCTGGTTGGATTTCTCCGACAGGAACTGGTGCATGAGATAGCCGTGCGCGCCGTGGAGCTCGAGCACGTCGAAACCAGCCTCATGGGCGCGCCGTGCCGCGTTGCCCCAGGCTTGCACTAGGTCTTTTACTTCATGGCGCTCCAGCGCCCGCGGCACCGGCCATTTTTCGCTGTGGGCAATCGCGCTGGGCGCCACCGGGGTCCACGCATCCCAGTCGTCGATATCTGGCGTTCGCTGCAACGGCCGGTCGCCTTCCCATGGCCGGCTGGTGCGCGCCTTGCGGCCGCAATGGCCGAACTGGATCCCGGCGGCCGCGTTCTGCTGTTTGATGAATTTGACCAGGCGCCCAAGCGGCTCGACGAATTTATCGTCCCAGATTCCGAGATCGCCTACCGTGCCGCAGCCGCGCCGCTCGACTTTTGTCGACTCGACGACGACAAGACCGGCGCCGCCGGCCGCGAATTTTCCCGCATTCATCAGATGCCAGTCGGTCGGAAATCCCTTCACCGCGGAATATTGATGCATCGGCGGCACCACGATGCGATTGCGCAACTCGACACCCCGGATCGTCAGCGGTGAGAACAGCAGCGGCTCGGACATATCGTTCCTTGTTCGGCGGCGGACCTGTTATCCCGGCGTCCGGGCGGTCTTCTATGATTACGACGATATACGCGCACCGCCGCTGCCGCAAAGCCGGAATTCCAGGGTTTCATTGCCAAATTTTTAATCTGCAGGCGCAAAACTGCCGCCGACCGCCACCGAAATCGGTCCGCCTCTGGATCGAACCCGGATCTTTTCGCTTCCCCGGCCGATACCAGCCATACCAATTTTTGCGATGGCGTGGAAGCTCCGGAAGCGATACCCGAAAGGCTCAAACAAGAAGTCACGCATTGCTGGGAGGACACCATGAACGAAGCGACCCGCATCCGGCCGGCGGCCGGTGAACTCGGCGCGAGCGGCGAACAGTACCAGAACCTGCACGAGTTCGTTCGCAAAGCCCGCGCCAACCTCAACCAGAATGCCTGGGACTATATCGTCGGCGCCGCCGAGACCGAGACCACGATGCGCCGCAACCGCATGGCGCTGGACGAAATCGCATTCCGGCCGCGCGTGCTGCGCAACGTCGCCAAGGTCGATGCGTCGGTCGAGGTGTTCGGCCGCAAATTGCGCCTGCCGGTGATGCTGGCGCCGGTCGGCGCGCTCGAGATCTTCGATCCCGCCGGCGCCGCCGCTTCCGTCGCGCGCGGCACCGGCACATTCGGCGCCGCCCATATGCTGAGCTCGGTGTCCGAGCCGGGCCTTGAGAAAGTCGCCGAGGCGGCGCCCGGCGCGTTGCGCATGTTTCAGCTCTACGTCCGCGGCGACGATGCCTTCGTCGAGGATTGTGTCAGTCGTGCGATCGCCAACAAATACACCGCGTTCTGCCTGACCGTCGACACCGCGCATTACAGCCGACGCGAGCGCGATATCGCCAAACGTTACGTCCGCGCCAGCCGACTGCGCGCCACCGGCGGCGACTTCCAGAAGGGGCTCGATTGGCGCACTGTCAGGCTGATCAAGGACAAGTATAAAATTCCCCTTGTCATCAAGGGGATCGCCACCGCGGAGGATGCGCTCATCGCGCTCGATCACGGCGTCGAGTGGATCTATGTGTCGAACCACGGCGGACGCCAGCTCGATCACGGCCGTGGCGCCATGCATGTGCTGCCCGAAATCGCCGCCGCCGTCGCCGGCCGCGCCAAAATCATGGTCGACGGCTCATTCTGCCGCGGCACCGATATCGTCAAGGCGATCGCAGCGGGAGCTGATCTGGTCGGCATCGGCCGCCTGCAATGCTGGGCGCTTGCGGCTGCTGGCGAAGCCGGGATTGTGCGGATGCTGGAGCTGCTCGAAGACGAAGTGGTCAGATGCCTGGGGCTGCTTGGCGTCACATCTTTCGCCGAACTCGACAAATCCTATCTGCACCCGGCGACGCCGACCAATCTGCCGCATGTCTTCAGCGCCTTCCCGCTCCTGGAGATCGAGCCGTATCGTTATTGATGGCGGAGTTTTCCGAAGTTTGCGATGCGATATCAGCCATGGCTCGTTGCTGGGCGCGGCACTCTTTGTCTAGTCTAGTGCTGTTACTTGAATACGCCCGTCTCCCGTGCTAGATGCATCGGTGTCCGGGCTATCGGCAACCGCCCGGTCAGCTGCTCGCAGCCAAGAGTTGTCTCGCTCCCTTGCGGAGGTGAGACATGTCCTGCGGCACCACCACCTGCACATCGATCACATATCAGCTGCCGGCTTCGAAGCCGTTTTCTGGCTTCGAGTCACTGTCCCCCAATTTCGCATCGATCAGGCGCATCCTCGCCGCCACTGTTCTCGCCTGCGTCGTCGCGTGCGCAGGACCGGCCGGCTTTGCCCAGACAGGGGCCATCATGATTGCCATCGACAAAATGACGCCAGGCGCGGCGCCCGCCGACTTCGAATTTGCGCGCACGGGCCAGGGCGGCCCGGGGCAATGGGCAGTGGCCGCCGATGCATCGGCTGCCGCTGGGCTCGCCATCGAGCAGACCAGCACCGACAGGACCGACTACCGGTTTCCGCTTGCGATCTATCGACCGGTGGCGGCGAGCAATGTGGATGTCACGGTTCGATTCAAGGCGGTCGCCGGAAAGGTCGATCAGGCCGGCGGCGTCGCCGTGCGACTCTTCGACGCCGACAACTACTATGTGGTGCGTGCCAATGCGCTCGAGGACAACGTCCGCTTCTACCGCGTGGTCAAGGGCCGGCGCGAGGAACTCGAAGGCGCGAACACCAAAGTGAGAGCTAACGAGTGGCACCAGCTCGGGCTGCGGGCGGAAGGCCAGCGATTCACGATCACGTTCGACGGCAAGCAACTGTTCACCGCGACCGACCGCACCATCGCGGGCGCGGGCAAGGTCGCACTCTGGACCAAGGCCGACAGCGTAACGCGCTTCGATCGCATCGAAATCCGGACATTGCCATGATGATCCGCTGCATCATCCGCTGCATGATACGCTTCCTGGCATGACGACGCCTTCCGACATCTCGCTGCTCTATGCGGCACGGGGCATGCGCGGATTCGGCGATGGTTTTGCCATCATCATTCTGCCGGTCTACCTCTCGGCCATTGGCCTCAGCCCGCAGCAGATCGGAATCGTCGCCAGTGCGTCGCTGCTCGGCACGGCGGCGCTCACACTGATCGTCGGATTCATCGCTCCGCGCTTTGAGCTGCGAGCCCTGTTTCTCGCCGGTGCCGGACTGATCGTTCTTACCGGGTTGATTTTCCCGGCTGCGCAGACCATCGCGCCCGTTCTGCTGGTCGCTTTCGTCGGCAGCATCAACCCTTCCGGGGGTGATCTGGGCATGCTGGTTCCGCTTGAGCATGCGCTGTTGACCAAGGAGACCGCCGACCGCAATCGCACTTCGGTCTTTGCCCGATACAGCCTGATCGGCTCGCTGACGTCAGCCGTCGGATCGCTGGCGGCGGCATTGCCGGAGATACTTGCATCGAACGGCTGGCCGAAGCTCGACGCCATCAAGCTGATGTTTTACTTGTATGCCGCACTCGGACTGCTGGCGGCGTTTCTATACCGGCGCCTGCCGCGCGACCACATCCACGCGGCAAACGCGCCGACGGCGGCACTCGGGCCGTCCAGAAACATCGTTTACAAGCTCGCGGCTCTGTTCAGTCTGGACGCCTTCGCCGGCGGCTTCGTCGTGCAGTCGCTGTTGGCGCTCTGGTTGTTTCAGAGGTTCAATCTGTCGCTCGAAGCGGCGAGCGTCTATTTCTTTTGCGCCAGCCTGTTGGGCGCGATGTCGTTTCCAGTGGCAGCGTGGCTGGCCCGGCGCATCGGCCTCATCAACACCATGGTGTTCACGCACATTCCGTCGAGCATCTGCCTGATCGCGGCGGCCTTTTCGTCTGACTTGATCGTGGTGCTGTCGCTGCTGCTGGTTCGCTCCGCGCTCTCGCAGATGGACGTTCCCACGCGGTCATCCTACGTCATGGCCGTCGTGACGCCGGCCGAGCGCACCGCGGCCGCGAGCGTGACCGCGGTGCCCCGCAGCCTGGCTTCGTCGATCAGCCCCGCGATGGCAGGCTTCATGTTGGCCGGTCCATTTTCCGGCCTGCCGCTCGTCGTGTGCGGATGCCTGAAGATCGGCTATGATTTGGCGTTGCTCCGGATGTTCCGGCACACCAAACCGCCGGAGGAGATGTAAAGGTGAGGTTGCGGGCTTTCCATTGAAAGGTCGCAGGCTCTAGCAGGCTCTTGAAGCCAGGTAATTTCCCCTCGGTTGCTCCCCTCCTCCGATTTTCGTAAACGAGTCCTATGACCCCACCTCTCCTTTCCCCCGGCGCCGCCGATGCGCTGTTGTTCGATCTCGGCCGCGTGGTGCTCGATATCGACTTCGACAAGACGCTGGCCTGCTGGGCCGGTCACGCCGGCTGCGAGCCGGCACATCTGATCGGGCGATTTGCCCGCGACGACATCTATCAGCGCCACGAGACCGGAGAGATCAGCGACGCCGAGTTCTTTGCAGCTCTGCGCGCCTCGCTTGGCGTCGGCCTGTCCGATGCTCAGTTCCTCGAGGGCTGGAACGCGATCTTCGCCGGCGAAGTGCCCGGAATCGCTGCGCTGCTGGCGCGCGCCGCGCAGCGATTGCCGCTCTACGCCTTCTCCAACACCAACAGCGCCCATGTCGAGCATTTCTCGCAAGCCTATGCCGATTTGCTCGGCCATTTCCGCGAAATCTTTCTGTCGTCTGCGATCGGTCTTCGGAAGCCGGATGCTGCAGCCTATGATCATGTGGTGAAGGCGATCGGCGTACCGGCTTCGCGCATCGTGTTCTTCGATGATCTCGCCGAGAACATCGAAGGCGCGCGGGCGCGGGGCTTGACCGCCGTGCACGTGACATCACCTGATGATGTGGCGCACGCGCTGGCCGCATTGGGGATTTAGATGATAACCGGATATGCACGGAATTTAAGATCGTCATTGCGAGCGCAGCGAAGCAATCCATTGTGTGGCTACGACAGCTCTGGATTGCTTCGTCGCTTTGCTCCTCGCAATGACGAAAAATACAACCTGACTCTATTGGGCGCATTTGGAGTCGGCCTCTCAGGAGTTCCGCCGTGGCATTGATGCCGGTTACCGATGCGCTGTCAGCGGTTCTGGCGGGCGCCGAGCCGCTGCCGGAAGAAACAATCGCGCTCGATGCGGCGCATCACCGGGTGCTGGCGCGCGACGTCGCGGCCTTGCGCACCCAGCCGCCGCGGGCGATGTCGGCGATGGACGGCTATGCGGTACGATCCGCCGATGCGTCAGAAGTGGCGGCGCGGCTCAAAGTGATCGGCGAGGTCGCAGCCGGCCGCCCGTTCGATAAAGCTGTTGGCGCCGGCGAGGCGGTGCGGATTTTTACCGGCGGCGTGATCCCCGAAGGCGCCGACGCCGTCATCATCCAGGAGGATACCGTGGTCGAGGGGGGTGGCATCACCATCACCGAAGCCGCGATCCCGGGACGGCATATCCGTCCCGCCGGCGTCGACTTTCGCGAAGGCGATGTCCTGCTTAAAGGCGGAATACGCCTTACCGACCGCGATCTCGCGCTGGCCGCAGGCATGAATTATTCCGAACTTGCGGTGCGCCGACGGCCCAAGGTCGCGGTGCTCGCCACCGGCGACGAGCTGGTGATGCCAGGCTCTACGCCCGGCCCCGGACAGATCGTCTATTCCAACGGCTACGCGCTTCGCGCGCTGGCCCGTGCCGAAGGCGCCGATACCATTGATCTTGGCATCGCCGCCGACACCGTCGAGGCCACCACCCAAGGCATCCGCCGCGCCCGCGACAGCGGCGCCGATATCCTCATCACCATGGGCGGCGCCTCGGTCGGCGACCACGACCTCGTCAAGCAATCGCTGGAGGCCGAGGGTGTCACCATGGCGTTCTGGCGGATCGCGATGCGGCCGGGCAAGCCGATGATGCACGGACGGCTCGGCGCGATGCGGGTAATCGGCCTGCCCGGCAATCCGGTGTCATCTTACGTCTGCGGATTCCTGTTCCTGGTGCCGCTGATTCGCAGCCTTTCGGGCCGCAGCGTCACCCACCACACGCATGAGAGGGCGCTGCTCGGACGTGATGTCGCCGCCAACGATCTGCGCGAAGACTATCTGCGCGCCCGCCTTGAGGTGCGCAGCGATGGCGTCCTGATCGCCACGCCGGTCGACCATCAGGACAGCTCGCTGTTGGGAAATCTCGCTGCGGCACGGGCTCTTGTGATCCGTGTCCCGTTTGCGCCCGCGGCGACCGCCGGATCGGCTTGCGACATCCTTCGGCTTCCAGGCTGACCGCTTGAGTGGTCCGCCTTCAGGCAAAACCGGTTTCGTTGACGCAAAATTAAGTGGTTGCAGAACACATATGGAACATATAGTGTCCGTTCATGATTTGTTTCGAGGATTGACGCTTGGCAATGGGAGCAGCTTTCTCCCACGTCTCGGAATCGAACGACATCAAACTTGGGGATTGGTCGAGATGCTCACGCGCAAACAGTACGAACTCCTGCGATTCATCAGTGAACGCCTGAAGGAATCCGGCGTTCCGCCCTCCTTCGACGAGATGAAGGACGCGTTGGACTTGCGTTCGAAGTCCGGAATCCACCGCCTCATCACAGCGCTGGAAGAGCGCGGTTTCATTCGGCGCCTGCCCAACCGCGCCCGCGCCATCGAAGTCATCAAGCTTCCCGAGCTTTCAGGAGGCAACAATGGCAATGGCCGCCGCGGCTTCACGCCGAGCGTCATTGAAGGCACGCTCGGCCGGGTCCGCAGCTCTAGCATCGGTTCCGAGGATGATGGCAACCGTCCGGTCGCCGTGCCGGTGATGGGCCGCATCGCCGCCGGCACGCCGATCGAGGCGTTGCAGACCCGCAGTCACACCATCAGCGTGCCGCCGGACATGCTCGGCTCCGGAGAACATTACGCACTCGAGGTACGCGGCGATTCCATGGTGGATGCCGGTATTCTCGACGGCGACATGGCGCTGATCCAGCGCAACGAGACCGCGGAAACCGGCGATATCGTGGTGGCGCTGATCGACGAAGAGGAAGCGACCCTGAAGCGCTTCCGCCGCCGCGGCGCATCGATTGCGCTCGAGCCAGCCAACACGTCCTACGAAGTGCGCATCCTGCCACCGAACCGGGTGAAGATTCAGGGCAAGCTGATCGGGCTTTATCGAAAGTACTGAGCGGGCGCGGCGCATCCGCCGTCAAACCCTCGCGCGTCGCCTGGGTAACTCTACCTTCTGCCTTTGTTCTCACCGTTTGGTGGCGAAACATTCCCGGCGGTCTTGGGGGAAAAATGTGCATGCGTATCTTGGGAATCGCAGCGCTTTGCGCTGCGATGGCAGGTTGTGCCGCGTCGCGCCAGGAGGTTGTCGCTCGGCTCGGCGATCAATTCGTCGGGAAAAACGTCGACTCCCTCGTCGTCCGGTTCGGCCCGCCTACCAGCATGTTCAAAATGAACAGCGGCCAAAGCTCCTATGTCTGGCAGCTTACGTCTGTCACCGACATCAACACTGATCGCGGCTGGGGCACGGCTTCAACGCGGTTTTGCAAGGTGAGTGTCATCGCTTCGCCGGTCGGGATCGTTACACAACTCGATACCGAGGACTCGAATGCGGGCGTCGGGCTGCCCGGCGCCATCGGGGTGTATGGCAGTATTTGTGGCCAGCGGCTTGGGATGACGCCCCAAACATAGCATCGGACTCTGCCCAAATTGCGCATCGGGGTTCAATCCGGTCCCGGGGGTTGCGGTCCACACGCTCCCCCATCGTGCTTCAATAGAAACGCCAGCCCTCCGCCTGGAAGCCGCTTTCCGCTGGCGTTGTCCCCTCCCGGCATCGGCTGCGGCATTCTCAAACGCATTTGTGATCAGTGGCCTGGGCTGGAGCCGCACAATTGCCCACAACCAAACAAACACTCGCGCGTTACTGTCCACTCTGATAGAGGCCTGCGCCTCTAAGCGGCGCGGGTTGGCTATCTCTAACGAGGAGCAATCCGATGTGTGACTATAGTCTGCACGCCGTCGCAACGCGCCCCGCCCAGGTTGGGGAGACGCTCATCAGCACGACATTCCGCGGCACTTCGACCCGTGGTTTCGCCTCAGAAAGTGAGCCCGCGGTGGCGGTCTGCATGCTTCCTGGGACCGAACTGGCGTTCGCCGAGAATGTCAAATACGATAATCGATGGATTTGGACGAAGACGATCAATTACCGGGTGGGGAAATTCGGCGCGATAGACCCGGATGTTCCGCACCGTCACCATGACGCGATCGAATTTCCAGATGGAAGCCGCGTGCTCGTGACTCAGCTCTGCGAAGGGCAGCGAGCGACGGTGCTGCAACTGCCCGTGGTTGGTCGGGTTGCGGAGCACGCGCATCCGGCTGCCCACACCAACGCGGCAACCTCGATCTCCGTTGATTGAAATGGTCGTTTGGATATCCCCGCCGGTTCCGGCCGGCGGGGTTCTACCGGAGCACCATCAATGGATATTGCCCGCATCGAACCGCAGGCGACCCGCTCCATGGATTACCGGGACGACGCGCGAACGGAAGAACTGAATAATCTAAAACTAGCGCTGGCGACGTTTGCTTTGCAGCTCGACGCCTTCGAAATGCGCATGGGTCGAGCACGGCTCACGGCCGAGATAGAGCCTGGAATCCGGCTCCCGCCGCCTGATATCGGTCGCAGGCTCAAAAGGGAAAACATGATCGGTGGTCAATAAAGTCACATGGCAACAAGTCGGTCGAGTAACCGAACCGGGCCGATACATGTTCAGATTCGGATGGCTGACAATTTCGGCGGAAGATCTGGCGGTCTGGGAGCAGCGCCCGAATGCGGCGTTTACGCTGGTCAAAACGACGACGGCGCCGGACCTCGTAGAGGAATTCCGGCTGGGCGCATTCGAACTTCGAGAAAGCTTCTCGCTCAGCGAGAAGTGAAGCGCTTTTTTCGAAATATTATTGCGGCACCGCGGCAGTCCTGCGTCGGCAGGTCGGCTTCCGGCAGCGTCATATCCAGGGGATACCCGCAGGGAGACGGCTTGGCTGCCAAGCCTCGAATCGGTAACGTCAAAACTGAGCTGAATGCGAACTGGCGTATACTGTCTAGCTCAGTGCCGTTTTGGAGGATTGATGATGAAGAAGGCTGCTACAATTTTGGCTTCGGTCGCCGCCCTCGCGGTGACCTCGCTCTCGGTTCCCAGCTCGGCCGAGGCTCGCGCACACCGGCATCGTCACCATAGCGGTTATGCGCTGTATTACGACTATAGTCATGGCAACGGGTTATCACCGACGGGCTACGTCTACCCGGCCGCTAACTGGGGGCCATTTTTCCATCGGGTACGCCATTACGGTCCGGTTCTGCCCTACCAGCCGCCGCCCGCCTGGTAGACCCCGCCTCGTAGCCTGCCGGTTCGTTTGAATTGCCGGGCCTGGCATGGCTCTTTACCTCGCCCGGCTCCCGGGTGCTGCGCGCCTGCTTCAATGATTGATCACTCTCACCGCCGGAAAACCATGCCAGCGAAGCCCGCCGGCATGAACCGGCGCTGACCTCGCGTCGTCCAAATGATGCCGGCTCTGGTCGGCCGGGTTTTGGCCGGTGAGTGACTTGGCTCACATTTACCCCGCGCGGACTCGGTTACCAATGTTGAACTGGCTTGATGCCAGGGAGTCGAGGTTTGGAGGTCGCACATGGCTGCTATCGCAAATGTCCTTTCGCGCGCGTTTCCTGCACCTGCATCGCGGCAACCGAACATAGACGCTATCCCGTCAGCCAAGAAGATCGACCATCCGGCCAACGTCGTGAAAGAGCATCTCATCCTGGGCACCGATAGGCGGGATGCCGAGCAGCAAAGGGATCTCTGGCTGTCAGAAAATCCGTCTATCAGGGTAATCAAGCTTCATCGTGTGAGGCGAGAGCCGCAGACCTTGCTGACGCTTATCGGCAGCAAACATGTTCCGCGCGTTTCGATCCTGGTGGAGTACGAGGCGCCCAACGTCCCGGTGGCGAACGTTTCCGCGGAATGAAAGCCGTTCACTGACGGCGACTCCATCGAAAGAAAGCGATCAGGAGAAAGATGCCGATCGCGGCCGTGATCAAAACCCCCGTGCGAATATCTTCACGGGCGAGGCCGACTTGAGTGTGAAGGATGTGGCGCAACGCCGCGGCGGTCAACACCGCCGCGAGGAATATGCCGAGCAGGTACCTCATCCGAAGTTTGGTCGGGTCCATCATGCAGAGTAACACCCGCACAATTTACCTTTCAAGACGCCCCTCAGATTTAAGGTCATTTCCCACCGGCGATTTTGTCATCCGATAGAAAGATAATCAGTCCTCCGCCTGCAGGTCGGTTTCCGATGGCGTCGCATCAACGGCGCGCGGGGCCACAGGACGCAGCAGGATTGTTTCGGCCTCGTGGTCGCCTGCGACCGCTGGCGACCACGGCCGATCGACGCCTCTTGGCCGCACCGCATCGACCGAAAATCCGCCAGGGGTCCGCCGCAACGCGATCGTACCCTGCCTTCGCAACCGATCCTGGTCGATCACCGGCGATGTACATGCCGGCGGGGCTTGCCTCGCGGCCACCACCATCGCCGCGCGCTCACAATCGTCCGCCAGCGCCTCAGGCCGCAGCGCCAGCGTGACAAGACCGCCGTCGGCCATCTGCGCCACACAACCCGCTTCGTCGCATGAGACGCCCTCGGCGAGCGAAGAATCGCTGGGCTGCCGGGGGTCGGCGTCACCAGCCAGCCATTCTTTCAGGAGGAATGCATCCTTGGCGGTCCGCATCAGATGCAGCCGCCCGTCTTTGCCACGAACCCCGACATTGCGGCCGTCGGCGGAAATCAGGATATCCGGCTGCGGCACCGCCAACGACCAGACCACCGCGATCACCAGCACGGCCGCGCCTAGCCAGCGCAGCGGCGTCCGCAATAGCCCGAGCAGGATGATCCCGGCACTTGCCGCGATCAGCGGACCGATTCCGAATGCCGCCATGCGGCCGATCGCGCCGGGCAACGCTGCGACCCATTGCGTCACCACGATCATCCAGTCGATCCCTGCTCCCATGATCCGCCAGAACACGCCGTCCAAGCCAAACGGCATCGCCAGCAGACCTAACAGGCCCGCGGGCATCACGACCGCCGACACCACCGGCATCGCCGCCAGATTGGCAACGACGCCATACGGCGTCACCCGGTGAAAGTGAAAGGCGGCATAGGGCGTCGTCGCCAGTCCCGCTATCAGCGACGCCAGCGCCAGCATCATGATCTCCCGTCCGCCCCATAACGCCACCCGTGCGGTGGCCGTGCTGTCGGGCGAGGCAAACAGGCGCGGCATGCCGATCTGCACCAGCGCCACCAGTCCCAGCGTGGCTGCGAACGACATCTGGAAGCTCGGATGCACCAGCGCTTCCGGCGCCACCGCAAGCACAATCATCGCCGCTACCGCGAGCGTGCGGAATGTCACGGCGCGGCGGTCGACCATGACCGCGATCAGCACCACTGCTGTCATGAAGAACGAGCGCTGGGTCGCGACCTCGGCACCCGACAGCAAGAGATAGAAGGCGGCGGCGGCAAAGGCTGCGGCGGCCGACCATTTCTTGATCGGAAAGCCGACGGTAAGCTGCGGGATCAGCGCCAACAGCGCGCGGACCGCGAAGAATACCACGCCGGCGACCACCGCCATGTGGTATCCCGAAATCGAGAGCACGTGGCCGAGCCCGGAAATGAACATCGCATCGTTGACAGGCGTGGAGATCGCGTCGCGGCGGCCGGTCAAAAGAGCGGTGGCGATGGCGCGCTGGTCGCCATCAAGCGCCGTTCGTATTCGTGCGTCGATCGCATCGCGTAGGTCTTGCATGTATGCGGCATAGCGCAGCGACAAGCCGCCAGAGACCGGCGGGTCCACCGTCTTGATGGCGCCCATCGCAAAACCGGACGCGCCGATGCCGGAGAAATACATATCGCGGCCGAAATCGTAACTGCCTGGCCGCATCGGTGCGAGGGGTGGCTGCAGCCGCGCTTTCAATTCGACGAAGCTGCCGACCGCGGGCGCGGTGCCTTTTCGCACCGACAGGCGAACGCGCTCCAGCTTTGTCAGTCCGCGCGGACTCTCCATTTGCGCGACCCGCAACACAAAACGGTCGGTGCGCTCGCGTATGTCGCGCGTCTCGACGAAGCCCGACAGCGATACCGAATAGACAGGCCTGGCCAGCACGCCATGCGCGATCCGCGCGGTTTTCCACGTCGCCACGGCAAAGCCCGCCGCCATCGCGGCGACCAGCACGGCGACCGGAAATACCTTCTGCCCTCGCAGCAAAAACGCCGCCACGCCGAACGCAATGGCCGCAACCGCGGTGACCGAAGCAACCGGCTCATGATCGGCGGCGAAATAGCATGCGATCCCGGCGCCGAACGCGATCGGCACCCAAGGCAGCAATCGGCCGGCGCCAGCTTCGGCGCGGATCCACATCCGCAAGTTCTCGATGAAGGACGACCATGCGCCAAAACCCGATGGCGCAAAGCCGCCGACCTGCGTCGCATTGCGCGGCGGCCAGGTGCCCGCATAGCCCTGCGTCCGGCCTGGCGCCCCGCCCCGCTCTGCCATCCGGTTACACCTTACGCAACATCAGGGATCGCACCGTCGAGGCGATCCCGGAACTACAATGCTACCGTAAGATGTCAGGGGGCGGCTAGCGGAACGGATGCGGAATGCAGCGGAAAAATGTGGTCCAGCTTGCCGCCGAAGCGCCGTCGATGGACCAGTTCTACAACCAGATTATCGAGCCATCAGACTCGGATGGCCCATACGATTGTCCGACGCATCGCGTTCCGAAATATTGAAACCCGATCGACGCTATCACGTTGTCGAAAGCACGCGCCGGGTGACAACCGGCCATAACAGGGACGATGGACGCAGTGCAATTTTGCCGGTTTCTGCCTGCGACACCAACGCATCGGTACGCGCTAACATCTAACCTGTTCCCAGCGTGTGCACTGTAATTCCGAAGGGCAAATTCTTTCTGATCATGATCGCCATTAGCATCGCACCGGTGCTGGGGACAGCCATTCTCGTCACACATGATTGGTAAAGCGCTTCGGCCATGCTCCAATACGCTGCAGGAATACCGCGCGCCCGATGACAACCATCCGCAGAAACAGACCGGGCGCGAACGCCGGCGTGTCAGCGGGCCGCTCATGAGGTCGCACTCGCGCTCGACATCGGTCACCCGCGAGTGAGAGTCGTCTCCTTAAACGCGCGGCGATGTTTCTCTCGCCGACATCCGCCCTGACCGCATTACGAAGTCGAGTGAGACGCCGCGCCAAATCTAAGAAGCGCCCGGGCCGGACGTTATGTTCAATGCCACTCGTGCAGGGTGCTTTCTTTCAGCATTTGGCTCCGCGATCATGTGTTAGCGTTCGACCGATATGCAGCCATCTTGGCATACGTTGGTTCAAAGGAGACTATTGATGGCCGAACAGGAAATCCGCTTCGACGACGGGGCCGCCTATGAGCGCATGATGGGAATCTGGAGCCGGATCGCTGGCGATGTTTTCCTGGATTGGCTGGCTCCGCGCGCTGGTTTGCGCTGGATCGACGCTGGATGCGGCAACGGCGCCTTCACGGAGTTGATCGTCGCGCGCTGCGCGCCTGCGGAAGTTCACGGTATCGATCGATCCGAGGGGCAACTCAGTTTTGCCCGTACGCGGCTCGCCACTGATGTAGCGGAGTTGGAATTGCTTAAAACGCGGGTTCGATCGCGTCTGCCAGGGGATAGGGCTGGCAGCGTTACCGCCAATGCGCACGCTAACGCGATAAGAGGTCATATGCCGATGTGATGGTCGCTGAAAATGAAAATAACGGAAATTGCATTCGGACTTTTGATCTGCGTCGTGGCGGATCGCGCTTGCGCCGACCAACAGATCCAAACCGGAGTAACAGCTGTCAGTAGCGACACTTTTCTGAGTTCCCTTGGGGTCAACACGCATGTGGACCAGGGATATGACCCGAAGGCATATGTTCAGCCGCTGCAATATCTCGGAGTTCGCAATATCCGCGACAGCGAGCGCAACTTGTCCGGTCATCTGATGCTTCATGCACAGACTGGCATTCGGGTCGATCTGCTGGGCGCCGATGTGACGGGCTTAACTGCCGCTGCAAGGATCCTGGCTAGAGCCGACGCGCTGCTCGCGATCGAGGGGCCGAACGAACCTAACAACTTTCCGATCACCTACAACGGACAACAAGGCGGCGGAGCGACCGTGAACTGGCTTCCGGGTTGGCTTCCGCATTGGCTTGTAGGCTGGCTTCCCGGCTTTATTCCGGGTTGGTCGAGCTGGATTCCGGTCGCCGAGCTTCAGAGAGATCTCTACCGCGCAGTCAAGAATGATCCCGAATTAAGCCGGTATCCAGTCTTCCACGTTTCCGAAGGAGGCGCCGAGACCGACAATGTGGGGCTGCAGTTTTTGACAATTCCCGCGGGCGCAGGAACGTGGCTTCCGGACGGCACGCAGTTTGCGGACTACGCCAACGCGCACAATTATGTCAGCGGGATTCGCGGCGGGTATGTTGATAACCAGGCATGGCAGGCCGCCGATCCCACGCTGGACAGCCACTGGGACGGACTCTACGGCGAGTATGGAAGAACCTGGAAGCGACACTTCAAAGGCTATTCCAACGCACAACTGCAAACCTTGCCGCGCGTGTCGACCGAAACCGGCTGGGACGCCGCGAGTCCCGAAGAAGAAAGAACTCAGGGCACCGTTCTGGTAAATACCTATCTCGCACACTTCAAGCGCGGTTGGAGGTACACTTTTATTTATGAATTGGGAGAAGGTGAAGGAGGCCTCGGCAACCAAGGGCTGTTTCATCAAGATTGGACGCCAAAACTGGCGGCGACTTACATTCACAATCTGACGTCAATTCTCGCTGACAATGTCCCCGTCGCCAGTCCCGGAAAGCTCGACTACTCCTTTGCGAACGCATCCTCCACGGTCCACGATTTGCTGCTTCAGAAAAGCAGCGGCGTGTTCGAGGTAGTGGTTTGGGGCGAACAAGTTACCGGCGCGAATAACATCACGGTCAATCTGGGCGGCACCTACGCAAAGGTGAGCATTTACGACACAACCGTTGGCACCACGCCCATCCAAATCCTGACTGACGTCACCAGCGTTCCTCTGACCGTCAGCGACCATGCCATGATCCTCGAAATCCATTGAGCGCGGATTTGCTGCCGTCGACTTCCGTCGCAGGCGTATCGAAATAGCCGCGCCGCCTTCGGCGCGGCGTTAACCTTTCCTAACGGCACTCCGATAGGATTCCCGAATCAATCCGGAGCTTGGCAATGTCGCGCAGGATAATGCTGTCGGTTTTCGCTATCATCGCTACGGGGATGACCGCGAGCGCCGCCGATCTGCCAACACAGAGCCGGCTGGGCGCGATTTTTGCGGAGCCTGCCGAAGTTGGCACCCGCGCTGATCGGTCACGCGAATATTCGGCCCCAATTATCGGGTACAATCGACTGCCAAACCCGATATGGGCTCGCGGCGGCTACTATTACGGCTCGCCCTGGTCCTACTTCGACACCGGCCCCTATTACCGCGGACCGACCGAGTTTGACGGCGGCCGCCTGCCCTATGTCTGCGGCCTCTACGGTTACTGCTGAGAGCTGGTTGCGCGGTGGGAACCTGTCGGCGGCTCATGCGCGGATAATTGTTCCGCACGCTTTGATTTGCTGGGCACCCGAGGGTCAAAGGTAAAGGGAACTGAAGCATTCAGACCCGCGCGCATGTAATACGAAAGTAACGGAATTCAGTTTCGCCACTGCGCCTCATTAAAATCTGCCTAGACACAAGATTAGATAGCCACATAGGCCCTATCGCGCAGAGCTGACCTGCGCCCTTCCCCCTCGCTTGCCACATTTTGGCCGTCTTGGGCCGTTGAAACCTCAAAACAAGCCTGAGTTACCGACTTAATTCCTCTCGGTAATTTCAAACAGGCTTTTAGTCAGTTCCGCTTTTCTGGCGGTTCCAATCACGCTGCGCGACGATTTCTTTCCCAAAGCAGCGATTTCTTTCCCAAAAACGAGGCCCTCATGTTCAGGAACATTTTAGTTGCAACCGCAGTGCTTTGTGCTTGTGCAACAACTGCGGAAGCCAGGTCGCACCGTCATCATCATCACCATCACCATTATAGCTCGCACCACGCCGGGCGCCCGCATGCCTGGTGTGGGTGGTTCATGCGCGGGCAGGTCGGAAGCGATCCGGGTCCTGCATTCAATCTCGCGCGGTCATGGGCCCGTTACGGATCGAACGCTGGCGGCCCCGAGGTCGGTGCCATCGTGGTGTGGCGCCATCACGTAGGGAAAATTGTCGGTCACGAAAACGGTCAATGGATCATTCAAAGCGGCAATGACGGGCATGCCGTACGGACTCGGCCCCGATCCATCGCGGGCGCAATTGCATTCCGGCGCGCCTGAGCCGGAAGAGGCCGCGCGTCGGCGCGGCCGATCGCCATTTATTAAGAGACCGCCTTCGGGCGGTCTTTTTCGTTTAGTGCTCGGCAACTGCGAAAAACAAAAACACGGCGAGTAACGCCGCGGTGCCGAAAATCAGCGGTGCGAATTCGATGATCATCAATATGGGTCCAGCAAGCGAAACATCTGCTTGGGTTTCTGCCCTGAGATCTCGAGTCCCGCCAGTCAATGCCGATGGTAACCTTGACCGGTTAGGTTAAGGCGCGGATCACGTTGCGGCTTTGCAAACTTGCGTTATCGTTTTCTGATGACGCAGAAACAGCTCTCCAGCTTTGTCTTTTCAGCCGCCTTGGTTGCCGTGACCGGGTTCTGGCTTTGGTTTCTGTTCGCGCACGCCGACCAGATTTTCAGATCGGTCCACTATCTCTCGCGCGATCGAGCGATTGAGGCCGCCGTCGAGCGGTAATTCCGCAATAACTCTGTTGGTACGCAATACGCTCTGCCCGTGCGTGGATACCGAATACCTGGGCAATAGTTGTCAGCCCTTAGCCCCGACTTCCTTCGCAAAGGTGTCGCGCAAACCGATGGTTCGGTTGAACACCGGGCGGCCTGACGTCGAGTCCTCATCGCGCACGAAATAGCCCTGGCGCTCGAACTGCATCACATCAGAAGAATTGGCCGCCGCGATTGCGGGCTCGATCCGCGCATCGCTCAGAATCTCCAGCGATTGCGGGTTGAGGTCGGCTGCGAAATTGGCGGCGTCCGGGTTGGGCTTGGCGAACAGCGGATTATAGATGCGGATTTCAGCCGGCATCGACTGCGCCGCCGACAGCCAGTGCATGGTCGCCTTGACCTTGCGCCCGTCGGGCGCGTTGCCGCCCTTGGTCGCGGGATCGTAGGTGCAACGCAGCTCGACAATCTCACCCGCGGCGTTTTTCACGGCTTCGCGACAAGTAACAAAATAGGCGTAACGTAGCCGCACTTCGTTGCCCGGCGACAGCCGGAAAAACTTCTTCGGCGGGTTTTCCATGAAGTCGTCGCGCTCGATATAGAGCTCGCGACCGAACGCGATGCGGCGTGTGCCGGCTGTGGGATCGTCCGGATGGTTGACGGCTTCGAGCTCTTCGGTCTGGCCTTCCGGGTAATTCTCGATCACCACCTTGAGCGGCCGCAGCACCGCCATGCGCCGTAGCGCGGATTTGTTGAGAAGCTCGCGGATGCAGAACTCCAGCATGCCGACGTCGACGACGCTGTTGGCCTTTGCCACCCCGATACGTTTGACGAATTCACGGATCGCCGCCGGCGGCACCCCGCGGCGTTTCAGGCCGGCGATGGTCGGCATGCGCGGATCATCCCAGCCGGCGACGTGGCCGCCGCGCACCAGTTCGGTCAGCACCCGCTTGGACAGTAGCGTGTAGGTCAGGTTGAGCCGCGCGAACTCGTACTGGCGCGGCTTTGACGGCACCGGCAATTTGTCGAGCAGCCATTCATAGAGCGGCCGGTGGTCCTCGAATTCCAGCGTGCAGATTGAATGCGTAATGCCCTCGATCGCATCGGATTGCCCGTGCGCGTAATCATAGCTCGGATAGATCGACCATTTGTCGCCGGTGCGCGGGTGCGTCGCGTGCAGGATGCGATAGAGCACGGGGTCGCGCAGATTGATGTTGCCCGACGACATATCGATCTTGGCGCGCAGCACGCGCGCCCCGTTGGGAAACTCGCCGGCTTTCATGCGGCGAAACAGATCGAGATTTTCATCCACGGAGCGGTCGCGAAACGGGCTGTTGCGGCCTGCTTCGGTCAGCGTGCCGCGTGCGAGACGGATTTCCTCCTGCGACTGGTCGTCGACATAGGCGTGACCCGCACGGATCAGATCTTCCGCCCAGCCGTAGAGCCGTTCGAAATAGTCCGATGCATAAAAAAGATCGGTTCCCCAGTCGTAACCGAGCCAGCGCACATCGGCTTGAATCGAATCGATGTATTCCTGCTCTTCCTTGGTCGGATTGGTATCGTCGAACCGCAGGTGACAGCGCCCGGAAAATTCCTGCGCGATGCCGAAATTAAGTGCAATCGACTTGGCGTGACCGATATGCAGGTAACCGTTCGGCTCCGGCGGGAAGCGCGTCACGATCTGGCTGTATCGCTTGGCGTCGAGATCGGCCTGGACGATGTCACGAATGAAATCGCGCCCCGCCTCCGCCGCCACCGTTTCTGCTGTCATTGCTAGTTCCTGTTCGCGGACCAGCGGACCTTCTGCCAAATCCGCCGGTCCCAAGGAAGGCTTTAGTTATGCACCGTTCCTGCTATACACCACCGCTTCTTGCGCATGCCCTCTTTGTCCGCGGCCCACCCTTTAATGACTGATTCCGTCGTCACGCGCTTTGCCCCCTCGCCTACCGGCTTTCTCCACATCGGGGGAGCCCGCACCGCGCTGTTCAACTGGCTCTACGCGCGCAAGCGCGGCGGCAAGATGCTGTTGCGGATCGAGGACACCGATCGGGAGCGATCGACCGAGCCGGCGATCGCCGCGATCCTGGACG
>Ga0137415_10002019_pt1 | contig 20230 bp, 23 predicted proteins | sample CZODoug3_1_1_16f_FD_183082 | JGI IMG/M metagenome (GOLD analysis project Ga0137415, IMG submission 183082) | Vadose zone soil fungal communities from Angelo Coast Range Reserve, California, USA - CZODoug3_1_1_16fungal (Hybrid Assembly) | ecosystem: Environmental > Terrestrial > Soil > Vadose...
GTCCCGCACGGGATGGCGAAGTTGATGGCGAACGGGCTGTGCTTCTCGGTGTGCCTCGCGACGCGCGGCGAGTACACGGCGATCTCGTCCGACATCGGTCCCAGCGTCGCGAGGACCCGCGCGCCGCGCACCACGATCCCGGCGTCGGTCTCGCGCACCACGCTCAGCGCCGTCCCCTGCTCCAGGTTGAACACGCCCGACACCGTCCGGCTCCGCTGCAGGTTGATGAGCGCGTGGGTGAGGGTCAGATCGTGCTCGCGGAGGTATTCGTAGTAGCGCCGGACGTTCTCTCCGAACTCGGGGCGGCCCTGTGCGAAGTAGCGCTCGGCGGCGGACCAGGCGGCGAAGGTCACGTTCATGAAGTCCGGCGAGCGGCCCATCATCCCGCACGTCGCGCGCGCCCAGTGCGACATCATGACGCGCCGGCGCTCGAGCTCCTCGCGCGTGCGGGGGACGATGAAGGACAGGCCGACGCGCTCACCGCTCGTCGGCGACACGTACGTCATGTCGTCACGGAGGGCGGCATCGTGCTGCATGTCGTACAGCGCGGCAATGGCGCGCACGCCGTTGGCCAACCCCGGGTGCGTGGTCACGTCCTTGACGCGCTCGCCGCCCAGCCAGACCTCGCGCTGCTGGTCCTGGAGCCCCTTGATGTATTGCCGCCCGGTTCGGGCACCCATGTGCGGCAGCCTACATCAACCCGAACAATCGCGGCAGCACGAGCGTGATCCACGGCACCAGGATCACGACGGCCAGGCCCACGCTCAGGACGGCCACGAACGGCATCATCGCCGGCGTCGCGCGGTCGACGGACAGGTCGGCGATGCCGCAGGCGATGAAGAGGCCCACGCCGATCGGCGGCAGGAAGAGGCCGATGCCGACGGCGGCGACGATGACGATGGCGTAGTGGATCGGGTCGATGCCGAGGCCCTTCGCCACCGGCAGCAGGCTCGGCAGCAGGATGACCACGGCCGGAAGTCCCTCGATGACGGCGCCGAAGAAGATGAAGATGACGGCCGTCGTGAAGAGGAAGACGAGGCTGCTGCCCGGCACGATCGTCATCACGCGGATCAGCGTGTCGGGCAGCTGCTGGACGGTCAGGAACCACGACACGAGGCCGGCGGTGCCGAGCAGCAGGCCGACGGCGCCCGTCACCATCGCCGACTTCACCACGATCTCCGGCAGGTCGCGCCACTTGATCTCGCGATAGACGAAGAGGCCGACGATCGCGGCGTAGAGCACGGCGAGGACGGACGCCTCGGTCGGCGTCATGATGCCGCCGAGAATTCCGCCGAAGATGATGACGGGCATGCCGAGCGGGATGAGCGCGTGCCAGAAGGCGCGCGCCACACCGGCGGCGCTCGGGACGGGCTCGGAGGCGATCCCGATCTGGCCCGCCTTCCACCACACGTAGACCATCAGGGCGAGTGCCAGCACCACGGCCGGCAAGAAGCCGGCCGTGAAGAGCGCGGCCACGGAGAGGCTCGCGACGGAGCCGATGACGATCATCAGGATGCACGGCGGCACGAGGATGCCCATCGCCGAGGCCGCGGAGACGACGGCAACCGCGAGCTCCTTGCTGTAGCCCGCCCGTACCATGCCGGGGATGGTCGTCGCGGCCACCGCGGAGACGTCGGCGACCGTCGAGCCGGAGATGCCGGAGAAGATGTACTCGGCCGTGATGACGGCCATGCCCAGCCCGCCGCGGATCCAGCCCACGAGCGCGACGGCGAGGGCCACCAGGCGGCGCGCGATGCCGCCCGTCTCCATGAGCGCGCCCGCCAGGATGAAGAGCGGCAGCGAGAGCAACACGAACGAGTCCACCTGGTGGAGGATCGTCTGCACGCTGGTCGCGAGCGGCGCCGGCGCGGCCAGGACCGCGCCGATGTAGCCCGCGGCGCCGACGGCGACCGCCACCGGCACGCCGATCACGAGCAGCACGAGGAAGACGAGCGAGACGAGGATCATCGTGCGCGGAGCAGCATCCACAGCTGCGGCAGCGCGAACAGGATCATCAGCGCCCCGCCGACCGGTAGGGCGCCGTAGAACCACAGCATCGAGATCTCGAGCGCGTCGGTCACCTGCCGCCGCGCCAGCGGTGCGACGGCGATGCCACCGGCGAGCAGCACGGCCGCGAAGGCCATGACGACCAGCGTGACGAGAAGGTCGGCGCGCCGCCGCGCGGTGGCGCCCAGGCGATCGATGATCAGGTGCAACCGGAAGTGCGCGCCGCGGCGGACCGCCACCGCGGCGCCGAGGAAGATCATCCAGACGAAGCACAGGCGCGCGACCTCGTCGTACCACTGGAAGGTCGCCTGCATCACGTAGCGGCTCCAGACGCCGAGGAAGACGTCGGCGACCAGCACCGCCATGAGCACGATGCAGACGCGCTCGACGACCACGGCTATTTCGCGGCCGCCTTCGCCTCCGCGATGACGCGGTCGAACAGCTCCTTGCCGACCTTGCCCTCGACGAATTTCCACACCGGCTGCGCGCGCTCCTGGAACGGCCGGAGGTCCTTGATGTCGTTGACCTGCATGCCCTTGGCCTTCATCTGCAGCAGGCCGTCGGCCTCCGCCCTCACCTCGTCCTGCCGATGCTGCGCGCAGGCCACCTGCATCGTCTCGTCGATCACCTTCTTCAGATCGGCGGGCAGCGCCTCGTACTTCGGCTTGGCCATCGCCCACACCGCCGCCGGGTAGGAGTGCAGCGTGCGCGAGTAGTACTTGGTGATCTCGTGGAACTTGTCGGAAACCGCCGTGGTCACCGGGAGCTCGAGTCCGTCCACGGTGCCCTGCTTGACGGCCAGATAGACCTCGCCCCAGATCATGGGCACCGGGTTGGCGCCGAACGCCTTGAAGGTCTCGACGAGCGTCGGGATCGGCGGGACGCGGATCGTCTGACCCTTCAGGTCCTCGGGCGCCTGCACGGAGCGCTTGTTCGAGAGCACGCCGCGAAAGCCCCAGCCGCCGCCGTAGCAGAACGGCTTGGCGCCGAGCGGCTCGAAGCGGTTCATCAGCTCCTTGCCGACCGGGCCTTCATGCACCTTCCACACGTGCTCGCGGCCCGTGTAGAGGAACGGCACGTCGGTGGCGAGCATCTTGGGATCGAACTTGCCGCCGATCGAGGGCAGCGACATCGCCGCCACGTCGACGGTGCCGAGCTGCATGCCTTCGAGCTGGACGATCTCGTTCTTGGCGAGCTGCCCGGCGGGATAGACCTCGACCCTGATGCGTCCGCCGCTCTTGGCCTCGGCGACCTCCTTGAACTTCATGGCCGAGGTGGTGAACGGGTTGTCGTTGCCGACGATCGTCGCGAGCTTGAGCGTGACGGTCTGCGCGGGCGCGACGGCGGGCAGGAGCAGCACGGCGGCGGTGAGGAGCACGAGGAAGCGCTTCATCGAGGCCTCCACGGCGGAGCAAGTCGGACCGGGTGGCCGAGTTATATCACGATGGCGGAGTGACGCTAGAATGTGCGCATGACCGACACCGCCAAGCGAAACCTCGTGGCCCAGTGGGCGTTCGACACGCGCCCCGTCCTGCTGCGCTTCCACCTCTGGCTGGAGGACGTGGAGGTCGAGCGGTCGCAGGCCGAGCCCGTCTCCGCGCACTCGTTCGCGCCACGGGGGATCGCGCGGTGCCTGGCCATGACCTCGGCGGCGACGGCGCTGGGGACGCGGCTCTTCGGTGATTACGGGGGCGCCGCCGCCAAGGACAAGGCGACCGTCAACCAGGTGAAGAAGGCGGCGGACGCGGTGAGCGCCTACGTGATGAGCGAGGGGCTCTGGCACCTGACGCGGACGCTGCCGGAGAACCACGCGCTGATGGTGTGCCTGGGCGAGGGCCTGATGCCGAAGGTCGGCGAGACGCCGGAGATGGGCGCCAATCCGATGCTCGGCTTCGGGCGGGTGTACGCGCGGCCGGAGCTGGCGAAGACGGTCGATCGGCGCGTGCGGCGGCTGCTCAATGAGCCCGGGCACACGTTCGAGCACTTCCACGAGTGGCTGCGGGGCCGCGGCATCACGCTGTGGGGCGCGGCGGTGGACACGCTGGAGAACACCTCGCGCTTCGCCGACGGGCAGCCGACGGGGCCGATGACGGTCTTCCACCTCTTCGACTCGCCGCTGCGGCTGTCGCGGCCGTACGAGTCGTACATGGGCTGCCTCACCGTCCCCACGCGCGTGGCGCAGGCCGCCGAGAGCACCTCCGTGCTGCTCGACTACCGCACGCCGCGCAAGCAGGTGACCGAGGCGATCGAGGCGGCGTACCCCGGGATCCGCCGCGAGCACATCCACGTGTGGACGCTGCGCGGCAAGAGCCGGGTCCATCGGCTGGGACGGCTCTGGGAGGAGTGGGAGAAGGCCGGCGTCCATCTCATCGAGGACGGCTGGAAGGCGCCGTCGGGCCTCGCCGTCTTCACGGACTCCGGGACGTACGCGCCCACCTTTCTCGTCGGCAGCTGGAAGGACGGCGCCGGAGCCACCCACGTCTTCCTGTGCGATGGCTATGCGGCGACCGCCGAGGCGATGCAGGCGGCGAGCCTGTCCGACGTGCTGGAGGTGCACAGCACGATGTCGCTGTTCTCGCCGACGTTCGAGCTGCCGGTCGACGCCGAAGGCCGGTTGATGCAGCTGGATCCGTCGGCGCCGGACTTCGCCGAGCGCCTGAAGACGCTGATCGGCGGCCGCGACATCGACGCCGGGAAAGTGCGCGCCTACGGGGCAGCGATCCGCGAGGCGGCGGTCTCGAACATGCCGCTCGGCAAGCCGGTGCTGCGCGCCGACGACTTCCTGCCGGAGAAGAGCTGGTCGGTGCTCGCGTGCGTCGGCTACATGTGCGAGGACCCCTACACGGGCGCGTCCGGCATCACGCAGGTGGGCGACCGTACCTATCGTGTCAGCACGCTGCTGGCGACGCGGAAGGCCTCGAGCCGGGTCACCTTCACGCTGCGGCTCATGGAGAGCTTCGAGGAGACGCGCCAGGTGTTCAGCCCACTGCTCGTGCGGTTTCTCTCGGGGGTCGATCACACCACGCGGCCGGTGAAGATCTCCGACTCCGGGCGGATTCGCAACGAGCTGCAGACGATGATCCCGCAGGCGCTCGAGCACGACGGCGACCGGATCCGCGTGCGCTTCGAGCGGATCAACGAGATGGTGCTGCCGCGCGACAAGCAGGCGCAGATCCGCGAGGTGCTGCAGTGGTACAAGGCCAACCACCCGATCTGGTTCGAGTGGCTGGAGCCCGTCTGAGCGCGACGACCGTCAGGGAAGAAGCTGCGAGACGGAGACGCTCGATCCCGGCGCCGCCAGAGGTGTGACCCGAGCGGCGGCCCCGAACACCTCGCTGCGCGTGTACCGCCAGCCGAACGGCGCTGCGGAGTCGGGCGCCGGCTCCCGATACACTTCCAGGACGCGGTCGAGGAGATTCAGCACCCAGTAGTCTGACAGGCCTGCCCGCGCGTAGAGGCTGCCCTTGCGCTGCCGATCGGCGGCAAGGCTGGACTCGGCCACCTCGACGGTAAGGACCGGCCGCGAAGGGTGGGCGCGGCTGTAGTCGTCCGGAGTTCCGGGGACGACGGCGACGTCGGGCTCGGGTTCGGAGTCGTCGGCGAGCCCGATAGGCCCCTCCGTGCGGACGTACCACCCGGCTCCGAACGCTGCCGTCAGCGCCCTCGCGGTTTTCACGATCGCCGTGTAGTGCGCGGCCCCCTGGGGCTCGGCGACCATGAGCTCGCCGCCGATGAGCTCGATCTCCTCCCCGGGCTGGAACAACCCCAGGTCGATCAGGCGCTCGTACTCGGCGCGGCTGAAACGGCGCGTCCTGGTTTCGTAACTCGCCATCGCGCGCATCGTATCGGCGCCGTCCGGGCGGGTCAATGTCTGTTGGTGGATACTAGGCGGCCTTCTTCGTCACCTCGGGCAGGCGCATCCGTGCGATGGCCTGCAGCTCGCGGCGCTCTTTTGCCGACAGGCTCCGCTTCTTCAGCATGGCCTTCGCGCGGTTCTGGGCCAGGACCAGGGCGCGTTTCTCCGTCGCGCCGATCCCCATCCGCTTCAGCGTCCGGATGCTCTCCCGGAACGCCGCCGGCGACTCGATCGAGATGATGTCCGCGAGCTTCTTGTGGCGTGGCGGAAAGAAGATCGTCTTGCGTCGTCTGCGCTGTGTTGCCATGGCCGACAGTATCGAGCGGCGCGCGTGTCCGGGAGTCCTGAAGTGGTGTCCGGGACCGCGCTTTCCCCGGGCGCCGATCTCGGCTAAGCTGCGCCGGGCCGACACCTTCGCGACAGGAGACCACATGCGCGTCACCGCCGCCGTCCTCTACGACGTCAACAAGCCCTACTCGGTCGAGACCGTCGAGCTGGACCCGCCCAAGCGCGGCGAGGTGCTGATCAAGGTGGGCGCGGCCGGCGTCTGTCGCAGCGATCTGCACTTCCAGAAGGGCGAGGCCACCATCGCGCTGCCCGCGGTGCTGGGCCACGAGGGCGCCGGGACGGTGCAGGCCGTGGGCGAGGGCGTCACGATGGCGAAGCCCGGCGACCGCGTGATCCTGAGCTTCGTGCCCAACTGCGGGCACTGCCACTCCTGCGAGAGCGGCCGGCCCCACCTCTGCGACGAGCACGCGCGCACCACCGGCAAGCTCTACGACAACACCTCGCGGCTGCATACCGACGCCGGGCAGGACTGCGCCCACATGGGCAAGGTCGCGTGCTTCGCGGAGTACGCCGTCGTCCCCGAGATGGGGTGCGTTCCCGCGCCGGCGTCACTCGACTTTCCGCAGCTGGCGCTGATCGGCTGCAGCGTCACCACCGGCGTGGGCGCCGCCGTGTTCAACGCCCGCGTGCAGCCCGGCGACAGCGTGGTGGTGATCGGCTGCGGCGGCGTCGGCCTCAACGTGCTGCAGGGCGCGCGCCTGGCCGGCGCCACCACGATCGTGGCGGTGGACGTCAAGGACACCGCCCTGGCCTTCGCGAGGCAGTTCGGCGCCACCCACACCGTGAACGCGCGCACCGAGAACGCGGTGGCGCGCGTGCAGGCGCTGACCGGCGGCGGCGCCCACTTCGCGTTCGAGGCCTACGGCAGCGGCGCCACCACGCGCATGGCCGTGGACATGCTGCGCAAGCGCGGCACGGCCGTCATCGTCGGCATCGCACCCGCCGGCGACACGGCGGCCATCGAGCCGGTCGTGCTGACGCGCGGGGAGAAGACCCTCACCGGCACGTATTACGGCTCGGCCCATCCGCGTCAGGACATGCCGCGCATCGCCGACTGGGTCGAGCGCGGCCGGCTCGACGTCGCCAGTCTCGTCACGCGGCGCTACGCCCTGGCCGACATCAACCGCGCGTACGAGGACATCGACACCGACGCGGTGGGCCGCGGCGTGATCGTGTTCTAGTCATCCGGAGGACATCATATGCGCGCTGATCTCGTCGTCGGCAGTCGACTTCCCGATCTCGAGCTTCCGGACCACCGCCGCCGTTCGGTGAAACTCTCGGCGCTGGCCGATGGCTATCCGCTCATCGTGAGCTTCTATCGCGGCTACTGGTGACCGAAGTGCGCGGTGCAGGTCAGGCACCTCACGACGATGCAGGACGAGCTGGCGGTGAACTATTGCCACCTGGCGGTGGTCAGCACCGATCCGCCGGAGGTCACGGCGGCGTTTCGCATGGGCCTCGGCGCCACCTTCACGTTCCTCAGCGATCACGAGCGGCGGGCCATCAACGAGCTCGACATCGTCGAGCAGACGGCGCCGGGCTTCGAGCACGGTCTGGTGGCGTTGCCGTACACGTTCTCGCTGTACCCCGACCTGACGATCCACCAGATCTATACCGGCTGGTGGTTCGTCGGCCGACCGACGCTCGAGGAGCTGCGCCAGGACCTGCGCGCGATCATGCAGAAGTGCCGCCCCGATTACGAATACGCGCCGCCCGCGAAGACCTGACCAAGGAGAACGCTCATGAAACCGCTGCTCATCCTGGTCGTCGCCGTTGCCGCGCTCGCCGGTTGCGCCACCGATCCAGGGCGGCGGGCCAAGGTCGCCCAGGAGGAATCTGCTCGCCTCGGCGCGCCCACCACGCCGCTGTCGTCCTACGGCACGTTCGAGCTGAAGCCGATGGAGATGGCCCCGGAAGTGGCCAACGACTCTGCGAAGGCTGCGGTCGCGAAGGATCTCGAAGCCCGGGTGCAGGCGCGGGTGCAGCCCCTGCTCGCGCAGTGGAACGCGCAGGGCGCAAGCAGCGCCGCCGCCGGCAGGACGTTGATCGTACAGCCGCGCGCCATGAAGATCCGGATGATCGGCGGTGCCAACCGGTTCTTCGCCGGTGCGCTCGCCGGGGATTCCTCGATCGACATGGACCTCGAGCTGAAGGACGCGGCCACCGGCACGGTCATTGCCAAGCCGCGCATCATTCGCAACGCGAACGCGATGGCCGGCGCGTGGTCGGTCGGTGCAACGGACCGCAATCTGATCGACTATATCGCCGACATCGCCACCCAGTACCTCCAGGACAACCGGAAGTAGAGGTCGTCGGGCACCATGAGAAAGGAGACCGGGATGACACACGGATGGCTCCGGCTGTTCGCTCTGGTCGGAATGCTGGGACTGGTCGCGGTGGGCGCCGCCTCCGCCGAGGACTGCCGCGGGACCATCACGTCCGACGAGGCGATGAAGGCCGAGAAGGCGCGCTACACCGCGCAGACGTCGAACGACTTCGGGGCGATGGACAAGCTGTTCGGCAACGACCTCACGTACAACCACTCCTCCGCCGCGACCGATACCAAGGCGACGTACATCGACAGCATGCGCTCGGGGCGCGTGAAGTACCGCAAGATGACCCCGAACGGCGACGTGAAGACGCGCACGTATGGCTGCCTGGCCATCATCACCGGCACCGCGGTGTACGAGGTGACGGCGGGCGGCGAGGATCGCACGGTGCCGCTGCGCTACACGGCGATCTGGGCGAAGCGGCCGGCCGGGATCGAGTTCGTGTCGTGGCAGTCGACCGGAATTCCGAAACAGTAGCCCGTCCGGGATTGGCGCCCGACCGCATCGACGCCACGCGCGCCGCGCTGATCGTCTACGACGCCTGCCGCCGGGCGCTGACGCCGGTGGATCCTGTCCGGCGCGTCGCGATGAGGCCGGTCCTCGACGCCTGGGTGACGCTGATCGGCGCGTGCCGCGCGCGGGCCATGCCCATCATCTATACGACCCCCGTCAGCCGGGCGGACGGCGCCGACGTCGTGCTGCTGCCCACCGACCTCAGCGTCCAGACCGGCGTGCCGTCGCTCACCAACTGCATCGAGGGCACGCCGGAGGCCGGCTTCCCGGAGGAGATCGCCCCCCGGCCCCAGGACTACGTGTTCCTCAAGCGCCGCCCCAGCGCGTTCTACGGCACCGGCGTGGCCGAGCTGCTGCGACTGCTGCGCCGCAGCGCGCTGGTGATCGGCGGCGGCGCGACCAATCGCGGCGTCGAGACCAGCGTGCGCGAGGCCTTCAGCATGGATCTCGACACGGTGGTCGTACGCGAGTGCTGCTGGGGCGGCGACGCCGCGGCCCACGCCTACAGCCTCGACACCTCGATGAAGATGTACGCGCGCGTCCGCACCCTGCCGCAGGCGCTGGCGATGCTCACGTAGTCAAAGGAGACGCACACCCATGACGCCGTTCCAACTTCCCCGATGGAAGCTCTCGAGCTGCTGCGGTCACGAATTCGGATATGGCAGTCCGCACGAGGGCGCGCGCGCCGGCGCGACGCGCCGTGACTTCATCAAGAGCGCCGCGGCCGGCGTCGCCGGACTCTCCGCGCTGGCCGCGCTGCCTTCCGAATCGGCCGCGCAGGGCCGCATGTATCCACCGCCGCCACCCGCGACGAGCCCGGTCGAGGGGCTGATCGACTTCCACGTTCACACCGCGCCCGACGTGTTCGGACGCGCCCTCGCCGATGACGAGGAGGCCGCGCTGTCGAAGGATCGCGGGATGGACGCGGTCGTGCTGAAGAGCCACACGGCGCTCACCGCGGATCGCGCGTGGCTCGCCCGCCGGCGTGTCCCCGGGATGAAGGTGTTCGGCGGGATCACGCTGAACGGGTCCGCCGGCGGCATCAACGTCGACGCCGTCCGGTGGATGTGGCGCATGCAGGGCGGGTTCGGCCGGGTCGTGTGGTTCCCGACGTTCGACGCGAACAACCACGTCACGCGACTCAAGGAAGCGCCGTCCGGCATCAAGGTCGTTGGTGACGACGGCAAGGTGCTGCCGGCCGTGCGTGAGGTGCTGAAGGAGTGCGCCGCGCAGAAGCTCGTCGTCGAGACCGGACACTCGTCCGCCGCGGAAGCCCTGGCCATCATCGAAGCGGCGCGCGACGCCGGTTGCGACCGTCTCGTCGTGACCCACGCCGAGTTCGACGTCATCGGCATGACCGTGGAGCAGATGAAGAAGGCGGGGTCGATGGGCGCCAAGCTGGAGATCGCCACGCTCGGCGCGCTGTACGGCCCCACCGCGCACCTGGCGTTCATGCGGAACTCCAAGAACGTCTCGTTCAAGGAATCGGCGGATCACGTGAAGGAAGTCGGCGCCCAGCACTTCATCATCTCGACCGATCTCGGCCAGACGGCGAATCCGTCGCCGCCCGACGGGCTCGGGTGGCTGATCGGCGGGTTGATGTCACAAGGGGTCACGAAGGAGCAGATCCAGACGATGGGACGCGAGAATCCCGGCAAGCTCCTGATGGGGTGACGCCTAGTCACCGCCCCGTCGTCGCTGCGTGGCGAGCCACTCGGCGGCCGACGGCACGTTCGGATCGCGCGGGCGCAGGTTGTAATACGGCACCAGGGGAAAGTACGCGTCGGCCAGCCGGCGCAGCTCGGCGACAGGCTCGGGATGCAGATCGACGCGCAGATCGACCATCGCGTACGGCTCGCGATCCACGACGAGGAGCCCGCCGGAGACTTCGCCGTTCGGTTGGCCTCCGGCCGCCTTCCCGGCCTCGAGCGCTCTCAACAGCCGCTCCCACAGCGCGAGGTCGGCGCCGGCTTGAAACACGCCGAACATCGCGTCGGCGACCTTTTCGCTCACGACCGCGTTGGCCGCGACGACCACGTTGCGGTCGACGCGATGGCCGGCCCACGGCTTGTTGTCGGCGCCCGTGCGGGCGGCGGCGAGCCCGGTCACGTCCAGACAGCCGAGCTGCCGGCGCTCGACGAACTGGTCGGCCGCCGCGATCTCCTCCAGCACGCGCGGCGCCGAGTACCCGGCGCGCAGGAGATTGAGGCCGAGATGGCCCAGGCGCGGGTTGGTGCTGGCCTGCGTGACGACGGCGCCCACGCCCGGCGCGACGTGGATGCACCGCGAGCCGACGGCCATCTCGCTGGTCGCGATGGCGATCCCGAACATGCCGGTGCGCTCGCACCGGCCGATGAGCGAGAACGTCGTGAACTCGATGCCGATCATCGCAACATCTCCTTCGGGAGATCCAGCACCTGCTCGGCGAGCGTGGCCAGCATGCGCCAGGCCGTCTCGTGGTGGCGCGTGGCCTCCGCGTCGTCCGTGTACGTGTCGAGGAGCACGTAGCTCGCCCCGAGCGTGGCGAGCGTCGCAAGGTCCGCCCGGACCTGATCGAGAGTGCCCTCGCCCGCGATGCGCGCATCGTCCGCGAGCTTCGTGTCGGTGATGCGCAGCCGGATCCTCGGACACAGCGCCGGCACCGGTCGGCCTTCCTTGTCCGCGATCCGGCGCAGCGCCGGCAGCCCCGTGTCGCGTAGCCACGGGATGCGCACGCGGATCGGGTGCCACGCGTCGCCGAGGCGCACGGCACGCCGCATCGCGGCCTCGCTCGCACCGCCGACCCAGATCGGCGGATGAGGCGACCGCACCGGGCGCGGAGCTGTGTGCACGTCGCGGAACGAGACGAACGAGCCGCTGTACGAGGCCGGGTCGCTGGTCCACGCAGTCTTGATCGCGGCGAGGTAGTCGTTCGAGATCGCGCCACGCCGCTCGAACGGGACGCCGAGCGCCTCGAACTCCTGCTTCGCCCAGCCGACGCCGACGCCGAAGATGAACCGGCCACCGGACAGCCGGTCGACGTTCGCGGCGAGCCGCGCGGTCAGGAGCGGATGGCGATACGGCAGGATCACGACGGTCGTCCCGAGCTCTACGTGTCGCGTGACGCGCGCCAGCCACGCCAGCGTGACGAACGGATCGTAGAACGGCGCCGGGTAGCGCGCGACGACGTCGGGCGTCATCGCGACGTGGTCCGAGATCATCACGAAGTGATAGCCGAGCGTCTCCGCGAGCTGCGTCCAGCCCGCGAGGGCGTCCGGGCTCACGCCCGGCCCGAAGTTGAGGAGGTTCACCCCGATCCGCATCGGCGACCGCAAGATACTATCCGGCGGGCTCCGTCGTTGACGTGGCATTTTATTGCCATACTCTTACGGCATGAAAATGGCCACGGAAGGCGCCATCAGGAAGCGGGCCGGAGTTCGTGAAGCTATCGCGACGGATGCCCTGAAACACGCCGGCACGACGGCCGATCTCGACCCTTCCTTGGAGAGCGCGGCCCTCGAGCTTCTCCGCGGAAAGAAGCTGCGACGGTGAGGCGGGGCGAAGTCTACTGGGCGGAGACCGAGCGAAACTGAGCGAGCGCTTCGGCGTGCTGCCACACGCCGTCCTCAGTGAACTGCACGACGGGCTGAGGGCGGCGCTCGATCTCGAGTGATCAGACCCGCATCGTCACGGCCGGACGGCCGGCGCGTCCATCGTCATTCCGCGCGCGCGCCACATCAGGTAGAGCTCGAGATCGACGAGCTCGGGGGCACCGTAGTCGTACGGCTCCGCGCGGATGCCGACGAAACAGTTGCGCAGCCGACGCTGCAGCGAGCCGAGGCTCTGCCACTCGAGCCGGTAGAGCGGGTACCCGGTCGGGTGCGCCTGCGGAATGACGTTGCCTGCGAGCTGCCGTCCCCAGTTGTCGTCGTGGCATTGAGCGCACGCGAGGTTGAGCTGGCCCTGGCGCCGGTGGAACGTCGCGCGGCCGGCGGCGAGGAACGGCCGCATCCGCGCGGCGATCGCGATGTCGATCGGCAGGCCGCGCGACTGGCGCGCGACGAGCGCGGTGAGCGCGAGCAGCTCTCGGCTCTCGTAGGCGAGCGCGGGCGCCTCCTGCCGATCGGTGCGACAGACATTGATGCGTTGCTCGAGGCCGACCGGCCGCCCCTTCCCGGCATCGAACGCCGGATAGCGCGCGGCGACCCCCTTCATGCTCGCGCGAGGATCGCCGTGGCAGTCGGCGCAGGCGCGGCCGGCGGCGCCGGTCTTCTTCTCCCAGAGCGTGCCGCCCTCCAGCACCCAGAGCATGCCCGGGTTGGCGGTGTCGTCGTCCTGCATCGCGCGCGTCTCGCGGCTCATGAAGTCGTAGCCCGAGCGGCGGTCGGAAGAAGCGATCTCCCCGGCGGCGACCGACACCGCGATGGCCATCACGCCGAGCACGGCGCAGAGTCGGAGCACTTACTCCACGCTGATGGCCGCCGACTCCGTCACCGAGAAGCCGTTGTCGCCGGTCCAGGAGAACACGAGGGTGCCGCTCTCGATGGCCATGGTGGAGAACACGATGAACGGGTTCGCCGCGATCGCGGGGTGGAGGTCGGCGCTGAAGACTTCCGTGCCGTTGTAGGTGCAGACGAAGCGTCTGATGATGTCACGCGGGATCACCGCGCCGAGCTGGGTGCGGCGAAATCCGGTCTCCATCGTGTGCGAGATCAGCGTCTTGATCTCGATGATCTCGCCACGCTTGGCCCGCGGCGGCACGTTGATCAGCGCGCTCGCCACGCTAGATCCCGTCTTCCAGACACGCGGCGAGGGTGACCACGATGCCGGCGCTGTCGGACCAGAACGAGCCGTCGCTCAGCTCGCAGATCGCGATCACGTTCTGCGAGTCGGCGAGCCGGATGCGGGTGGCCACCTTCGCCCGGCCGGCGCGCGGCCCGAGGTGGAAGCTCGCGACGTTGGGCTGGGGGTTCTTCTCCGTGAAGACGTGCACGGCCCTCACGTGCTGGGCCTCGGTCATCGGGCTCTCGACGGTGACCGTGAGCGGCACGGCGTTGCCGTTCTCGATGAGCGGCGGCAGGTCGAGCTTCACCTTGCCGGGGCTGATCCGTGCCCCGCCCACCACCTTGCGGATGGCCTCCTGCATCTCGGCGGGCGTCGCGCGCGCGGGCACGACCGTGATGACCGATCCGAGCCCCAGGCCGGCCGCGACGCCGCCGGCGGTCTTCAAGAAGTCGCGGCGCGACGTGCGTCGGTCCATGTCAGTCCCTCAACGTCATCAAGAAGGCCACCACGTCCTCGATCTGCTGCGCGCTGAGGACCGGCTTGCCACGCCAGGCCGGCGCCACTCGCGCGAGTCCCTCGGATCGATGATACGCCGGCATGATCGTCGCCGGATTGATCCGGCTGGAGTCGACGATCCTGAGCCGCAGCTGGCCCTCGGACCATCGCGTGCCGGCTCCCCTGAGATCGGGCGCGAGGTTGCCCTGGAACCGCTCCTCGGGAAACGGCCCGCTGTGACAGAGCAGGCACAGACCGACCTGGCGGTTGGCGACGATCGCGCGGCCGCGCGCGGCATCGCCCCTGGCGCCCGTGAGCGATTCCGGGATCGCGTCCTGTGCGTGCGCCACACCCAGCATGCAGAAGGCCGCGACGATCGCGGCCGGCGACGACCTCACCCGAACGTCTCGTCGGTGATCGTGCGGAACCAGGCCTCGGCCAGGAGAGCCTCGGCCGCGCGCGTCGCGCGCGGCGCGCCGGCGGGGCTGACGCCGCCGGAGCCCGGCACCTCGGCGAGCTGCCCGCTCGCGGAAGGCTGGTAGACGCCGGCCACCGAGATGCCGTAGTCGGGCGCGACCAGGCTGTAGCAGGTGTTGATGAGCTTGGGAGCGGACGGCGTGGCGCCCGTGAGGAGCCGCGCCACCGCCGCAGCGCACGTCTTGGCCTGCGAGTTGGCGGCGAATGCCGACTTCGGCATCGCGCCGGCGATGGCGGCATCGCCGATGACGTGGATGCGCGGCTGCAGCTTCGACTCGAACGTCACCGGATCGATCGGGCACCAGCCGGTGCCGTCGGCGACGCCGGCGACCTCCGCGATGCGGCCGGCCTTCTGGGGCGGGATGACGTTGGCCACCTTCGCCTGGTGCCGGCCGAAATCCGTCATCAGCGTGCGGGTCGCGGCGTCCACCGAGGTGACGGCACCGCCCTTGGACAGCGGCACCCACTCGAGCAGGCCCGGGTACAGCTCGGCCCAGGCGGCCTGGAACAGCCGCTGCTTGGAGAACGCGTCCTTGGCGTCGAGAATCATCAGCTTTGATTTGGGCTTCTTCGTCTTGAGATAGTGCGCGATCAGGCTGGCGCGCTCGTAGGGGCCGGGCGGGCAGCGGAACGGATTCGCCGGCGCCGAGATGACGACGAGCCCGCCGTCGTCCATGGCCTCGAGCTGACGGCGCAGGAGCAGCGTCTGCTCGCCCGCGCGCCAGGCGTGGGGCATCTGCGCGGCGGCCGCCTCGTCGTAGCCCGGCAGCGCGTCCCAGCGGATGTCGATGCCGGGCGCCAGCACCAGCCGGTCGTAGGGCAGGTGCGCGCCGTCCGCGAGCGTGACCGATCGCGCGTCCACCGCCGTCGCCATCGCGCGGGCGACGACGATGCCGTCGGCGGCGACGCGGTCGTACGTGAACTGCTGCGCGCTCAGCTCGCGCAGCCCGCCGATCACGGCGTTGCTGAACGGGCAGGCGGTGAAGGTGGCGTTCGCCTCGACCAGCGTCACCGCGATGCGCCCGTCGGCCTGGCGGAGAGCGCGGGCGCAGCTCGCGCCGGCGAAGCCTCCGCCGACCACCACCACGCGCGGCGCGGTGCCTTGCGCACGAGCGGCGAGCGGGAGGAGCGCGGTCGAGGCGGCGACGCCGAGCTTGAGGAACTCGCGGCGGCTGGCCTTCACTGCTGCGTGGCGTACCAGGCGGCGATCGCCTGGACCTCCTCGTCGGTGAAGCCCTTGGCGATCCGGTCCATGACGGTGGCCGCGCGCTGGCCCGAGCGGAAGTCCTGCATGGCTCTCACGATCGCCGCCTGATCCAGCCCGGCCAGCCGCGGCACCGGCGACGTCACGCGGGTCGAGGCGGGATGACAGCCGGAGCACGACGCGGCGCCCGCCGGCGGCTCCGCCGACGCCACCGTGGCCGCTGCGATCGAGGCGAGCCCGATCGCAGCGGCCAGGGTCCTGCCCATGCGTCTACACCAGGGTGATGCCGTGGTTCTTCAGCGGGACCGTGCGGATGCGCTTGCCGGTCGCGGCGAAGAACGCGTTGAGGACCGCCGGCGCGGCGACGCAGATCGTCGGCTCGCCGACGCCGCCCCAGAATCCGCCGGACGGCATGATGATCGACTCGACCTTCGGCATCTGCGCGATCCGCATCGAGTCGTAGGTGTTGAAGTTGGTCTGCTCGATGTGGCCGTCCTTGACCGTGCACTCCTCCATGAACAGCCCGGACAATCCGTAGACGAACGAGCCGGCGATCTGCCGCTCGATCTGCGCCGGGTTGACGGCATAGCCGCAATCGGTCGCGGCGACGATGCGATGGATCTTCACCTTGTCGCCGTCCTTGACGGAGATCTCGGCGCACGCCGCCACATAGCTGCCGAACGACATCATCTGCGCGAGGCCGCGGTACACGCCCTGCGGCGCCGGCTTGCCCCAGCCGGCGCGGTCGGCCACCGCGTTCAGCACGGCGAGGTGCTTGGGATGCTTGCTCATGAGCTTGCGCCGGAACTCGAGCGCATCCTGGCCGGCGGCGTGCGCCATCTCGTCCATGAAGCACTCGAGGAAGATCGCGTTCTGGTTGATGTTCACGCCGCGCCAGAACCCGGGCGGGACGTGCGTGTTGCGCATGGCGTGGTCGATCAGCAAGTTCGGCACGCTGTAGCCGATGCCGAAGTCGCCGCCGGGGTTGAGCCCCTGGAACACCAGCGGGTCCTTCCCGTTCTGAAGGGCTTCGGGCCGCACGGAGGTGAGGATCGATTGCCCCGACAGGCGCATGTGCAGACCGGTGAGGGTGTTGCTCGAATCGAACGCGCCGACCAGCTTGCACTGCATGACCGGGTGATACCGGCCGTGCAGCATGTCTTCCTCGCGGGTCCACAGCAACTTCACCGGCGTCCCGGGCATCTGCTTGGCGATCAGCACGGCCTGGGTCACGTAGTCATGGAAGGCGCCGCGCCGTCCGAACCCGCCGCCGAGGTGGATCTTGTACACCTCGCACTTGTCGGCCGGCAGTCCCGACGCCGCCAGCGTGGCCGCGAAGGCGGCCTCGCCGTTCTGCGTCGGCACCCAGACCTCGCAGCGGTCCGGCGTGTACTTCGCCGTCGCGTTCATCGGCTCCATCGGCGCGTGGTTCTGGAACGGATAGGCGTAGACGGCTTCGATCTTCTTCGCCGCGCCCGCGATGGCGGCCTTGACGTCGCCGTTCTGGTTGGCCACGAAGGCCTGATCGGCGTCGAGACCTTCCTTGAGCATCGCGGCGATGGAGGCGCTCGACACCTTCGCGTTCTCGCCCTCGTCCCAGACGATGGGCAGCGCGTCGAGCGCGGTCTTGGCCTGCCACCACGTGTCGGCCACCACGGCCACCCCGGAGTCGCCGACCTGCACCACGTGGCGGACGCCCGGCATGCCCGTCACCTTGGCGGCCTCGTAGCTCTTCACCTTGCCGCCGAAGACCGGACAGTCCTTGATCGCGGCGTTGAGCATTCCGGGCAGCTTCATGTCGAAACCGTAGACCTGCGCGCCCGTCAGCTTGTCCAACGTGTCGAGGCGCTTCACCGGCTTGCCGATCAGCTTCCACTCCGTCGGGTCCTTGAGCGTCGGCTTCTCCGGCGGCGTCAGCTTGGCGGCGGCTTCCGCCACCTTGCCGTAGGTGGTCTTGCGCCCCGAAGGCTTGTGCGTGATCACGCTGTTGGCGGCGCTGCACTCGGAGGTCGGCACGTTCCACGCGTTGGCCGCGGCCTGGATCAGCATGATCCGCGCGGTGGCGCCGCCCTCGCGGACGTACTGGTGCGAGTCGCGGATGCCGCGGCTGCCACCGGTGGAGAAATCGCCCCAGGCGCGCTTGCGCTTCACGCTCTGGCCGGGCGTCGGGTACTCGGTCTTCACCTTCGACCAGTCGCACTCGAGCTCCTCGGCCACCATCTGGGCGAGGCCGGTGAGCGTGCCCTGTCCCATCTCCGAGCGCGCGATCCGGATCACGACCGTGTCGTCGGGGCGGATCACCACCCACGCGGTGACCTCCGGCGATCCGTCCTGCGCGCGGACGACGCTCGCACCGAACGGGATCTTCAGGCCAAGGGCGAGGCCGGCGCCGACGGCGGCGCTGCCGATGACGAAGGAGCGGCGATTGAGCTTCGGAGTCTTGGTGATCATGACCGGCCCCCTATGCCTTCGCCGCGGCGTGGATAGCCTGACGCACCTGCTGGAAGGTTCCACACCGACAGATGTTGGTGATCCTCGCGTCGATATCGGCATCGGTCGGCTTCGGCTTTTCTTTCAGAAGCGCCGCCACCGCCATGATCATGCCCGACTGACAGTAGCCGCACTGTGGCACCTCGTGGTCGAGCCAGGCCTTCTGCACCTTGCTCAGGGCAGAACCGTTGGCGAGGCCTTCGATGGTGGTGATCTTCTTGCCTTCGGCGGCGGCAACGGGCATCACGCAGGAGCGGACCGCGGCGCCGTCGAGGTGCACCGTACAGGCGCCGCACTGGGCGATGCCGCAGCCGTACTTGGTGCCGGTGAGACCGACCTGCTCGCGGATCGCCCAGAGCAAGGGCGTATTGGGATCGACGTTGATTTCCTGAGTCTTGCCGTTGATCGTCAAGCGCGCCATAGGCTTCCCTCCCGGGATTGCGGTGCTGGAAATATCCGCCTTCGCGCCCGTGAAGGCAAGCCCTTAGAATGCGCAGGATGACCGACACCGCAGAGGTCGTGATCGTCGGCGCCGGGATCATGGGCGTGAGCACCGCCTACCATCTGGCCCGGCTCGGCGCAGGGCGCGTGATCGTCCTCGAGCGCGACACCGTGTGCTCGGGGTCGACGGCCCTCGCCAGCGGTGGCATCCGCCACCAGTACGCCAACCGCCTCGGCATCGAGCTGACGACCCACAGCATCGTCACCTACGAGCGGTTTGCCGAGGAGTTCGGCGTCGATCCGCACTTCCGGCAGCACGGCTACCTCATCCTGATCGCCACGGAAGAGGAGCTGGCCACCGCGCGGCGCAGCGTCGCGCTGCAGCGCAGCCTCGGCGTCGCCGTCGAGCTGCTCGACGCCGCGGCCACGCGCGCGCTCTGTCCCTATCTCAACACCGACGATCTGCTCGGCGCCACCTACACGCCGCGCGACGGCTACGCCGACCCGTATTCGTGCGCGACCGCGATCGCCGCCCGCGCGCGGGATCTCGGCGTGGTGATCAAGCAGCAGCACGAAGTCAGAGGGTTCATTCGCCACGGCGATCGCGTGGGCGGCGTCACCACCGCGGCGGGGACGTTCGAGGCCCCGGCCGTGGTGATCGCGACGGGCGCGTGGTCGGGCGTGGTGGGCAAGCTCGCCGGGGTCGACATCCCCGTCCGCCCCCATCGGCGCCACAAGTTCATGACCGCGCCGTTTCCCGCGGATCGAATCCCGGCGGCGACCCCGTTCGTCATCGACCCGCACCGGAACTTCTCCTTGCGCCGCGAGGGCGTCGGGCTGCTGCTCGGTCACGGGCGCCGTGACGAGCCCGACGGCTTCAGCACGGAGATCGATCGGAGTCTCGAGCCCGGCGTGGTCGAGCGCGCGATTCACCGCGCGCCGGCGCTGGCCGACGCCAGGCTGATGCGCGCGTACGCCGGCCTCTACGAGATGACACCGGACCAGACGGGCATCGTCAGCGCCGTCCCCGGCGTCGCCGGACTTCACGTCATCGCCGGCTTCAGCGGCCACGGCTTCATGCACGGCCCGATCGCCGGCCAGCTCATGGCCGAGATGCTCGTGCACGGCCGCGCCGTCACCATGGACGCCGCCCCGCTCGACCTCGCTCGGTTCGCGCGCGGCGAAGCCCACGTCGAGCCGCTGACCTTCGTGTGACGCGACTAAGAAAATGGGGGGCCCCGAAATGGCCCCCCATACCCCCCCGCGCTCGGGGCGCCCCGGCGAAGCCGTGGCACCCCTCGATAC
>Ga0137415_10002021_pt1 | contig 20220 bp, 23 predicted proteins | sample CZODoug3_1_1_16f_FD_183082 | JGI IMG/M metagenome (GOLD analysis project Ga0137415, IMG submission 183082) | Vadose zone soil fungal communities from Angelo Coast Range Reserve, California, USA - CZODoug3_1_1_16fungal (Hybrid Assembly) | ecosystem: Environmental > Terrestrial > Soil > Vadose...
GCGTGGTACGCGCGCGCTACGAGACCGACCTTGGATTCAGGGTCGCCGGCAAGATGGTGGCGCGTCTCGTCAATGTGGGCGATCGGGTCCGGGCGGGCGATGTGGTGGCGCGGCTCGATCCGCGTGATCTCCAATTGCAGGCCGAAAGTGCTGACGCCGAACTCACGGCCGCCACGTCGAATCTCGCCCAAGCCGCCGCTGATGAGTTGCGCTACCAGAGCCTCCGGAGCCGCGGCTACGCGGCGGTGGCGGACTATGAACGCAAGAAAGCCGCCAAGGACGAGGCCGAGGGGCGGATGGAGCGGGCGCGGCGTGCGCTCGACCTCGCCCACAATCAGCTCGCCTATACGGACCTCAAGGCCGACGCCGATGGCGTGATCACCGCGACACTGGCCGAGCCCGGGCAGGTGGTGAATATCGGCCAGGCGGTGGCGAGGCTTGCGCATCGCGGCGAGAAGGAAGCAGTGGTCGCGCTGCCGGAGAGCTGGCTCGGCGCCGCTCAAAGGTCGCAGGCCACGGTCCATCTGTGGTCGGATCCCAACCGCAGCTTTACGGCGCGCCTGCGCGAGCTGTGGTCAACGGGTGTCGACACGCTGATGTTTCCCTTGGCGGGTCGGAATCGAGTCGGGCGGTGGCGGACGATCCGCGATGAGGTCCTCGCTCAGATCATCGTGTAGCCACCGCTGACCGACAGCGTCTGGCCGGTGATGTACGAGGCCCGGTCACTGGCGAGCAGCAGGACGGCGGGCACAACGTCCTCTGGAGTGCCCAATCGGCGCAGCGGATAGGCGCGCGCCGCTTTTTCACGCACCTCCGGCGTGAACATCTTCGCCTGGTCCGACGACCACATCGACTCCTTGCCCGAAGTCTCTGGTGAGCCCGGCACCAGGCCCGGGCAGACGACGTTCAGGGTGATGCCATGCTTTCCGACTTCTCGCGCGATCGCCTTCGACATCGCGATCACGCTCGCCTTGGTGCCGCTGTATACCGCTTCGCGCCACTCGCCCATGCGCCCGGCGTCAGAGCCGATCGAGACGATGCGGCCGTAACGGCGCTCGATCATCGGGTCCAGCACCGCGCGCACGCAGTTGATGAAGCCCCACATGACGATCGCGATCTCGCGTTCCCACTCTTCACGAGGCTTTTCGATGAAGAGCCTGTCGATGGTCCAGCCCGCGCAGTTGACGAGCACATCGACCGGCCCCATCGAGCTCCGCGCAAATTCCACCGTCGAAGAGACCGACTCCCAGTCGGTGACGTCCGTGTGATGGGCAATGACTGTGCCGTGCGGGGCTTCGCCCGCCACCTTGTTCGCCTGGTGTTCATCAATGTCGGCGATCAGGACCCTCGCTCCCTCAGCGGCGAAACCGAGCGTGATGGCCCGTCCAAGATTGGACGCGCCTCCGGTCACGATGACCACGCGACCGTTCAGCCCCAGGTCCATGTCGTGCGTAATTCTCTTCCCGGAAGCCCCTACGCCGCGGGGTCACATGCCAAGCCCCTTTCAAATTCCACCCCGGTGACGCCAGCGGAGCGGAATCCCCATGCCCAACAGGCGTCGCTGGATACAGCGAGGCGAAATCAGGTCGCCGGGAGCCCCAGGTACGCCTCCTGGATCGTGGGATCGGTCAGCAGCTTGCTGGACGGTCCTGACTTCGTGACTCTCCCCGTCTCCAGGACGTAGGCGAACCCAGAAACGTTCAGCGCGGTGTCGATGTCCTGCTCCACCAGCAGCACGGCCGTGCCCGACGCCGCGATGTCGGGAAGTCGACCGACGATCTCGTCCACCAACGTCGGCGCGAGGCCCAGCGAAAGCTCATCGATCAGGAGCAGGGCCGGACGGCTCATCAGGCCGCGTGCAATCGCGCACATCTGCTGCTCCCCGCCCGACATCGTCGATGCAATCTGATTCATGCGCTCACCCAGGACCGGGAAAAGCTCGACGACTCGGCTGAGGTCGCGGTTGTTGTTCCGCCAGCCGCCGAGCAAAAGGTTCTCCCGCACGGTCAGCCCCGAGAACAATCTCCGTCCCTCCGGCACGTGCGCGATGCCCAGGTCAACGATGGATTCGATGGACCTTCCGGCGATCTCTCGTCCCTGAAACGTGATGCTGCCCGATCGAGTCGGAATCATTCCTGAGATCGCCCGAAGCAATGTCGTCTTGCCCGCACCGTTGGCTCCGACAAGCGCGACTATCTGCTGTTGCTCAACGGCCAGGTCGACATCCCACAGCACCTGGACCCGGCCGTAGCCGGCGTTGAGATCACGCACCTCGAGCAGGTTCATGTCGCGCGCCGCTTGGCATAGCGGCGACCGAGGTAAGCCTCGATCACGCGTTCGTCGGCAAACACCTCGCTCGGGGTCCCTTGGGCCAGGATCGAGCCGTGGTGCAGGACGAGGATCCGGTCGCTGATCGAAACGATGGCTCTCATCACGTGCTCGACCGCGACGATGGTGATTCCACTGTCGCGCAGCCGGTGGATGAGCTGCACCGCGGCCTCGATCTCCTGGTGGCGGAGCCCGGCCATCACCTCGTCGATCAGCAGCAGCCGCGGTCGGCTCGCCAGGGCCTTGCCCAGCTCGAGCCGGCGCGCGTCGGCGACGCTCAGCTGTCCCGGCGCGTCGGTCGCGTGAGAGGCGATTCCGACCAGCTCGAGCAGCTGATCAGCCGTGGCGAGAGCGTCGCGTACGCTGCGGTCGCGCTCGTTGCCATGCATGGCGCCGATGGCGACGTTCTCGCGCACGGTCAGGCCTCGAAACGGCTTGACGATCTGAAAGGTCCGGGCGACGTGGTCGTGGGCGATCACCCACGGCCGGAGGCCCGTGACGTCTTTGCCGCCGATCAAGACCTCGCCGCTGGTCGGCCGGGCATGGCCTGTGATCAGGTTGATCAACGTGCTCTTGCCTGCGCCGTTTGGGCCGATCACGCCTAGGATCTCGCCCTCGGCCACCGAGAAGCTCACGTCGCGCAGGGCCCAAAGCCCACCGAAGCGCTTCGACAAACTGCGCACTTCCAGGATGGGGCCGGCTGCGGGAAGGGGCTGCGCGATCACAGGCGGTAGCGCCTCCCGTTCTCGAGGATGGAGAACTGACGAGTTCGCCAGGCGTCGCGGAAAAAGTTGACCACGCCCTGTGGAAAGAAGACGACGACCAGGACGATGATGGCTCCGAAGACGAGCTGGTTGTAGTTGCCCAGGTTCACGCGCAGGAACTGCGAGAGCAGCTCGAGCCCGACTGCTCCGACCAGCGGCCCGACCACCGTGCCGCTGCCTCCGATCACCACCATGATCACCATCAAAACCGTGAAGCTGGCGTCGAAGACGTCGGTCGGGTAGAACTCGATCTGCTGAAATGCGTAGAAGGCGCCCGCGCAAGCGACGATCGCGGCTGACACGCCAAACGCCACGACTTTCACGATCGTCGTGTTGATGCCGACGGCGCCCGCGGCGTCCTCGTCCTCGTGCACGGCGACCATCGCGTAACCGAACCGGCTCCGCGCGAGAGCCGCGGACACCGCGACCGAGGCCGCCGCAAGGATCAAAAATGCGAGGTAGAAGCCCGGCTTGCCGAAATATGCCGTCGGCGCCTGTGCGCCGAAGGTCGGAATTGTGATCCCGCCGCCGCCGCCGGTGATCGAGGTCATGTTGTTGATCACCTCGCGCGCTCCCTCGGCCGCGCCAAGCGTCGCGATCGCGAAGTAGTGACCGCGCAACCGCAGCAGCGGCACGCCGATAAGGACAGCGAACAGGACGCCCGCGAGGATCGCGGCGGGCAGCGCAAGCCAGAACGACACGTGGTAGTTGTTCATGAGCACCGCTGTGGTGTATGCGCCCAGGCCAAAGAACACGACCTGACCGAAGCTCGCGTAGCCGGTGTAGCCGCCGATGATGTTCCAGGCCTGAGCCAGCGCGACGAACATGAAGACGGTGGTGAGCAGCCGCTGCGTTCCGGGCTCGATCAGCTGCTGCAGGACCAGCATCGCCGCGAAGACGACCAAGCCGGCAAGAGCAGGCCACGAGTTGGCCGCCGTGCGCGAACGAAACCAACCGCCCGCCACCTCCGGCCAGGAGCGTGGATGCCCTTGAAGGATCCGAGCGAGCGCGGCCGATGAGGAGTCGGCGGTCACACCTCCACTCGTCCGCCGTACAGCGCCTTACCGATGAGGCCTGAGGGCCTGATGATCAGGGTGACGATCAGCACGCCCATCGCGATCGCGTTGACCCATGTGCCGGTCAGAAGCAGGCCGCCCAACGACTCGGCAAGACCGAGCACCAAACCGCCGACAAGCGCGCCATAGGTGTTGCCGAGGCCGCCAAGCACCGAGATCACAAACGCATCGAGGGTGAGCTGGCCCGGCGTGCTTGTCGGATTGAACGAGCCGACCGTCGCGATCATCGTCCCGGCAACTCCGGCGAGTGCCGCCGCGATGCCAAATGTCACGGCATAGATATGACGCGCGCGAATCCCCATCAGCCTGGCCGCCCCTCGGTCCATGCCGGTGGCCCCGATTGCATGCCCGAGTCGCGTTCGCGTCATCACCTGGGCCAGGGCAAACGTGATCGCAAGGGCGAGGAAACACGCGGCCAACCGGCCGTACGGGATGTTCACCGTGCCGATGGCAAAGCTCTGCGACGCATATGTCGTGTCAATGCTCCTGTCGTCGGCCGTGAACAGCAGCTGCAGCACGTTCAGGATCACCAGGTTGAGACCGAACGTGAGCAGCAGCGTGAGAAAGATCGGGGCGTTGATGACAAGGTTGATCAGGCCGCGCTGCATCACGTAGCCCAGGCCGAAGAGCGCCACGGCGACGATCGGAATCGCGAGGAACGGGTCAAGTCCGAAGTGCAGGTTCAGCAGCCAGGCCAGGTACGCCCCCGTCACGGCCAGCGCGCCGTGGCTGAAGTTGATCACGTTCATGACTCCCCAGACGAGCGAAAAGCCGACCGCCACCAGCGCCAGGAGGCCGCCCTGGACGATGCCGTAGGCGGCCGCCTGCAGGAACTGGCTCAATCAGCCGCCTCTTAAGAGATCGCGGGCCAGGTCGCTTGCTTTGTCGCCAGGTTGCTCGGGTAGATCGTGACGAACGCCGACTTCTGGATCTGGATCACGTACATCGGCTTGGTCGTGTTCATGCCGGTCGGGTCGAACTCGATGTGGCCGTAGAAGGTGTCGGCCTTGAGGCCCGCCAGCGCCGTGCGCACCGCCGCGGGGTCGATCGAGCCGGCCTTCTCGACGGCCAGAGCCATCGCCTCGCACCCCGCCGCCGCGTCCGCGGCCTGGTATGGGTACTGGTCCGGCGACCATCCGAACGTGTTGGTGAAGTTGGTGAGGAACTGGCGCGCGTTGCCGAACAGGTTGTCCGAGGCATTGATCTCGGGCACCCACTGCGTGCTGCCAAGCACACCTTCGGACGACTTGCCCAGGGCCGAGATGAACGCGGGGGTAGGTGGCGCGACGGTCGCGGCGAATGCGTACTTCGGCTTCACACCGAGCTCGGAGCTTTGCTTGACCGCCGCCACGGCCTCGTTCAGGTGCCCCGAGATGATGATCACGTCAGGGTTGGTCCCCTTGATGGCGATCAGCGCGCTGGACACGTCGGTGACGTTGGCGCCGACCTTGGTCGAAGTGGTGTAGGCGGTGGCCGATGGGACGACGGTCATGCCCTTGGCCTGCGCCTCGCTGGCGCCCTTCTCTGCCGCGCGCTGGCTGAAGCCGTCGCTCGCGGCGATGATGGCCACCGTCTTCGGTGCGGGGCTCAGCGCCGCCAGCGAGTCGATGATGGCGGTCACGTAAGCGCTGCTCGGCGACAGGACCGCAAAGGTGTTCTTGTAGCCGTGGGTGAAGATCGCCGTGTCGGCCCCGTTGGCGTCGACCATGACCTGACCGTTTCGTTCGACCACCGGGGCGACTGCCGTCGTGCCGGCCGAGCCGTATGGGCTGAGGATGAGCTTGTAGCCCTTGTCGTTGTACTGGTCCACGATCTGGGCGGAGGTTGCCGCCACGCTCTGGTCGTCTTGGGCTTCTAGCTTGACCTGGTGGGTCTGCCCTCCGAACGTCATGCCGCCCTTGGCGTTCAACATCTGGACGCAGAACTTGTAGCCCTGAAGCGTGTAGAGCCCCTCGGCCTGCCCAAACGCCCCCGTTTGAGATACCGGCGCCGCGAAGGTCACGGTCGTCCCGCTTGTCGCCGTGCTGGAGCCCCCGCACGCCGCCGCGACTACTGCCAGTACCGCCACAGCCGCTGATGCCCCGAGCCTGTGCGTCCTCATGTCATCTCCTCCCCCAGACGTCGCATACATTCGATGCGTTGCAGTAAAGCCTAGGTCACGCGGGCTTCGCGCCCACGGGCAATCCCAGCCTGGGGAACACCTCCTCCGCGAAACGGCTGATCACGCCTCCCTCGAAGGCGTTGGGGACGTTGACGATGAAGTACTGGATCCCCACCTCCGCGTACTCGTTGATGATCTCCGCGATCCGGCCGGCGTCGCCGTGCAGCGGGTTCCAGGAACGGATGAACGACTCGTCCTGGCCGGTCCGCCGGGCCGTGTCCGCCACTACGCGGTCGACCTCGCGCTTGTCGCCGAGGATCGTGTAGAACTCGAGGGTCTTCAGCACCGAGGCGTAGTCGCGCCCCACCGTCTCACAGTGCTCGCGAAGCACCTCGAGCTTGTGGCGGACGGTTGCCACGTCGGCGTTGAAGTTGCACGCGTCGCCGTACTGGGCGACGAGCTTCAACGTGACCTTCTCCCCGCCTCCCCCGATCCAGATCGGCGGATGTGGTTTCTGCACGGGCTTCGGCTCGTTGATTGCGCCCCGAAGGTGGTAGAAGCGGCCGTCGAATTCCGCCTGAGGCTGCGTCCACATCGCCTTGATCACCTGCAGCGCTTCGCGGAGCATGCGCAGCCGATCTGGAGTGTCCGGGTACTCGTAGCCATAAGCCTCGTACTCGTGTTGGTACCAGCCGGCGCCGATCCCCAGGATCAGGCGGCCGTGGCTCATCACGTCGATGCAGCTCGCCATCTTCGCGAGCAGCGAGGGCGGCCGGTAGCCGTTGCAGGTGACCATCTGGCCGAGCCGGATCGTCTTGGTGTCGCGCGCGAGAGCCGCCATAGAAGTCCAGCACTCGAACACCGACTCGAGCTTTGGCGTCGGCACGGTGTGGAAGTGGTCGTACAGCCAGATCGCGTCGAAGCCGGCGCGCTCCGCCTCGGTGGCGCAGCGCGTCATGGTCTCGTATTTGTCGACCGGGTCGGGGATGTCCGCCAGGTCCATCCGCCAGCCCTGGGGCACGAAGACGCCGAGCTTCAGCTCCGCCGCGGCCACATGCTAATTGTCGGGGAACGCTAAGAAACCAGTCGCGCGGCGCTCAGAGCTTGGTCGGTGGCGGCGCGTCGGGCGGCGGTCCTGGCCAGGCGACCGGTTCCGCGGGCGGCGGTGCCGGTGTCGCGGGCGCGGGAGGAGCCCCGGTCGCGACTGGGGCCGGTGTCTGGCGCGCCGGCCTCAAAACTCGGCGCCAGGTCATGAGCATCCCAAGCAGGAAGCCGGCGGCGATCGCGCTGAAGCCCACCGCGATGACGAGGCGAGCGTCTTGCAGGGGCGACACGTTGGCGACGAGACCGGCGTCGGACCCGGTCGTCGCCGTCAAGGTTTCAGCCTTCGTGTACGACAGCTTCCAGATCGCGGTCTTGCGATCGAGCGTGAAGAGCGCGCCCGGCGCGGAGGTGATCACGTGCGGAACCGTCAGCGAGAACGTGATCACGAAGATCGACGCGAACTCGTCGTTTGAGATGATCTGCTGCGTGCCTGGAGACGGCGAGGGCATGGGCTGTGGCGTCGTCTTGAACGTGTAGGTGTCGGACGACCCCGCGGTTGTGTGCGTCGCCGACGTGAAGACGCTGCCCGTATTGGACAGGTTGAGCGCGAGCCCGGAACCAGATGTCGCGCCCGCCGGCGTCAGCTTGGACGGTTCGGTCAGGAACGCGAACGCGTCTTTCTCCGTCTTGAACGGAATGGTGATCTTGGCTCCGGACTCGTCGCCCTCCGTGACCACCGTGACCTTGCCCCCGGGATACTTCGACTGGAGCTTGGCATTGGCCGCGGCGATCTCAGAGGGGCTGAAGCCTGAGACCGAGGCACCGTTGCTGCCCTGCATCAACGACTTGGGGAACAGGAACTTGAGGCCGACGGCCACAGAGCCGTCCGCGTTGAACGTCGCGCTGGTGTCGTAGCCGCAGCTCACGGCTGCGAGCATCACCGCAGCAACCAGCACCGTCCTGGCGACCGTCCTCGGCACGCGGGATATGGTGAGTCAAGCGAGCGGATTCCGATGTGGCTTAGGCCCCTATTCTTTCGGCAATGCCCGAACTGATAGAGCCGGTGTTCGCCGACGTGCTTGACGCGGCAAAGCAGATCCGGCCCTACCTGCAGGCGACGCCGTTGAGACGCTACCCAGCCCTGGACCGCCTGGTCGGAGCCGAGGTCCATGTCAAGCACGAGAACTTCAACCCGACCGGCGCTTTCAAGGTGCGCGGCGGGATCAACCTGGTCAGCCGGCTGAGCGACGACGAGCGCGAGCGTGGCGTGATCGCCGCGTCCACCGGCAACCACGGCCAATCGGTCGCGTACGCGGCGCGGCTCTTCGGCGTCAGCGCCGTCATCTGCGCGCCGGCGGCGGCGAACCCGGTGAAGGTCGAGGCGATGCAGGACCTTGGCGCCGAGGTCATCCTCGAGGGCGAGCGGTACGACGACGCCCGTCGCAACGCCGATCGGCTCGGTCGTGAGCACGGTTACCGCTACATCCACTCCGGGGACGAACCGCTGCTGATCGCCGGAGTCGGAACACACACCCTGGAGGTGCTCCAGGAGCAACCGCAGATCGACACGCTCATCGTCCCGATCGGAGGTGGATCGGGAGCGGCCGGCGCATGCATCGCAGCCAAGGCGGTCAACCCCCAGATCCGGGTCATCGGCGTCCAGTCCGACCAGGCCCAGGCGGCTTACCTGAGCTGGAAGGCGGGCGAGCTCCGCGAAGCGCCGAACCGGACGCGGGCCGAGGGACTATCCACCGCGACCCCGTTTGAGCTCCCGCAGCGGATCATGCGCCGGCTGCTCGACGACTTCGTCCTTGTCTCCGACGACGAGATCGACGCGGCGACGGCGGTGATGATCGAGAAGACGCGCACACTGGTCGAAGCGGCGGGCGCGGCCGCTCTCGCAGCGGCGCTGAAGCTCAAGGGCCAGCTCCAGGGTCACAGGGTCGCCCTGATCTGCAGCGGTGGCAATATCAGCCCAGCTCAGCTGAAGGCGTTGTTGACGGCGAGCTCGTGATCCTTTACTAAGGGACGGACTCGGCGGTTAGTTAGGAGGGGACGATGGCATTTCGAGAGGCTTCACTGGAAACTACCGCCCCGGCGGACCGGGTGTGGCGCGTGTGGTCGGACATCAACCACTGGCCGGAATGGAATCCGGACATGAAGGAATCACGCCTCGACGGCGCGCTCAAGCTCGGCGCCACCGGCAACATCGACACGAGGTCCGGCGGCAAGCACGACGTCGTGGTGACGCAATACGAAGAGGGCCGTTCGTTTGAGCTGGAGAGCACCGCCCTGCCCGGGACGAAGATGGCGATTCGGGCGAGCATCACGCCTAATGGGTCCGGCAGCCGGATCACGCAGGGCTTCGAACCGCGCGGCCTGCTGTCACCGATCGTGGGTCCGATGATGGGCGGGATGATCTTGAAGACGTTCAACTCGGTCCTCAACGGGCTGAAACAGAAGGTGGAGTCAGCCAGCTAGCACTAGAGTTGGCAGCGCGGATGGCGATCGCCAAGAAGGACGCGAAGCGGAAGAAGAAAAACGGGCAGCCGACCCCCCGCAAAAGCGTCCTGACGAAGAAGGACTACGAGAAGGAGCTCCGCCAGCTTCAGGTCGAGCTGGTGCAGCTCGAGGAGTGGGTCAGGCATCGGGGCCTTCGTGTCGTCGCCATCTTCGAAGGGCGCGACACCGCCGGAAAAGGGGGCGTCATCAAGCGCATGACGGCGCTCCTCAATCCGCGCTATGCCCGCGTGGTGGCTCTGCCGGCGCCGACCGAGAGAGAACGGAGCCAGTGGTACTTTCAGCGCTACGTCGCGCATCTCCCGTCGGCCGGCGAGATGGTGCTCTTCGACCGCAGCTGGTACAACCGCGCGGGCGTCGAGCGTGTGATGGGTTTCTGCACCGACGAGGAGTACGACGAGTTCATGCGCACGTGCCCGCAGTTCGAGCGGATGCTGGTGCGCTCGGGAATCATCTTGATCAAATACTGGCTGTCGGTGAGCGATGAGGAGCAGGAGCGCCGGTTTCTCGGGCGCATCAACGACCCGAGCAAGCGCTGGAAGCTCAGTCCAATGGACCTGCAGGCGCGCGCCAGGTGGGTCGACTACTCGGAGGCGAAAGACCAGATGTTCTCGTACACGGACATCAACGAGGCGCCGTGGTACGTCGTGGAGACCGACAACAAGCGCGCCGCACACCTGAACCTCATGAGCCATTTCCTCTCGATGATTCCGTATGAGGAAGTGCCGCACGAGAACATCAAGCTGCCCGCGCGACAGAAGCGCAGCTACAGCCGGCCGCCCAAGAGCTCGCAGCGCATGGTGCCGATCAACTACGAGGTCATTTGAAATTGAAAGTCAGAGATCTACCCCCGGGCCGCCTCGTGTCGGTCGACCCGCAGGCCAAGCTCGCGGACGTGGCGCGCGAGATGCGCGTTCACGACTCGGACTCGGTCGCGGTGATGTCTGATGACGCGCTGGTTGGCATCATCACCGAGCGAGACCTGGTCCGCGCGATCGCGGACGGCGTCGATCCAAAGCAGGCGACAGCTGCACTGATCATGACCTCGGATCCCGCCACGGTCACAGCCGACGAAGACGTGAGCGTCGTGGCGGTGAAGATGATGAGCCTCGGCGTGCGGCACCTGCCTGTTGTTGACGAACAGGGCAAACCGACAGGTTTGCTTTCGGCGCGGAACCTCGTGGCGGTGCTCGACCGAGCTCTACCCTAACCCTCGATGCTCGACGACCCGGTCCTTGTCGAGGACTGGCACCCTGTGGCACGCCTCGACGATCTCGCGAGCGGCGGCCCAATCGCGGTGCGGCTGCTCGGAGAAGACCTTGTGCTGTGGCGCTCGGAGAATGAGTTCTTCGCGTGGCGGGACCTCTGCGTCCATCGAGGCACGCGGCTGTCGCTCGGCCGCGTCGTCGGCGGGGTGCGCCTCGAGTGCGCTTACCACGGGTGGACCTACGGCACGGATGGGCGCTGTGTCTTGATGCCGGCGCACCCCGATCAAGCTCCACCCGCCAAGGCTTGCGTGACGACGTTTCGCGCGAGAGCTCACTACGGAGTCATCTGGGCATCGCTCGGCGGGGCCGCGAGGGAGCTTCCACGGTTCGAGCTGCTCGACGACCCGACGCACCAGGTGCTGATGACTGGGCCGTACCGCGTGCACGCCAGCGGGCCGCGAGTCGTCGAGAACTTCCTCGACGTCGGCCACTTTCCGTTTGTGCACGAGGGGATCCTCGGAGACCGAGCCCGCCCGGAGATCGCGGACTACGAGGCGGTGGTCGATGGCGACGGTGTGCTGGCAACCGGAGTCAAGGTTTACCAGCCGGACCCGTACGCAACCGGCCGGGGGTCAGTCGTCACCTACACGTACCGCGTCCACCGCCCGCTGTCCGCTTCGTTCATCAAGCACGGCGAGCACTCATTCGGGATGCTGCTGTCAGTCACGCCGCATGACGCGGTCGACAGCACCGCGTGGATGTGGATGGCAATGAACTACGAGCCCGAGTCCCAGATGGTGGAGTTCCAGGATCGGATCTTCGCCCAGGACCGGCCGATCCTGGAGTCGCAGCGACCCGAGCTGCTGCCGCTCGATCTGCAGGCCGAGCTCCATCTCCGAAGCGACCGCACGGCCATCGCCTATCGCCGCTATCTCCGCGAGCTAGGCGTTCGGACGGGCGCATCCTGAGCTGCGGATAACGAGCCGTTGACCAGAACCTAATTCGGACTCGGATTCCGCTTCTCTGGCGCCAATCGCGTTCCCCAAAGGCCCAAGAGCGCGGTGATATCGTTGCCCGGGAACTCGAAGCCGATAGTCGTGGGGGAATGCGATGAAGCTCTTGTCAGGAATCGTCCGACCTGTCTTTGAGGTCTGGAATCGCGAGCCGGTCGCCGTCCAGGGTCTGATCCTGATCTTCGTCAACTTGCTGTTCGTCTTTTCGGTGATTCATCTGACGGTCCCGCAGATCGGCGCGATCAACATGTTCCTGGTGGCGTTCTTTGCGTTTCTCGCACGCGGGGCGGTGACTCCGGTCGCCTACCCGAAGGACGCCGACGGCAATCGGCTCGTGCCACTTGCGCCCTGGCAGCGCGCCAAACACGAGTAGGGCTATCCCTCTCGGGGCACCGAGTGAAGCTTCTTCCCGAGCCTGCGGTCGGCGTGGTCGGTGATCAGAACGACTGGGATGTGCCGGCAACCGTCGTCTGATCGAAGCGCCTGAATCAAAGAAAGGCTGCCGAGGCCCGTGGCCATGAGGTGCACGAAGATGACGTTCGGCGCCGATCGCCGCGCCTGGCTCAACGCGTCGGTTACGTTCTGAGCCGAGACCACGGAATAGCCCTCGCCTTCAAGGCGCCTCTGGTTGGCACTGAGCGATGTGGGCTGATCGTCGACCAGAAGAGCAGTCGTCGTCACACGGCTGGCGATCATTGGGGACCTCCTATGTCCTTCTCAAGGTTGGAATGGAGAAGACCCGGCCCCTCGGTGGGGCCGGGTCTCAAAGGTCGGTCCTTAGACCGTGGTCGGCGCAGGAAGCAGACCGAGCTGGCTCAGCTGGTCCAGCTGGTCGAAGTAGACGCGAGCCTCAGCAATCTTTCCGTCTTCTACGCGGAGGATCTGGACTCCGTAACCGACCACTTTCTTGTAGGTCGGTGCAATGGCGCCGGTCGGGCTGTCGAGGGGTGCGGTGTGGGTACCCTCCATCACGATCTCCTGGACGACCCAGGGACCACTCAGGATCTCGCTCCGTACCTTCATCTTGCCGTCGGGGAACGCCTTCAGCCAGGTCATGGCGTATGCAGTCGCATCCTTGGCATTGGTGGCCTTGAAGCCGCCAGGTGCGTTGAACTTGATGTCTGCAGCGTGAAGCGTGTGAAGTGCAGTTTCGTCGTGAGCGTTGAACGCGGCGACAAAACGATCGGTCGTGTCTTTGACTTCAGTCATGCGTCTCCTCCTAAGGAGTAAATCGCGAAGCGGAGGGCCAAGAAGGCTGCTGCCATCGATGACCGACAACCGCGAGAGCGTCACAGCTCTCACCTCAGTCCGAAACTAAAGTCACTATACCGGAAATGGTTGCGAGCGCGTGATAATATTTGAGGATCAAACGCCCGCGCCTCCTCTCAGTCGCCGAAGCTGCCGCCGAGCTTGACGCCTCGGAGGCTTACGTGCGCCGATTGCTTCTGCGACAGCGTCTTTACGGAACGAAGTTGGGTTTTGTTTGGGTGATCTATCCGGACGACCTGGAAGCCTTCAAGCGGATGCGTCGCCCACCTGGCCGGCCGCGCAAGACGGCCCAGACTGGAAACGAGGCTAGGCTCGCCCACATCGCCGGCGAGAGAGTTCGCGCCGGGACCGATCGACTTCTCAGGCCAAGAGCAAAAGGCAGTCGCGTGCGCTCAAAGCGCGGCTGAGGCGACGTCAGACCTGAGCGGTAGGTAAGCGGGCCGCTCGGCACTTCCGCCAATTTCAGCTCAAAGATGCAACGGGCTGGGGAGCGGTCCGCTAGGGGCCACCATACGCTTTCTATGGCAGGGTGCAAGTGGCACAAAGATGTGGTCGCTTGATGTCGACTGCCGTGAAAAAGAAGCGACCCCAACGAATCGCCTCTTCAGCCTCGCAACCGGTCTTGCGACCAACTCCGAGTCCGTTGAACGTGTTCCTTGGGGCCATCGCTAACAGTACACAGTTGTGGTCGCTGTGCCTATCGGTCTTTTTGCCATAGCCTGGCTACCTGATGCAACGCCGTTAGCCAGTTCTGGCAGTTGAAAGCAAGAAGGGCGGCCCATCGAGGGCCGCCCCTACTTGTTGAATCAGATCAGGCTTTGGTGCCGGCGGCCAGCGCGGGGACTACGCCCAGCTGCTGAAGCATGCCAAACATGTCGTAGCTCGCCCAGGCCTCAACCACCTTGCCATCGTGAAAACGGTCGACATTGATTCCGGCTACGGTCGCGTGCTTGTTCGTCGGCGCGATGCCCATCAACTGGCCCTTGTGGGTGCCAGTTGCGGTCCACCGCGTAACGACCTTGTCACCTTCCGCGATCTGGTCGTTGATCGTGATGCGTACGTCAGGGAACGCGCTCCGGTAGATCTGAACGAACTGCTTCACGCCTTCTGGCCCGGTGAACTTGCCACCTGGCACGTTGGGGTCGTTGTATGTCGCGTTGGCAGCGGTCAGCTCGTCGATAACCGTGAGCTTGCCCTGATTCCAGACTTCATCCAGGGCTCGCCGCGCAAGGGCCTTGTTCTGCTCGGACATTGTCGACTCCTTCCCTTCGGGTTCGCGTGCCGGCATAACGTGCCAGGCGTTCCTGTATGCCCCTTGCCGAAGGGCGTGAAGGAGCCGGGGAGCGTCGGTGCCGACATCATAGCAGAAATGGTTGCGCAGGCGTGCCAATTTCTTTGGAATCGATCGGCTTGTTAGTATCGCCGCGGCATCAGCCATTCGATAGTCAGCGAGGTGAGGCATGCCCACTTCCACCGACAAGTTGCTGGACGCAGTCGAGCGCACGCTGTTCGTGTATCCCGAGGTTCCCGGACTGGTGAGCGACCTCCACGTGTCCGGTGTGGTTGGTAGGGAATCGCCGGTGTCGCATCCCGTCGCCAACCTAGTTGGTTGCGCCGATCTCGAGGACGCGAAGGTCGACGCGACAATCATTGCGATTCGCGACAGGTTTGCCGCCAACAAGAAAGCCTTTGGCTGGATCACGAGCCCGTCGTCACGGCCCCGCGACCTTGCGGAGCGCCTGGTGGCGGCGGGGTTTGTCAAAGCCGACGAGCTCGCCGGGATGGTGCTGACGGATCTCGCGCTTCCGATTCGAGCCAATCCGGAGGTAGAGATTCGGCGCGCCAGCGTAGAGGAGCAGCGAGACGCGATACCCATGACAGCGGCCGCCTACGGGTTGCCGCTGGACGTCGCAAGCTGGTTCACCGAAGCACTGATCCAAGCCGGCGACCGTCTCCGGTGCGAGATGTATCACGCCTACCTGCCCGGTCACAGGGGTCCCGTCGCCTTCGGGAATCTCGTGTTCATTCCTGGAACGTCGATCGTGCTGCTGGGCGGAGCCGCGACGGTGAGCGACCTGCGCGGGCGCGGGGTCTACACGTCGCTGGTCGCGCGGCGACTGACTGACGCGCGGGCGGCGGGCGCGGACGCGGCGGTGATCCAGGCGGTGCGCGGTACTTCAGCGCCGGTGTGCGCCAAACTGGGATTCAAAGAGATCCTGCCCCTCGACTTCTACGCGTGGGTTCCGCCCGGCGTCGACATGGACCTGCACGCCTAGAACCACGACTGGCCGGTTAGGAGAATCGCCGGACGAACATGAACATCGCCGGCACCCACTGCTCGTCTGGGACGGCGCGGCGGCGGGGACGACGTCGCAAGAAGCCCCAAACCGCCAGCTCGCCCGACTTTGTTGGATTTGACTTGTCGTCCAAAGCAAGTTCCGCCGACAGCCCGTCGTCGCCATCGAGCGGGGCGAAGATCGAGTACATGCTCCTCCGTTCGAGGCTCCGGAGATCTCTCTCTTCGAGATGGCCCATGGCTGCGGCCCCTCATTCTGCCACCTGGTGCTCGACTTAACGCCAAGTCGGGAGTTGCCCCAGAATTGTCTGTAGGTATGAGAGCGCGGATCGAGCAGATACCCGCCGATGAAGACGCCACCTGGGGCGCCGTCTTTGCCGCTTTGTCGCTGAATCACCGGACCGATTGGCATTTTCACTGGACCGGATATCGTCGCGGTGAGCCTGACGCTTATTCGTTCATCGAGATCCAGGCTCCCGGCGAGGACGTCGATGGAATGCGTGCTGAAATTGTGGAGGTCGTCGACCACGTCAACGCGGTCGTCAAGCGGGACCCGCTCAGCAAGATGGTGCCCATCGACGCTGGACGCGTTGAGGTGCTCGTCGGCTAGCTAACCCTTTGCGCGGTTGGTCGAGGGCAATCTTGTGGTCAGCAGCGCCGCGACCAGTGAGATTGCGGCTCCCGTCCACAGGACGGTGTTGAGGCCGTCGCGTACCAAGAATGCGCCTACGATGCCGCCGGCGACCGATGAGAGGTAGATCGGGAGCAAGACCAAATTCAGCGTCGTGGCACGGCGCTCTTCAGGGACCGCGGTGGCAAGAAGCGCGAACACCATCGAGATCGCAGTTGCCGTCGCAGCGCCGAGGGCGACCGCGCCCACCGTGAGCCAGAACAAATCGGGCGCCACCGCCAGTCCTGCGAGGCTCCCCGCCGCAAGAATGCAAGCCCCGGCAAGGAGCGGCCGGAAGCCATAGCGATCGCCGGCAGCGCCCGCAAGCGGTGAAAGAAGAGCTCCTAACAAAGCCGACGCACCGAAAACAATGCCGATCTGGCCGGCCGCGCCGGTTGTGCTGTGGACGAGTCTCAGCACCAGAAGGGGTAGGAACGGGTTTGCGATCTGCTGCGCGAAGTAAGCCAGGCCAAAAACACCGAAGACGATCAAGGTCACGCGCCCGGTCAGTGCAAGGCGCAATGCCGCCAGGGCGAGCCGCGTCGACGATTCTGGCCGGCGCGCCGGGCGTGGACCTTCCCGAGCGAAAGCCAGCAAGATGACACCGGCCGTGAGCGACATCACGCCGTCCAGGGCGAACAAGCTGTGCAGGTTCAGCGCGCCGTGGTCGACAAGCCAGCCACCGGCCACGGGACCGATCGCGAAGCCAAGCGACGGGGTGATGCCGAACATGGAGATCGCGAACCCGACCCTTCGCTGCGGCGTAACGGCGCGAAGAGCCGTAAGCATCACCCCGGTGTTGCCGAGCTGAAAGCCGACCAGCAGCAACCCGAACGCCGCCTGCCACCGGTTCTGCGCGATCCAAAGCACCGTGAAGACGACCGTCTCGACGAATGCGCTTCGGGCGATGATCGGAATGCGCCCGTAACGCTCCGACCACACTCCCCAGAAGGGGACCAACGGCAGGCCGAAGAGGAAAAACGCAGCGTTCAGGTATCCAGTCCACGCCGGCACCTCAGAGGGCGATACATGGACGGTCGCGAGGTACAGCGGCATGAACCGGAAGACATGGGAGACAGTGAATGCCTCGACCGTCGATACGATCCCAAAGAGAACAAGCAGCCTGATCCACCCTGATGCCCTTCGGGTCGATGCTGCATCTACGGCACCCGCTGACACGTCAGCCGACTATAGATGCCCCTATGCCGCGCGCCGACCCGCTCGCGACCCGGCACCGGATCCAGGCTGCGAGGCTGGTTGGTAGGGAACGGAGCGCTCACGCCCTTCTCGGACGACCAAATCCCTTCCCGCCCCGGCTCTGATGCAGCGATTCCTAACCCCGCAGGTCTACGCGCCACTTTGTCAAAGGCTGGGCATTGAGTCAATCGGTTAATTGCGAATTTGCAAGCTGCCGCCTGGCAGGCCAGAGCTCGGGAGGCACTACGATCGGCCGGGATGTCAAGAGCGTGGGTCGTTCGTGAGCTAGGAACACCCGACAGACTCTGCTTCGAAGATCTCGAACACCCGTCATCCCACGACGATCTCGTCCGGATCCGTGTCCGTGCCACCGCGGTGAACTTCTTCGACCTGCTCCAGATTGGCGGCACCTACCAGGTCAAGCCTGATCTCCCCTTCGTGACGGGAGCCGAGGTGGCCGGCGAAGTCGAGGCCGCACCGCCCTCGAGCGGGTTTGAGCCTGGAGACCGCGTGCTCGCGGTCGTTTCGCAAGAGGGTCTGCACCGCGGCGGCTATACAGAGGTGACCCACGCCGACCCCGAGGCGGTCGTGAAAATTCCCGACCCCATGCCTTTCGTCGAGGCTGCTGCTTTCTTCATCAACTACCAGACAGGTTGGTTCGGACTGCACCGGCGTGCCCACCTCCAACCTGGTGAGGTTGTACTCATTCACGGCGGCGCCGGTGGCGTCGGGACCGCCGCGATTCAGCTCGCCAAGGCGGCCGGTGCCCGCGTCATCGCGACCGCGGGTTCGGCAGGCAAAGTGGCCATCTGCCGTGAAATGGGCGCCGACCTCGCGATCAACTACACCCAAGACGACTTCGTGGCCGCGGTCAAGGAGGCGACCGAAGGCAAAGGCGCGGACATCGTCTACGACCCGGTCGGTGGCGACGTGTTCGAGCGATCGACCAAGTGCATAGCGTTTGAAGGTCGGATGGTCGTCGTCGGGTTCACGGCGGGACGCGTGCCGACAGTGGCCACCAATCACGTCCTGGTCAAGAATTACTCGGTTGTTGGACTGCACTGGGGCCTCTACCGCCAGCGAGCGCCAAAGCTCATCCTGCAGTGCACCGAGGCACTGCTCGAGCTCTACGCGGCAGGAAAGATTCGCCCCTACGTTGGGCAGCAGGCTCCTCTTCGGGATGCCGTCGCGCTACTTCAGGCATTGGCTTCTCGCCAGACCAATGGCAAGGCGGTTCTCACCGTCAACTAGCCAGTTACGGCGAGGCGAACTACCATATCTCCGTCGCCGGGCGGCACCCGGGCAGACTGCGTTAACAGGGGAGGAATTAACTTGGTACCACGTATCGTCAGGCCACTCTTCTGGCTGGGCCTCGCCATGGTCGCGACACTCGCCGTCGCCGCCTGTGGCGGCCAGACTTCAGGCAACCAGGCCCAGACCTTCAAGGGCACCAAAAAAGTCGGGTATTCAGCCCCGCTGACGGGCCAGTCGGCTCTCTACGGTCACGCGGTCAGCCAGGCTCTGAACCTGGCTGCGGACGACATCAATGGCAAGGGCGGCGTGAACGGCTACAAGATCGAGATGGATATCCAGGACGACGGCACCCAGGTCGCGCAGGCTGTGACCAACACCAAATCCATGATCCTCCAGGACAACGTCGTGGCCCTGATGGGGTCTGTCACATCCGCGCAGTGCCTTGCCGAGAGCCCGATCGCCAAGCAGAACAAGGTGATCACGATCGACGCAACCTGCAACAGCTGGCAGCTGACGATGGAGTCTGATGTCGTCAATCCTTACTGGGTATCGATCGTTCCGAACACATACATGGAGGGCACTGCCGCCGGCAGGCTGGCGGCCGGACTGGGCCTGAACAAGATCTTCATCGTGTCGCCGAAGTATCTGTTTGGCATCTCAGAGACCAACGCCTTTGTGGCGGCGTTGAAGAAAGCCAACCCGAGCGCCCAGATCGTGAACGATCCCAGCACCTGGTACGTACCGTTTCCGACCAATCCCCGCTGGGACTCGACCATCAACGCGATCCAGGCGGCCAAGCCAGACCTTGTGTATTCGAACATCTTCGCCGCCGACGAGATCAACTTCGTGAAGCAGGCTTTGGCCGTTGACTCCCAGTTCTTCGCCAAGTACCCGATGACGACTCTCGTCTCGGTCGACGAGCTCAACACCCTCGGCTCCCAGTATCCGCTCGGCATGCACGCTTACATGCGCGCACCGTTCTTCGCGCTGCAAAACAACAACGCGCGGCTGACCGACTACGTCACCCGCTACCGCGCCAAGTACAACGGCGAATATCCGTCGGACTGGGCGGTCATGGACTACGACGCACTCACGATCTGGGCCCAGGCCGCCAATTCGGCGAAGAGCTTCGACGCGGACCAGGTCGTCAAGCAGATCTCCGGCCACACATTCGACAGCATGCGCGGCTACAAGATCACGATCCGCCCCAACGAGCTGCAGGCCAACGTCGGCGAGACGATCGGCACGACGACATCCTCGAGCACCTACCCGTTCCCCGTGCTCAAGGACTCGGTGAACCTGAAGGGTGACGATCTGATGATGCCGCTGGCAATGGTCAACGAGATCAAGAGCGACCAGTGCGACAAGACGGCGGGCCAACCCAATACCGCGAACTTCGCGCTGTGTCCGTCCTGGAAAGCGAGCTAGGCAGAACCTAGAGCCACACAAGTACAGATGACGCCGGGGCAGCTCCTACTCT
>Ga0137415_10002022_pt1 | contig 20218 bp, 20 predicted proteins | sample CZODoug3_1_1_16f_FD_183082 | JGI IMG/M metagenome (GOLD analysis project Ga0137415, IMG submission 183082) | Vadose zone soil fungal communities from Angelo Coast Range Reserve, California, USA - CZODoug3_1_1_16fungal (Hybrid Assembly) | ecosystem: Environmental > Terrestrial > Soil > Vadose...
GCGGCCAGGAGACATTGGCCGTGGCCTATGCGCCCAATCTCACCGGAACGGACGAGAGCGAGATGATTCGCGCCGCCCGCGGCGCGTTCGGCACTCAGCGGCGCGCGGAATTAGCGCGCGGACTGACGTTGGTGGGGCCACACCGCGACGACGTGGTCTTGACCGTCGATGAGAAGCCCCTTCGCTCCTACGGGTCGAGGGGACAGCAACTGGCCGCTGCGTTGGCGGTGAGACTGGCGGAGCGTCACGTGCTACGGGAAGAGACCGGGGAAGAGCCCGTGCTGCTGTTAGATGACGTCATCATGGCACTCGATCAACGCCGCCAAGTGCAGTTGCTCGCGTGTGCACGCGGGGCGCAAGTTTTGTTGACTGTGACGACCCTCGCCACCCTCCAGGCGATGCCCTCGGGGACGGTGATGTTTCGCGTCACTGGAGGAACCGTTGAGGCAGAGCGCGCTTACCTCTCTTAGGGCGATTCTCCGCTCGGCAGCCGCGGCGTGGGGGGTGGAGCGCGCGGCGCATGAGGCGATGATTGTCGAGATGTGGGCGGATGTGGCGGGCGCGGAATCTGCGGCACACTCGAAACCCGCCGGGTTGCGCGGGACGACGCTCCTGGTGAACACAGATCCGGGGCTGTGGGTCCAAGAACTTTCCGCACGCCGCGGGCGGTTCGCCGATGAGATCAATCGACGGCTGGGGGGGCGCGTCGTGACCGATATCCGCATCCGTCCGCAGGCGAATGCCGTGTCTGCGCCGCCTGCCGTCCTGCGGGATCCGGTGCCCATAGAGGACCAGCTGTCCGCCGAGGAGCGAGGGACGATCGAGCAGACGGTTGCAGAGATTAGCGATCCGGCCCTGCGCGAGACGGCACGCAAGGTCATGGGCGATCAAATGCGATGGAAGAAACGGCAGGCAGCAGGGTCGCGCCTCGCGCGATAACCTATCGGGTGGGACCAGGCAGTCAGGACATGAAGACGGCCTCGGGGGCGTGAGCGTAACCAAATGTACGTGCACTTGGGCGGCGAGCTGGTGGTGCCGGTGGTGGACGTCGTCGCCGTGATCGACACGCGTCTAGTGGAGTCCTCCGACATTAACCGGGAATTCGTCAGCCGGGCGCAAAAGGCCCAACGCTTGAAGGGTGGTGGTTTGAGCTCAGACGCCAAGGCGCTCGTAGTGACCCGGACGGGGGTTATCGCTTCCGGGGTGTCCCCGCCGACGTTAGCCCGACGCCTCAGGCGTCTGCGGCAATCTGCGAGGGCGTGGGAGCGAGAAAAGTGAGGCTAGATGCGGAAATCCGCGCGTTGACGGGTGTAGAGAGCCCATGCTAGGATAAATTGTGCTCGTAAACGAGCTGCTGGGCCAGGAGGGGCGCCGGGTACGGAAAGCCCCTCCTAGTTTATTGAAGGGACCCTTGAAGTTCGATGGCCAAAAACACAACTACCGCAACTAATCAGACGACCTACACCGCCAAGCAGATCCAGGTCCTCGAGGGCGTCGAAGGCGTCCGCAAGCGTCCGGCAATGTACATTGGCAGCACCGGTCCAGACGGGCTCCACCACCTGCTGTATGAGGTCGTCGACAACTCCGTCGATGAGGCCCTCGCCGGGCGGGCGACACAGATCGAAGTCATCCTTCACAAAGATGGTGGCGCGACCGTGACCGATAACGGCGCTGGCATCCCCGTCGATCCCATTCCGAAGATCGGCAAGCCCGCGGTGGAAGTAGTGCTGACGACGCTGCACGCCGGCGGCAAATTTGGGGGCGGCGGGTACCGCATCTCCGGCGGCCTGCACGGCGTGGGTGTGTCCGTGGTCAACGCGCTGTCCGAGTCGTTAGAGGTCGAGGTCTGGCGCGACGGCAAGGCGTGGAAGCAGCGCTTCGCGCGTGGCAAGAAGACGACCCCATTGCAAGCCACGGGATCTTCCAAGAAGACCGGGACCCGCGTCACCTTCATCCCAGACGACCAGGTGATGACGGCGACGGAGTTCGATGCCGAGACGGTCGCCAAGCGGCTGGATGACATCGCGTATCTCACGAAGGGTCTACAGATCACGCTGCGAGACGAGCGCAGCGGGCAAGAGAAGGTATTCAAACACGCCGGCGGCATCGCTGAGCTCGTCCAAAACCTCACCCGCACGAAAGAAAAACTCACGGCGGTCATGCACGTCATCAAGGAAAAAGACGGGACCGAGGTCGAGTGCGCGCTCCAGTACAACACCTCCTACATCGAGCACATGCTCACTTACGTCAACACCATCCCCACGACCGAGGGCGGAACACACTTGGCCGGGTTCCGGACCGCCCTGACCCGCGCCATCAACGATTACGCCCGCCGAGCGGGGCTGCTCAAGGGCGATGACCCCGCCCTGTCCGGTGACGACGTCCGCGAGGGTCTCACCGCCGTACTGAGCCTCAAACTGCCCGAGCCGCAGTTTGAAGGGCAGACCAAGACCAAGCTTGGCAACACCGAGGTCAAGGGACTGGTCGAATCCGTGGTGGGCGACTGGTTGCAGGAGTGGTTTGAAACACACCCCGGGGATGCCAAGCGCCTGGTGGCCAAGGGGCTGACGGCCGCCCGGGCACGCGAGGCTGCCAAGCAAGCGCGGGATCTCGTGCGCCGGAAGAACGCGCTCGATGTCTCCCCGCTGCCGGGGAAACTGGCCGATTGCGCCGAGCGCGACGCGGACCTGTGCGAGATCTTCATCGTCGAAGGTGAGAGTGCCGGCGGCTCGGCCAAACAGGGCCGGGACCGCCAGTTCCAGGCGATCCTGCCGATCCAGGGCAAGATTCTGAACGTGGAGAAGGCGCGCGAAGACAAGATGGTGCAGCACGAGGAGATCCGCGCCATTATTACGGCCTTGGGCACGGGGTTTGGCGCCGCCTTCAAACTCGATGACCGGCGATACGACCGGATCATCATCATGTGTGATGCGGACGTGGACGGAAACCACATCCGTACGCTGCTGTTGACGTTCTTCTACCGGTACATGCGGGAGCTCGTCGAACGTGGCAAGGTGTATATTGCTCAGCCGCCGCTCTATCTGGTGAAGGGCGGAAAGGATCGCCAATACGCCTACTCCGACGAGGAGCGGCAGGTCGCCATCAAAGAGTTTGAACGCAAAGGCCTTAAATCCGAGGTCCAGCGCTACAAAGGTCTGGGCGAGATGAACCCCAGCCAACTCTGGGAGACAACGATGAACCCGGCCACGCGCACGTTGCTGCGGGTCGAGGTGGACGACGCTGCCGCCGCAGACGAAATCTTCACCAAACTGATGGGAGAGGAAGTGGAGCCCCGGCGCGAGTTCATCGTGAAATATGCCCGCGAAGTGAGAAATCTGGACATCTAGTCGGATCTCCGCGCTCCATCGTGATGGCGCATACGACTCGGCAGCCCATTCCTAAGTGGTACCCATTGAGGTGATCTAAATGGCGCTCGCGGACGAATCCCGCATCCGCCCCCAACCCATTGAGAAGGAGATGAAGACCTCCTATCTCGACTATGCCATGTCGGTTATTGTCAGCCGTGCGCTCCCGGATGTCCGCGACGGGCTGAAGCCGGTGCAGCGCCGGATCCTCTTCGGCATGCTCGAGGCGGGTCTGCGCCCCGATCGTCCGTTCCGCAAATCCGCCGCGGTCGTTGGCGATGTGATGAAAAAGTATCACCCCCACGGGGATGTGCCAATATACGAGTCGCTGGTGCGCATGGCGCAGCCGTGGGCGTTTCGGTATCCGTTAGTCGACGGGCAGGGCAACTGGGGCAGTGTGGATGGGGACGCCCCTGCGGCCATGCGGTATACCGAAGCGCGCTTGACGCCCATCGCGATGGAGTTGCTGGCAGATATCGATAAAGACACCGTGGACTTCGTTCCCAACTACGACGAGTACGAAAAGGAACCGGTGGTCTTACCGGCCAAGGTGCCGGACCTCCTGATGAATGGGGCATCCGGGATCGCGGTCGGCATGGCCAGCAATATTCCCCCCCACAACCTGGGCGAGCTCGTGGACGGTCTGGTCGCCATGATCGACGAGCCGCAGACCAGCGAAGAGCAGGTGATGAAACTGATTAAAGGGCCCGACTTCCCCACCGGAGGGGTGATTCTGGGGCGCGACGGGATCAAAGCCGCCTATACAACAGGACGGGGCAGTATCACGATGCGGGGCAAGACGGAGATCGAGGAGATCAAGGGCGGGCGCACCGCGATTATCGCCACCGAGATCCCGTTTTTGGTGAATAAGGCGGCGCTCATCGAGCGCATCGCCGAACTCGTCCGCACGAAGAAACTCGCCGGCATCAGCGATTTGCGCGATGAGTCCGACCGCAGCGGCATGCGCATCGTCATTGAACTGCGGCGGGACGCGAACCCGCAAATCGTCCGCAATCAGCTGTTCAAGCACACCCAATTCCAGGCCACGTTTGGGGCCAACATGCTCGCGCTGGTGGACGGCGTGCCCAAAACGTTGAAGCTCAAGGACATGCTGGACCACTACCTCAAGCACCGGCGCGTCGTGGTGATCCGGCGCACGAAGTTTGAACTGGCCCGGGCGGAAGAACGGGCGCACATCCTGGAAGGGTACAAGATCGCGCTCAAGCACCTGGACGAGGTTATTGAACTCATCAAGAAGTCCAAGGACGTGCCGTCCGCGCGCGCGGGGCTCACGAAGCGCTTTAAGCTCAGCGAGCGCCAGGCCGATGCCGTCTTGGACATGCGGCTGCAACGCTTGACCGCATTGGAGCGCGAGAAGATCGAGGACGAGTACAAGCTGCTGGTCAAGGACATCGCCCGCTACAAAGAGATGCTGCGCGATGCGACCTCCGCCCGCCCCAAGTTGATCATGGCGGCGGTGCGCGCTGAGCTATTGGAGATGAAGGAGAAGTACGGCGACCCGCGGCGCACCAAGATTACCAGCCGGGAGGCCGAGGAGTTTGAGGACGAGGACCTTATCCCCGACTTGGATGTCGTCATCAGCCTCACACACAACAACTACATCAAACGACAGCCACTGGAGACCTACCGGATCCAGCGCCGCGGGACCCGAGGCGTCGTGGGCATGGCCACGAAAGAGGAGGACTTCATCGAGCAGGTCCTCACCACGACCACCCATGCGTTTTTGCTCATCTTCTCGGATCGCGGCAAGGTGTACCGTATGAAGGCCTATGAGGTGCCCGAGGCGAGCCGCACCGCGCGCGGGACCGCGATTGTAAACTTGCTGGCCCTGGCGCAGGGGGAGCGCATCAACGCTATCATCGCGCTGCGTTCCTTCGAAGATGAGGGAAGCATCTTCATGGTGACCCGCCGTGGCGTGGTCAAACGCACAGGATTGATGGAGTTCATCAACGCAAAGCGGGCGGGGATCTTCGCCATCAGTCTGCGCCGGGACGACAGTTTGGTGGGCGTGAAACTCATCGCGAAGAACGCCGAGATCATCCTGGCGACCAAGGAAGGGAAGGCTATTCGGTTCAAAGCGGGCCAAGTGCGGGAGATGGGGCGGTCGGCCCGAGGTGTCACCGGGATCCGGCTGCGCGCGGGGGACGAGGTCGTCGGCGTGGCCGACGCGAAGGAAGGCCGCACGTTGTTGACTGTCACGGAGCTTGGGCTGGGCAAGCGCACCCCGTTAGGCCAGTATCCTGCCAAGAGCCGCGGCGGCATGGGCGTGATCAACTTGAAGATCACGAAGAAGACAGGGGCGGCCGTGAGCGTCCGGGTTGTCGATGACGACGATGAGATCTTGCTGGGGACGACTGGCGGGGTCTTTAACCGCATGCCAGTCTCGCAGATCCCGGTGATGAGCCGGCAAGCTCAGGGTGTGCGGGTGATGAAACTGGGCGAGGGAGAGAAGCTAGCCGCCGTCGCCCGCATTCCCGCGAAGGAAGAATGACATGCGCGTCGCTCCCAACGGCCATGGATCCCGATCGGGCTCTGCGCCCTGGCAGCACGTCCTGACAGCTCTCGGCGTCATCGGCGCAACGGTGGCGGTGCATGAGGCCGCGCATGCGATCGCCGCGTCGCGGCTGGGCGGGAAGGTGAAAGAGATCGGGGTCGGTTTCGGTCCTTCCCTGCTGCGTTTGCGTTTCCGCGGCGTTCCTATCGTGCTGCGCGCATTCCCGCTGGGAGGTTACGCGTCTGTTGATACGGAGACGCTGCCTCCCCTTCGACGGATTCCGCTACTCCTCGCGGGCCCGCTGGCGAACATCGCGGCGGGTATTCCGTTTCTGCTGGCCTTCCGTCGCCATCCGGTGGATGTGCCCTCAGGCGGGCACGGGGTCAGCCTCTCGGGTTTTGCTGGTACGCTGAAGGCTCTCATCCAGGCGGCCGAAAGAGGGCCGGGGTCAGTCGCCCGGCTGGCCGGGGCTGTCAACGTCGGACTCGGGCTGATGAATCTGCTGCCGGTCTACCCACTCGATGGGGGACACGTCGCTCTCAGCGTCATGGAGGCGACCGGTGTTCCCCAGACGACTCGCACCGCCTTTGCGCGTCTCACCACGGCTGTTTTTGTCTTCCTCGCCCAGGCGGCGCTCTTGAGTGACCTGCGCCGCGCCTCAAGCGGCACACGGGTCCGTTAGCGCGCGTCCGGCAGCAAGGACCGTTGTTGTTTTTACCCGTGCGTTTCCAATGAGCGTCCTTGTCCGCCCTGCCACTCGCGAGAGTGTCCAATTGCCGCGCGAGGTCGGCGGCCGGGCCTCTGCGCCTGCTGAGTGGGAGGCGTGGGCTGAGGAGCCCGGACTAGATCTCGTAGCCTATGAGGATGACCGCGTCGTTGGCGGCGTCCACATGAGCATGGTCAGCCGCAGCGAGGCATGGCTCGAGAGCCTGCGCGTGCATCCGGAGGCGCGAGGCCGCGGGATTGCGGCCCAGCTGGTCAAAGGCGCCGAAGACGTCGCGCGGCACTATGGCGCGAGCGTGGCGCGGACGGCGGTCCCCGCCCACGAATACGCCGCGCAGGCGGTGGCCGAGCGTGGCGGGTACCGATCGGTCCTCCGATGCAGTGTCGTTCGTGCCCCCCTCCCCTCTGGCCCAGCCCGCATCCCGTACGACGCGCCGGTCGAAGTGCCCCTGATTGCGCATAGTGCGGAACTTGTGCGATTTTTGGAGGCCGCGCCCGCGTTAACCGCGTGGCAGCACTTGATTCCCCTGGGGTGGCGATTCCGGAGGCTAGTGCCGGAGCTCGTGACAGGACTCGTAAAGGACCGGCGCGTACTCACCGCGCTGCAGCCGGGTGCGAAGCCGAACGTGGTGCAGGCGGCGGCACTCTATGTATTACACGATGAAGATGCCGTCATCTCGCTGTTATGGGGCAGTCCGTCGGGACTGCAGGCCGTGTTCGGTGCGCTGACGGAGGAGGCGCGTGCGCGAGGGACCTCTCACGTGGTCATTTTCACCCCCGACGCGCGCAGTCTGGAACCCATTGATGTCCGGGAGTGGACCCCCCACGCGTGGTGTCCGGAAGGCCTCACCGTGGTGGAGAAAAATCTCGCCATCTGAAAAGCCCTGGCGGCGGGCGCGGACAGGAAGCCCCCCGCGATGCGCCGAAATCCCCTGCATATCCGCAATGCTGAATCGCAAACCTCGTAGTAGGTACTCGGGAGGGGGTGTCGTGTGAGCAACGGGAAGTCATCCAGCTCTCAGGTCTGGATTGCGGTCGTTCTCGTCGCGGTGATTGCCGGCGGGATCGGGTACTGGGCCGGTGGCCAGCGCAAAGCGGCGCCGACGGAGGCGCGCAAGCTCGAGGTCTTCCACTGGTGGACCGCCGGTGGCGAACGCGAAGCCGCCGATGCCATGTTTAAGGCGTTGAAGGCCAAATACCCGGACATCGAGCTCGTGGAGAACCCGGTCGCAGGCGGCGGCGGGGTGAGCCATCGCGTTGTCTTGCAGGCCCGGCTCTCTGCTGGTATCCCCCCGGATACATGGCAGACGCTGGGCGGAGCAGAACTGAAGTCCTATGTGGACGGCGGTTACTTGACGCCGCTCGATACTCTGTACAGCGAGTTGAAATATGGCGATGCGATCCCCAAGCCGCTAGCGAGTGCGGTGACCATCGGCGGGCATCCGTACGTCGTCCCGCTCAACATGCACATCCAGAACATCCTGTACTACAACAAGAAGCTGTTCACCGAGTTGAATCTGCAACCGCCGACCACCTATGACGAGTTGCTCGCCGCGGCCAAGGCGATCAAGGCCGCCCGGCCGAAGATGTCGCCATTGGGACTGGGGACCAAGGAGAAGTGGGAGGCGGCGTTTTTTCTCGACAGCCTGCTGTTGGAGCTCGGAGGCCCTGAGTACTACGTCAACTTGTACAAGGGTGGAGTAGACGTGACCTCTGACCCGAACTTCAAGGCAGCGTTAGACCGACTCAACACCCTTCGCCCCTACATCTATCCGAGTCACTCCGGCTTGACCTGGGACCAATCCTGCGGCCTGTTGGTCTCCAACGACTCGGGGATGGTGATCATGGGGACGTGGGCGATCGGGTACTTTAAGAGTCGCGGGTGGACCCCCGGCACTGATTTTGGGGCGGTCACGTTCCCACAGAAACCTGACCGGATCCTGTTGTTCCACCCCGACACCTTTGGACTGGCGAAAGGGGCGCCGCACCCCAAGGCCACGATGGACTGGCTGAAGGTCGTCGCATCGCCAGAACTCCAGATCCCCACGGATGTCACGCAGGGGGGATTGTTCGCGCGGGTGGATATCGATCCGGCGCAGTTCCCAGACCCCATTCGCCAGGAGCTGCAGAACTACGTCCGCGGGAACTCCGGCAAGCTGATCTTGGATCAGCATGGGAGCATCGCGCCGTTCAGCTTCACGACGGCGTATTGGGATGAAGTGGCGAGCGCTGTGGTGAGGCCCGATGTTGCCGGCACGATCAAACGCGTGAACGATCTGTTCACGAAGTTCAACGTGAAAGACGGCGCGGCTTGGTATCAGTGGCCGTAACAGTAAGAGCCCCGCTCGTGGGCCGCGTGTTTCGAGTGCGCGAGCGCAGAGGCTAGGAGCGGCAGCTCGAACGATGCCGCAGCGGTCTCAATGCGGGCCCCCCCACGCGACGACTCCGTCGGGGGGGCCCGATTGTTTTAGCGCTGTCTTCCTGGAGTGAGTACTTCTTGGTTTGCCCTGTGGCGCGCCCGCACGAGGGAAGCCGCTCTGTTCGCTGGTCCGCTGCTCGTCTTTTTGCTCATCTTGTACGGCATGCTGGCGTGGACCCTCTACACCTCCCTCTCGAATTGGGAGGGGACCGCTCCGAATTACACGTTTGCTGGGCTGAAGTGGTACCGGTTCATGCTGGGGTTCGACCGGTTCTGGGTGGATTTGGGCAACAACGTGCGGTGGCTGGTCCTTGGCGTCGCACCCACGGTCGTGCTGGGGCTGTTCCTCGCGTACCTGCTGGAAATCGGGTCGATTCGGGGCCTCGAGGCCTATCTGCGAACACTCATCCTCTATCCTGCAGCCATGTCGTTCGTCGTCACGGGCACGATCTGGTCGTGGATGTACGAACCCGATCGCGGGGTGCTGAATACGCTCCTCCGCGCGGTCGGGCTCGACGCGCTGACCAGCGGCTATACCACCGACCCCGGGACGGCCACATACTGGCTCATCCTCATTTTCGTCTGGCAGTACCTGGGCCTCGCGGTCCTTATTCTCCAGGCGGCGTTTCGCAGCTCGGAACTCGCGGAGATGGTGGAGTCCGCGATGCTCGACGGATCCTCGCGGTTGCGTATCCTGTTCTCCATCCTCGTCCCTAACATCCGCGGCGGACTCTTGGTGGTCGTCTCGCTCCTGCTCATCTCGGCCTTGAAAGTTTTTGACATCGTGTACGTCGTGACGTTCGGCGGGCCCGGGTATGCCACAGACGTCTTGGCGTTGTTTCAGTTCATCGCGACATTTCAGCAGCACTTGGTGGCGATGGGGGCTGCAATCGCGATGGTGATCTTCGCGTTGGCATTTATCATCATCATCCCGTACACGCTCTACGCGCTGCAGCGGTGGTTTGAATGAAGCCTGGGCGCTGGGTCCGAGTCCTCGTGGCGCTCGCGGTGGTGGCGGTAACGATCGCCTATGTGCTGCCGGTGTACGTGATGGGCGTCACGTCATTAAAGACCCCGCTCGAGATCACACAACGACAATATCTGTCGCCCAGCGGGACCCTTCAGGTCAGCAACTACAAGACCGCGCTGCGGCTGGTGGTGCCGTCGCTCGTAAACTCGACCATCATCTCCGTGACGGTGACGGCCCTCTCGGTGTTCGTGGGCGGTCTGGGCGGCTACTTCCTGGCGCGATTCCGGTGGCCGATCACCAAGGTAATCTTTGTCTTGCTGGCGATTGCCCTGTACCTTCCCTACCAGGCCGTGTTGATCCCCCTGGTGAGGTTGATGGCGGCCACGGGGCTGGCGCTGACCCACACGGGGTTGATTCTCAGTTATTTGATCCTCAACGTGCCGCTCGCCGCGATCCTCATGGCCACGTTTTTCTTTTCCGTCCCCCGGGAACTCGAGGAATCGGCGCAGATGGACGGCGCCACCCGTGCGCAGATCTTCTTCCGGATCGTCTCCGTGGTCGCCCTCCCCGGGTATGCCTCGACGGCCATTTTGGTGTTCATTCAGGTGTGGAACGAGTTCTTGCTCGCCTTGACGCTGTCCACCCCCTACACGACGACTGTCCAGGTGAAACTCGAAGAGGTCAAAGGCAGCTACGTGGCGTTGTATAATTTGCAGATGGCGGCCGCCCTGATGACGGTGGTGGTCCCGTTACTTTTCTTCCTCTTATTGGGCAAGTATTTCATTCGTGGGATCCTCGCGGGAGCGCTGCGCGGCTAGAGAATGGTAGCGTTGATGGGAGGGGTGAGGTTATGAAAGCTCAGCAGATTGCAGTGGGCGGACTCCTCACAGCCCTGGCGCTCGTGATCCCGTTTGCGTTCCGCGGGACGCCGCTGCAGTTGTTCATCCCTACCCTTCAGTACTCCGCGACATTCGCCTCGCACGTCCCGTCGATGCTCTCGATGCTCGTCAGCCCGCTTGTAGCAGCGATGGTCGGGCTCGGGTCGGCGGTCGGGTTCACCATTACGTTGAATCCGGTCGTTGGCGCGCGCGCGCTCACGCATGCCATCTGGGGGGTCGTCGGTGCGGTGATGATCCAACGCAAGGTGCCGTTCTGGCTGGTGTTGCTAGCCGCGCTGCCGATTCACGCCGTCGGTGAGGGTCTCGCGGTCTGGTGGCTGGGTCCAGGGTTGCAGGCTGGCCTGTTGGTGACCGCGGGGACGGCTGTGCATCACGTCATCGACTCGGCGCTGAGTCTTGCCGTCTATCGACTGGCGCTGCCGGTCCTGCACCCGGGAACCGTGTGACCTAGGGACAGCCGACTCAACCAAAACACCACCCCGTGAAGGTAGAGAACCAGGCGCTGAGGCATGCACGCTGAGACGCGGTCGGGCCTCACGGCGTTATGGGTAGATATCGTCGTCTGTGACGATAGCGCCGTGCTCCTCGTCCGCCCCACGGCGCCACGGGAGGGGACGGCCGAATGGCGTCTGCCGGGGGCCGCGATGCAGTATGGGGAAGCACCCGATGCTGCTGCCCGGAGGGTGCTGCGCGACCATCTGGGTCTCGATCCGGAGCACATCCAGCTGGCTGACGTCGAGTCCACCATGCGCGAGGGCGTGTGGACACTGACCTTTCATTTCCGCTGTGATGCGGATCGGCCGCCAAAGGTGGGGCCGCCCATCGCGGAGGCGCGGTTCTTTCAGGTCGAGCACCTGCCGCCGACCGCGAATGGGACGCGTGAACGGGACATTATCTTCCGGGTCCTCTCCGCGCCCGCACCAGAGCTGTAGAACACAAATCGCTATGGAGACAGACACGGCATGACCGAGTTGCTGTATCTGCACGACAGCTATCTCCGGGAATTTGACGCCTCCCTTATGGCTGTGGACGGGACGAGCGTCGTGCTGGAGCGCACCGCGTTCTATCCGGGCGGGGGCGGACAACCTCCCGACGCGGGCAGCCTGCGTTGGCCCGGGGGAACCGCGCGTGTCATCGAGATGCGCCGCAACGCGGACCAGCTCTGGCACGTGCTCGATGCACCCGGCCCCGATGTGGGCACGTCGGTGCACGGCGCGCTGGATTGGGACCGCCGGTATGTGATCATGCGGTACCACTCTGCGCTGCACGTGTTGGTCGGCGTCATCTACAAGCAATTTGGCGCTTTGGTCACCGGAGGCGCGATTCATCCGGACCGAGCGCGCATGGACTTCTCGCTAGAGGATCTGAACAAAGATCGCGTCGCGACCATCGAAGCCGAAGCCAACCGGGTTATCCAGGAGCGCCGGCGCTTGCTCGTGCGTTACGTCTCGCGCGAGGAGTTCGAGCGGTCGGACCTCAGCCGTTTAGCGGGTGCTCTGTTACCCCCTCAGATCCGCGAGGTGCGCGTCATCGACATCGAAGGCTTCGATGCGCAGGCCGATGGTGGAACCCACGTCGCCACCACCGAAGAAATCGGTCGCCTCACGATCACGAAGACCGAGAACAAGGGAAAGTTTAACCGCAGACTGGAAATTGTGCTGTCCTCTTAACGCCTCCGCGTGGGCAAGATGTCATCGTCGGGTCAGCGTGCGGGCCAGCAGGACTCCCTTCGCGCAGGCGCCGAATCCTAAGAGTGCTTTCCGGAGGGGCGGAGGATCCATGCAGTGGCGACCGGCTCGAGATATCTTTTCCCGGCTGCGGCGGATACTCCGCGCGCTGGACTTAGCCTATATCGACGCGGGACGGATCCACTGCGTGCGGGTTTGGGGGTCGCGGGCCAATGCGCTGGCGCGGATCTGGGGTCTGCCGCCGATCTTTCAAGAGGCGTTGCGATTGCGCGCCCACTACGTCATCGAGTTCATGGTCCCCACGTTTGACCGCTTGCCGCGAGAAGAGCAAGATCGCGTGATCATCCACGAGCTGTTGCACATTCCCCGGTCGTTTAGCGGAGGGATTCGGCCGGAGCGCTCCCCGTCTCTGAGCATCAACACGCGGACGGTCGAGCGCTACTACCGGCAATACCTGGCCGCGATGCGCAAGCGCCGCACGCGGTGACCCGCGTCTACCTCATACGTCACGGCGAGTCCACGTGGAATGCGGAACGCCGGTGGCAGGGGGCGATGGATCCCCCGCTGTCCGCTGCCGGGCGGGAGCAAGCAGACCGCCTCGCCGCCGTCCTGCAGGCGACTCCCCTGGATGTTGTGTACTGCAGCCCGCTGCAGCGGGCGAAAGACACCGCCGCGCCGATTGCCGCTGCACACGCGTTGTCGGTCGAACCCGTCTCCGATCTGCGCGAGATCGCTTTTGGCGAGTGGGAGAGTCTGGGCGACGCGGAAGTCCAAGAACGGTATGGGGAGCTGCGCCAACAGTGGTTCCAGCGTCCGGACCAAACGCAGATTCCCGGGGCGGAATCTCTCGCGCAAGGACGCGAACGGGCGATGGCCGCGATGCGGGGCATCGTGGGAAGACACCCAGATGGCCAGGTCGCGGTGGTGGCGCACGGCGGAATGAATAAGCTCATCCTGCTCACCCTGCTCGGCGCCCCGCTGGCCTCCTTCTGGCGCCTCTCGCAGTCGAACGCGTGCATTAACATCCTGGAGTTTGGTGCCGCCCGAGGACGCATCCTGGCGGTGAATGATACGACTCATTTGAAGTAAGGCCCCACCGCTCACCCGCATCTCTGTTTCCCCGCGCGCATCACCGGCCGCCCCGCGACCCCGCCTCTGCGCCGGAGGCTGTTATAATGGCGCACACATGGAACTCGACGGACGCACCACGCTGGTCGGGATTCTCGGAGATCCAGTGGCACACTCGCTGTCTCCGCGGATGCACAACGCCGCGTTTGAGGCGTTGCAGATGAACTGGCGGTATCTCGCGTTCCGCGTTCCCGCGACACAGCTCGCCGCGTCCCTCCGAGGTGCCGCTGCCCTCGGCCTTGTTGGGGTTAACATCACCGTGCCCCACAAGGAGGCCGCCTCTGCTTTGCTCGACGAATTGGACGGTCCGTCCCGGCAGATCGGTGCCGTCAACACCATTCGCGTGACTGGAACTCGTCTGTCCGGGTTTAACACGGACGCTCCGGGACTGTTGGACGCGCTCACACGCGACGGGGCCGTCACCCCCGGGGGACGACGCTGTCTTGTGATCGGCGCCGGCGGAGGCGGCCGGGCTGCAGCGTTTTGCCTCGCGACCGCGGGCGCCTCCCAGGTCTTGGTGCTCAACCGCAGCGAGGCGAAAGCCAAAGCGGTCGCCGAGATGGTCGGCCGTGCGGCGCCGTCCTCCCATCCGAGTGCTGGGGCGCTGTCGGTCGAGGCGATCGAACGGGCGGCCGAGAATGCGGATATCATCGTCCACGCCACGGCGGCGACGATGTCGACCGCCATGGGCGGGGCGGGCGGCAATACTGACTGGCTTGCGGCTCTGGTGCGTCGCGTGCGGCGGGGGATGGTCGTGCTGGATATGGTCTATACGCCAACGTGGACGGTTTTGCTTCAGGCTGCGAAGAGTAACGGCGCCCGGGCCGTCAGCGGGTTGTCGCTGCTCGTGTTCCAGGGGGCCCGCAGCTTCGAGCTGTGGACCGGGAGGTCTGCGCCCCTTGCGGTGATGCGTCGAGCTGTGGGCCTGGACGAGCATCCCGTGCCGTCATGAGGCTCTCGGCGCGTCTGAGTCTAGAGTCCCGTCACCCAAGTTCACGCTGCGGGTGCCAGGAACCATGCTCCGTTTTCTAACCGCGGGAGAGTCCCATGGAAGCGCGCTCACGGCCATCGTGGAAGGCCTGCCGGCGGGGTTGCGCGTCCATGCGGATCAGATCAACGAACAGATGGCGCGCCGGCAGCGGGGGTACGGCCGTAGTGCGCGCATGAAGCTGGAAGCTGATCGCGTCGAGATCGTCTCGGGTGTCATGGGAGAGCAGACCATCGGCGGACCCGTGGCGCTGCGCATCGACAACCGTGACGCGCGTTCCGAAGAGCCCCCGCTCACCCGTCCGCGGCCGGGCCACGCAGATTTAGTCGGGACAATGAAGTACGGTTTTGAGGACGCCCGCCGAGCATTGGAAAGAGCCAGCGCCCGAGAAACGGCGGCCCGTGTCGCCGTCGGCGCGGTGTGTCGAAGGCTACTGGATGAGTTTGAGATGACGGTGTTCAGCCACGTCACAGAGATCGGCGGCGTCGCGGTACGGGAGAGGCCGAGCCGGTGGGAGGACCTCCCCGCACTCGCCGAGGCGTCTGAGCTGCGGTGCATCGATCCCCAGGCCGACGCGCAGATGCGGGCGGCGATCGATGCGGCCCGGCAGCGAGGCGACACCCTAGGCGGCGTGTTCGAAGTGGTGGCTCTGGGCGTCCCGCCGGGGTTGGGCAGCTACGTCCACTGGGATCGTAAGCTGGACGGGAGGCTAGCTCAGGCGGTGATGTCCATTCACGCCGTCAAAGGGGTTGAGATCGGCCCCGGGTTTGAGATTGCGCGCACCCCGGGTTCCCGCGCCCACGATGAGATCTTCTGGGATCGCCCGCGAGGATTCTATCGGGAGACCAATCGCGCGGGCGGGACCGAGGGAGGCGTCACCACAGGGGGACCTCTTGTGGTCCGCGGCGCGATGAAGCCTCTGTCGACGCTGATGGAACCGCTTCGGTCGGTGGACCTCAAGACCAAAGAGCCGAGCGCAGGCGCAGTTGTGCGCAGCGACGTCTGCGCGGTGCCCGCGGCCGGCGTCGTCGGCGAAGCCATGGTCGCGTACGTGCTCGCCGATGCCTTCTTGGAGAAGTTTGGCGCGGATACCATCGCGGATATGCACACGGCATACGAGGCGTATCGCACCCGGATTCGCCAGATGTAGAGACACAACCTGAGTGCGCAACGTCGTCCTGATCGGGTTCATGGGCACCGGCAAAAGCGAGATCGGCCAGTTACTGGCCCGTCGCTTGGGCTGGACATTCATCGACACCGACCGCCGGGTCGAATCCCGTGAGCGCGCGACGGTGGCGCAGATCTTTTCCCGCCGAGGGGAGGAGTACTTTCGCGCGGTCGAAGCTCAGATCGTCGCTGACGTCGCCTCCCGGCGTGACGTCGTCATTGCGACAGGTGGCGGCGTCGTGCTGAAGCCGGAGAACATGACGCAGCTGCGCCGGGGCGGCTGGATCGTGTCCTTGACAGCTTCGGTCGACGTCCTCGTGGACCGGCTCGGAGAAGCGCCCACGCGTCCGCTCCTGCGCAGTCCGTCGGGGGGTGTCCGCGAACAGTTGGGCCGCCTGCTCGATCAACGCCGTCCCCTGTACCGTGATGCTGACCTGCTCGTCGATGTGTCCGATGCCACACCCGCGCGAGTGGTGGAAGCGATTGTGGCCTTCTTGCGCGCCCATGATCGCATCACCATTCCGGTGCGCGTGGAGGACCGCCTATCCCCGGTGCATATCGGAGACGGCATTCTAGCGCTGCTGCCCGGCGATCTGTTCGAGACGGGCGCGGGCCGGCAGGCCGTGATCCTTTCGCACCGTGGACTGGCCCCTGTCGCAGGTGCGAAGTTGATCGCCGGGTTGAAGGCATGGGGCTACGAGACTCTGGAGGTCGATGTGCCGGTCGGGGAGGCCACCAAGAGCCTGCCCGCTGCTGCGCGCATCTACACGCGACTAGCGCGTGCGCGCGTCGACCGCGCCAGCACGTTGATTGCCGTGGGCGGAGGCGTCATCGGCGACCTCGGCGGATTCGTGGCCGCCACGTACATGCGGGGCATCCGGCTCGTGCAGGTGCCCACGAGCCTGCTCGCCATGGTGGACAGCGGCATCGGCGGCAAGACCGGCGTCAACCACGCGGGGGTCAAGAATCTGGTGGGCGCCTTCTACCAGCCAGCTCTGACCGTGGCGGATGTGCGGCTGCTGAGTACATTGCCCGATAGGGAACTACGCAGCGGGCTGGCCGAAGTGATCAAGACCGCGGTCATCGGGGATGCTACGCTCTTCGACCACCTTGAGCAGCACCTCCCCGCCATCTTGCGCAAGGAGACCGGGGTGCTCGTGGAGATTATCGCGCGCTGCGCCGCGTTCAAAGCCCGCGTGGTGGAAGCCGATGAGCGCGAACAATCCGAGCGGCGCATCTTGAATTACGGACACACCATCGGGCACGCGGTCGAGGCGGCCGCGGGGTTCTCACGCCTCACGCACGGCGAGGCAATCGCCATTGGGATGGCTCTTGAAGCGCAGATCTCCCAGCGGCTGGGCGTGGCCGCATCTTCTGTCGTGGACCGGCAGAACAAGCTACTCGCGCGCGCGGGTCTCCCCACGACCCTGGGCGCGGTGAATCGCACCGCGGTGTGGCGCGCTATGGCCCTCGATAAGAAAATTCGCGACGGGGTCCTGCGCTGCCCGCTGCCGGTAGGCATTGGTGAAGTCATCCGCGAACAGGAAGTGCCGGACAAATTGCTGCAGGAGGTGCTCGGCCGTGTCCCGTCCATCCCCCGCAAGCGCAAACCCGGCCCGCGTCCTCGTCGTCTACGGGCCTAACCTCAATCTGCTTGGCGAGCGCGAGCCGCAGGTGTATGGCCGCGCCACGATGCAGGAGATCAACGCCCAACTCACCGCCCTCGCCGCTAGTGAAGGGGTGGAGGTCGAGTTCTTCCAGTCCAACAGCGAGGGCGCCATTATCGACCGGCTGCAGGCAGCGCGCAAGACGGTCGGCGCTGTGGTCCTCAATGCCGCCGCGCTGTCACACTACAGCTATGCCTTGCGCGACGCGATTGCGGCCATCCGGATTCCAGTCGTGGAGATCCATATCACCAATGTGCTCGCTCGGGGTGAGTTCCGCACGAACCTCGTGTTGGCCCCGGCATGCCGCGGCATGATTTTTGGGTTCGGGGTTAACAGCTTCTTGCTGGGACTGCGGGCGGCGATTGCTCTCGTGAAGGAATAGCCTGTGCACATTCGCGGGATTCGAGGCGCCACGACCGTAGAGGAGAATTCCGAGCGGGCGGTGCTCGAAGCCACGCGCGAACTACTGCAGGGGATGACCCAGGCTAACAACGTGGAGCCCGATGAAATTGCCGCTCTTCTGTTCACCGCGACGCCTGACCTCACCGCCGCCTTTCCTGCCGAAGCTGCTCGCCAATTGCAGTGGACGCATGTCCCGCTGATGTCCGCCGCCGAAATCGCGGTGCCGGGCGGCCTCCCGATGTGCGTCCGCACGCTGATGCTCTGGAATACCCCCCGAACGCAGGAAGAGATTATCCACGTGTACCTGCGGCGCGCGATTTCACTGCGACCCGATTTGAGCTCTCGCCGAGGCTAGGGATGCAATTAACGACATCCCCAGCCGGCCGTCTGGCCGGTCGCATCCGCGTCAGCGGGGATAAGTCTATCTCCCACCGGGGGGCGCTCATCGGCGCGCTGGCCCTCGGCGACACCGTCATCCACAACTTCTTACACGCTGACGACTGCCTGCACACACTCGCCTGCCTCCAGGCGATGGGCGTGGACGTCGACGACCGCGGCGACCGCGTCGTCGTGCACGGGCGCGGTCCGCGGTGGCGTGCGCCGTCGGCAGTCCTGGATGCGGGAAACTCCGGAACGACCATGCGCTTGCTAACGGGCATCCTCGCCGCGCAGCCATTTGGCAGTGAGATTACCGGCGATGCGTCGCTGCGGATGCGGCCCATGGACCGCGTGATCGCGCCTCTGGCACAGATGGGAGCGGACGTCGTAGCGGAGGGAGGTGGACGGTTCCCGCCGTTGCGCATCTCCGGGGCGCCGCTGCGAGGGATTACGTACACGTTGCCCGTTGCGAGCGCGCAAGTGAAGTCGGCGGTATTGCTGGCGGGCCTGCTGGCCGAGGGGCCGACGTCTATTGTCGAACTCACACAGTCGCGCGACCACACCGAGCGCATGTTGGAGTGGTTCGGGGCCACGATCACCAGGGAGAGTTTGGTCGTCCACCTCGCCCCCGGGCCATTGTCGGCACGCGCCGTGGTTGTGCCGGGAGACATTTCCTCAGCGGCCTTCCTCCTGGCGGCCGCTGCGGCCCTGCCGGGATCAGAGCTGACGGTGGAAGACGTAGGCTTGAATCCAACGCGCACCGGAGTGCTGGATGTGCTCGAAGCGATGGGGGCGGATCTCTTAATGGAGCAGACTGCCGAGGCGGGAGGCGAGCCCGTAGGCCGCGTGACTGTGCGCGGCGGTCCCCTTCGCGGCATCCGCATCGGAGGCGCGCTGATTCCCCGCCTCATCGACGAACTCCCGGTTTTGTGTGTGGCGGCTACGGCTGCCACAGGCACGACCATCATCACTGACGCGGCAGAGCTGCGGGTGAAAGAATCCGACCGGATTGGAGCACTCACCCGGGGACTGCGGGCATTGGGGGGCGAGGTGCAGGAGCGCCCGGATGGGATGGAGATTTACGGGAGCCGGTTGCGCGGGGGGCGCGTCGACGCAGGGGGCGATCATCGTATGGCGATGGCCTTTGCCATTGCTGGGCTGCTGGCCAGAGGCCCGGTCGTGGTGGAGGGAGCAGAAGCGATCACGGTCTCGTTTCCGGAATTTTCGCAGGCGCTGCAGGACCTCACGAGGAGATCGTAGGGCCCGATACTCCCATTTGTCGGATCGGCCTGATCGGAAGCCTTGCAGTGCGTATCGAGCGATCTTGATCTGAGATGTGAAGGCGGCCTTTATCAGGAGATGTGCCATGGATCAGCGGAAACGGTCAGCCGACAGTCCGATCTCCATGGGGGCGCTGCGATCCGCGGTGAAGAGCCAGTATCATGCCTGCCTGAGGATGCTGCGGACCACCATTCGGCGCTGTCCCGAAGACCTGTGGACCAGCCGCGACGGTCATGCCAATCCATTCTGGCGGATCGCATACCACACACTCTTCTACACCCATCTCTATCTCCAGCCGAATAATCGGAACTTTCGGCCTTGGGAACACCACCAGCGGGGGATCCAGCACATGGAGAGATGGCGGAAGAGGTGGCGTGTTTATGCCCAAGCGGACGTGCTGGCCTACTGGCACATCTGCGAGTCACTGGTTGACGATGCCGTCGACGCGCTCGATCTGACGGCTCGGCGGAGTGGGTTCAGCTGGTACAAGATCCCCAAGATGGAGCACCAGATCGTCAACATTCGCCACATTCAGTATCACGAGGCGCAGCTCGCTGACCGTCTGCGAGTGGCAACCGGCGCCGGTGTCGGCTGGGCGGATGCGCGCAGGAAAAGCATTCGAGGAGAA